>OGXQ01000439.1_pt1 | contig 33379 bp, 28 predicted proteins | sample 1576291 | NCBI WGS metagenome assembly OGXQ01 (sample SAMEA3541575, study PRJEB24748) | human gut metagenome | biome: human gut; feature: human-associated habitat; material: faeces | place: China | collected 2012 | reverse complement strand
AGTGGCTGATGACTTATGTCGTTTATAATGGCAAAACCGGCACGGATGGTCGTGGATACGAAACCTGGATTGCAGAAAGTGATAATCTGCTTGATTGGCGTACCTTAGGACGTGTGCTTTCTTATCGGGACGGTAAATGGGATTGTAATCAGCGTGGAGGATTTCCCGCGCTGCCGGATATGGAGTGGGGTGGAAGCTACGAACTTCAGACCTACAAAGGCCGCCACTGGATGACTTACATCGGTGGAGAAGGTACAGGTTATGAAGCTGTAAAAGCACCACTCTTTGTCGGACTGGCATCTACCAAAGGAGATATTTCCACCGCTCATGAATGGGAGTCTCTGGACAAACCGATTCTGAGCATCCATGATAAAGATGCGCAGTGGTGGGAAAAGTTGACTCAATATAAAAGTACCGTTTACTGGGATAAAGACAAAACACTGGGTGCTCCGTTTGTGATGTTTTACAATGCGGGAGGACGTCATCCGAAAACTGATTTAAAAGGTGAACGGGTGGGAATCGCACTTTCCAAGGATATGAAAACCTGGAAACGTTATCCCGGCAATCCGATCTTTGCACACGAAGCGGATGGAACAATCACCGGTGATGCTCATATTCAGAAGATGGGTGACGTATACGTGATGTTTTATTTCTCTGCCTTTGAGCCGTCACGCAAGTATAAAGCCTTTAATACGTTTGCTGCTAGTTATGATCTCGTCAACTGGACAGACTGGCATGGAACTGATTTGATTATTCCTTCCAAGAATTACGACGAATTATTTGCACATAAAAGCTATGTGATCAAACACGACGGAGTGGTTTATCATTTCTATTGTGCGGTGAACAATGCCGAACAGCGTGGTATCGCTGTTGCTACAAGTAAGCCGATGGGACGCTCTGCCGTTCGCTTCCCGAAGCCGGAAACGAAGAATCGCCGGATGATTACCGAACTGAATGAAGGCTGGAAAACTTGGTTAATGGAGAACGAAGAATTAGGAATGAAGAGATCTGTTGGCCAAGATGGAGTTGATGTCTCTTCTATACCTCAAAACCTTTTTAAGACTGTGAATATTCCTCACAATTGGGATGATTATTATGGATATCGTCAGTTGACTCATGGCAATCTGCACGGAACCGCGATGTATATAAAAGACTTCATTCTTGATAAGTTTCAATTCTCAACACCCGACTCTCGACTCTTGCGACGTTATTTCCTCCGTTTTGAGGGGGTAGGTACGTATGCTACTATTAAAGTGAACGGACATGATTTCGGACGCTATCCGGTAGGACGTACCACGTTGACACTGGATGTGACCGATGCATTGAAACAAGGAACGAATCGTCTGGAAGTAAAAGCAGAGCATCCGGAAATGATAGCCGATATGCCGTGGGTATGTGGTGGTTGTTCGTCGGAGTGGGGATTCAGCGAAGGATCTCAGCCGTTAGGTATATTCCGTCCGGTGGTACTGGAGGCAACAGACGAGATCCGTATTGAACCCTTCGGAGTACACATCTGGAATGACGAAAAGGCGGCTAATGTCTTTGTCGAAACAGAAGTAAAGAACTATGGCAAGACCACGGAGACAATAGAAGTAGTCAATAAGTTGAGCAATGCGGACGGTAAACAAGTGTTCCGTCTGGTAGAGAAAGTAACATTGGCACCGGGAGAGATGAAGGTGATTCGCCAACAGTCTCCTGTAGAGAATCCAGTTTTATGGGATACGGAGAATCCCTATCTTTATAAATTGGCAAGTATGATTAAGCGTGATACCAAAACAACGGACGAGATCTCTACGCCTTTCGGTATCCGTACAATCAGTTGGCCGGTAAAGAGAAATGACGAAGATGGTCGTTTCTATCTGAATGGAAAGCCTGTCTTTATCAATGGTGTATGCGAGTATGAGCATCAGTTCGGGCAAAGTCATGCCTTCAGTCGGGAGCAGGTAGCTGCGAGAGTGAAACAAATACGTGCGGCAGGCTTCAACGCTTTCCGTGATGCCCATCAGCCCCATCATCTCGATTATCAGAAATATTGGGATGAAGAAGGCGTCTTGTTCTGGACACAACTTTCTGCCCATGTATGGTATGACACACCGGAGTTTCGAGAGAACTTTAAAAAGCTGCTTCGTCAATGGGTGAAGGAACGACGTAATTCTCCGTCAGTAGTGATATGGGGATTACAGAATGAAAGTACATTGCCTCGTGAATTTGCACAGGAATGCAGTGAAATCATTCGCGAAATGGACCCGACAGCACGTACGATGCGTATCATCACCACCTGCAACGGTGGTGAAGGAACCGACTGGAATGTTATTCAGAACTGGAGCGGCACGTATGGAGGAGACGTTACGAAATACGGAAAGGAACTTTCGCAGAAGAACCAGTTGCTGAATGGAGAATACGGTGCATGGAGAAGTATTGATCTGCATACGGAACCCGGCGAATTTGAAGCAAATGGAGTATGGAGCGAAAGTCGTATGTGTCAGTTGATGGAAACAAAGATTCGTCTGGCGGAACAGGCCAAAGACAGTGTTTGCGGACAGTTCCAATGGATTTTCAGCAGCCACGACAATCCCGGACGTCGCCAGCCGGATGAAGCATTCCGGAAAATAGATAAAGTAGGTCCGTTCAACTATAAAGGACTGGTGACTCCGTGGTGTTCACGGCATAGGCCGCACACAAGGACAAAGGAACGCCCATGGCTGCGGCCATGGGCGTTCCTTTCGTCTCACATGAGTTTTGTCCGAGTGGTCGGAAGACTGTGAACGGCGACAGAGGAACGGTGCGGAAAATCCTCCTACACTTGAAGTATAGACTTCAGTGAAGGAGGACTTTTTTTTGAAACAGGACATCATCTGCGCCGCTGTGCCGGACGCGGAGGCACTCGGCGCGGCGGTGGGCGAATTTCTGCGCACGGTGCGCCCCGAGCGACAGCGCCTCTACGACTATTACCGCGGAGAGCAGAGCGTGGACAAGGGCGAAACGGTGCGCGGGCGTCCGGACAACCGCCTGCGCGCGCCCTTTCCGCGCTACATCACGGAGGTGCACACCGGCTACTTTCTCGGCCTGCCGCCCACCGTCGCCTACGGCGGCGCGGCGGGTGCGCGCTACGCCGCCCTCAGCCGCGAGCTGGACCTGCCGCACCTCTATTTTGACCTCGGGCGCGACCTGAGCATCTGCGGCGCGGGCTTCGCGCTCGTGTGGGCGGAGCGCGGCGGCGTGAAGGTCTGCCGCTGCGACCCCTGCGACTGCTTTGCCATTCGCTCCGGCGACGCGGGCGCTCCCCTGCTCGCCGCCGTGCGCCTGTTCGCAAGCGGCAGGGGCGGGACGCGCGGCGTGCTTTACACCGCGGAGCGGCTCGTCCCCTTTGTGTGGGACGGGACCGGCGTGACCCTCGGCGCGGCGGAAGAAAACCTGCTGCACACCATTCCCCTGCTGCCCTTTTCCAACAACTGTCAGGGCGTGGGCGACTTCGCGATGGTGACGGGGCTGGTGGACGCGTACAATGTGCTGCTCTCCGGCGCGCTGGACGATATGCAGTCGGTCGCCAACGCGTTTCTGGCCCTCTACGGGATGCAGGGCACGACGCAGCGGGACATCGAGCAGGCGAACCGCAGCCGCATCCTCTCGCTCAGCGAGGGCGGGCGCGCGGAATTCGTCGTCAAGAACCTCAATCACGAGGCGCTCGGCCAGCTGGAGGTCAATCTGCGCCGCAGTATTTTGCAGCTGTCCATGACGCCGGACCTCTGCGACGAGCATTTCGCGGGCAACAGCTCCGGCGTGGCGCTGCAATACAAGCTCTGGGGCATCGAGCAGGTACGAGCTGCAAAGGAAAGGACCTTTACAGACGGGCTGCGCGCCCTGCTCGCCGTGCTGACGGAGGGCGAGCGCCTGCTTGGGCGGAGCGTTGACCTCACGGGCGGCGAGGTGACTTTTTACAAGAACCTGCCGCAGGACAACGCCGCGCTGGCGGAAACGCTGCTGTCCCTCTCTCCCCTGCTCTCGCAGCAGACCATTCTGGAAAATCTGCCGTGGGTGGCGGACGCGCAGGAGGAGCTGCGGCGCAGAGCGGCGGAAAACGGATAAGATGGAAAGGAGAACTACATGACAGACGAAGAAAAAATGGAATTGGAGGCGCTGCGCGCCGAGAAGCACGACCGCGAGCAGACCGAGCGCGCCCGCGCCGCGCTCGGCGCGGCGGGCGTGAGCGCGGGCTTTGCCGCGCTGCTCGTCGGCACGGACGACGCGGACACCGACCGCCGCGTGCAGGATTTCTGCGCGGCGTATCAGTCCTCCCTGAGCGAGGACATTAAAAAGCGCCTGCCGGAGCGCTCGCCCACGCTGACGGCTCCCCTCCCCCAGCGCCCGAAGCGCGGCGTCCAGCGCATTCGATAAGGAGGGGAACGGATGAGCTTACAGGGCTTTTACACCACAAAGGGTCTGGCGCTGGCGGCGAAGCTCGCCGCCGGGACCGGGCTGACCATTACGAGGGTGACGGCGGGCAGCGGAGAAACGGCGGAAAGCGCCGCGGCGCTGGCACAGGAAAGGCAGACGCTCACCGTGGGCGAAGCCGCCGTCAGCGGACAGAGCGCCGTCCTGCCGACGACGCTGGCGGAGGCCGGAGCCTCCGCCGCCTATACGCTCACGGAGCTTGGGGTCTACGCCCGCGACCCGCAGGAGGGCGAGATCCTCTATCAGGTGTTTCGCCTTTCCGAGGGCCGCGCCATTACGGCGGGCGGCGGCAGCGCGTACCGCTTCTACCTCAAGCAGACGGTGGGCGCGGCGGGCGTCACCGTCACCTGCTCCCCGGCGGGGCTGCTGACCGGCGAGGACCTGCAGCCTCTGCGGACGGCTTTGGCGAGGAAGCCGGACGCGGTGCAGGGAAACATCACGCTCCACGTCGCCAAGACCGGCAATGATACCACCGGCGACGGCAGCGAGAGCAAGCCGTATCTGACCATTCAAAAGGCGCTCAACAGTCTGCCGAAGCTGTTATTGGCACGCGCGGACATTGTGATACACGGGGGAACATACGAAGAAGCTGTTCTTGTCTATGGGTTTTCGGGGCCCAACAGCTTGACAATCGGGGGAGCCGAAAACGAGACGGTAAAGATCAAGACGGTCGATATTCGCGCTGTAAATCTGGCGGAAGCGGTGCAGCTCCGAAATGTAGAGCTTGTCGGAACATCGGAGGACGGATACAATTTTTCGGTTCGGACGGGCGACGTAGAGTTTGTCGTTTTGGAAAATGTTTCCTGCACCAACGCGACGGCATCCTCTCATTGGGGGGCGTTTCGGTTCACATACACGCTGTCTGCGCGCCTGACAGGCTGTACGATCTCGAATAAGGCGGTCGCGCTCGACGTTGCCGCCGCGGTGGTTTACATGGACAGTACCGTCACAGGCACAGGCAACACCGTCGGAATCCGCTGCGGCAGCGGCTGGGGCAACGTGGGCGGCTATGTCCAGAGGGGCGGTGCGAATATTGCGGGCGAGGAACAGAAAGGATTCGGTGGTCAGATATGGTAATGACGGTCTACGGGCAGGAGATCCCCTGCGCACGCGCGGAAAAGGGCGCGGATTTCGTCCGCGCCTATGATGAGGGCGGCGCGTGCGTGTTCGAAGCGGCGAAGATCGCGGATTTTTCCGGCTACTCGCTCACGGGCGGCGCGTGGAGCGCGGCGGAGCCGACGGACGGCGAGCGCATCGGGGAGCTGGAGGCGCTGGTGGCGCAGCTGCTGTTCGGAGGTGAGGGCGAATGACCTTGGCGCTGAAGCTGCTGTGCCGCGTGGTGCGCCGCCGGGTGAACGCCGGGGAGGCGCTGGAAAGCGTGCTGGCGGATTACCCGAGGCTGACGGCGGCGGAAAAGGACACCGTGCGGGAGCATATCCGGCAGAGCTGAGCGGAACGGAACAAAAGGACCGGCAGGCATTTGCCTGCCGGTCCTTCTGCTGTTATGCCGGATCGTCCGTTTTGAAGGCAGAACTCTCCTCTACCTCCTTGCGGATGCGGCTGATGTCGTCATCGGTGATCTCCATGGGGATGATCTCCAGCAGCTGGTTCCGGATCGCCGGAGCAAAGGTTTTTTGCAAGGTGGCCAGACGGCGGGCAGTCGCCTCGCCGGGAGAATCGGAGGCGTAGCCGGGGGAATACGATTCCGGCAGCTGGACCGTCAGCAGAACGAGCTTGGCCTGCTGCTGCGTGGCATTCCGGTAATAGTAGACCTTGGAGAGCATGTGGTACAGACGGAGCATATCCATGCTCATCATGCGGAAGCTCGTGGATACCTCTATGAACTGCTCGCCCAGAGGGGAGCGATAGTAGCCATCGAAGATGATGTTCTGCTCCATGATGGGGTCGATGTTCACGAAGGCGTCGGAAAATTTGGTGGCTCTTGCTATGCTGTATTTGGATACCTGAAGCATCTCGCTATAGCGGTCGAGACAGAGCGCTTCGATGCGGGGCAGCAGCCTGTGGCGAAGCATGGCCTCCGAAGGACCGCGGCTCCGCGCTTCCGAAGCGGGGGCGGTCGCAGGCTCGGGCGTCTCCGGCGCGGGGGCGTTGGAGGCAAGCTCCGTCCTCTCCTTTTCGTCGACCTCGTCCGGCTCTGCCGGCTCTGTGCCGATCAGGCTCAACAGCTGCTCCTTTGAGGGCATACCGAAAATCGCGGTATTATGGTTTGCCACGGAGCTGGAAACGATTGTTGTCAGCTGGGCGCGCAGCTGCTGGTTCTCCGCAGAGACCTCCCGCAGCCGTTCCTCCTTCGCCTTCTTTTCCTGCTCGAGCGTCAGGAGGTTTCCGAGCTGGAAGCGGTCAAAGACTTCGGACAGCGCCAGAATGACCAGCAGGACAACGAGGATCACGCTCTCACCCGTCAGCGTGAACCGCTGGCAGGGCCGCGAGGACAGGAGTACAAGGACAGCGATAAATACAATCAGCAGGATGACAAGTGTTCGTGTAAACTTGTTCGACTTTTTTTCTGTGCCTTTCTCTTCCACAGCGGGACTCTCCTTTCAAAGTGTGAGTCATCAGAACTTGACAAAGCCGATTGCATAGAGGGCCAGCAGACGGACGGTGTTGGCGGCGATGGAGGCCCAGCAGAAGCCCAGCAATCCGAACCCCGGCAGCCACAGCCAGGCAAACAGCAGGTAGCTGGCGCCGTAGAGCGCCTGCGTCAGCAGCGTCCAGCGGATGGAGCAGGCCTTGAGCACCATGGGCTGCGCCATGCTGCCCGCAATGGAGATAGCGGAGGCCAGGTTGGCAAGGAAAATGTAGGGCGCGGCACCTTCATACAGCGAGGGGTACAGCAGCTTTGTAAACCACGGAGCGAAGAGCCGGCAGCCCAGCAGGAACACGGCAAGGCACGCCAGCGAGCAGCCGTTGACGACGGCGAAGAGCTTTTTGGACGCCTTGAAGTCCTTCTGGGCAAAATACCCCAGTAGCACCCCCGCGATGGGCACCATAACGATACCTGCGCTCTTGCCGAAAAAGGAAGCCGTGGAGTAGTAGGACACCCCCTCCCCGCCAAGGATGGGATAGAGAATCATCCGGTCGGCGTAGGTCAGGAGGTTGCCGATGAGGTTGGTGGCCATGTAGGTCAAAAGGGTGGCCGCCGTGGCGGAAAAGAGCGGCGTGCGCGAGAGCGGCTCGCGGGAAAACGGCGTTGTTTTCCAGACGAACAGAAGCCCGGCCCCCTCCCCCACCAGAAACACGGCGGGCCACAGCTCCGCCGTGGCGAACAGCAGCGCGGCGGCGCAGTAGGCGGCGCTGACCGCCACATTGCAGCATAAGGCCCGCTTGAAGTTCAGCTCCAGCCGGAAAAAGGCGGTGGCGTACCCGTACAAATTGGAGACAACGAGATACGCCCCCAGCAGAAAGGCCGTCAGCGGGGAAAGGGCAAACATCCGCCACAGCACGGCGGCAAACACCACGGACACGCCGCTGCCGAGCAGGCAGAGGAAATTAAAGTCCCCCAGCAGCCCCTGTTCCTTATAATGGCTGTCATCAATTAGGCGAATGTTATTGAGGGAGCTGCCGATCATGGCGGTGCAGACATTGGCAAGGCCCGCCACGGTCAGGAGGGTGCCGTAGTCGGCGTCCGTGAGATGGGCAGCCAGCAGCGGGAACACCACGATCTGCCGGGCGAAGGTGTAGATCACCGAGGCCAGGATGCTGATGACGAAATCACCGGAGATGCGGGCCAGACGGTTCATCAGGCGGTCTCCTTGGAGCCCCGGCGCTTTTCCGCCGGGGCGGTATCACGGATGAAGGTGTAGAGCAGAACGCCAAAGCAGGCAAAAAGGAAGCCAAACGCGGCGCCCTTACCGGCAGCCCGAAGGAACATCGGAGCCCGCTCCGGCTTCTGCATGACCGTCTGGCTCAAAAGCGCGTCCTGTGTCAGAGCGGGGGTCTGCGGTATGTAACTCTCTGTGAGCAGTTCAGAGCGAACGGTCATGGAGTAGAGTTCTTCTCCGTTCTGCGCGAGCGCCTTGAAATAGGCGGAAGTGAGCGCCCGCGCCATCTCCTCGGGCAGAGCGGATATGCTGACGGTCACAAGACCATCGCTGTCGGCACTGGCAGAAAAATGATCGGCAGCCACAAGAGGAGCGCTCTCGTCTTCCGGCTCCGAATAGCCTTTTTCAGATACAAAGGCTTGAAGAGCCTCTGTCACGGATGGATGCGTGAAAAGAGCGGAAAAATCGCTGCTTGCGGCGGCAAATGCCGCTTCCGCCGCGGCATACCGATATTCCGCGGAGGCATAAACGCTTTCATCGGCAAGAAAACCGTTGATGAAGGCGTTTTTCTGTGCATACTGCCCCTGATAGCGGGAAAAATCCGTTACGGTAAAGCCGCATTGATAAACGGCGGTGTAGCTGCCGACCTCTGTGTTGACCGGCGCGGCGCGGGAGGTATAGTCCTCATAGTCGGCAAGTGCCGCCTGATAAGAGCGCTGAGAGAAAACGCCGGCCGCGCCGCCGAGAAGCGCCATGACCAGCAGGATCACATACCATTTCTTCAGGAGAATACGAATGAGATCATAAACACTATATTCCATGGGGCAGATCCTCCTGTTTTCCAAGGTAAATAAAGACGAGCAGGAACGCAATGAGCATTCCGCCGGTGAAAAGCGTAGTAAATAGCGCGCCGTCGTTAAGAATGATGATATAGACGGAAAAAAGCGCCGTCAGCACCGGAAAGGTCTCTTTCCGGTCATAGCCGGAGAGCGCACGCAAAATGAAACCCAGCAGCGCGGCCATCAAAAAAATACCGGGAAAGCCCAACTGGGCGTAGGCTTCTCCGAGATAGCCAGTGTTCATATTCGCAGCGAGAAAGTCCCCACCGCTGGCTGCGTAGATCACTTGTCCGGAGGAGCCGGCATAGGGATAGGTCAGGGAAAACACTTTCCCAATGATCCCATCACTGAAATGGATCTTCAGGTGCTGGGAGAAGTATTCATAGAAGTTGAATTTATTGTCCGCGGGATGAAAGATGGCACGGATGCCGACGATGGCGTTCAGCAGCACGCCGGGATGCAGTGCGCCGTCTGTTGCCGTGCTGTCCAGCTGATAGCCGATGACCACCGCAAGACAGATGCACACGAACCCAAGATACAGCAGCTTGAGCAGGTGGCCGGTGCGGCTGAGAAGATACACAGCAAGGATTGGCGCAAGGATCAGCAGGGTAAATTTACTGCCGGTCTCCATATAAAAAAGGACCTGCAACGCGGCACAGAGCGCCGCCAGACGATAGCGTTTCCGATCTAAAAAGATAAGAAACGCAAAGGGCAGGATGGTATTGGTGGCCCAGCCCAAAGGATACCCAAAGCCGGGAGGATAGGTCGCGTTGGCACGCATGACGTAGATATAATCCAGATCAAAGGCATTGATGCCTTCAAAACCATTGTAGAGAACCGGGATGACCAGGGTAAAAAGGATCAGGACCCCCAGCGCAACGGTCACATAGTTTTCGATCCCGGTAATACGGACCTGCCCGCGCGCCGGGGCGGGCCGGCAGACGATCCAGACCTGCACCGCCACCGCCAGAAATACCATCAGCATATAGCGGCTGCTGCCGCCGGAGAGCGCATAGAAGCTCAGCATCGGGGCAACTGTAAAGACAAACTGCAAATGAAGCAGAAAAACGGCGGTATCCTTCTCCCGCTTGGGCAGTACAGTAAACAGGAGAAAATACATCCCTGCCGACAGCACATATTTTACAAAGCTGGGCGCGTACACCAGCCCCGCATAGCTGTACTGCGGGCTGGCAGCCCATACATACATGGCGTCCAGCACAAATTTATAGAGAATGCCGAAGCACCAGATGAGGGCGGTATGGTGGGCGGAGGCAAAGGCGGATACGCGCTGGTAAGCAGTCCGCAGCCATTGGAGCGGCGGTGCGCACCAGCCCCGCAGGCAGGTGGAGATAAACGTCATAAGCTGTGAGATCCTCTCTTTTGTGATAAGCGGCGTCTGCCGCGGTCAATCCCGGCGGGCGGCGGCCTTGACCGCCGCCAGATGGGCGCCGTGGTCCACGGCGAAGTTGCCGGAGACCGACGCGCCGGCAGGGACGTCCTTCGACACCACGCTGCCCAGCAGCACCTGGGCGCTGTCCCCCACGGCGATCCGGTTGGACACAGTAACGCCGGGGCCGAACTTCACGCCGTCCCCCGCCTCTACCCGGCCGGAGACGACGCAGCCCGCGCAGACCTTCACCCGGCGGCCCAGCTTCACTCCGTGGTCGATGTGGCTCTGGGCGTTCACCCGGCACTCGTCCCCGATGACGGTCTCGTCCCAGGGGTACACCGCCCGGTGGACGGTGACGTTTTCAAAAAGCACCACGTCCGCCCCGACGGCCACGCCGCCGCAGTGGGCTATGTCCAGCACGCCGCCCTCTGGCAGGTACTTGAACTCGTAGCCGGGGCCGCCCAGTTTCACTCCCGCGTGAAGCACCGTGTTGTCCCCCACGCGGCAGGGGCCGTGGATGGAGACGAACTCCTCCACCGTCACATTTTCCCCCAGCACCACCCCGGTGGGGGCGATGTACGCCAGGGGGCTGACATGGCAGCTTTCCGGAATGACGGAGGGCAATTGCGGCGGGCAGTAGTCCGGCAGCTCCGCCAGACGATTATGGAGCCGGAAAAAGGCCAGCCGGGGCGTGTCCGAGAGGACCACCCCCTGCTTGCGCTCCGCCACCGCCGCTCCATCCTCCGGGCGGCAGATGACGGCGCGGATACGGGGATTGTCCAGCAGCTCGGAAGCAAAGCGGGCGTCCTCCAAAAAGGAGAGCATTCCCTCCGGACCCTTGGAATTGCTGAGGCCCAGGGCGGAAAATTCTCCGTCCCGGAAAATTTGTTCAGTTGGGAAACATTCAGAAAGGTACAAGAATTACCAATCCTCTCCAGAGTATTGTTCGCGGTTTGTGACAGACCATGGACCAAACACGCCGTCAACATTCGCGCGGCGGATAAAGTTATAGCTAAGGTAGAAAGGCTTAAAAATCTGGTAGCCCGCTCCGTTGCTGTATTTCCTGGTGACGATGGTCCCGCCAAAGGAAATGTCGCTTTTAAACGGCTGTGACACGGCATAAAGGGAAACACCCTCCGGGAAAACCGGCGCACCCTGATACGTATCGGCCAAATTCGTCTGCTCCGTGATCTCCGGCCGGTCCATCCCGATGTCAATCACCTGGGGCAGGACCTCATCCCGGGCATAAACATCCTCAACGGGCAAATTCAGCCCCAGCTCGTCCGCGATCAGCCGCCAGAGGGCAAGATAGCCCCCGGAATTGGGGTGGCAGCCCGCATAGAAATATTCATCCAGCGCCCGGCCCTCATTGCGGGCATAGTCGATCATCCCGCGGTACAGGTTCAGACAGGTATAGCCGTTGTTCTCGCAGAGCTGAAGGACCGTGTCCGCGATCTGACGGTTCTCCATGTTCTTGGTACTGTTTTCCTCTGGAAACGTAGGGAGCGGTGTCATTACTGTCAAGTAGGTACATTTCTCCTGTAGATAGGACAGCAGCTGACTGTATTCCGTGTAAAATTCCTTTTCATTCAGGCAGTCCCGACGGTCATTGGTGCCCAGCATGACAAAAATAGCGTCATAGCGGGGATGGTCGTCTGTGAACAGCTGCTCCTTGTGGGCGTTGAACCACTTGGCGGACTTGCCGTTGATGGCGGCGTTGTGGACTACGGTAACGGAGGTGTTCTCCAGCAGATAGCCGCGGAAATGCTTGACCCAGCCCTGCTGATCTTGCGGCTTTTCATAGTAACGCTCTCCGGCCGCTTCCAGAACCAGACGGCCACCCAGCTCCGCACGCTTAGACTGTTCGGCGTAGCTCCCGCCGTCACCGTTGCCGTCGGAGATGATATCGCCGATGATCAGGACGCTGTGGACCTCCCCGGCGCGGAGAGCGACGCCAAAGCCAGAGTGTCTCTCGGGAGGGGGCGCCTGTACTCCGACTGCGGTCAGCGCCTCCAGCTGGCGCTGAAAGTCATAGGCATCGCTGACACGCTGGGCTTCGCTTTGGGAAAGGGCATCCTCCAGCGAGGAGACCTGGGCCTCCAGGGCATCCAGCCGCTCATTGCCGCCGCAGGCGGTGCAGAGCAGCAGCGCGAGGGCGGCCAGCGTCAAGCAAAGTCCACGCTTCATGTCCCGGCGCTCCTTGGGGTGGGAGCCACGCCGGTGCCGTGGTATTCCAGGCCCGCCGCTTCCGCGTCTGCCTTGCGGTACACGTTCCGCAGGTCAAAGAGCACCGGCTGGCGCAGGGCCGTTTTCAGCTCCGCGAAGTCCAGGGCACTGAACTCCGTCCACTCCGTGGCGATGACCACGGCGTCGGCGTCCGACACCGTCTCCTGCGCGCTGCCGCACCAGACAGCACCCGGCAGCCCATCCAGGGCCCGCTTGGCGTTGTCCAGAGCCTTAGGGTCATACATCCGCAGGGTGTAGCGGCCATCGGCAAGCAGCGTCCGGGCGATCTCCACGGCGGGGGATTCCCGGATATCGTCGGTCTCCGGCTTAAAGGACAGGCCCAGCAGGGCAATGGTGCCGCCAGCCGGGAACCGGTCCGTGATCTTCTTTGCCGCCAGCTCCTTCTGGTGCTGGTTGGCCCGGATGACGCTCTCCACCACGGTCAGCGGCGCGCCGTATTTTGCGCCGGTGTCCGCCAGCGCTTTCGTGTCCTTGGGGAAACAGCTGCCGCCGTAGCCGGGGCCGGGGTGGAGGAACTTGGGGCTGATGCGTCCGTCCTTACCCATGGCGGCGGCCACCTCCAAAGCGTTGGCCCCCACCTGCTCGCAGAGGTTGGCGATCTCGTTGATAAAGGTGATCTTCGTGGCCAGAAAGGCATTGGAGGCGTACTTGATCATCTCCGCCGTCTCCGGGGTGGTGACCACCACCGGCTTGTTGGAGCGGGCGAACACCTTATACAGTTCCCGCAGATGCTGCTCCGCCTGTTGGGTGAACACGCCCAGCACGATGCGGTCCGGGTTGCTGAAATCCCCCACGGCACGGCCCTCCCGGAGGAACTCCGGGTTGGAGGCCACGTCAAAGGGAATGTCCTTGCCCAGTGCTTGCAGGCGCGTCGCCATGCGTTCACGCAGGGCGCAGGCCGTCCCCACCGGCACGGTGGACTTGTCCACCACCAGCTTGTAGCTCTGCATATAGTCCGCGATCTCGTCCACCGCGCTGTAAACGTATTTCATGTCGGCGCTGCCGTCCGGAGCCTCCGGGGTGCCCACGGCGATGAAGATCAGGTCGCCGTGCTCCACCGCCTCCTTCACGTCGCAGGTGAAGCGGAGCCGTCCGCTTCGCAGGCCGTCGGACAGCTGGGTCTCCGCCCCCGGCTCGTAGATGGGGCACACGCCCCTTTGCAGCTTCTCGATCTTTTCGGGGATCACATCCAGGCACACCACCTCGTTGCCCCACTTGGCGAAGCCAAGCCCCGCGATCAGGCCCACGTAGCCGGTGCCGATGACGGTAATTTTCTGCATAATTCCTTCTCCTTTTTAACGGTACAGCCGGGCCGCCAGAGCGCGGTAGTCCAGCAGCTCACCGGCCAGCTTATAGGCCGCATCGGACATCCTTGCCAACTCGTCAGGCCGCGACACCAATTCCGGCAAAACTGTTTGAATATCCTCCGGCCTGGACAGCAAAACCCCATTCCCATGAATAAACTTCCCATAGGCCGCTTCACCGTATACGATCACAGGCGTACCACAGGCTATAGCGGCCTGCGCCGTCTGGGACGCGCTACCCGGCTGGCAGTATAGGTCCGAGGCCGCCAGCGTCGTCTGCATTTCATCCTGATTCAGAAAGCCGAGATATGTAACGTTCGGCATCCTTGCGATCCGGTCCGTCAGGACCTCCCGCACATCGTCGTAAAATGAACCGGCAATAAAAAGCCTCGCCCGCCCTTCGGGAAGGCGCTCCATAGCATCCAATAGGTCACCAGTACGCTTCATTGCGTCCATTTTTCCCGAGTGGAACAGGACCAGCTGGTCATCCGCTAAGCCGTGCGCGCTGCGAAACTCGGCCTTACGTGAAGCCTTTTCCTCCGGCGGCATAATGACGCCCGGCAGCGCGTTCAACTCCATCAACTCGTTGGGAACGCCGTACATTTCCTGCAAAAACTGCTTGCTCTCTTCATTCACATAGAAGATCTTATCCCAATATGGAAGGCTTTTTTGAATCCAGGCCCGGTAAAGGCCGTGATGCAGGAGGCTGCGGGACAGCCAGTTTTTCGCACTGTTTTGATAGGCTGTGCTGACATCGGCATAGAACCGGCATTGTGGCAACCGCTGACGCAGTTCCTTGAGATCGCATACGCCATGCTGCTGAATCGCATGGACCAGCATAACATCTGGCTGAAGAGAAACAACCAAATCAGAAAAACCGTGTACCCAGCGCAGCTTTTGCCGCAGAAACCCGTGACCAAGGTCGACACGCACGACGCGGACACCGTTTTCAAGCGTAGTATCCCCTGCCGGAACCATGACGATCTTTCCATCCTGCCATGTCGTCGTGTCAGCAAGGATCAAAGGCGTATGTCCCGCCTCTAAAAAAGCGTCAAGCAGATAATTTTCTTTATAATACATCGTGGGTGTGAACGGATTGCCGATGCAGACTTGAAGAATTCGCATATTTATTTGCCCTTTCTGCGGCTCATCATGGCAACAGCAAGCCGCCCAATATGACTGTCGCCTACGAACATATTATATAACGTAGTCGGCTTACCGCCGAATCCTGCTTTGAACACATCGATTCCGTTATAATTTGTTAAACTGGATACATTGCCCCAATCATAGGTGCGGACACCCTGTATCCGCATTTTTTGCATATCTGCCCAATGTAAGAACTTATTTAACCGTCCGGCTGCATTTTGATCGACATCAGCACTACGGAAATCTGAGGCGGAGTAACAGAGAACGGCTGTTTCTCCATCCGTCACATAAAGATGGTAGACCAATGCGTTGCCCAGACTGCCCCGGGAAAGAAAAATGCAATCGTTTTCCAAGTAGGAGTCTACTTTTTTTCTGCTGTAATCCTTTTTCAAGGCTTCGTTTCCTAACGAATCGCAGAAATTCATATAGGTCTGTTCCAGATCAGACAATACCGCAGGATCTGCACGCAATGCGGCTGCATCAAAAAACTCTGCAGAAGCCCCTTCCTTTGCAGCACGGCGGATTTCATAGCGATAGTTTTTTGTCATATGACCGAGCAAAGTTTCTTCTGTTTCCGTCAAATCGCTAATCAGTGTATAATTTGCTTCCGCGTGTCCGCCTAAAGCTGCGGCCTGAGAGGATGTCAGCCGCAGATAGCGCAGGATATCAGATTGAGTATGGAAAGGGGTTCCATCCCAAAACCAAATACGTTCATAGGTCAGAAAGGCCAATCTTCCGGGAAGGCGAACCATTGTTTTATTTCCTCCGATGCAGTAGTCGATAATAAAGCTTTGGGCTTATGCGCAGGAGCTGCGATAGAATGCGGGCCTTGCTCTCCGGAAACTGCCGGAGGGCCGCCATATGACGGAGATAATCCATCTGTTCAGCCACTGCGAAAAAGCTGTCATAATTCTCCGCTATACGGGCTGTGCTGTTCAGAGCACCCAGTACCCAGCGCGGAAGAATGAATGGCCGTTCGGAAAAATCCGCGGCAAAGGATCCATCCGTCGTCAGCGCTGTAAAGGCCTGATATCCGGTGAGGATACGCTCCGCCGAGGAGGATGTCATGGTGGAATTCTGGTGGAAGAGATAGTAGTACAGCGGCACTTCGATGGATACGACCTCCTCCGCCTCCGCAAAGATCCTCCACATCACATACACATCCTCCGAAAAACGGCAGCCGGCAGGAGCGTGGATGCCATGTTCCGTCAAAAAAGAGCGGCGGAGCAGCATTGCCGGAAGAATGGGGATCAGCGTTCGGCAAAGAAACCGGTGCAGCATCTCCTGACGGGACAAGATGGCGCACTCTTCGTGAGCTGTTTCAGCAGGTACAACCTCGCCCGGCACGCACATACGATAACCGGAAAAAACCACGGCACTCTGCGTTTCAAAAGCCGCCTCGTAGAGCGCCTGCAAAAAGCATGGCGCCACAGTGTCATCTGAGTCGATACAGACCACATATTCTCCCCGCGCTTCCCGGATCCCATGGTCGCGGGCAGGCCCCTGGCCGGCGTTTTCCTGGTGCAGAACGCGCCAGTTCAGCGCCGTCGTGCGCAGATAAGCTTCTGCCAATTCGACAGACCGATCCAAACAGCCATCATCCACCAAGATCAGCTCAAAATCCGAAAATGTCTGTGCCGCAATGGAGCGCAGGCAGCTTTCAATATAGAGTTCCACGCCGTAAACCGGCACGATCACGCTGATTTTCGACATATCAAAAGCCCTTTCGCTGCAAATTAGTATCGTTGATGTTCCTGCGCGGCAGGAACCAGGGTTCCCGCAGATCTGACGCCGTGACACTGCGGCTGAGCGTGGAAAACCCACGCCGGAAGCCGCACGCCTGCACCTGCTCGATATTGGCGCGGGAGCAGGCGTAAACGCTGCCGTAGGGATAGGCGAAATTCAAAATTTCGCGGGAAAGCGCAGCCTCCAGATATGCTTTGCTGCCGGACAGCTCACCGCGGACAGCAGAGGCTTTCTGAAAACGCAGCATCTCATGGCGCATGGTATGCGCGCCTACCGTACACAGTGGGTCGGCGGCAAGCGTGCGCAATTCGTCTTCTGTGATGTAATTTTTCCGCCCCAACAGACCCGGCGCAATAAACACCGTATAGGACAGCTTCCGCCTGCGCAGCTCCGGCAGCGCATAGCGGTATGCCGAAGCAAACATATCATCAAAGGTTAAAAGGACAGCACCCTGCTCGTTCAGCTGCTCCGGCGTGCCGACCTGATCCGCGGGCAGCCTGTCCAGCCATGCGGTAAAGCGGGAGAGCGATACCGCGCAAGCCGCGTCGGCAGGGGCCTCTCCATCCGCATATACCTCATGGAGCATATACACCGTCGATACGGCCGGGCCGTGAGGCATCCGCTCATTTATTTTTTGACGCAGGGAATAAAACTGCCGAGGAAGCATTACCCCTTCCTCCAAACCATTTTATTGACCACGCCGGTGTAGGACTGGATGATGCGCACCACCTTATCACTGACGTTTTCGTCCATATAATCCGGCACGGGAATGCCGGTATCGCCGCTTTTCACCAGCTCCACGGCGGTATCTACCGCCTGAAGCAGGGATCTTTCGTCGATGCCCGCTAAAATGAAGCAGCCCTTGTCCAGCGCCTCAGGACGCTCGGTGGAGGTGCGGATGCATACCGCCGGGAACGGATGGCCCACGGAGGTAAAGAAGCTGGACTCCTCGGGGAGGGTGCCGCTGTCGCTGACCACGGCGAAGGCGTTCATTTGCAGGCAGTTATAGTCATGGAAGCCCATAGGCTCGTGCTGAATGACCCGCTTGTCCAGTTGGAAGCCGCTTTCCTCCAGCCGCTTGCGGCTGCGGGGGTGGCAGGAATAGAGAATGGGCAGGTCGTACTTCTCCGCCATGGCGTTGACGGCGGTGAAGAGAGAGGTGAAGTTCTGCTCGGTGTCGATGTTCTCCTCCCGGTGGGCGGAGAGGAGGATGTACTTCCCTTTTTCCAGCCCTAGCCGCTGGTGAATGTCGGACGCTTCGATCTTCGCAAGATTCTTGTGCAGCACCTCCGCCATGGGAGAGCCGGTGACATAGGTCCGCTCCTTGGGCAGTCCGCAGTCGGCCAGATAGCGGCGGGCGTGTTCGGAGTACGCCATGTTTACATCGGAGATGATGTCCACGATGCGGCGGTTGGTCTCCTCCGGCAGGCACTCGTCCTTGCAGCGGTTGCCCGCCTCCATGTGGAAAATGGGGATATGGAGCCGCTTGGCGCCGATGACGGAGAGGCAGGAGTTGGTGTCCCCCAGCACTAAAACCGCATCGGGCTTCGTTTCCACCATAAGCCGGTAACTTTTGGCGATGATGTTGCCCATGGTCTCGCCAAGGTCCTTCCCCACCGCGTCCAGATACACCTCCGGATCGGCAAGGCCTAAGTCGTGGAAGAATACGCCGTTGAGGTTATAGTCGTAGTTCTGCCCCGTGTGGGCGAGAACTGTGTCAAAATACTTGCGGCACTTGGTAATGACGGCGGACAGACGGATGATCTCCGGCCGGGTGCCGACGATGATGAGCAGCTTTAATCTGCCGTTGTTGCGAAAATACGCCATGCGCGCTCCTTCTCCGGCTCAGACCGGCTCAAAAAAGGTATCGGGGCGGGCGGGGTCAAAGACCTCGTTGCAGGTCATGACCGTCACCAGCTCCTCCGTGTCGCTCAAATTGATGATGCTGTGGGTCCAGCCGGGGATCATGCGGACAGCCTCGATCTTCTCGCCGGAGACCCGGAACTCCGCGGTCTCCCCGGTGTGGAGATTCCGCTCCCGGATGAGAGCCGTGCCGTGGACCACGATGAACAGCTCCCACTTGCTGTTGTGCCAGTGCTGGCCCTTGGTGACGCCGGGGCGGGTGATATTCACGCTGACCTGCCCGCAATCGGCGGTCTTGAGCAGCTCGGTGAAGCTGCCCCGGCCATCCACATTCATTTTCAGGGGGTACTTGAATTGCTCCGCCGGGAGGTACGTTAAGTAGAGGGAGAAGAGCTTCTTGGCAAAGGAGCCGTCGGGCATTTTCGGCATCAGCAGCGTTTCCGGCTGGGCCTTGAATTCGGCCAGCAAGTCCACGATCTCCCCCAGAGTGACCCTGTGGGCCACCGGGACGCAACAGTAGCGGCCATCGTCCCGGAGAACGGTCTCGGCGCCGTCAAATTCGCAGCGCCGCGCCTTCCCCTCCAGTAGGTCGAACATGCCCTCCACCAGGTCGTCGATGTAGAGCAGCTCCAGCTCGGTGGAGCGGTCGTTGACGGTGAACGGCTGGCCGTTGGCCACCGCCCAGCAGAAGGTGGAAACGGCGCTGTTGTACTTGGGGCGGCTGTGGCCCATGAGGTTGGGGAAGCGGTAGACGTACACCGGCGCGCCGGTTTCTTTGCCGTAGGCGAACACCAGGTCTTCCCCGGCCCGCTTGCTGCGGCCGTAGGCGCTGTCCCCGAAGCGGCCCGCAAGGGTGGCCTGAACCGAGGACGACAGCATCACCGGGGCACGGCTCCCCTGCCTTTTCAGGCAGTTTAGCAGCTGGGCGGTGAGACCTACGTTCCCGGTCTGGAAGTCCGCCGGATCGTCCGGGCGGTTCACTCCCGCCAGGTGGAACACGAAATCCGCCTTGGCGCAGTAACCGTCCAGCTCCTCCGGCGTGGAGGCGTGAGTATACTCGAAAATTTCGTCGATATGGATGCCGGGGCGGGTGCGGTTCTTGCCGTCCCGGATGGTTTTCAGGTTGTCGCACAGGGCGGCGCCCACCATGCCGCAGGCGCCGGTGACGAGAATGTTCATCTTACTTCTCCCAATTTACCAGCTCCTGCTGGATGTAGGAAAGGGCCGCGATGCGGGCCTTGGTCTCCTCCACGTTCAGGATGCGGGTGTTGTTGGAATTGAACTCCGTGAGGGCGCTGCGGTGCTGGTCCCCCTCGGAGAAGAATTTATCGTAGTTGAGGCTGCGGTTGTCGGCGGGGACCCGGTAAAAGTCCCCCATGTCCTCCGCCTTGGCGCACTCCTCGTTGGTGAGGAGGGTCTCATAGAGTTTCTCACCATGGCGGATGCCAATGACGCGGATGTCCTCCTTTTTGCCGCCAAAGAGCTCGCACACCGCTTCGGCCTGGGTCTGGATGGTGCAGGCGGGGGCCTTCTGGATAAAGAGGTCTCCGTTCTGTCCATGCTCAAAGGCGAAGAGGACGAGATCGACGGCTTCCTCCAACGACATGATGAAGCGGGTCATGGACGGTTCGGTGACGGTGATGGGCTGGCCGTTTTTGATCTGGTCGATCCAGAGCGGAATGACACTGCCCCGGGAACACATGACGTTGCCGTACCGGGTGCAGCAGATGCGGGTCTTCCCGGAGGTGCGGGACTTGGCCACCGCCACCTTTTCCTCCAGCGCCTTGGTGATGCCCATGGCGTTGATGGGATAGGCGGCCTTGTCGGTGGAGAGGCAGATGACGCTCTCCACCCCCGCCTCGATGGCGGCGGTGAGGACGTTGTCCGTGCCCATGACGTTGGTGCGGACGGCCTCCATGGGGAAGAACTCGCAGGAGGGCACCTGCTTGAGGGCGGCGGCGTGGAACACATAGTCCACGCCAACCATGGCGGACTTCACGGACGCGAGGTCTCGCACGTCGCCAATGTAAAACTTGATTTTCCCCGCCGCCTCCGGCAGCTTGGCCTGAAATTCGTGGCGCATATCGTCCTGCTTCTTCTCGTCGCGGGAGAAGACACGAATTTCGGCAATGTCGGTGGTGAGGAAGCGGTTCAGCACGGCGTTGCCGAAGCTGCCCGTGCCGCCGGTGATGAGCAGGGTCTTATTTTGAAAAATCGAACAGTTCATGGTTCAGCAGTTCTCCTTGAGTACATCAGTCAGTTTTTCGAAAAAGACTTCCCTGCGGAAGTGGGCTTCGTAGTAACGGCGGGCGTTTTCCCCATAAGTACGCAGACGCTCCGGGGTGTCCGCCAAGGAGGCAAGGGCCTCCGCCAGAGCGGCGGCATCCTCCGCGGCCACGCAGACGCCGCAATTCGCGTCAGCGACGACGGCGGCAGTTTCGCCGTTGATGGCTCCCACCACCGGCTTGCCGGCGGCCAGATAGGACTGCACCTTTCCCGGCAGCGTCAGCGACAGGGTGGGGTCAGAGCGCAGCGTCACCAGCATCACGTCCGCCATGGCGTAAAAGCCCGGCATCTCGGACACGTCCCGCCGTCCGTAAAACGTAACGTTGGGCAGGCCCTCCGCCAACCGGCGGCAGGTATCCAGCCGCACACCGTCACCTACGATGTGAAATTGAATCCCAAGCCGACCCGACAGCTTCCGCACCGCTTCGATGATCGTTTCCACCGACTGCATTTCTCCGATATTTCCGGCGAACACGGCGTTGAACACGCCGGGATGGGGCTGGGCGTCCGGCAGCCGGTCGAACAGCTCCTCCGCATACTGGGGCAGGTACACCAATTTGGCATCTGGCAGTTTCAATGTAGTGCGGAAGTAGTCCTCGAAGCCTTGGGACGTGACGGCGATGGCGTTCGCCTGGCGGTAGATGCGACGGGAAATGTGCCAGAAAACGCGGTAGATGAGGGAGCCGGGGCGGACACCGCCCGCAGACAAGCTTTCGGGCCAGAGGTCCAGGCAATAGAGCACCGTCTTTTTCCCATGGCGCTTCGCCCATTGGAGAGCCCCCTCCGCCATCATGACGGGCGAGAGCTGGTTGACCAGCACCACGTCAAAATCCTCCTCCAGCCGGGAAAGATACCGCTTGGAGGCGAACACAAAGCTGTAGTAATTCCAGAAACGGTGGAGGGCCCCTCGCTTCCGGGGATGGATGGGACAGCGGTGGACCCGCACCCCATTTACAATCTCATCCCGGTGGGCCGTGCCCTCATAGCCGGGGTAAATTTCCCCTTCGGGATAGTTGGGCGTCCCGGTGACCACCGTCACGGCATGGCCCTGGGCCGCCAACGCTTCGCAGATGTCGGAAACGCGGAAGGGCTCGGGCTTATAATATTGACATACCACCAGAATCTTCACGCCGGAGCCCTCCTTTCGTCAGTTGTTTCCGTTTTTTGCGGCCAGGTACTCCCGCACCTCCTGCCGCAGCCCCTCCTCAAAGGGCATGGGATCGTAGCCGAAATCCCGAACGGCTTCCTCATGGGGATAGGCACGGCTCTCGCACAGCCGCTGCACTTTTTCCCGCATGTCGATCTTGGTCAGGCTCAATAGATAAAGGCCCCACGCGCCGGCGTAGGCCACAGGGAACGGCACGCTGAGGTATTTCCGGGACACGCCCAGTTCATCGGCGATGATGCGGAACAGGTCGATGAGAAGCACCTCGTCCCGGCCGGAGAGGGTATAGTTCTTCCCGGCGGTCTCATCCAGATGGTTCAGCACCTGCAAATAGGCCCGCCCCAGGTCCCGGCAGTTCACCGGCTGGAGCAGATAGTTGGCGTGGTCCACCACCGGCATGGGGCTGAGCTTATCTACCATTTTGATAAACTTCACGATATTCTGGTCGCCCAGAGTGCCGTAGATCATGGTGGGGCGGAGGATGGTCAATCCAATGCCCTGCTCCCGGCAGAGGGCCGTGATCTCCGCGTCCGTCCGCCGGTACTCTTCGCCCGCCGCCTTGTACTTGGAATAGATACCGGTGGTGTGAACCAGCACCAACCGCTTCACACCGTTTTGGGCGGCGGCTTTCGCCAGCAACAGGGATTTTCCGATACCGGCAATATGCAGCACCACATCCACACCCTTTGTCAGGGTATCTACATAGGCGGCATCCGTCAGGTCGCCGCGGCAGTATTCCGCATCTGGCAATATACGCTTGACCGGCTCGGCCTTTTCCTCCGAGCGGACGGCCAGCCGCAGCGCCCAGGGCTCCTTCGCCCCGCCCTCCGCGAGCAGCCTTGCCAGCACAAGGCCGGATTTCCCGGCGATCCCGGTGATCAACAGCGTTTTCATTTCTCAACAAGCTCCTGTTCCGTTTCTTCCTGTTTTTCTTTCGGCGCGCCGGCCGCGCCCTCCACTACGCCGTCGTGGCGCAGCACCGCGCCGATGGTGCCGAAGAAGCACTTGCAGTCAAAGGCAAAGCTGAGCTTCCGGACATACTCGCCGTCATAGGCAGACTTTTCTTCAATCGTCAGTTCGTCCCGGCCGTTGATCTGGGCCCAGCCGGTAAGACCGGGGCGCACATCGTTGGCGCCATATTTGTCCCGCTCAGCGATCAGATCCTCCTGACTCCACAGAGCGGGCCGGGGACCGATGATTGCCATCTGCCCCAGCAGAATATTGATCATCTGCGGCAGTTCGTCCAGGCTATACTTGCGCAGAAAGCCGCCTACCTTTGAGATGTACTGCTCCGGATGCTCCAATAAATGAGTGGGCACATCTGGCGTGCTGACCTTCATGCTGCGGAACTTATAGAGCCAGAAATACCGCTTATGAAGGCCCACCCGCTTCTGGGAGAAGAACACCGGGCCGGGGTCGTCGATCTTAATGGCGGCGGCGATGATGACAAACACGGGCCACAGCACCAGCAACCCGCACAACGCCAGCAGAAAATCCAAAACACGCTTCAAACCATGTTGATACATACAAACATTCCTTTACACTTTGGCAGAGGCCGTTTCCTGCGCCGGGATTTCCACGGTGTCACCCTGCGCAGCGTTGATCTCATCCGGCTCGCGGAAGGTCGGGACGACACGGTGGAGCGCGGCGCGGATCCTGTCCGCATTTTCCGTTTCCAGCGCGGCGCGGAGGACCACCAGCTTCTCCTCCAGCTCGGCGGGGGTGACGAGCGGCTGGTGCTCGACATAGATCTTGTCGTTCGCCGTCTTTTCCGTGTTATTGCCCGCGATGAGCAGCTCTTCATAGAGCTTTTCGCCCGGGCGCAGGCCGGTCTCCACGATGTCAATATCGACATACGGCTCATAGCCGGAGAGACGGATCAGGTTCTCGGCAAGGTCGAGGATCTTCACGGGCTTGCCCATGTTCAGGACGAACAGCTCGTTCTGGTTCGCCATCGCGCCCGCCTCCAAAACGAGAGAGGCAGCCTCCGGAATTGTCATGAAATAACGGATGATGCGCGCGTCCGTCACGGTGACGGGGCCGCCCGCGGCGATCTGGCGGCGGAAGAGCGGGATGACCGAGCCGTTCGAGCCGAGAACATTTCCGAAACGGACGGCAGCGAAGGTGGTGTTCGAGCATTGCGCCATGGACTGCACGATCATCTCGCACAGCCGCTTGCTCGCGCCCATGATATTTGTGGGGTTGACCGCCTTGTCGGTCGAAATTTGAATGAACTTCTGCACGCCGTAGGCATCCGCGGCGCGGACGAGGTTGAGCGTGCCGAACACATTGTTGCGGATGGCCTCCTGCGGGCAGGACTCCATGAGCGGGACGTGCTTGTGCGCGGCGGCGTGGAATACGACCTCGGGACGGTAGCGCTCCATCAGGCGCATGAGCCGCTCGCCGTCGCGGATCGAGCCGATCTCGACGGCGAGGTCAAGGTCCGCGCCGTATTGGAATTTCAGCTCCTGCTGAATGTCGTAGGCGTTATTCTCATAGATGTCGAAGATGACGAGCTTTTGGGGTGAATATTTCGCGATCTGGCGGCACAGCTCGCTGCCGATGCTCCCTCCCCCGCCCGTGACGAGGACGGTCCTGCCGCGCAGCATGGCTTTTATCGGTGCAGGGTCAAGCATGACCTCGTCGCGGCCGAGCAGGTCCTCGATCTGCACCTCGCGCAGCTGGGAGACGCTCGCGGTCTTGCCGATCAGCTCAAGCGTACCGGGGAGGGTCATGACATGGATGCCGCTCTCGCTCAGACCTCTCAGCACCGCGCTGCGTTCGCCGTCCGGCATGGAGGGAATGGCGAAGATGGCGTTGGTCAGGCCAACGACGGACATTTTTTCCACCGCTTCGTCCAGCGTGCCGCGCACGGGAACGCCGTGGAGCATTTTGCCGCGCTTGCTCCGGTCGTCGTCAAAGAAGCACTCGGCCCGGTAGCGGCTGGCGGGATTCTGCCGAAGCTCCGAAACGAGCTGCGCGCCCGCCTCGCCCGCACCGAGAATGGCGACGGGCACAAGCGAGCTGCGGTCACGCCGCAGGATGCGCGTGCGGTAGCCGCGATAAAGGAATCGCACGGTCAGCATACCGAGCACCCACGCGCAGGCGATGCCGAGGAGCAGGACAAAGGACATCGCGCCCATCGACGAAACGCGGGCGATAACCTCGTAGGCGGCAAAGCCGCACAGCGCCGCGGCGAGCAGGCTCAGATACTCCTGACTCTCGGCGTAGCGCCAGAGGCTGTCGTAGGTTTTGAAGAGAAGCTGGAAAAATACCGTACAGGCATAAAGCAGGACGACGTGGCGCAGCAGTCCGCTCTGCGGGCCGACCTCCGCGTAGTCAAACACCGTGTAGACCAGCAGAAAAAATGCAACCGCGGCGGCAAAGATCACCGCATCGCAGAAAAACAATACTTCTTTTCGGAATCGATTCATGGCTGTCCTATCTGCGCGGCGCGACCCGTCCGCCAGCCGCGGAGGGGGATTGTTCTTTTCTATGGGAAAAGAACACAGCGCCGGCGCTGTCCATTTTTCGTAAAACGCGGCAGGGCATTCGCCCGCCAGCATACAAATCCGAGTTTATTGTACTACGCCTTTTGACACTTTGCAACAGAAAATCGGTTATTTTGCCGCGTTTTGCGCCGGAAAATGCTGCCGCCTGCGGAATACGGCAGACGGCAGTCTTTTCTTTTTGCGGCCTTTACAGCTCTTCAAAGCAGGAGAAGGCGGGATAGTAACGGTAAGGAATGGGCTGCGGGATGGCGGCGGAGCGGTTTTTGAGGATACGCAGCTCGATCTCGCGCGGGTCGGCGCGCTTGGCCTCGTCGATGTTGAAGCTCGGCTTGCCCGCACCCTTTGCCTGTAAGCCGATGAGGACATCGGCGGAGTAGTCGATGCCGCCGGACTCCTTGAAGGCGGACATGGAGACCTCCATGTTGTAGTTTTCGCGGTTGAACGACGAGATGGCGAGGATGGTCAGCTCCTGCTCGCGCGAGAGCTTCTTGAGGGAGCAGACGATGCGGTCGAGGTTCTGCTTGTCGGTGAAGTGGACATCCACGGGGGCGATAATCTGGAGGTAGTCGATGAGGACGACGGGGCGCACGCCGGTCTCGCGGATGTGGCGCGCGACCTCGGCGCGGATAAAGTCAAGGGAGGTCTCGTGGTCGCCCTCGCGGAACCAGAGGTGCTTGGCGTAGGAGCCGTAGCGGGCTTTCGCTTCCGCGAGGTGCGTGATCTCTGCGGGCGGATAGTGGGGGTAGCGCCTGCCGTCGAGTACGCCGCGGACCGTCTTGGAGAGGGATTTTTTCGCGGTGGCGTCGGCGAGGAAGGTCTCGCGGCTCACGGAGCGCGCCATCAGTTCGAAGGCGGTCATTTCGAGGGAGAAGATGAGGACGTCCCTCCCCTGCTGCGCGAGCTGGTCCGCGAGCTGCATACAAAAGGCGGTCTTGCCGAGGGAGGAAATGGCGCCGAGGACGTAGAAACCGTCGTACAGTCCGCCATCGAGCGCGCGGTCAAGCGCGGGAAAGCCCGTCGAAAGCGCGGGGCGCGCGGCCTGCTGGGCGATGTACGCGTCGAGCGCGTCCATCTGCGCGCCGGCGGAGAGGGTGTCGTAGGCGGGGGGCAGGTGCGCAAGGCGGTCGGTCAGGCAGCGGGTAAGGAAATCGGCGGCTTCGCCCGCGTCGGCGCAGAGCAGCTCGTTGAGGTCCTTGCCCTCGGGCAGCGGCGGGCAGCGGTAGAGCCAAGGGAATTCATCGGTGAGGGCCGTGGCCCACTCGTCGCCTGCGCGGTCATTGTCCGGCAGGAGCAGAATGGGGGCGTAGGGCGCGAGGGTGCGGAGGAGCGCGGCAATTTTGGTGCGGTTGCCGCTGCCGTTCATCGCGCAGGCGCGGAAGCCGAGTTCTTCGGCGGAAAGCGCATCGAACACGCCCTCGACGAGGAAAACCGGCTCGCCACCGGAGAGGAGCGCGCTCTGAAAAAGCGGGGACGGCACGCCCTTTTCGTTGAGGTAGCGCTTTTCGGCGGTGGCACGGCGGACGACGTGCCCGCCGTCGCACGGCAGAACCACGCAGGAGAGCGCGCCGTCGTAGCCGAGGGAGAAGCGCGCGGCGGTCTGCTCGCTGATGCCGCGGGAGGAGAAGTAGGAGGTCTGCCCGCGCTTTTCCGCGCAGGAGGTGATGTAGGCGGCGGTCTGCTCTGCGGTCATGGTGAGGTCTCCCCTTTCGGTGCGGGCTGCGGAACGGCTCTCCCCTCCCCTGTCGTCTGTCGCGCGGCGCACGGGTTCCGGCACAGGGCGGGAAACGGTCACATCGCCGTGACCGTACAGGCGGCTCGCCTCAGCCAGCGCTTCGAGCGGCGAGGAATAGGAATGGTCGATGATAAGGAGGTCGAAGAGGTCATAGTCCGCCCCGCAGGCAAAACAGTGGACCTTATGGCGGCGGGCGTCGTAGGCCATCGAGGGGTTGCGGTCAAGGTGGTCCGGGTTCAGGCAGCGGAAGCGCCGTCGCGGGTCGATGCCCTTGGCGCGGAGGTAGTCGAAGAGGTAGGGGCGGAGCGTGTCGAAGGTGTCGGGCATGGTGATGTCTCTCTTTCGGTGATGTTTTCTTGAGGATAGTATAGCACGACCACCCTCCGGAGCAGACTCGGAGCGTGGTCGTAAATTATCTTAAATATCCATAAGGAGAAGGAGGGGCGGACAAAAGTGGCAAAAATCCCCATAAAAACGGTTGTTGAGGGAGGGGGGAATTGTTTTTTTGCACGAGGAGAAGCAGGAACTGCACGGTCTGAAGTCGCTGCTGCACGATGCGAAGTGGGAAGAAAAGATGTAGTATGCCCGCTTTGTGGAGAAGTTATGCACGTTTCACGTGAAAACACGGTCTTTTTTCGGATTTGGAGAGGTTTGTGCGTACTCTTTTGCACAGATGCGGACGGATAGGGGAAAAAACGTCGAAAATGCAGCGGTTTGGACGGTCGGCGAGCGCGGAAAAGCGACTTGCGTTCGTGCAGAGAGGTGGAGGAAGCGGTCGGCTCAGGTCTCTGCTTCGGCGGGCGGTTCGGCCTTCCGGCGGCGCTTTTTGCCGCTCTCGAGCTGCTTGGCCATGCGCGTGCGCTCGAGCTTGTGCGCGTAGTCCTGCATCGTCTCGTCGATGCCGACGGTCATCTTGCCCGCGAGGAAGGAGTTGATGTTGTCGTAGTCGAAGGACATGTGAATGGAGCCGTTGGCGATGCTCTCGATCTCCTCCACGGCTTTATTGAAGGGGCGGATGATCGCCTCGTCGTAGTTGCGGTTCTTGACCTCCTCCTTGGTGGGAAGGCCGATGTACTGAATGATGTCCTCCACGCGGACAAGGAAGTTGCCGTCCTCGTCGAGCGGCGCCTTGCGCGCGCGGTAGTAGAGGTAATAGGCCAGACGGTAGGCGTTTTCGGACAGCTGGCCCATCCAGTCGGGAATGAGCTGGTAGTATTGGGTGAGGAAGAGGCGGACGTTCTCGGCAAAGGCGATGTGGACCTCGCCGGTGTACTTTTTGATGTTGGCCTCGGTGGCGAGGTGCGTGATGTAGAAGGACTCGAAGTATTTTTTGTAGGATTCGGCGGTGAGCTTGAGGTTCGTGATGGACTGGACATCCTTTTTGAGCTGGCGGTACGCCGCGTCGCGGCTCGCAAGCCCCGACCACGCCATGTAGTCGGCGATGTTGAAGTCCGCCGCGTTGCCGCGCCAACCGTCCCGGTTGCCGCACATGAGGGTATAGATGAGGAGGCGGTGCGCCGTCCAGGAAAGGTTCTTGGTGTATTTATCGACGGCTTCGAAGATGAGCGTCATTTCGTAGTCTTTATTTTTGTAGGAGATGGACTGGTTGCCGTAGGCGTCGGGCTGGGAGTAGGTGACGGTGATGCCGTTGGAGGCGGGATGGAACTCGCGCCCGCGCTTCATGTTCGCCCACACGCCGCAGATGAAGTAGGTCGCGGGGCTGTTGCCGACGGTGTCGTACTCCGTTTCGCGCGTCAGCTTCGCCACGGAGTCGGCGTAGATGTCGATGAGGGCCGAGGCGAAGGCCACGGTCTCCGGCGCGCTCTCCCCCGCGAGGGCGGCGAGCTTGTCCGGCGCGGAGAGGTCGTGCTCCGCGAGGAACGCGTCCATGAGCGGGTAGATGCGCGTGAAGTCGTACTCCGCGCACTGCTTGGAAAAGGACTTCGGCTTGCTCTCCGCGAGCGGCTTGAGCTTATGGTAGGTCGAGAGCATCTCGGCGAACTGGTCCGTTTCGAGGAAACGCGCCGGCGCTTCGCGGCGCAGCGCGTCGAGGGATTCGGTGAAATGCGGCATGGGGACACCTCCCGCGTAGAAATTGTGGTTTCGGAAAGGATTATAGCATATTCGGGGGAAAAATGCAAAGGAAATGTGGGCGGGGGCGGGACGCAGGTGAGTTTTGTCCGAGACCCTGCCGCCTCTCCCCTGCCCTGACGGCATTTTCATACGCGCGTGCCGTTGACGATCTTGCGGATCTGACGCTCGGAAAGGCGGAACTGCGAGGCGAGCGCGCGGTAGTTGCCGCCGTTGAAGCGGGCGCGGATCTCGCGGTCGCGCCCGTCGCGGCGGAGCGTCTCGCCCTTGGGGATGTACAGGCTCTGCCCGCCGCACAGGTCCACGAGGGTGAGAAAGCCGTCGAGCCCGAGGACCTCGACGAGATCGGCGTACTCGGCGGGAATGTCCGAGGGACGAATGGCGCTGAGAAGCTGGATGTTGGTTGACATAATAGATAATACTCCTCAATTTGTAGTAGGCATGGGTTTTGGGGGAAAAGGACTGGACAGAGTGATAGAAAATGCATATAATAAGAGAAAACATCAGGGAAACGGAGGGGTGTACCGTGGCGAAGAAATTGCCCTATGACGGTATTTTAGTGGAAAATGCGCGCCTGGCTGTCTCGGCGGAACTGAAAAGAAAACGGGTGCTGAATAAGCCGATCGCGGAGTTCGATCCCAAGGACGGGAAAGTGTATCTGGTATACAGCGACGGGAGAAAAGAGGCTGTCGGAAACGCGATGCAGAGAGGAAGATATAGTGAACGGTGCAAGGAAAAAGCCTGAGATCATCGTATTTGCCGGACCGAACGGCTCCGGCAAGAGCACGATCACCGGTCCGCTTCGCCCCCAATCCATGCCGTATATCAATGCAGACGAAATACAAAAGGCCTTATGCTGCACTAATTTGGAGGCTGCTCAAAAGGCGGAGGAGCTGAGAGAGTCGTATTTGGCGGCGCACAGGGATTTTTGTTTTGAGACCGTCCTCTCTACGGACAGAAACCTGAAGCTTCTGGCGCGCGCAAAGGAGTCCGGCTATTTTATCCGGTGCTACTATGTCTTGACGGCCGATCCGGAGATCAATGTGGCGCGCGTGGTGTCCCGCGTATCGGATGGCGGGCATGATGTGCCGGCCGAGAAGATCCGTTCGCGCTATGATAAGGCGCTTGCGCTGGTCAAGGAACTGATTGCCGTCTGTGATGTCTGTCATATCTATGACAATTCGCTTTCGGCGCCATACCGCATTTTCAAGAAGAGAAAGGAACGATGCTGGTATTGCACACAGCGGCGCTTGTGGCATAAAGACGATATTGCGGCTCTGACCGGTATAAAAAACGCCGAAAGGGCGGCGCTGAACCAAAAAAAGTAAAATAACAGCGAAAAGCAGTCGATTTTGGGAAAACGAGATCGGCTGCTTTTTTCAGGGCTTCGGATCGGTCTCATGTGAGTTTTGTCCGGTCAGGGGGTCTCCCCTGCTACAGGCGCAGGGCGGAAAGGTCGAGCGGGGCGCTCCCCTTCCGCGCCAGCGTGCGCGCGCCCTCGAGCGCGTCCGGGCCGTCGTCGTGCGCGCCCATGGGGAACTCGGAGAGCTGCTGAAGCAGCAGCGTCTGGTCGCGGCGAAAGAGGATGTAGCCGTTGCGGATGTCCGGCTGGAGCGATTCGACGCGGAGCGTCTTGTCCTCCGTCGCGCGGACGCCCTGAATGGGCAGGTACAGGCCCGCCTTGGCGCTCTCGCGGGCGAGCTGCTCCTTGAGGAACCATTGGAACTGGTTCGTCTCCGCGCCGAAGAGCGTGTAGCCGCGGCCCGTTTCGCGGCGCAGCAGGCGCTCCTTCTCCAAAATGTCCGAGATGATGCGGTCCGGGTGGCGGCGGGAAAGGTCCGCGTCGTAGACATAGGCCGTGCCGCTGTCGCCGTCCACGGCGAGGGTGACGATGGCGGAATAGTCGCTCTGCGCCGATTTTCCGAGCGAGGGGTCGCAGTAGCCGTAAAAGCGGAAGCGCGGGGCGCGGAAATCGACCTCGGCGGGGCTGTAAAAACGAAACCACTGGGGCGAAAACAGGCAGTCGTCCGGGTTCACGGGCTGGTTGAGCATCTCGGACTGAAAGGCGCTCTCCCCTTCCGCCAGGCGCATGACGCGCAGGTCGTAGTACGAGAGCTTCTCCGGCCAGAGGACGCGCGCGCCGGTGAGCATTTCCTTGCGGTGACGGTAGAAAAAGGCGTGCGCGGTGCGCTCGCGCTTGGGGTCGGTGAGGTCGGTGTAGAGCGCCTCCCAGTCCGCCCAGAGCGGCGAGGCGCTGTCCGAGAGGATCGCGCGGTAGGTGCGCGACTGAAAGCCCGGGTTTTTCAGCACGCGGGCGAGCAGGGCGTCGTGGTGGAGGACCGTGCCGATCATCAAAATGTCCGTGTAGCGGTCGCCGGACTTGCAGACGGCCTTATAGAACCACGCGGCGAGCTTGTCGCGCTGCTCGGCCGTGCGGACGCCCTCGTCGTTTTCGATGTCGTCGCAGAGGATCAGGTCGGGGCGGCGCTCGTGGTTGCGCCTGCCGCGCAGCTTCTGCCCCGAGCCGACCGCGTCGATGCGGCAGCCGTTGGCGAGGAGGATCGACGAGGTCTTCCACGTTTTTTTGCCCGGCTGCTCGCCGAAATCGCGCAGAATGCGCGGATTTTCCTCCAGCTCCGACTTGATCGCATCGAGGAAGCCGACCGCCTGTGTCTCTGTGTCAGAGACAAGTAAGATGTAGCGCTTGTAGCCGTAGAGCGCGGCGTGGAGCGCGTTTTTGAGGCTCATGACCGTCGATTTCGCGTGGCCGCGCGGGGCGGCAACGGCGGTGCGTGTGCCGGTTTTCGACAAAATTCGAGCCGCATCGCGCACGGGGTCGGCTCCGTCCATCACGCGCTCGCGCCACAGGGCGTCCAGCGCGCGGTGGAAGGGCGGCGCGGGGAGCGAAAAGTAGTGCGGGAGGTAGTATTTGCCGAAGTATTCGAGGTCCGTCGCCGCGCGGCGGTAGTCGCTTGTGTCCGCGCAGAGGGCGGCAAGCGCCGCGGCGCCGGGCTTTTCCGGCGCCTCCGTCGGCTCCGGCGGGGCGTTCGCGCCGCGTGGGCCTGTTTCTTTTATGGGTGCGCCGCGCGCGGCGGCGCTCGTTTTGTTTTCCGGCATGGCTCTCCTTTCCGGGAACGCTTTTTGCAAAGCGCTTCCGAGAATGGGGCGCACGGGGGCGTTTGTCGCCCGCTCTTGTGCAACAAGGGCAAAATTTTTTGAAAATTCTGCGCCGAGGGCGGCGTTTTTCGCAAGGGCTGCCGCTGTTTTGCCGCGCGACGCGCGGCGTTTATCGCAGGGGCGGTTCTCTTTGCGAAAGAGAACATGCTTTGCGCGGAGCCGCGTGGGGAGTGCCGAGGGCGGCACGGCAAAGCAAAGGGGATATTCTCTTAGTTGAAGAGAATATCCCCTTTGGAACCCCAAGAGACAACAAGGGGCAAGCCCCTTGCCCCCCGGACTGCCAAGCTTACCTCACTTTTCCGCACCAGTATGTCAGCGTTTTTCTTCTGACGATTTGGGGTGCTTCTGGTTCCGCTTCGCCGCTGCTGCGCATCTGGTACGAGAACTCACATGAGGATTGTCCGAAACCGCACCGCAGAGCGGCAGCGGCGGCAAGGAGCACACCAAGTCGAAAGCCGCGACCGGCTTGGAGGGCAGTTCTTTGCGCAGCGTGGGCAGCATCGTCCCCGCAGGGGCGGGCAATGGCAGGTCAAGGGCGCAGCCCTTGCGGTCTTGGGGGGTATAAGGGGGGCCATTCTTCCGCTGAGAATGGTCCCCCTTTGCTCTGCCGCGGGGTGCGGCGAAAACGGCGGCGCGCCGGCGCCGCG
>OGXQ01000433.1_pt1 | contig 33481 bp, 23 predicted proteins | sample 1576291 | NCBI WGS metagenome assembly OGXQ01 (sample SAMEA3541575, study PRJEB24748) | human gut metagenome | biome: human gut; feature: human-associated habitat; material: faeces | place: China | collected 2012 | reverse complement strand
AGCATCAGCACCGGATTATTCTCCCGAATCCATGCCAGCGCCATATCGCCCTGGAAGCAATCAGGCATGAGGAAAGACACAGAATTGTTGCCTTGGAGGCGGCTTACAAAAAGGGAGACTATGAAACTCTGGGCAAAATGCTGCAGGATATGAGAGGACAGTGCGAGCACCTGGCGCAAACACACTTTTCCAAAAATTTCGTTGTCAATGCTATTTTGCAGGATGCTGCCTACAGAGCGGCACGGGCGGGAATATCATTTGATGCCACTGCTTCGGTGTCCGCAGAGATTCCGATTTCCGAAAATGAACTGTGCGCGCTGCTTATGAATATGTTGGATAATGCTATAGAGGCGGCCTCGCGCTGCACGGAAAAAAGCTTTATCCGATTCAAGGCAGAGGAACGAAACGGTTTTCTCGCCGTAAAATGTGAGAATTCGTTTATTGAAGAGCCAAAACAGGATAAGAACGGGCAGTATATTTCTACAAAGGATGAAAAGGAAAGTCATGGCTTTGGATTAAAGCTTATGAACGCTGTCGCAGAGAAACATCACAGTATGCTGGATATTTTTATTTCGGATGAAAATGTTTTTACTGTTCAGACCGCTTTAAGAATTCCGAAAAAATAATAAAATCAGCGGGTGTCATTCATTTGAAAATGACACCCGCTGATTTTATTGATTTATATATCGTATAAATGCGCTTTGAAAGGCTTTATAGTATGTACGCCCCACAGGAAGCATATCACCATTTCGAAGCGTTAGGTCCGTCCGTCCGATTTCCTTTACTCTGCTCAGATTCACCAGAAAGCTGTTATGACAACGTGAAAAATGGCCTTTTGGAAGCTGTTTTTCAAATTCGGTAAGAGAAAGATAATAGGTGTTGCTGTTTCCGGAACTTTGATGAATGATTATGTTGTGGTTATAACTTTCTACATAACGTATTTCCGACACGGAGAAATGCAGTATCTTATTACCGATGCTAAGCGTGACTGCTTTGGGTAAGTAATTCAATTTAAGATCCGTACGGATTGCATTTGCCAGTGCTTCCCGGCAAATCGGTTTAAGAAGAAAATGAATGGGCTGTACATCATAGCCCTCGGAAAGATAATTGTCGCATGCGGTCACAAATATAATTGAAATACGGTCGTCCTTGCTTCGCAGAGAACGCGCCAGCTCCAGTCCCGTCATGCCGTTCATCTGAATATCCAAGATAAGCAGATTGAACGGTTTCTCGACATCAGAATTCATCCTTTTCTCAAGTTCCGCGGCAGAGGGAAAAGCTGTTATCGCATACGGAATACTTTCTCCGTCCAGCAGCTCCCTGCAGAAAGAATGCAATTGTTCTCTCATGACCGGATCGTCATCACAAACGGCTATTCGGTATGTGTTCATTTTCTCACCCGCAATCACATGCACTTTAATACATTATATCATAAAACCGAACGGAAAACAACCTTAAAAGATTTACAAAAAAGCGAACTTTCAATTGTTATCTTGCCGGAAGGATTTTTTTCTTCTCAACTATTTAATTTTTACTGAACCATGCATCAGAAGCGTGGTTTTGGTATGAAAAAAGGCGGCAAGGATTTTACTCCCTGCCGCCCGAACCGCATCAGAACATCTGAACAGAAGAACTGTCCGAGAAAAATCGAGGAAAATCAAATTGTAATATGATCTCATAAAAAAGTCCTTACAGCAGAAAGAAAAAAGCGGCTTACATCAACGATCAAAAACGTACTAATGAAAATGTCTTTGTTATCTCTGGCTTTTTCAACCTGAAGCCTCTGTGTCTTTTTCTTTCTGCTGTAGTTATTCTTCAGTTGGGTAGTTCACTTTCTCCTTCCACCATGACAGGTGGCACCTGTCACCAATTAGGCGCAGTTGCCCCTTGGCGGAGGAGTTTGCTTTTTTCACTCCGCTTTCAGCCGGAACAGCAGACTGCTTTTGCCGCCTTTTTTGCGGTATCGCTGCTCGGTTTCGAGTAGTCCCGCTTTTTTGAGATCTCGGATCCCGCGGCGGACGGTGGATGGCGAATACTTGAGGTCGGCGGCTATGGTCGGGATGGCAGGCCAGCACTCGTTGTTCTCGTTCGTCCGATCTGCGAGATAGATATATACCGCAACGGCTCTGTGCGGCAGCTCGGTGCGGTAAAGAAAATCAAGACGGCTCATTGCTTTGCACCTCCGTTTCGGTTAAGTCTTTTATGATCTCTGCTTCCGTCATGTCGGGAGCAGTTTCTTTTTTCGGCGGTGAGGTGCGGATGGGATTGCCGCCGTTGTTTTTATCTTTCGGCGTAGTCCTCTGCGGCTCGTTCTTTTGGCTGTCCTGCTGAGCCTGACCGCCGCCGTCCGAGCTGTTCGGTGCAGGCGTTTCCTCTTTCCACTCCGGCGGATATTTTTCGAGGATGCCGTCCTGTATTTCCTTTTTGTCGGCATACATGACCTCACGGTTGCCTTGGTCGGGTACGGTGTAAGGGTGTTCATCGTCAAACTCAATGCCCCATTTGAAGAACAGCTTGAGGTGTACCCGCATCGGATGCACACCTGTTTTCATGACGATAAAATCGCCTTTGGGCAAGGACTTGAGTTCGTCAGGTGTGAGCAGCGGGCGCTCGATCATTTGGAGCGACTGTGACGGATCGTTTTTACTCCTGCTGACCGAGCCGCTCATGACCGTGCGGCTGCCGAGTGCCTTGGATAATGTTTCGGCCGAGCTGCTGTTGGGAGCAAAGCCGCCGAAGATGGTGTCCTGTGTATTGTCCACGATGATCTCCGCGCCTTCCTTGCCGTAGTTCTTTTCAAGCTGGGCGAAGGATTGGATGATGGGAACGATCTGCAAACGCCTTGAACGGGAGGCGGAGAACATCATTTCCGCACTTTCGATTTTGGGCAGCGTTCCGAACTCATCGCAGAAAAACACACAGCGGTTCTTGAGCTTACCGCCGTTCTCATCGGCAACGGCGAGTATCTCACGGTAGAGCTGTTGGATAATCAGTGAGATCATAAAGAAGGTGTTGGGATTTTCCTCCGGCATGATCACAAAGATAGCCGACTTTTGATTGCAGAAGGTTTCGGCGTCTATCTCGGTATCAAAGCACAGGAGCTGTTCCAATTCCGTATCGAGGAAAGCGTTGAGCCTCGACAGCGCCGTACTCATAACGCTTGCCATACTCTGTTCGGCGGTGTTCAGTGCCGCACCCGCAACCCATTTCGCCTTATGCTCATTCGGCAGTAACTCCATAAGCTGCTGAAACTGATTCTTGCCCTTTTTCTTTGACGGGGCGAGTAGTTCCTGAATAGCCTTGAATACCGACACGATGTGCCGTTTCTCCGGCGCACAGAATTCCGCTACCAACAAAATGGTTGCGGTCAGCAAGCCCTCGGCGGCGTCGTAGAAATATGCGTTCTGTCCGAAGGAGGCGGCGTCCATACCGGAGAGGATAATGGTCTTGGATATGATTTTGGCGTACTTCTCCGCTTTCGCCTTGTAAACGATTTGGTCGGGGTGCTTTGCATACAGGTCGGTGTACTTGTTGACAAGGTAAAGGATATTGTTGCCGTTACTGCGAGTGGGATTGCGCAAGTCAATAACCGAAACCATATAGCCGTAGTCCTTTGCAATATTACCGTAGTTACGCATGACATCGCCCTTGGTATCTGTGGAGAGGAAGGACATTCCCGAAGCCATTTTGGAAAGTAAAAGTAAGTGTAATTTCTTGAATATCAAAATGTGCGGTACAAAAACTTGTGAAAAATGCCGTTTTTTGATGAGAAAAGGTACAAAAATGGCTCTGAAACCGAGCGGGACATTATGATTATTTTGCGAAGTATTCAGTCTTCATTTAATAGGCATAAATCGGGTCCTGAAACGAGATTTCATCAGCCTTATTATCCAATATGTCATTCTTGATAAGGGTAGCCTTTGAGCGGGATATTGAGGTTGTTGAAGAGATTTGATAGCGATGCATCACTTCGGTCGAACTGATGGCCTTTTCTCCGGCTATAAGGGCATTGAGATAGTTCATTTGCTGCGTGGTCAGTGTTTCGGTAATTGTTACAAACAACAGACTTATGTGACAGTGGTCGCTATTTTAAGATTGCCTTAGTAGTAATAATTTGAACAGAAAAAGAAGTATTATTTCTTTTATTGTTCAAAATATCGCTATATTTGCAGTATGGACAGGCAATTAAATGAAATAGGAACTATTCCAGTAACGACTTCAATCATTGAATCGTTATATCCGGAACTTAAGTCTGCTAATAAGAAAGTAACCTGGCTCGAAAAGCAAGGGGTTATCATCAGACTTAAGCGAGGACTTTATGTGATAAATCCCGAATATTCAGGAAAGACTCTATCGAGTGAGTTGATTGCTAATCATCTCTATACACCTTCGTATATCTCCATGTCTACTGCATTGCGATATTATGGACTTATCCCCGAGGCTGTATATGTTCATCAATCAATGACTGTAAAACATCCCCGAAGCTTTCAAACTCCAGTCGGCAATTATGACTACAAATATATTTCAAGAAAGGCATTTCCAATAGGAGTAAGGAGTATAAATAAAGGTGACTATGCATTTCTTATTGCATCACCGGAAAAGGCTTTGTGTGATTTGATTGCCAATTCCTCAAAAGTCATTCTTCGTTATATGAAGGATGTAGAGATATATCTTGAGCAGGATATTCGTATGGATATGGATGAGTTTTATAATATGGACGCAACCATATTTGAAGATTATATAAAGGTTGGCAAAAAGGCTGATTCAATTTCAACACTATTAAAATTCTTAAGACGATGAAAAATGAAATATTCGACAATATGCTCTCCCGTTATGATCTAACAACGGAGCAGCATAAGAGAAACGCTATATTTGAAGTGAACCAACAAATGATACTTGCAGGTTTGTATGCCGGAGGCTTCTTTGAGTCGGCTGCGTTTTATGGCGGAACTTGTTTGAGAATCTTTCATGGCTTGCAGCGTTTCAGTGAGGATATGGATTTTTCATTGCTTGCGCAAGATGACAAGTTCGATTTTACGAAATATTTTCCTGCTGTCATTGATGCCTTTGCAATGGTAGGTCGTGAGGTTGAAATAAAGAAAAAAGACAAGAAGAATTTCGGAAAGGTCGAATCAGCATTCCTTAAGGATAATACCGATGTGTATGATGTGACTTTCCAGATGGAGAAGTCAATAAAGATAAAGATTGAAGTAGATACTTGTCCGCCGTTGAACTTCAAGACGGAACAAAAGCTATTGCTTCAGCCACATTCATTTATGACCCGTTGTTTCACACTTCCGGACCTGTTTGCAGGCAAGATGCACGCACTGGTCTATCGTGCATGGAAGAATAGGGTTAAAGGCCGTGATTGGTATGACTTTGAATGGTATGTACGCCATAATGTTCCGTTGGATTTTACTCATTTGGCAGAACGGTGCAAGCAGTTTAACAATGAGGATATTACTTCAGAGTTATTCAAGGAGAAACTTATTGAACGTCTCTCTACAGCTGATATAAAACAAGTGAAAGAAGATGTATTGCCTTTCGTTCGCAATCCAAAAGAACTTGATATTTGGTCAAATGATTATTTCGTACAGTTGGCAGGGATGGTAAGAATTTAATAATACAACATTAGGATTTACCCAAGAAATAAACTCTAAAGTACTTATAGCATCAGCATGCCCACACCTTATTCTTATTGACGAAAGCAATCCAAGTACGGTTATACTTATTCATAGTCTTATTATTTTGCAAAGTATTGTGGCAAAAGTTGGATAATCACAAGGAGTTTCACTATCTTTGTATGAATAATATTTTATTTGTTATACAAACAATTATTAGTTTATGAATAATATAATATCGTTTAATTTATCACCCCCGGATGATGTAGCGAAGCAAATTGCCGCTAGAGTAAAAGCACGGAGATTGGAGTTAAATCTAACTCAAGAAGGCATAGCTACAAGATCCGGCCTTAAGTTTGCTACTTACCGTAGGTTTGAGCAGACTGGAGAGATATCTTTAAAAGGTTTGCTTCAAATAGGATTTGCCTTAAATGCGTTATCCGAATTTGACGCTCTTTTTGCGCAAAAGCAATATCAATCCCTAGACGATGTATTAAACGAACAAAATGTTATCCGTAAAAGAGGTAAGAAAAATGAATAATATTAAGCAAATTGAAGTTATATATGATAATCGACCAGTCGGGCGCTTGGCATTGACTAAAGAGGGGTTATGCGCATTCGAGTATTCGGCAGAATGGCTTGGCTCAGGTTTTTCCATATCACCATTCGAATTACCCTTGCGAAGTGGTGTCTTTATAGCCAAACCTCGTCCATTTGAAGGAGGATTTGGTGTTTTCGATGACTGTTTACCTGATGGATGGGGCTTGCTTATTTTGGACAGGTATTTGCAACAAAAAGGTATCAATCCACGGACTTTAACTTTATTGGACCGCCTTGCATTGGTAGGCTCAACAGGACGTGGAGCATTGGAGTTCCGTCCAGATAATAGTGTTATTACAAGAAAGGATTATGTCGATTTCGAGAAGTTGGCACTGGAAGCAGAACAAATATTGGATAGTGATGATTATAGGGGCGAAGGTATTGAGGAGTTTCAAGATCGCGGTGGTTCACCTGGAGGTGCACGACCTAAAATCTTCGTTCGTTATGATAACAAGGAATGGCTGGTTAAGTTCCGTGCCAAGCGAGATCCGCACAATATAGGTATAGATGAATACAGTTATTCGCTTCTTGCCAAGCAATGCGGAATTGAAATGCCGGAAACAAAACTGTTTGAGGATAAATATTTTGGTGTGGAACGATTTGACCGGACACCAAATGGCAAGTTGCATGTAGTAAGCATGGCTGGCCTTATCGGAGCCGATTATCGTTTACCTAGTATTGATTATACACATATATTTCAGGTTTGCTCCATGCTGACGCATAGCGTAGCCGAATTGTGGAAGGTTTACCGACTGATGGTATTCAATTATCTGATAGGCAACAAGGATGATCATGCCAAGAATTTTGCCTTCATTTATCGTAAAGGGGATTGGCATTTTGCTCCAGCCTATGACTTGCTGCCTAGCGATGGCATCAATGGCTTTCGTACTACTTCAATTAATGATAAAATCGAGCCAACAAAAGAAGATCTGTTTGCTGTAGCGGTAAAAGCAGGCTTGAATGAGAAAGAAATATCATCTGATTTTGAAAAGATTAGAAATTTTATAGTATATAAATATTGAGGCTATTATCCAATATACAAATTATATAAATGATAATCTATAATTTAAACTATATTCAAATAAAATTAAATGAGTTCAAAAGGAAAAACAAATAAACAAAAAGAAAGCATTGAAACGAAATATAAGCTTGGCGAAATGATAGGTGAAGGCGGAAATGCAAAAGTATTTGCTGTTATTCCTTTAAATTCGCAAGAATTGCTAGCTTTAAAGTATTTGTCTGTACGAAGCGAAGAAAAAGAACAACGATTTCATGATGAGGTAAAGATAATGAAAGATAATGCTAGTATATCTGGAATAATGCCGATTCTTGATTTCAATTTAGATAATTATTGGTACGTTATGCCTATTGCTACTCCAATAATGAAATGGTCAAATGATATGCGGACTAAATGTACAGAAGATCCGTACAAAATAAATAAAATCGACTATTCTTCTTGGATAACTACTGTCATAAAAGGATTCATAGATCTAACAGAAACTTTAGGGAAACTTCATGATCTTGGAATACATCATCGTGATATTAAACCAGATAACATATATTATTATAAGGAACGACTTTGTTTTGGTGATTTTGGACTTGTGGAATTTCCTGACAATAATAATAATTTTACTCGTAATGATAAAGGATTAGGGGCAATCTTTACAATTGCTCCAGAAATGAAGCGCAATCCTAAGGGTGCAGATGGTTCTAAAGCAGATGTTTATTCATTGGCTAAAACGCTTTGGATGATTCTCTCCGATGATGAAAAAGGATTTGATGGGCAGTATTCATCAATAGATCATACTCATGGATTACGATTTTATGATCATTTAAAGAATGAATATCTTGTAGAAATCGAAGAATTACTTTACCAAGGAACAACAAATGACCCGAAAGCACGTCCTAATATAAAACAATTCGGGAACTACCTTTCACAATGGCTAAGTTCTTATAGTGATAGATTAAAAAAGGAATTGAATGAATGGAGGTTTGTCGCTAATCGTATTTTTAGAGATGATGTTCCAGTTAGAACAGAATACCAAGATCCTACAACAATTGTTAGAGTACTTAATGTCTTAGCATCTTCTTCTGCAATGAATCATATGCTATTGCCAGAAAGTGGAGGATTGGATTTTTCTTATGCAGATATTGCTCCAGAAGCAGGGTTTATATATATTTATACAAAAGGAGGTATTAATGTCATAAAGCCTAAAGCATTATATTTTGAATCATTCCAAGATTCGCGTTGGAATTATTTCTTCATTGAAGCAGAAAATGTAGAGCCAATTGATGGAGTTCCTGTATCAAGATTTGGTGATCAACTTCTTGTAGAAGATACTCCTGGACATTATGTTAAAGCTGATGATGCTGTATATGGTGTATATGATTATGATTCAGGGTTACCACTTCCTATAGATTACAAAATTGTAAACAGATTTACACAAGGAAAGTTCCTTATTGTAATGAAAATCAGTCCATACAATCATATACCTTCTACTTATGATGGGCGTCATGCTATGATGAGTAACGAAGAGTTGCGTAATTATTTTGAACGAATGCAAAAAGAAATAGCGTATGGTGTTTCAAAAGGTTACAAGGAGGAAGAAATATTGAATATGCATGAATTTGGTGATCATCCATATCCGGAAAGGCAACCAAATTTATGTTTACAGATAAATGTTGATGAGAAAAAATTACCTAAACCTGACGATTTTATAAAAGAGTCTTTTAAATTATGGGATTTTTCAGAATTTATACAAGAACAAAAAGAAAATGGAAATATTGCTTTCTGTTTTAAATTCAAATTTGGCTCTTATATTTCTTGGCTATATAATTTAGGATGGTATCTTTGCTCAGATGGAATGATTCGTGAAGGAAATGATGAGAGTATTGAAAAGTATCAGGTTTATGATAGAGATGTAGCTATTAGCATCGTTAATGACCTTAATGATTCAATTCAAAATAAATGTAAAGGATTTGACATATCGAATCTTAATATAAAATGTCATTTTGACATAGAGTTTTGTCTGATAGGTAAGCCGCATCATCTTTTTACGAAAGAAGAGATTGAAAATGAAATGAGGAATGCTGATGATAGACGAGGTAACCAACTCGTGATTGATGAAGATGGATATGCGCATGTCCTTCCTACCGATATTCGACATAATGGATCTCTTTATCCTGTATCTAACGAATCATGGGGGGCCTATAATAACTATGTAGGGAAATATTCTTCTCTCGATACTTTAGATGAAACTTATCGTGATATGTTGGCCTGTTGGCTTAAATATCTTAAGTCTGGTCATCACATACATTGTGATACCAATCAATGTGATAATAATATAGAAGATTTATTGTCTGAAATTATAAAATTGTATTAGAATCTTTAAATACATTTGTGTGTATAGCCGAGTAACCCAGCCATAAATGAAATTGGCCTATAGTGATTCTTTTTATTAAATAAAAACATTAGTGTCCGATAAACATATTCAATAGGCTGATTATCAGTATTGTTCTTATAGATAAGCCTCTTTATTAAAATTACTGATTAATTTTATGTATATCAATAAGTTATTGAGGGTTTGAAAAGTTTTATCGGACAGCAATAAAATAAAAATAAGTAATTAAACGCCATAAAATGAATTGGAAATGACAGACATTCCAATTATTAGCTTGTCCAAGACACTGTCAAAATTGTATTAAATCTCTTCGATACAATAAATGATATAACCGATAGCTCGTCATAAATGAAGACTGTTTATGGCGAGCTACTTTATTTATAAAAGGACGAAAGATAATTTTTGTGCTTAAATGGCACTATAAAATATTCTGGTAAATAATACTTTTTCCGTTTATTGTCTAAGATTTCTTTATATTCCATGTTATGCAATGTAATGCCCCACCATCTTTAGCAATAGCATTACAGTCTATTTGCCGTACTCGACAATAGGGGAACGCTGTTTGTACAAAACGTTTCGCCTGCTCATCTTCATTGATACCAAACTTCGGTAATATAATATTGTTACCGACTTGAAGGAAATTGATATATGCCCAATTTAAGTCATATCTGGGTTCTTGTACTGTAAATAACATCTCCGTTACTACATATCCGTTTTCTTCAAGAACCTTACGAATCAAAATGGCTTCCTCTTCATCAGAATCACGATGATTACCCATGAGAATATGATTCCCTCCACAATATTTTATAAAACCATCAGCATGTCCATAAACATCAGCTTCTTCATCATCTAACTCTCCAGTAGCGTGCCATGGTATAATAATTACCTTATGTCCGAAAATGTCTTCTAATTGTTTGTGAAAGTCTACATCATGTTTATCCGTGTTATTTTCTGCAAAAACTTTATCGGTCATAATCACATTATCCCCACATAGTACAACATTACCTCCATCAATTACTATGTCAGTCTCTTGATATTGTATGCCTAATTTTCGACACGCTTCCGCACAATCTGTTATGTATGACTTTCTCTTTTCAATTCGGACTAGGTAATCTGGAGCATATTGGTATTTTAAAAAAATATTTTCTTCTAATTGAATAGGCATGAAATCTCTTGCCCAAACATCTTTTGCATCATAGATTTTTCCATAAGGAATTTTCAATTCATCCATGACTGACATCAATTCATTGCAAAACGTACTATAGTTTTTCCAGAGACTCAACTTGTTCGATATGTAAACGAAATTAGTATCTTTATCTTGTATCATAATGTACATGTAATTGGTTTACAGCATATTAATACTATTTTTGAAGCATATATCATTGTAATGCGCTACTAATGATTCTTGGAGCATGGCAGCTAATTGGGTTTCTGAAAATTCGTCTAATCCATGGAATCCAGTAGAATATGGATCTTCACCTCTAAGGTACAAGAAATAGTATGCTAATGTATCCTTTAAGGATGTTATGGTGACAGGTGAACGATTTTCCATATATTTTTCAATTTCTGAAACAAGATCCAGACCATTAATAACTAATTCTGATAGAATTTCTAATTTCTCATCTACAGTCTTTTCGGCATATTCAAAACACAAATTGTCAAAGTACACTTTAGGCCGATAAACGAATATACTTCCGTCAGAGTCTCTAAAATTATCTAAATTGATTTTAACCATAATTTTAAGTGTGAAAGATGAAACGTTTTATAAGTCTTTCATAATTTTTGCATCTTCCTTTAAGAAACAGCAAAAGATGATGCTTCCTTTATATTTGCCCACTACTTGTTTTTTCAACGCATCTGTCATAACTCGTTATTTTTTCTTTTCCTCACTTGACAAGAAATAATACCTACTCTTTAATAACTTCCATCTCCAAAATTTCACCATTAGTACGATAGTTACCTATTTTGTCTCCTCTGTAGACAACTTTTGATTCGAGAATTTCTCCTCTTCTTAAATGTTCTACAAATAGAATGTCATCTGCTTTCAAACTACTGTTGGTTGCTTCAATTACTTTAAGAGCCTGAATCCCTTTAAATGTGATAACTTGAAATATAATCGTGCGATTCAAGTACTTAATCTTAATAGTAGAGCCTAAATGTAAATCTTGAACATATACTGTATCATCAGAATAATTCCACTCACTATCTAAACGAAAGGCTCCATACATGTCATTCCAACACTGAAACCCCATATACATTGCTATAGTATTCAATGTATATTCATTCGTTTTTCGGTCATCTACTATATATCCCATTAGCCGCTTAATAGTATTAACGCCTATGGTTCTATTTGTTGATGAAAATATTTTATCACATAAGATATCATAGTCCTTTGCCTTGTCAAAACATAGTCCTGACTTTTTCTTTATTGCATCAATTATCAGACTGTTTAGAATCATAATATCTACTTGATTTTAACTAATTTCTTTGTAAAATCTATTCGTTTCATATCTACTTCCATACTTGAACCGTAAACAAGATAAACGTTTTCTTCATCGATATCTTGTTTGATTAAATAGGCGTTTCTTACAAGATTACATGCAGGGAATTTATCAATGCTTGATAGTCCATATGAGCAGTCACCTTTTTTGATAAGCACTGCACCATTATGTATAGATTCTATACTTTCCCACATTGGCCATGTGTATCGTTCATCAATAGGCATCAAATTGCTTGTGTCAATTATTGTCAATCCAATAACTTGTTTGTGAAGATCGACATTCCTATAGCTGCGTTTAACGACTGCGAAAATCCTATCTTTGTCTTGAAATAAGTATGGTGCTGCATCGACATAACAATCTGACTCAAAACCGTCTTGGGTTGAGATATAACATTCTGGTAAGACTCCATCATACTTAAAACCAATCATAATTCCAGTGCTTTCGAACAAATATATTGTGTCAAAATAGCGGGAATGTATACCTGGCTGACTAACTTTTATGTATTCTCCCATGACGGTCAATGTTCGGCCTTGCCACATAGAATATTTCTCATCAAAATCATCTGTGGTTATGACTTTGTCACATTCAATTCTCATAACAATATGTATATAAATGAGTGATTGTCCATAAAACTATCATTTTTTTTCTCTATGTCAAGTTTATCCATGCGGATTGATTCTATTAAATAATCAATAGGATATTCATTATACATACCATCCGTACATATTAGAATTTCGTCCCCAAAGCATAATTCGAGGTTATCATGATCAACCTTGTCGTCAGCATTGCCCATGATAGAGCGTGTTATTATATGCTTGTACCGTTTTTTTTCGTCAAAAGAGAGTTCTCTTATACGACTTAATTCATTCAATAATGAGTGATCTTCTGTTTGATATAAAAGATGTTTATCCCTAAAGACATATACTCTTGAATCTCCAGCCCAAAAAATTGAAGCTTGTAAACCATTCAGGAATACAGCAGCAACAGTGCTCCCCATTTTGGAGACGCCTAAGTTCCTGCATTCTGTTTGAATATTTTTTGAAACCTCCTTAGTCACTTCATCTATAGACAGATTATTGACTAATCCATGAATATAACTTTCACATACTATCTTTGAGGCTATCTCTCCACAGTCATATCCACCTATACCATCTGCTACAATATGAATACTTTTATCATGATCGAACGACAATGATGCGAGACAGTCTTGATTTATTTCACGACATCCTATATTACTATATTTAATTATTTCCATTATACAGCTTTAATTGTATCACCTCCATGTTTGGTCACTCTTGGTCTTGTACTTATTTTCATAGGACGGCTCGTTACTCCTTTGTCGGTAGATTTAGTTGCCCATAAATAAGCTTCTCCTGGCATTAATGTAGCCATATCTGAAGATGATAATGTTTGTAGTTGGGTTATAGATTTTTGTACATGTTTAACCCATTGAGGGCTATTGAACTTGTGCATCAGCATTATCGACGAAAGTTCAATTATCTCTGTTGGTAGGCTCATTGGATCCTGGCTTGCTATCATCATTGACACTCCTTTATGTCTCATTTCTCGTATAGCAGTGACAATTGTACTTGTCAACTCCTTGTTGTCCATGTATTTATGAGCTTCATCAAAAACAATGAATTTATTGAATCTTATTCCTTGATATTCCTTAACACCAGCGAATATATTCAACATTATTACGAAAAGGCCAAGGGCATCATCTTTGTCAATAAACTCATCTCTCAAATCCACAATAATCAAGCGACCTGGACGGAGTAAAGAACCCAGTTTTCGACTATCATCAATATATTCTTCAGCAAAAGATAAACGTTGTTGTGCTAATGCTTTTTGTGAAGCAGAAAGCAATGGGGACGCATCAACACTCTGCTTTAAGCTATTAAGATTGAGATTTTTTCGGTTCGCTCTCATTATAGCACGAAGCTGATTTATATAAGTGGACTCATTTCCAACAGCTTTCAGTAGGAACATCCAATCTTGAACATTTAAGTCTGTAGAGTGGAATGCAATAGGATGAATTTCTATTGAAGGATACTCTTCCTGCCTTTCCTCTAATTTGTCAATAGGACAAAGCATAATGACATCATTAATATTATCAGGCTCTGCTCCATAAACATCCTTAAGCTTCTTCAACTGACCAGCTTCGTCATTCGGATAAATCATCGAGGTAAATTCAGGTGCATAATCCATACTTTCGCTGTAGTGGAAGATGACACTGGCCATAGGTGCAGGCAAGAGGTTTATATTGGGGAACTGCTTTAGGGTCATCTCCGTGATAGTTCCGATTGTATAGCTTTTACCTCCACCTTGAACACCAAAAAGACTTATCGTATTCGTCTCACTCAGATCAATAGCAATTTTCTTGTGACCATTAATACTTTCACCAAGAATACCATATTGTTCACTTCCGCTAGTCTTACCGATGAGAATATCGTAGACTGGTGCCTTATAATCAGCTATCTCTTCTTGTTTTGAAGTTGTTTTTGCATTATTGCATTGTTCTTTTTCGTTACTATCAGAATCTATTTTTTCTGAATCTGAAGGATTTACATTAACTATATTTTCTCCGAAGTTAGACTCATCCTTTACTTCCTCATGTTCTGAAGAATCAATAATATCTCCTTGTGATTTTTCAGAAGGCCCTACATTATCTGTCTCTTCAGATGGTAATTCTTCTTCGTGATGGCTCAATTTAAAGGATTCTTCGCGTATCAATCGATCAGATGTCTCAAAAGCTGTGCGAAAATCCTCATCAGCATTCATCATTTCCAAATCAATTGTCTTGACGGACATGTCTTTGTCGAGAATACGCTCAATCATAGGCTTTCCCATGATATAGTATAATATCTCGTTCATGTCATCTTTCCGTTGATATTCAGTACTACCAAATTGATATATTAATCCGAGCCTCTTGAATCTGATTGTGTAATTACCTTGAATCAAAGAAAGGATAAACTTCTCATATTCATCAGCTGTTTCTTCATTGAGATATTGATACCTTGCTGCACGTTTTGAATAAAATATGAGCAGAGACTGCAATTCAAGTGTCATCAGCTCCCGGTCCAGTCGATCTGGAGTTTGAAAATCAATGTCAAAACGTTTTCTTAGAGCTAAAATAGTGTTGTCTATTTGGTGACGCATTTTTTCCTGTAATGCTGAAAGTTCATCATCAGATAAGTTTTGACGACATTTGATTTCAATTACTGTGAAAACAATCTCTCTTTGATTTGTATGAAAATCAACTAACAGGTTATCTGCACGCTCGTGTGATTCTGCATCCATATCTCGGAATAACTCCTGGTGAAGGTCTATAGGAATTATAAATGAATCAGAAAGAAGGTCTTTTTTCCGTAACATTCGTTTCATCAAGGTTGTACCCAAGACTTCAAAAGCCTTGTTTCTGGTGCTTCCTAGTTGCATTATCATACTACTTGAAACAGAACGAATATCAGCTAAAAGTTCAAAAAAAGACTCTTTATCACTCAGGTTTATACCAAAGTTCTTAAAATAAGGCACTAATAATCCTTCTATTTCTGATGTCGGTCTACAAGTCAGGAATGATGATATACCATTTAACTCCACACTCGGAAGATAATCTAAAAGATACGGAGTTTCACCTTCTTTGCATGGAATATCATAGAATTCCGGTCCCATGTTTTTATCAAAAGTTATTACCCAGTCACTAATATCATGCACATATGACAGTAGGATGGAGTTTTTATCTTTGATGCTTAGCGTAAGCGATGGTACAGATACTTCATGATCTGTAGTCATAGAGTTTGCAACTATCCACTGAAGAGTTGAAAAAAGTTCCTGAGTTTCATTAGAAAAATTTGATACAGGATTTGCTAATGGTGCTTCAGAGATATATCTATGCCACATGTAACCCTTTTCCGCTTTTTCTACTTGAATTATCGGACGGGTGATAACGCCATTTAAGAAAAATGACTGTTGCCGTGTGTTTGAGCGTTTAAGCGATGCTTTTGTTGGAAATGGATTTACCAAGAAAGACAGATGAGCCGGATATTTATTAGGGTCATTGGTAAATTCATCCACGCTATTGACCGAAAAACGCAATTTTGGGAATAGCCTGTTATCATCTGGCTGAGAAAAATTCTCTGCTTCTTCTGATACTTGGGTATCCGGATTTAATAAGTCTCTTAATGCTTCTCCTTGCGGAAAGCGCTTATCATCGCAAAACATCCTGATTTCGTAATGAATATCAAAAGGTGTATTTGCGGTATCACGTTCAAGCATAACAAGGTTGTCAGCGAAAACAGCTGCATCTCCGGCATTGAATATATTGATAATAAGCTTGTTTGTATAAGGATGCTGTGTTATATACTTCCAAATCAGACGGTAAACCATCTGCTTGTTCACATCAGAATCTATACGATACTGAACACCAATATTAAGTAATTGGGACACATATGCTTTTAGCTGGCGAAATCCTGTCGAGAAGGTGTCATCACCAGACTGCTGAGGATTAACGTAGAATCCCCAACCAAAACATAGTTCACCAACATATTGGAGATAGTCCTCATTATGAATGTCGCGCATAACTAATGGAGCAACATCCTGAAGTAAATCTCCATAGAACAAGTTGTCCAGCTTCTTATACCAAACATCAGGCTTTCTGTAGCGAGAATCTTCTGCAGTTTTGGCTTCCCATTCTTCATATTGCTCATATATATTGACTAACCATCCCAGTCTGATAGGATGTAGAGGTGTCAGCAGTTTTGTATGAGCAATTCTGCCATCTGGCATCTCTATTTGAAGAGAAACAGTATCAATACTTTGTATGAGAACGGCTAATGACTGACTTATATTCTTTTCATTAAGAGATTTTAGCCATGCATGATATTCATGAATATACTCCTTTATGTCGCCGATGTGGTTGAATACTTCGTAAGTCTCAATTACTCCAGTTCTGTCTGGTGCTGAATTAAGAATGCTTTCAAATAAAGACACTCTTTTCTCAATAAGAGATTCAGGTATTTGTAAATCATCTATTTCTCTCAGAATTATTGATTTGAGGGTCTCATCTGTATAGTTATCTGATATTATAGCATCAATATAACACAGCTTTTTGCTGTTTTTTAGAATCGTCTCTTCCAATTCAAGAAGCTTGATTGAGAGTGGAATCTGATAGTTGTTGTTTGTATCATATCGTAATTGAAATGTTTTTATATGCGTTGCAAACTGCCAACTCTTATATTCATCGTCAGATGTTTTCCCTGATTTGTCATTTATTGCTTGTCTTTGAGGGGTAGTGAGTTCCTGTCCTTTTCGATTGAGTTCGATACGATAGCGGAAATAAGCTTGAAGTACATTATTTATTTTCATACGAGTACCTGTTTCTTCAGGCTCATCCGTAGCGTTTACGACTTGCAAGAAGAACGTATCACTGTCAGAGGTCAGCAGTCGTCTGGTCTGCTGTTGAAACTCTTCCTTACTTATATTACCGCTTGTTTTAACCTTTTCCCATTCATGTTGAATAGCTTCATCCCTAAACGCGTCTGATACATTCAGCTCAGTACCGTCATTGTTTTCTGCATATACATGGAAAAAATATGTTCCGTTCTCAAAGGCGTTATTCAGTGAGAATGTTATGTCACGATAATCCTTGTTATTTTCTGATATTTTTTTAGTTACAACATCAGTCTCTTTATAGAAGCCATCGCCATTCATGATGGCAATCTTTACTTTCTTTAATTCGGTATAAGCACTGGGCTTGGGGGAGAAGTAGATTCGTAGTTTGACTTTAGCTCCTTTACTTGGTTCCATTTTAAGTTTTATGTCTTCACCGTCAAGATGAAAGACTTTACCACCTAATTCTACTTTTGTTACATGTAGTACACCTAATTCTGTAATGTTCTTTAGATAGCTATACCAATTAGAAAAATTCAACTGAGGATAGTTCTCCAAAACTTGTGCGCATAAGTCCTTTCTGTTAATTAGTGAGTTGTTCTCACGCAAAAATTTTGCTACATCTTGTTGGATTGTTCCTGGTTTTACAGGAATTGAACTAATCCTATCTGCAATAGCCATTGAATAATCAGCCATTACAGATATACATTCATCGTTTTTGACAAGAAACTGAGGAATATACTCTTTTTTTGAAACTAAAGAGGAGTCAGGAAGCAAGTTTAGCAAATATAACCCGTTTCCAATTGCTTCGTCTGTTTCCCCATTTAAGATAACATACAGCAGGTATTTGATCTTATCCTGGAGTGTACAGTCAAGATCTTTTCCTGTATAATTTAATGCCTCTTTTATGGCTTGTTTGCCAGATAATTGTGTTTGAAGTTTCTTATATAGTATTTCATCAAAGTCTGAAATGCTTAACTCCCTAAAAGTAGCATTACCATAAGAGTCCTCAGCCGATGTTGAGCTATTAACAGGTATGAGTACTAAAATGGATTTTGTTAAATCATTCCGGAGTTCAATCAACTTTGTAGGTGTTATATACTCTGCTCCCGTCATATCGGGATCTTCTGTAAGTATATAGAATAGAGTTTCGGTGTTAAGCAGAGACAAACGAGCATACAAGTCACGTAATATGTCTAAAGACAGACTTGTGACTTTCATGCAATTACCTGGTTGTGCAAATTCTATGCTTTTGCCATATACCTCCATGAATATGTCAAGGATATGGTCGTAGTATGCTTTTATTATATTCATTGTTTCTTTTATTAATGGTTGAACTTATACCTCGGACGAATCTTCTGTAAAGAAGAAGCATCACTTAAATCCGTGTAGAAACCAATTTGCCGCAATTTGTTTTTGAGTGCGTTCATGTTTTCTTTAAATGCCAGATGTGTCTTAATGTCGGCGTCCTTAAATCGAGGTTCATCTGTGCCATCAATTATTAAACCATATCTGTCCCGTATTTCTTTTGCAAGTTGGCGAATACTTAGGGGTCTTGATTCTAATCCTCCTGAAGGAGTTTGGTCTATGACTAGCAATTGTACCAATACTTCTAATAATTTTGATCCAATAGCTCCACGTCTTCTATGTTTACGGCTTCTTCCATCTATGATGAATGCTGACGCTTCATTTTTCATAGAAGCTTTATCAATGAAATCTCGTGAATACCTTAATTGATACGCAGCACCAACTTTCATTAAACATTGTACATATTTATCAAGAGGAGTCTCTTCAAATTGAAGATATTCTTGCAGTTCCTTTACATTTTGTTCTGCTTCCTGCTGTTCTTCTGCCGTTTTTACATTAGCATAATATTTATTGAATATATTACGTAGATTGGCATTTATATCAGCGTTGATTTCAAGAGCTGGATTCTTTATCATTGAAAGAGCTGTTGCTACAGAAGCGTGAGGAGTCACTATTCGTCGCATAACTTTTATGGAATATGAGGCTTTGATATAATCAATTAACCCATTAAATGTTTTATCCATATCTGCACATGCTATAGGAGCAACGCCGCTTTCAAGCTTATCTGTCAAATCTACCACCTGACTCCAATCATCCATAACATCAACTGTTCCTTCCTTAACCATTTTAGGCAACAGGTATATGAGCTTTTGGAAATACAGAGACAGATGAAATCCAACTAGTATCCGCAGGTAGTCAATAAATACTGAACGTGGAATACTATGTTGATATGCTAAAAGACGCATTATGTCATCACAGAAAAGATTGGACTGCTTTTCTAATAGTGGTTTAATAACTATTTGAGACGATGATGCTTTTGTATCAATATCAATAAGTTTAATTAAATGAAGAATACCAGCAGTATCAACATCTAAAGTCGAATTATCCACCAATTTTCGGCTGGAATTGTCCCAACCGATTGAAAGATAATCTTTGAGAGCTTTCATGACTTCTGGACGCTGACTTAACATGATAAATAACTGATCTGCAGAATTATAATCTTTTGTGTGTTTAATGTTCCTAATTCTGTAGCTCTCCAAATGTAGTGGGCGCATAGATGCGACATTTTCTTTCGCCTTGCCACGATACACCATGTTCACAAGGCTACTTCTAAGCCAACTTTCAATAGCTTCTTGATTATCTGAATAGCCAGATACACAATGCTCCTTTTCTAAAATCATGAAATATTCCTTTAACGATCTAATGTCATGAAATTTTCCAGATTTTAACATTAGCTTGATACGTGCTCCATTATTACGCATGAGCATAAATAGATTTACTAAAACATTGTCAATTGTAATAGCTTTTACATCTGAAGCAAATATATATGGATCGCGGAAGGCTTTTTCTTCTTTGTCAATAATAGGCATTTGCATGGCTTATTCCTCCTCTTTTTTTAATGGGTCAACTATCAGTTGCATAGTTTTTCTATCTAAAGAAATCTTGTAATAAGATTTCTCATTGTTCGTCACAATGACCTCAGTGTAGGTTTCGCTAGCAAGTAAGTTCTTAAATACCTGCAACTCGATAAAACGACCTCTGAGATCGCTTAATGACGGACTAAATCCGTTCTTGATATAGTACAACATCTCATACAAATCAAGTGACACTGTAAGTTGAACAGAATGGTTCTTTTTGTACCTGAATATAAAATTATCATATTCGTGTTCAAGAAACTCTGTAAGGCGTTCATTTGTGTCTACCATCAAGTCAAAGTCTTCAAGCGGGAATCTTCGATAGCTCTTTCCACTTGGATCATTTACTCTTGAAGAAGATAGGAGCAGGTGTTGAGTTGAAATTCCTGGATTCCAACATCCTTCACTGCATGAGATGGCATAAGCCAAACGTTTCTTTTCAGCTAACCAGTTTGTATCATTACTGTTAAGAATCTCATAGAAATCTTTGATAGATTGATATGGCATTCGTTGCATGAAATCGACTTTTCCCTCAAAGTACTGATGTCTGATAAAGGTTTGATGGCGTATCTTTAAGAACTCTATCTCCTTAGGTGACATATCATAACTTGGCTTAATTGTTAGCAATGAATTGAATTCATCTAACAATGGTATCGTAGAACGAGAGGCAAAAGCCAAATAATCAAGTTCGTTTTTGTCACGATAATACAAATCTCTATCCTTATCTGGAATTGCAACATTTGCAATATCTGTTTCTCGCAACAATTTAATGATTCTATCCTCAGATCGTAAATGAGGGAAATAAGCACTTTCTGGTGCTGTTACATTAAAATATAACCTAAGCCACTCTTCAAGGCGTATCTGTTCGTATTCTTGCTGTAATACAGCCTTTGTATAAGTATCTGAAGCTTCTTCAAGTTTAGTTCTTATGTCTTCTTCTCTTTGAATGAGGGCTGGTATTTGGTCACAAGTATAATCGCGAGTCAGCATCCACGCTATCATGGAGCGCAAGTCTCGCATAGTAATGTGAACTTCACGTTTATAAACTATGGTTCTTACAATCCACTCGAGACGAGTGATAATTTCGTTTCCTACAGCAGAATCATTAAAAGAGCTAACGTTAAAGTTAATAAAACATTTGCTCGCTAATGGGCAAGTTCTACATTTGCTCCACAGATGAGGAGACGTCAAAGCCTTGATTTGTTTACGTAGTAATGAGTTGCCATTATCGTCCTTTGCTGTTACTGAACGTAGATTCAAATTGATAATCATTACGCCATCAGGAAGTTTGGCGATTCCACCTTTATAAAAGTATTCATCAATAGCATCATAGAGGAATTTATGTTCAGGAGATCCTTCAAGAAAGTCCATTAATCTACCTTCATTGATGGCAATAATACGGCCTTCTGGTGCTTGATTGAAATCGGCATTTAATCCTTCAAATGGTTTGAAAAAATCGGTTAGAACATCGCTGTTCTTCATATTCTTTTCATCCTGAGAACCATCATAATTAGTCTGATATACAATTCCATTCAAGAGAATACGGGCTCCATTATGAGTATCGTCAAAATACTTAATCTCATCGCTATATTGTTCTACCTGACGTATAAACGCTGTTTTACCATCACCGGCATTTCCTGTAATAATCAGAAGACGATATTTTCCTTCCTTAATTGCAGAAAGCAGGTCGGTATCTAACTTTGTCTTTGTATATGTCTCTTTGTCCAATATATTATTGCCTTTCCATCCTGCACGTGTTCCAGCATTCCCTCCTTGGCTTTGGCTATAAAGGCTATTGATATAATCAACTATTCGCAGCTCTTGTCCGTTATAGTCAAGGACAGAGACTTCTGTTTTCTTCGCTATTCCAGATTCTCCAATAGCCTCTAAAGACTCCAACATCTCTTTTGCTGTCTTGAAGCGATTTTCATGTCGTGTATTGATTGCCTTCATGACGAATGCTCCAAAGTCTGGGCTTATTAAAGAATTTAACGACATAATATCTGTTGGCACCTTATCTAAAATAGGTATTCTTTTGCCGGGCCAAGGATAGCTGTGTGTCAATAACTCATATAATGTTATGCCCAACGCAAATGTATCTGCACTATCTTCCCATTGCATGGTCTGCCCATTCATTAAATCAGGGGCTAAATACGGCCATGTTCCAACTTTGTCAAGATCATGAACATTACTTGTAGCGATATTGAAGTCGATAAGAACAAACTTTCCACTTTTCTCAAAGATAATGTTCTCAGGCTTGATGTCACGATGCCTGAGTTTCCTGGCATGAAGATACACGAGAGCTGAAGCCATCTCATGAATAAACTTATATATTATAGGAAGAGTAAAATACTTATCTCCAAGGCAGTATTCTCTTATATCCTTACCATTGATGAACTCCATTAAGGTGTAGAATAATCCACCGTAGGTTGTACCATTAAATTTAAAACGGACAATATTCGTATGATTAACATCCTTTAGTGCGTTAAATTCATCTATTGTAGATTGTGGACTAACTCCTTCCTTGAATATTTTGACAGCAAACATTGCTCCGGGCTGAAGAGTATGGATAGCTTGAAAGACCTTTGAGAATCCACCTTCACCCAACTCCTTGTATAGTGATATTTCAGGAGTTATCATATCTCCATTTTTCAATTCACTCCAGTCTTTGGCTTCAGGATGTTTTTCCTGTTGACCGTATTTCTTCTCAATAGCCTCTTCAAAAATATAGTCACAGATTTCCTCAATATTAGACCATCGATGGCTTGCATCTTCTACTATAATTCTATTACATACAATGTCAACCCAAGGATCTACATTAGGGTTTCGTTTGCTCGGCATCATGTCTTCAGTTAATGAGCCTCCCTTTGCTTTAAGTTGCAAGTAATTTGAGAACGGTAATTCGCCAACCATAAGCTCATAGACAATAACTCCAAAAGAGTAAACATCTGAAGATGGCGAATAATCTCCAATGAGTACATCCTCTGATGTATATGGATCACGATCGAACGCATCCATACTTAAAGATATATTTTGTTTGTCAGGCTCATGCAGCACATTATATGATAGGCCAAAATTGGCTAAAGCAGCATGTCTATCAACTTGAATATAAATATTCTCAGGACACACATTACGATGAATGATACCATTTTCATGAGCCAAAACAAGAGCTTTACCCAAGTCGAGGATAATCATAACTTTATCTTTATCTGTAAAAGTATTCTTTTGCATGGCACTGCGCAATGAATGTTCTTCCAGATAATCGGTAATAACATAGTAATGATTCCCGTCTTCACTAGTTTGGCAACGGCTTTTGATGATAAGAGGAGAGGCCGGTAATAACTCTTCACTCATCTCAGCGTTATGCACCAACTTATTGTGCCTATCGAGTTGCATAGGTGACAAGCCCTCTTTATCAAGAGCATAATCACGAACTTTATGCTTTTTATCCTGTAAAAACTTGCTATGACACAAATACTCTACATAGTCATCATTTGCTTCTAATATTTCATCAATAATATAATTGCAGACCTCTGTCTTTTTCTTCTTTTTGGACTCACTGCTACCGACAAGATATTCCATAATCGGTAATTGAAGATGGCTGATAGCATTTGCAGACTTATGAAGGCGGTCATGATCCATCAAATAGTCCACAAGTTCTTCATTTAAGAGAAATGTTTTGTTATCGCAATACGAGCCACTTTCAAAACCTGATTTGTTTTGTCCAAGAGAACTAAGGGTTACAATAGCATCCACCCAAGCCAAACCAAAGCGATGATCTTTCTTTTTTAGATAGCTGGCTAATAATTTACTTTTGAAAGTAGCTGATTTTATTGGATTGGGCTTCTCTGTATCATTTATAAACCATGAAGTATCATTTGCTTCTATTCGTCCTTTATAGTCTTTATTTTCTATGGCGTAGATAGCATGAGGAGCTATGACTATACAGTCATATTCCCAATATTGAACTGCACCCTGTGCATTCATACTCGGATATTCTCCATTTGGAACCAGATAAAAATTATCAGGTAGCTTTAGCTCCAAGAACTTAAGGAGTCTTTCTTCTCCTGCATTGACAGGACCTCCAGAAAATTTGGGTATATATATTTTTGCCATATATTATTCAATACTTTAAATTTCCTATTACTTCTTAATAAACAATTACAACCCAATATCATGTTTGTTATTTTCTTTGTTCCTATTTTCTATCTCACATTCTATCATTGAAATTGCTTCTTTTTCATTGTTGTTTGCAATATGCTGTTTGGTGTGTGCATCTCTTACCATTTCATCAATTTCATACATATCTTTGAAGTCTAAAATAGGTACTGGAATTTGTAAAACTAAGCTAGGTATGGGTCTGCACAATTTTGTACCTGTTTGAGTATTTCGAAGTAATCTAAATCCGTAGTCTGATGAAAGCCATGCGAAAAGATAACCGGATGGTACTTCTTCTGTTGTTTTCATTCTTATAAATTCACCAGACACAAGTTGCCCGACTAAATCTTCATTTGCAAAAATGGTTCGACAAAAAGTTTCATTCTCTCCAAGGGTTCCAACTCCTGCAATTAAGACCTCTCCATATTCAACTAAATTAGATAGATTTACATTACGTTTGGAAATATATTTCCCTTTTATAACTGTATCAAATATATCAGATTGATTAATTAGCATGACACCATATCCTTTTTTCGTTTCAACTCGTGGAAACGATCCAGTAGAAAAAGTTTTTCCACCTAAAAGGATCTCATATAATGGTTTTGTATTACACTTTAGAAGAGTTTTGATATTTCTTATCCGCTCTGAATGATTAAATGCATTTATTGTTGTCGTATCAATATCTTTACGTTTACGGACAAAGCAAGAGACTTCTCGGTAATAAGGGTGTGGCCCAAAGTAATCATAATCATCTGGACTCAAGTCCCTAAGATGTACTTTTTCTTTGAGTATTTTTCTCGCTTTTGTCAGTATCTCTGCAGCCTCTTCTCTTAAAGTAGATGCGTTTTGAATTAAATCATCCACCTTATTTTGAAATGCTTTAGGAAATTTGGGGATAGGTAATGATGCAACAAAATCAGGTTCTATGTGTTGTATTACAGCACCAAAAGTTCCTTGAGTTAAAAGAGAATGACCATATTGAGAAGCTAGATATGCGTATACCAGACCGCTTTTGAGGATGTTATTCGGATTAATCCGAATAACATGCTCAGAAGCTAACTTCTGAGCATGTTTTGCATTTGTAAATGCACAGTTTCCTATCGTTCCTGATCTTGATATTAATATCCATCCTTTTCGAAGGGTCATCTGCTCTATACATGGTGTGTATTGCTTTGATGCTAATTTCACATTCTCTAAATTCGCTCGTAAAATGTCAGAACTACTTAAAAATGGAATCCCATGTTCAGGTTTTGTAACATATATACGTTTTGCCCGATTACCATAAAAAATATTTATAGAAACATCTTTTATAGTGAATATTCCATAAGGAGATGATTCTACCTTTCGTCTTGCAGTTAATCCGTCTGATAAATAAAAGCTTGCGTCGAACCTTAACCCTTTTTGACGACTCATTGAATAGTTTATTACACTTGTTTTCATGCTTGCCCCTCTAAAAATTTTTTATAAGCCATACTTATCTTAGGCAGATCATCATCTACATGTTTTACACGTTCTGTACGGTGTCGTGCGATAAGTTCTCCATTATGATTATAACTGGCCCATTCTTTCTTTTCTACAAAAAGGAGTTCTGCACCATCATCGTCTCGTTCATAAATGACATTGCCTCTACGGTCTTTCCCAACCTTTTCTGCAATTGCCATAAACACGTCATAAATTTCGCTGTTTGGATCAACCAAGCGTTCCAATGCCGTTTTCTTCTGAAGGAAAAGTAACGAGGCTTGCACTCCGACTTGTGGAAGAAATGTCTCTACAGGCAAGTCGATGCTTGCAAGTAGCTTGAAATGTTCTAATATCCATTTACGGACAGGTTCTGTATTTGGATTACCAAGTATTCCATCTGGCAATACGATTCCCATTTTTCCTCCTGGTTTCAAGAAATTGTAGCACTGTTCAATGAATAGAACTTCAGGCGCAGTGAAAGCTTTCAGTTCATAATTCTCTGATATAGTAGAAGCAACCTCGACTTTAGAGCCAAATGGAGGATTTGTGAAAATACAATCAAATTTACCCATCGCATTTTCTAATGAGTAAGCGCTATCACAATCTTTTATATCGCCTTTGTGTTTTACACTATTAGCGACAGATTCGCTGACTCTATCTACATCAGGAAGAGTACCATTAGGATATTCAAGTGAATTAATATTATATATATTTGAATGACCGTCACCAGCCATTACCATATTCATTTTAGCTGCTTTCTTTAAGTCTGGATCGAAATCAAACCCAAAAATCATATTCTCAGCATACTCCTTGACTTTTGCATTTACTGTATCAGAATTAGCCTTTGCTTCAAGTAATGCACCATCTAATTCTGGAAACATATTCTTGGTTATCTGTTTGCGGACATGATCAAGTACCATAACAATGAAACCTCCAGACCCACATGCTGGATCAAGTACACGAGAATTAATGGTAGGATTAATAATCTCCACCATACACTTTATTACGTTTCGAGGAGTAAAGAACTGACCTGCCTCTTGTTTTAGCGTGTTGCTGACAATAGTCTCATATGCAGTACCCTTGACATCAACTGTAGCATCCAAAAAGGAGTATTTTGCGATTTCAGACGCAACATAAGCTACTCCATAATCAGATAATGAAATCTGTTCATTTCCAGCAAATACCTCCTTAAATATTGCATCGGCAAGTGATAGCTTAGAAACAGTCGTAACCAACTACAATCATTTAGAATAAAGTCGCTGTATATCAGCGACTTCTATATTTTAGTACTTCCCAGTCCGTATTTGGGAATAACGGTTTTTATCTATATTTTTCTATCATATTTCTACCGCGACGGAAGTTCACGGTTAGTCCGAATGTCACAGTGACGCATTAGTTGACGTGTGTTGACAGTGGTTTACATGTGTTGACAAAAATCGGGAGAAATAAGGCGAAATTACCGCCAATGTAAACAAGGAAAATATGGAAGTAAGAAAGATTTGCCAATGGTGTGGAAAACCATTTATAGCTCAAAAGACAACGACTTGTTATTGTAGCCACCAATGTTCCAATCTTGGCTACAAGGAACGCATTCGGGAACGTAAGCGGCAGTTGAAACGGTCGCAAGAAATATTGCAATCTCGACAAGCCGCCGAGGGGCAGGATTTCTTCTCTTTTGCCCAAGCTGCAAAGTTGATGGGCGTAACTCGGCAATACATATATAAATTGGTAAAGGAATCGAAACTTCGGGCTTCGCGCATCAGCGGCAAGAAGTCGCTCATCCGCCGTGCGGACATTGAACTGATGATGAAAACCAAACCTTACGAGCGTGTCTTGCCCAAAGAGGACTTCGACATCTCTGAGTATTACACAGCCGAAGAGATTGCGGAAAAATATAAGGTCAACGCCAAATGGGTGTGGACTTACACACGGCAACATAAAGTGCCGAAGGTGAGAATACGCCAGTTCAACTATTACAGCAAGAAACATATCGATGCAGCCTTTGCCAAATACGAGGTGGATTCCGACCTTACTGAATGGTACACACCGGAAGAGATTCAGGAGAAGTACGGCATGACACGTGTCGCTATCCGTTCGCAGGTGTATCGGAACAACATTCCCTCCAAGAAAGAGCATGGGCAGATATTCTACTCAAAGCTCCACTTCGACCTCTCGAAGAGTTCCGAACAGGAGAGCAAGGCGGAATACTACACCGTCAAGGAGGCAATGGAGAAATTCAAGCTCTCTCGTGATTCGGTTTACGGTATTCTGCAATTCCATCAGATCAACCGTGAGAAGAACGGACGGTTCGTCAGATTCCTGAAAGTGGAGTTTGACCGGATAATGGGTGTCCGCAAATAGTCTAATTTATGACTATCCGTAAATTATTCAAAAATTAATCCCTGCTGTAGGTAATCTGCATGATTACATTATAGAGTTTCGCCGACGAATTAATAATAACCATAAAAATATAACATTATGCATGAATGCAAGACCGTGACATTAAGGACACGTCCGCTAAAAGGCAGGATGATGTCTTTCTATCTGGATTATTATCCGGGATATCGAGACAAAGAGACAATGAAAGTTATCCGTCATGAATCGCTTGGTATTTATATCTATGCCAATCCGAGAAACAAACGTGAACAGAATTTCAACGAGGTAATGACCGAGAAAGCCGAAGCCATCCGTTGCCGCAGGTTCGAGTCAGTAGTCAATGAACGGTATGACTTCTTTGACAAGTACAAACTCAAGGCAGACTTTCTGGAGTATTATCGCAAGCAGCTCCGTAAGCATGACCAGAAATGGGAGTTTGTCTATCTGCATTTCAGTAACTTCGTACATGGTAAATGCACCTTTGAAGAGATTGACATCGACCTCTGTAACAAGTTTCGGGAATATCTGCTGAGTGCCAAGAAGCTAAGGCGTAACGGACGTATCACACGGAACTCCGCATCAGGATACTGGTCTACTTTCAGAGGTTTCCTGAAAATACTCTATCGTAATGGAATGATAAAGACCAATGTCAATGATTTCTTGGAAAAGATAGAGACAGAAGATGTAATGAAAGAGGCCCTGTCAGTTGAGGAATTGTACAAATTGGCTGAGACACCTTGCAAGAGCACCAGCCCCGGAAAGTCGGGTTGTAGGTCTTGTTCGTATAGCTGATATTGATACGGAAGCGGATATAACGAGCGTGCTGGTAATCTTCGAGCATCGGGTCGATAACCACGGCAAGCGGATCCAGCGGAGTCTCGGGATCGGTCCTGTAGTCGCGATACTCCTGCCGGTAGGTCCAGTTCTGGTCGTTCTCGGCGCCCAGACCGTCGCCGGTGATCGTCTTGGCGGTCCAGACTTCGAGGTGGGCGATTCCGTAGCGGGCGCCGGCCTCGGGGTTGCCCGTGGTCATGTAGCGCTGCGAGAACTGGAGACCGCGCACGGTCACCTCGCGCCCCAGGTCGAGGACGAAGTCGTAGGGCGGATTGGCCTGTTCTTCGTCGGCGTTGCAGTAACCGAACGTGTTGATGTCCTCGTCGAACATCTTGTTGACCTCATAGCCGGGTTTCGCCTTGGGCGAGGCCAGCAGTTTCCAGTTGTTGCGGTCGAGCAGCATGGGAGCGGGCGGTCCCGGTTTGACGGTCTTGTTGAAGAGGATGTAATGGACGTTGCCGGTCTCCGAGATCGTGGCCCGCGGATCGCCTTTGATCGAGTCGATGGCGATCGGCAGCAGGTAGGCCTCCTCGTCGGGCATGCGCAGGCTCTGCAACTCCACCTTTATCGTCGTCGAAAGCGTATTGTAGCGGGGCAGCATCACCTCGTCGGTCGAGAACGTATAGGCATCCGACGGGCAGAGCTTGTAGGACGTTCCGTGAGCCTTGTTGTAGACGTCGACCAGCTCGGGAGCGGTCTTGAGCACTACGGTGACATAGTTGCCGCTGATCTGCTCGGCGGCGACACGGATGTTGACGGTTTGCTTCTTGGGGCTTTCCAGCGAAATCACCTGTGCGTCGGTCGAATAGGCGTTCTGAATACCCAGTACGGCAGCCTCCTTTACCACCGGTCCGTCGTCGTCCTTGCAGCCGACCAATGCGACGAGCAGGGCGGCCGTAAGGGTGAGGAGTTTTGTATGTCGTGTCATAATCGGTTGGTTTTAGGGTTCGTGTCCGTGTTAGAATTTGACGTCGACCATTACGGGGATGTGGTCCGATGCCTGCTTGATGTCGCCATTGCGGAACGAGTTCATGATCTTGGTGCTGATCACCTCGCACTTGGCGTCGTTGCCTTTCCACAGCATGATGTAGTCGATACACTTGTTCGGCTTCTGCGAAGAGTGGGTGAAGTCGTTCTCCCCGTGAGGACTCAGCACCTTCCATTCCTCCTTCAGTTTGGTCAGCGTAGTGGTTTCGGGACGGGCGTTGAAGTCGCCGCCCAGGAAGACCGGCTTCTTCGACGCGGCGAACTCCTGCTCGATGGCCTTGTTGATCTGTGCTACCTGCTCCAACTGCGAGCGCGACGATACGTGGTCGAGGTGGGTCGTGGCGAATACGTATTTCTCAAACTCGGCGACCACCATCACGCGCGGCTCGGCTCCGTCGCCCTTGGGCAGCGCAACGGAGAACGTCCGGATGGGTTTCTCGTGGCAGACGATGCCGTCGCCATAGGCGCCGCCCTGGTAGGCCATGGCGCGGAAAAAGCTGTAATTCCAGTCCTCTCCCATCAGTTCGGCGAACTTCTTGAGTTGGAAGACGCGCATCGTGCGCACCGTGCAGCTGTCCAGTTCGCTGATACCCACGAGGTCGGCCTTGGCTTCGGTCATCATGTCGGCGACCATCTGGTAGCTGTCGGTGTATTTGGAGAAGATGCCGACGTTGTAGCTCACCAGGCGCGTCGTACCCTCGTTTTTCGGGTAGTAGTCCACATCCGGCTTCTCGCCTTCGCCGGGTTTCAGGTGGGGCGGGATTTCGGTTTCGTCGAACGGTTTGTCGCTGCTGCATGCCGTTACCTTGCAGCTGAGTCCGAGCAGCAGCAGGATTGTCAGGTATTTTTTGATCGTATGTTTCATTTTTGTCGTGTTTTAAAGTTATCTGTTTAATCAGAGGTCCAGCCCGTCGTTCCAGCCGGGGTTTTGCGTCAGGGCGCCGCCGGTCAGCGAGCGGTCGTTGGTCGGGATCGGGTAGAAGTAGTCCCGTGCCTCGTTCCATTCGCCCGGATTGTTCTTGTGGGGGGCGATATAGCCGTAGCTGCCCTCCGAAAGATAGATGTCCTGGTCAATCTCCATCACCAGCGGAGCTTTGGTCGAGGGGGTCTCGCCTTTGCTCTTGAGGTAAATGTCGGGCGTTCCGTCGCCGTCGAGGTCGTACTCCTTGGTTCCCTCGGGGATGTAGATGCCGCGCAGCGGCTGGGTGAAGGTCTTACCCTCTTTCCAGCGGATGATATCGTAATAGCGGTGTCCCTCCTGCAGGAGCTCGATGCTGCGTTCGCGGCGGATTTCGAGAATGACGCCCTTGTTGGCTCCGCTGACGTTCGGATAGCCCGTCTCTGCGGATGACAGGTAGGGGTCGGGGTTGGCGTTGGCGTCGTCCATATCGAGGTTGGGCATGCCTACACGGTCGCGCAGCTTCTTGATCGTCAGGTCGATGTCATTCTGCGTCAGGGTTCCGATTTCGGCCTTGGCCTCGGCGTAGTTGAGGTAAACCTCGGCCGAGCGGATGATCGGAAGATCGGTGTACGAGAGGTTGTAGCCGTCGGACTCGAAGTTGGTCGGGGCGACGAACTTGATGGGCTGGTATCCCGTCATGCAGGTCGACAGGCTCGGCACTTCCTTTTTCGTCGAACCGATACGCGTGTATCCCGGCGTGCGGATCGACTGTTCGAGGCGCGGATCGCGGTTGGTGCACTGATCCTTGAATTCCATCGTCTGCCAACCCTGGCGGTCGGTGAAGCGCGAACCGTCGGCCATCAGGTAGCTGTCGACGATCTTGCGGGTTATGCCCGGGCGGCCGTACGAAGTGTTCAGCGAGTAGAACGTACTGTTGTGAAATACACTGAGGCTCCTGCTGTAATCGCGGGCGAGCACGACCTCGATGCCTTGCGCCTCCTCCGATACGAACAGGTCGCGGTAGGCCTCCTTGGCGCCACTTTCGGTGTAGAGACCGTAACCGCTGTTGCTGATGAACTCTTCGGCGGCAGCGGCGGCCTGTTCGAGATACCATTTCCAGTCGTGCTCGTAGCCGTCGATTTTGTGGTATTTGCGGAAGGTTCCCTCGAAGAGGCAGAACCGCGATTTGAGAGCCAGGGCCGTCCACTTCGTTATGCGGTAGAGGTCGCGTTTGGTGGAGAGGTGGGCGATGGCGTAATCGATGTCCTCGATCATGCGCTGCATGACGAATTCGCGCGGGTCGCGCGGGCGCTTGAGCTCGGGATCGGCCGAACCGAGGGGCTTGGCATACCAGGGCACATCGCCGAAGCGTTTCACCTTCTCGAAGTAGAAGTAGGCGCGGAAGAAGCGGGCCAGGGCGTCGTAGCGCGTCCGGACCTCGGTGTCCTTGCAGTTGACCGAATATTCGAGCAGCGTGTTGATGTCGCGCAGGCCGGTCCAGGTCCAGCCGCCGCCCGATGCCGGGATCGTGCGGCCGCCGCGCATCTCCTGGGGCAGGTCGCTGTGGATCAGGTTGTCCCAGTACTCGTTGTAGAGTCCGTCGCTCGGGAACGCCGTATAGAATTTGTTGCTGAAGGCCTGCAATTCGTTTTCGTTCGAGAAGAAGGTCTCGGGCGACATCTTCGACAGCGGGTATTTGTCGAGCCAGTCCTCGCACGACGAAAGCGTCAGGGCGCAGCTCGCGATCAGTATCAATGGAATCTTTTTCATTCTCTTCTCATTTAAACGGTTAGAAGGTGATGTCTACAGTTTCAGGTAGTTTTGACGGATGCAATCTTTGATATTACGCCGGTTGTTATTTACAAGGGAAAAGAATATAGCAGCAGTCTCTCTACGGTCGCAGTGACAGAGACCTCACTGTATTCTGGATTGATGGTGTCCCTTCTTTTTCCAGATGCAGAAATCAAACAATATGATACACAGGAAGAATGCCTGGAGGCAGTAGCAAATGGAAAAGTAGGAGCAACTGTTATTCCATCTTCAAAGATTAATCTTCTTAATGAAAGTTCATTGACCAAAAGTCTGTCATTTGCAGAGATGGCAAAACGGCAGGAATTAGGAATGTTCACGACGAGAGAAAACAGAAGAGCAGCTACCATTATCAATAAAGCAATTGAGCAGTCATCCAATGTTTTAAATGGTGTTGTCCTTGCACAGAATTCTGTTTCAGAAAAGAAAATGACCTTGCAGGATGTCTTTGCGGAGTATGCAGGCTTAATTATCGTGGTTTCATTTGTGATTATTTTTGTAC
>OGXQ01000392.1_pt1 | contig 34990 bp, 23 predicted proteins | sample 1576291 | NCBI WGS metagenome assembly OGXQ01 (sample SAMEA3541575, study PRJEB24748) | human gut metagenome | biome: human gut; feature: human-associated habitat; material: faeces | place: China | collected 2012 | reverse complement strand
TATAACCGTGCAACGGAAAAGAGCCGCCCTTTCGGACGACTCAAACTGTAATGGGGCTTATGTCTATTCCGCGCCCTCCCGGCACATCGTGCCGAGGGCCCACAGCCACCTCACGAGCTCGGCCGCGGTGGCCGCGTTCGCCTTCGCCTGCGGCATCCCGCGGGCGATCATCTCCTCGCGGCGGCGCAGGAGCCTCTCGGACCCCTTCCTCCCGTGCATCCTTATCTCGAGGGGCACGCCGGAGCCCTTGGGCATCAGCTTCGGCTGGTGGCCGGCCTGGGCATAGCACCAGGACCCCTCGACAGCCAGCTTCCTGACGAGCGCGTTGCCGGCCCCGCTGATCCCGCCGAGGCGCACGGAGTCCGCGCTCGACCTCTGCTTCGGGGCGAGGCCGAAGTAGGCCGTCACCTGCCTGCCGGAGCGGAACCTCGAGAAGTCGCCGACCTCGGACGCGAAGGCGGCGGCGAGCGCGAACCCGCACCCCTTGATCGACTGGAGCGCCTCGACCTCGGCCGAGAGGGGGCCCGCCGCGACGGCGGCCCTGTATTCGGCGAGGAGGGCCTCCCTCGTCTCGTCGGCCGCCTCGACCTCGTTCCTCGGCGCCGCAAGCGCCCGGATGCCTCCGTCGTCGGCGGGGTGTATGCCGTCGAGCCACCTGAGGAAGCCGTGCGTCCAGTACTTCCGGGGGTTGCCGGCCGGCGTCGTGCCGCCGTAGACATAGCCGCGGCGGGCTAGGAACGCCAGGAGCCGCTGCTTCGCCGCCGCGAGCCTCGCGGTCGCCGCGTCGTGGGCGGCGGCGAGGTCCCTGAGCCCCTCGATCTCGGGGGACGGCACCCATACCGGGGTGACGTCGTGCGACAGTATCGCCTTGGCCATCCTGGCCGCGTCGTTGCGGTCGTTCTTGGACGAGAGGTCGGCAGCCGACCTCGGGACCTTGGAGACGGCCGCGACGACGCAGTCGACGCCGAGCCCGGAGAGCTCCCTTTGCGGGGCGAAGCCGAGGTAGCCGCTCTCGTAGGCGGCGAGCGACGGGCCGGGGAAGCCCGACATCCACTCCGCGACCTCGCCCCAGGGGTTGCCGCGGAACCTCCTCGTCACGGCCTCGCCCGTCTCCGCGTCGAGCGCGCAGACGGTGGTGGACCTGAGGTGTACGTCCATTCCGAAGGCGGTAGAATATCTAGGCACGGGAGCCTCCCAACCTCGTTGCGGCGCGGCTGCGCCTCTGGCACTTCAACAACATTGTCGCAGCCCCGACCCGCGGTCACGAGCGGGGGCTCCTGTCGTTTCCGTGCCCCTGGATTGGGTCATAGTGTCTGTCGTTGCCAAAACATCGGCGTTGCTGGGCCGGCACTTGGGGACGTTCCTTTTCTGCCGGCACCTGGGGACACTCCTGATGTGGTCGTTGGGGACGTTCTTAAATGACTACTCAGGATGAGCGTCCAAAAATCCGCGCTCGTTCGATTGGCGCATGTCTACGCAGCGTAGGTTGTCGAGCCTGGCCTTCAAATGGATACTGACTGTCGAACCGGTTCACTCCATTTCTTCAATTTGATTGGACAGCCCATGAACCAGACACGGCAAACCAATGCCTCCCATACTTTTTTGGCAGCGCATGCCATCAAGCAGCTGCGCGAAGAGCGCGGCCTCACCCAGCGCGCCCTGGCGGAAAGCCTTGGCGTGACCGATAAAGCCGTCAGCAAGTGGGAATCCGGCCGCGGCCTTCCCGACATTTCCCTCGTTGAGCCTTTGGCCCAGAGACTCGGCATAAGCGTGGCTGAGCTTTTGGCTGGTGACATTCGGGCCAACGCCAACCGTGCAGGCAATATGCTCAAAGGCGTCTTTTACGTTTGCCCTATCTGCGGAAACGTTGTGCACGCGCTCGGAGAAGGCAGCTTTAGCTGCTGTGGCTCCACGATGTTTCCCCAGGAGGCCGAAGAGCCGGACGCGGACCATGCCTTTTCCATCGAGCGCATCGAGGACGATTGGTACGTCACGCTCGATCATCCCATGACCAAGGATCACTACATTAGCTTTGTGGCATATGCGACTATGGACGGCATCTGCTTTAAGAAGCTCTATCCAGAGCAATCGGTGCAGCCGCGCTTCCATATTACCGGGCGCGGCAGGATATATCTTTACTGCAACCAACACGGACTCTTTACGTCGCTGACGCCTCGCAAATAACGGCTGTCTATCCGCCCTCCTCATGCGTTCCCGGGGGACCCAAAATGAGCGTGGATAATCTCCCGTTTTTGGGCCGCATGCAGGCTCAAAGTGGGAGATTATCCACGCTCGTTATCTGAGTGTCCAAAAATCCACGCTCGTCGCTACTTGAGCCCGGGCAGGCGGGTGTAGGGAAACGAGCGCTCTAAGAACTCGGAGCAGCGGGCGTAATCTTTGGCAAAGTAGCTGCTATAGAGCGAATCGAGTACGTATTGCACGGCGATATGGCTGGCGAACTGCGTGATGCGGTGCGTCATGCTCTCGTGGTCGCTTACCGTGAGATAGGCGGCAAAGCCGGGGTGAATGCGGGCACAGTACGGCGTGCCGATGACGATGACCGGGACATGTCGACTGCTAAGGATCGGCAAGATCTCCTTGAGGTTGGGGGCAAGGCCGCTGTAGGAGATGATGATTGCCACATGGTCGGGACCCGAGGCGAGCGCCGTGCGCACCTGAGCCTCGACGCTGTCGTGGCACGTCGCGCTTTTGCCGGCGGAAAGCAGGCGATCGCGGAACATTCCCGCTGGATACAGGTTATGCGAGCCCGTGTAGATGTCCACGGTGCCGGCGCGCATGATGAGCTTGGCGGCGTGGTTGAGCTGTGCAGGGTCGAGCAGCTCCTGCGTTTCGGCCAAGGTGGTCTGGTAGAGCCCCTCCATGCGTTCCATCACCTGCGCAGGGGTGGAGGTGGCATCGAAGGGAAAGTTGATGTCCACGTCGCGCCGGTTGCCCGCCTCGGTCGCCTGGCGGATGAGCTCGACCTTGAGATCTTTGAAGCCCTCGAGGCCGAGCTTTTTGCAAAAGCGGTGAACGCTCGCGACCGAAACGTTGGCGCGCGCGGCAAATTCCTTAATGGAAAGCCCGCGCACATCCTCGCCCATGGCGAGCGCCGTTTGCCCAAGTTGTTGCTCGGTGGGGGTGAGGCTTTTGCCCTGCGTGATCTTTCGCCTGATATCCATATGGCTCCTATGCGTTTGCGTCGCGATAAACCAATCATAGCGATAAATAAAACGTTCGGCTTGGCTGGGAGTTTTGGTCCGCCGGTCTATGAACGACGGACCGCTTGACGCTGCGCGGGCTCAACATAGGGCGCTGTCCTTGTTGGGCCGTTTGCGCCCGGGGCGTTACCCGAGCACGCGTACGGGCCCCAAGAGACCGCTGGGCTCGGAGGGCTCGGTCATGCCGAACACGTCGGGGACGGCATGGTCGAGGGTGTTGATGATATCGATCGCAAGCGCGTGCTCGCCGGCCAAAAGCGCGCCGGCCTCAAAGCAGCAAGGCGGACAGATGCGCGTGCCGAGGGATTTGCCGTCGAGGGTGACGGTTGCGGTCTCAAAGACCTCGCCAAGGTCGATGACGGTGCGGGTGGCCGCTTCGCCCAGGACAAAGGAAGCCTGGTAGCGGAATGTGCCGGCCTTGCCGGGGAACTCGGCCGAGGAAAGGTCGTGCAGGTCTGCAAGCTCAACAGACTCGCCAAAGGCATCGGTGCCAGGGGCAGAGAAGGCAACCGCCCAGGGCCCGTCGACGCATGTGGCTTCGTCTTCGGCGGTTGCCACAGCAACGGAACCTGTAGCCCCAAGGACCACGATGCAGCTCTCGTAGGGAGCCAGCTCGAGCGTGCCGTCAAAGGCGGCGGGCTCGGTGCCGTTGAGCAGATCGAGGCGCGCGCCTGCAACGGGTGTGCCGTCGGCAAGCGCAATCTGAGTGGAGATACCCTGCTTGGGATGCTCGTTGACGAGCATCAGATAGGTCTCGCCCGCCCGCTCGTAGCGCAGTGCGCGCAGCCAGGGCTGGGGCTCGGCGCAAACCACGGTCTGCATGCCGGTGTTGGCAAGTGTGTCTGCGAGCTCGGTGGTCGCCAGGAGCTTGATGCCGGCGACCGCGGCTGCATCCAGGGAGGCAAAGCCCTCGCGACCTGCAGTGTCACCGTCGTAGCGCTTGTTCGGCAACTCATCCAGCGCGTACACGGCAACACCTGCGGCTGCGGCGCGCGCGGCAAAGTCGAGCACGGCTCCGCCGACAAACTCGGCTCCGGGCATCACCAGGCAGCGGTATGCCTGGCCGTTCACGCTAAAGCCGCTACCGTCTGCGGCAATTTCAACGGCATAGCGCCCTGCGTCCTCAAATGCCTCTGCCGGCACGATGTCAAAGTCGACCTGCGCGCGCATAAGCTCGGAGGCGGCATGCTGCATAAAGTTCGCCTCGCCTGTCCACTCGGCGTCCGCATGGTAGAGAAGCGCCACCGGGGTCGTTGCGCGCCCGCCGCTCAGCAGGCTCGCCGTACGGTTCATGTAGCTCATGAGCTGCCCAAAGTGTGCAAACTGGGGGTTTTGGCCATGCGCATAGAAATGCGGCGGGCAGTCCCAGTCGGGGAAGGCGGCCATGCTAAAGGCATGCGGCACAAACCAATTGACGCCGCGCACCAAAAAATGATCGGCGATCCACTTCATCTCGCGTAGGCCTTCGTGCCATCCAAATGCGCCAAAGACCTCGGCCATGCAGCGCCCCTGCTTTTTGGGATCGAGGTGTGCTGCCGAGGAGCCCAGCTTGGGCAGCACGTAGTTATAGAACTCGAGGTCCCACACGCCGCGTCCGTAGCTGTGAAGGCCGCGGTCCATGCCGGGTGCCAGCTGGTTGATCACGATGTCGACGCCCGCCATGTCCTGACCGCCCACGGCGCGGAAGTAGTGCCCGGCGCCCACGCCCAGGCGCGCGTGGCAGTCCTTGTCCTCGATAACGTGGCCGATGTACTGCACGCCGCGCGCGCGGCACCAGTCTCCGAGCTGGTCGCAGAAGCACTCCTTATAGAGGGTGCTCGCGATGTCCATATAGACGTGGCGTACGTGCGCGCCGGCCGGCTCGCGGTCCCACAGGTGCGGGAGCTCGGCCAGGTAGCGCTCGCCCAGTGCCGCGCGTAGGCGACGCTCAAGCTCGGCCGACCAGGGTAGGGGCGCGGTGGCCTTGCCGATGAGCGTGTCCGAGATGCCATCGGGGCCCGTGGTGCCCTTCTCGTTGGCAAATCCGGGCTCATCGGAGAAAAAGCCCAGGATCGTCTTGCCAAACTCATCGCCCAGATGCTCAAAATGCGGCTCGTAGACAGCATCGATGAGCTGCGCCACCGAGGTGCGGTCGACCATATTGATGTAGTCCTCGTTGTAGGAGGTCTTGCCGCTCGTGAACATCACGCATGCCTGCGTGAGGCCCGCAGGTGCATCGAAGACCAGGCGGCTGGGGTTGCCGTCTGCATCGTCGATTACTCGGTAAGCGACGTCGACGGGGCTGCCGTCCTGCATAAATGTCACGCCGTAGAAGCGCTCCGTTTTGTCGAGCATGTTGGCGAGCGCGATGCTCGCGGCGGACGTGGGGCCCACGATGTCGAACGTGCGGTGCGTGAGCACGATCTTGCGGAGCTCGGGCACGGCCTCCTTGACGGCGCCGTTGGCAAAGCCCGTGGGGAAGTGTGCGTCGTCCAAGATCCAGAGCTTAAGGCCCAGCTGCCTGCACTCGTCAATGACAAAGTGCAAGTCGCGCCACCAGCCCTCGCCGCAAAAATCGGGGTGTGGACGGCTTTCGAGGCAGACCTCGTGGATGTCGGCGCCGGCGATCTTTTCCAGATACTCGGCAATGGTCTTATGGCTCTCGCCCTTCATCCACAAAAACGGAAGCACGTGGTTGTCGTATGTGCCCTCGAGCACCTGCTGATAGTACGCGGTCATGGATTCTCCTTGGCTCGATCGGTCTGCTGCATAGCACAGATTATGGACGCGTCGGCGCGTTCTGCTAATATCTGAATCACGACGAACTATGACCAAATCAACGATTGGCAAGCCATGGAGATCGACGAGCTCGAGCGTAGGCTCAGCGAACTGAGCACCAGTGAGATCGCTTATAAAGACGGCATGGCATTTGATTGGTCGATTATGACCGAGCATGTCGAAATCGACGGATGCCCAGTGCGCAAGATTGGGCAGCCAGGGTTTGCCTATGCCCAGCCCGGCATGCCGCGTGGCCTGACGATAAGGAAAAACTCGCGCTTTAATGCAGTTCCCGAGCACGTGCATGATTACGTGGAGCTGAGCTATGTGTATCGCGGACGCTGCCCGCAGACGGTGGCGGGGGAGAGGCTCGAGCTGGGCCGCAACGAGGTGCTTTTGCTCGACGCCCTCTGCCCGCATGCCGTGGCGGCGCTTGGTGAGGACGACATCATGCTAAGCATGACCGTTTCACGCTCTTTTTTGCGCCGGAGTCTCGAGTCGAGCCTCTCGCGCGAGAGCGCGGTCTCGCGGTTTTTGTTCAACGCGCTCAACAGCGAGACGGACCATCGGGGCCATGTCCGTTTTTACTGCGGCGAGAGCCGTCGGATTCGGCGCTACATGCAGGAGATGCTCTGCGAGCTGTACGACCCGAGCCCCAACGGTCCCGAGATCGTCTTGCGTCTGTTTCAGCTGTTTTTGGCCGAGCTCATGGATTGCTACGAGCGCGAGCTGGTGCGCGGCGCGGCGGACGGCACGGCGGGGCCCACTGCCCTGGTGACGGGAATGCTTGGCTATATCGATCGCGAATTCGCTGCATGCTCCCTCGAGGGGATGGCGGCGGAGTTTGGCTTGAGCCCTAATTATGCGACGGCGCTTCTCAAGCGCCATGTGGGCAAGACCTTTAGGCAGCTTGTGCAGGAGCGACGCCTGGTACGTGCGGCCGAGCTTCTGCGCGGCGGCGCCACGGCCGGGGCGGCTGCGCATGCGGTGGGCTATGAAAACATGAGCTTCTTCTACCGTAAGTTTCACGACAAGTATGGCTGCACCCCCGCGGCATACCGCCGGTAAGCGCGGGGCGGATCGTCTTCGCTCCTTCGGTGTCAAAAAGTTTCAGCTGCAGCGCTGTTGCAGCGCGCGTCTGCGAAAAGAAGTGTCCAAATCGGCGCCTTCGCCCTGGCCTGGAGCGACTCGGCGGCATACTCGTTTCATCAGCAACACGCATGAGCGAGGAGGCACTTATGGGATTCCCCGAGGGTTTCTATTGGGGTGGCGCTACCGCCGCCAATCAGTTTGAGGGCGCTTGGAACGTGGACGGCCGCGGTCCTTCCGTCGACGACCATTTTTTGGGCGGCAGCTACAAGGAGCCGCGTCAGATTACGATCGACATCGACTCCGACCGCTTCTACCCCAACCATGACGGCATCGATTTCTACCATCACTACGAGGAGGACATCGCGCTGTTCGCCGAGATGGGCTTCAACATGTTCCGCATGTCCATCTCTTGGAGCCGCATCTTCCCCAACGGTGACGACGCCGAGCCCAATGAGGCAGGTCTCGCCTTCTACGACCGCGTCTTCGACTGCCTGCGCGCTCACAATATCGAGCCGCTCGTGACCCTGTCGCACTACGAGATGCCCTATCACCTGGTCGAGAAATACAATGGCTGGGCGAGCCGCGAGCTCATCGGCTTCTTTGAGAAGTACTGCCAGACCGTCTTCGACCGCTATCAGGACAAGGTCAAGTTCTGGCTCACCTTCAACGAGATCAACTGCGGCACCCAGGACATGGGCAACCTCTTTGGGACCAGCATGATCCAGGGCTTTGAGGGCCCGGCTTCGGCGGTCCACACCACGCCGCAGGCCCGTATGCAGGCCCTGCATCACCAGTTTGTCGCCAGCGGCCGCGTCGTGCGCTATGCCCACGAGCACTATCCGCAGTTTAAGATGGGCAACATGGACTGCTTCATCCTCTCCTATGCCGCCACGTGCGATCCGGCCGACGTGTTCGCCACGCAGCAGGAGATGAATACCATGAACTGGTACTGCTCCGACGTGCAGGCGCGCGGCAAGTATCCGTTCTATGCCAAGCGCTTCTGGGCCGAGAACGATGTCGAGCTTGTGATGGAGGACGGTGACCTGCAGGATATCGCCGACGGCAAGGTCGATTTCTACACCTTTAGCTACTACATGTCCGGCACCGTGGGCACCCACAAGGATCACGAGATGACCGAGGGCAACATGACCTTTGGCGGCAAGAATCCCTATCTGGAGTCCACCGACTGGGGCTGGCAGATCGATCCGCTGGGTCTGCGCATCGCCCTCAACGAGATTTACGCCCGCTACGAGATTCCGCTGATGGTGGTCGAGAATGGCATGGGCGCCTACGATGAGGTCGAGGAGGACGGCTCCATCCACGACCCGTATCGTATCGCCTACTTGCAGAGCCACGTCAAGGCCATGGGCGAGGCCATTGCCGACGGCGTCGACCTGATCGCCTACACCTGGTGGGGCCCCATCGACCTGGTTTCCGCCGGCACCGGCGAGATGCGCAAGCGCTACGGCTTTATCCACGTCGATAAGTACGATGACGGCACCGGCACCTACGAGCGCCGCCGCAAGGACAGCTTCTACGCCTACCAGAAGATCATCAAGTCCAACGGTGCCGAGGGCCTGGATTAATCGACAATATGAGTGCCACCGGGGAAAAGCGTTGGGATGGGCTCGCGATTCGAGTCCCCACCTTAGCATTTGAACCATTTGGCACTATAATCACCATAGGCATGCGCATAACGTTGCGCTTAATCAAGAGGAGAAAACGTATGGGTCTGTTTGACATGTTCAAGAAGAAGGCTGAGCCCGCGGCTGCCGCTGCTCCGTCCTCCATCTCTGCTTCTGCCGGCGCCGACGTGCTGTGCTCGCCCGTCAAGGGCAAGGTCATCAAGATGGCCGACGTGCCCGATCCCGTCTTTGGCGGCGAGGTCCTGGGCAAGGGCTGCGCCGTGTGGCCCGAGGACGATCTGGTCTACGCTCCCTGCGACGGCAAGGTGACCGTCACCATGGGCCACGCCGTGGGTCTGCAGTCCGATAGCGGCATCGAGGTTCTGGTGCATGTTGGCGTCGATACCGTCAACATGAACGGTGATGGCTTCGAGGGCTTCGTCAAGGCCGACGACGTTGTGAAGGCTGGCCAGCCCATACTCAAGATCGACCGCGCCAAGATCGCCGCTGCCGGTTACAAGGACTGCGTCGTCGTGGCCGTGTCCAACACCGCCGAGTTTGCCGATGTCGAACTCGCCGTCGAGGCCGACTCCGCTGTCGCCGCCGGTGACGCCATCGTTAAGGTTGTCCGCAAGTAAACTGCGGCATCCAAAGGATGTGCAAGGGTGGTCGGGTTTTCCGGCCGCCCTTTTTTATTACAATGCGGCGGAACGTTTTATTGCGCGTTGGGCGGAACGGTAAACCGTTCGGACGTTAAATCGAGCCGACTGCGCCTTTGCTTTGCCGGGGGTGTTCGTTAGCGGCTAGAATGGCCTTATTGTTACGACGTGCACCGCGTCGGGAAGCGCGGTGCCGCTTGTTGGGAGGAATGTCATGAAGAAGAAGCTGCTGCTTGCGCCCCTGATGGCTGTTCTGGTCGCGTGCGTAGTTGTGCTTTCCGGCTGCGGAGGCCCTTCGGTTGAGGAGCTCATCACCGGTGATCTTACGACGCAGTTTGACGAGGTCAAGAACGGTGGCGACGACTTCCTCGCCGGCCTGGAAGAGGCCTCGGGTGACGAGTTCGAGCAGCTGGGCATCGATCCCAAGGAGTACGCCAAGAGCTATCTCGAGGGCTTTGACTACAAGATCGGCGACGTGACGGTCGACGAGGACAAGGGCACCGCGACTGCCGATGTCACCATTACCTGCAAGTCCATGAACAAGATCGTTGAAGATTTCGCCACCCAGTATCAGGAGAAGATCGCGGCGCTCGATACGATGCCTTCCGAGGACGACCTGTACAAGATGGCCGGCCAGGTCATGGTCGACGTGACCAAGGCCGCTAAGACCAAGGACACCAAGGTTACCTTCAAGTACACCGCCAATGACGATGGCGAGTGGTCTGCTGACGATTCCGCAACCAACGAGATGATGAATGCGATGATGAGCTAGTTTGTTACGCGGTTTTGCCAAACCGCGTAACGGCTCGACGCTGCAAGCCCGCCAGAGCGGCAATCTGCCTTTCAACTTCGGCGGCATGACCAGAAGGTCAATGCCGCCTCGTTTCAAGGCACCTTGCTCGCTCTGGCGGGCTTTCGCTGCCCATCCTCTACCTGCGGCGTTCTCGTTGCTGGAAGGTGGCAGTTGGGGACGTTCCTTTTCTGCCGTCAGTTGGGGACACTCTTTGGGTGTGGTTGGTGTATTGGCGTTGCATCGAGCGGTCGGGAAAATGCGACCCGGTTTTTGGCCGAATAGTGGGTCGCGGTTTCCGGATGGGGTGGGTTGCGGAAAGCGCGACCCGGAATATTGCTCTGAAACGGGATGCACTTTCCGCGCGGCAGAATCGCTACAGCCGCGTTGAGCAACAGCCCTGCTACTCGCCAAGCACCAGCGCCACGAGCTCTTCCTGTGTGTCCACCACGTAGTCGGCGCCGGTGGCTTCCAACTCTGCGCGGCCACGGAAGCCCCAGGTGACACCGGCGCTCTTGAGGCCGGCGTTGTGACCGGTCAGAACATCGACATTGGAATCGCCCACATAGAGCGTGGTTGCCGGGTCGGCGCCTAGCTCTTTCATCACATGCAGCGTAACAGGCGCCTCGGGCTTGGGAGGAAACGCATCGACGCGGCCCTGCACCAGCGCAAAGCGCTCGGAACCAAAGTATTTTTCGATAAGCGGAGCGGCCGAAACATGGTCCTTGTTGGTGAGCACGGCAAGCTGCACGCCCGCGGCGCGTAGGCGGTCGAGCATCTCGATCGTACCGGCGTACGGTGCGGTGTGGTCCTCCTTGTGCTCGCCGTAGTAAGCCCTAAACTCGGCAAGCGTCTGCTCAAACATACGGCTGTCGCCCGCGTACTCGGCGGGCATAAAGCGCTCAACCAGCTTGAGCATGCCGTTTCCCACCTTGTAACGGTACTCGTCAACGGCAAACGTGGGCCAGCCGTGCGTCTCGCAGGTATGGTTGCCGGCGGCCGCCAGGTCCTCGAGCGTGTTGAGAATGGTGCCGTCCAGATCAAAGATCACATGGGAAAAAGCTGCTGCCATGGGTGCTCCTGCCGCTTGAGTTGTAAAACGCACCCCATGATACTGGGCATGCGTGCCGGGCATGTTTGGAATCTGAATATCTTTAATAGCCCTGAGCCTTTGTCGTTAGCAAATCCTCGGCAGCTGTTCTCCCACGAGCATGTCGAGGATGCGGGTAGAGCCCCAGCCGGTGCGTACGCGCACGGCGGGGCGGGCGTCCTCGGCAAGCGGCAGCACGCGACCGATAATAGCGGCATTCTCGCCGTAGCGCGCGGCGCGCATGGCTGCCAGCGCGGCATCGGCCTGCTCGGCCGGCACCACGGCAACCATCTTGCCCTCGTTTGCTACCTGCAGCACGTCATAGCCGAGCATCTCGCAGGCTGCCTGCACGTCGGGGCGCACAGGCACGGCATCCTCGTCGACCTCCATGGCAACGCCGCTGGCCTGGGCAAACTCATTGAGCGTGGACGCCAGGCCGCCGCGCGTGGGGTCGCGGAAGCAGCGTGTTTCGGGTGCTGCGGCAAGCACATCGGCAATCAGGTGGTTGAGCGGCGCGGCATCGCTTTCGATGGTGCTCGAAAACGCCAAGCCCTCGCGTTGGCTCATGATGGCGATACCGTGGTCGCCCAGCGTACCCGATACCAGAATGACATCGCCGGGCTGGCAGTTGGCGCCGCTGAGCGCTACGCCCACGGGCACTTCGCCCACGCCGGCGGTATTGATGTAGACGCCGTCGGCCCCGCCGCGCTCGACCACTTTGGTGTCGCCGGTGATGATCGCCACGCCCGCCTCGTGCGCCGTCTCGGCCATCGTTTGCACAATCTGGCGGAGCTTATCCATGGGATAGCCCTCTTCGAGGATAAAGCCGCACGATAGGTAGCGTACGTTGGCGCCCGAGGTCGCGACGTCGTTGACGGTTCCGCATACAGCGAGGCGGCCGATGTTGCCCCCGGGGAAGAACTGCGGCGAGACTACAAAGCTGTCGGTCGACATGGCGATGCGCCCGCTCGTGGGCAGCGCGGCGACGCCGGCATCGTTGCCCTCGAGCAGCTCGGGCGACCCAAAGGCATCCAAAAAGACCTCATCGATGATGCGTTTCATCATCTGACCGCCAGAGCCGTGGCCCAACAGGACAGTGCTATCGGTGGCAGTACGGGACATATCGAAAACTCCAATCGTGGGGGGGTCGGCAATAGCTGAGTGTGGCAGAATCGATGTTAAGTAAAAGTCAGCGAGCGCCATTCAGGCGAAGTGAGTTGCCTTGAAAGAGGAGGCTGCTGGGCTTTTGCCCGCAGCCGACGATTGAAAGGCAAATCGCTCGCCTGAATGGCGCGCAGCGTCGACCGGTCCGCCGTTCGTTAGAACGGCGGAACCTAACAGCCTCGGTAGCGGAAATATGCTGCACAGCTGCCCTCGGAACTCACCATGCAGGGGCCGATGGGATGCTCGGGTGTACAAGCGCGGCCGAACAGAGGGCAGTCGCTCGGCGTAATGGCCCCGCGCAGCACGTCGCCGCAGCGGCACCCACGCGGCTCGACCGTCGTCTCAACGGGCACGTCAAAGCGAGTGCGGGCATCAAAGCGCGAGAACTCGGGGCGGATGGAAAGGCCCGAGTTGGCAATCGGCCCCAGCCCGCGCCACGTGGTGTCGCATGGCTCAAACACCTGCTCGACCAGCTGGCGCGCCACGGGGTTGCCGTCTGCGTTGACGCCACGGCGGTAGGCGTTGTCGATCGCCGGCCTGCTCTCGACAACCATCTGGACCAGCATGCAGATGCCCTGCAGGATATCGACCGGCTCAAATCCCGTGACCACGCCCGGGGTATTGAACTCGTCGACCAAAAAGCTAAAGGGCGCCAGGCCCGTGATGGTGGCGACGTGCCCCGGCAGGATAAAGCCGTCGATAGTGGTCTCGGGATCGTTGGCGATGGCGCGCAGCGCCGGCGGCGTGGTCTTGTGGGCGCAATAGACCGAAAAGTTCAAAAGTCCGCGCGCGTCTGCCTCCAAAATGGCGCCGGCGATGGTGGGCGTTGTGGTCTCAAAACCCACGCCCATAAAGATGACCGGGCGGTCGGGGTTCTGTTCGGCGATATCGAGTGCATCGAGCGGGGAGTACACAATGCGAATATCGCGCCCCGCCGCCTTTTGCGCGGCGAGCGAGGTAGACGACCCGGGCACGCGCATCATGTCGCCAAAGGTGGTGATGATGGCGCCGTCCATCTTGGCGAGCGCGATTGCATGGTCGATATCGCGGTTGGCGGTGACACAGACGGGGCAACCCGGACCGCTCAGCAGTTTGAGCCCGGCAGGCATAATGGAGCGAAAGCCATAGCGACCGATGCTCACGGTGTGCGTGCCGCAGACTTCCATAAGGTTGATGGCGCGGTCGCCGACAAGCTCATGAATACGATCGATGAGCTCGCGAGCCAGCTTGGGGTCGCGAAATGCCGAAAAGTCGATACCGGAGCGCGCCGGCTGTCCGGCCGCCACTAGTATGCCTCGGCCGGATTGCTGGCCAGTTGGTCTTCTTCGGCCAGTTCGGTCATGGCATTAACGAGCTCGAGCGTTTCTTGCGCTTCCTGCTCGTCGACGATTTGGATGCCAAAGCCGGCGTGTACGAGAATATAGTCGCCTACCTGCGCCGTCGGCACGAGACGCAGCGAAACGGGGCGCTCGATGCCCATCATGTCGACGGTCGCCTTAAGGTTGTCGTCGCGTTTGACCACTTTACCGGGAACGGCAAGGCACATAATGTTCCCCTTTTATACGTTTTGCGCTGGATAGGCGCCTAATTACCCATCAGTTGATGGTAGCGCTCGCGGGAGTCACGAGCAAACGCGTTACACCTGTGAGACGGCGGCGCGCAGGCTGGCAAAACAGCCTATCGCGATGCTGTCTGCGCGAGGTGAGCGCGAGCGATGGCGGCCTGACCGTAGGCGATGCAGCCGTCGTTGACGGGCACGGCGTGGGGGGCCAAGACGGCAAGACCGGCGTCTTTGAGTTCGTGGGTAAGGAGCCGAAGCAAAAGTCGGTTCATGAACACGCCGCCCGAGAGCGCGACGGTGTCGAGGTCTTCACGGACGCAGATCTCGCTTGCGATGCGGGCCGACGCGCGTGCGATGGTGACGTGGAAGTCGAGCGCGAGCTTGCCGGCGGGCACGCCGGTCCTGATTCCCTCCAAAAGCGCCTCAAAAAGCGGCCTGGAGTTCAGAACATGGCAGTCGTCCGGACGGGATGATTCGGTTACGGAAAAGCTGGCCATATTGCCGGTGGGGCAGGCACTTTCACTGCTGAACGCGCGCCAGGCGGCGGCCTCAAGCTCGATGGCGGGTTCGCCCTCGTAGGTTGCCTTGTCGCAGATGCCCAGAATTGCTGCCGCGGCATCAAAGAGACGCCCCATGCTGCTGGTACGCGGGCTGTTGATGCCGCGCTCGATCATGGTGGCTGTCACGCTGCGCGTTTGCTCGTCGAGGCTGTCCAAAAGCCGAGCGGCGCCTGGGTGCTCGAGCAGACCGAGTTCACTGAGCAGGGCAAAGGCGTTGCGGCGGGCGTCGCGCACGGAGGCCGCCCCGCCGGGGAGCGCCCAGGTGAGCAAATGCGCGGCGCGCTCAAAGCCGCCAAGGCCGGCAACAAGAAACTCGCCGCCCCAAATGGTCCCATCGGTGCCGGCGCCGGTGCCGTCAAAGGCGATGCCAAGGACACGCGCGTCGGTTGTAAGCTGGCCCGCGGCGATGGCCTCGGCCATTACGCTCGCGATATGCGCATGATGGTGCTGCACCTCGACGAGCGGCAGATTGTGCTCCCGTGCCTGCTCGCGCGCCCACTGGCTCGATAGATAGCTGGGGTGCAAATCGCAGGCCAAGGCGGCGGGCGCCAAGTCAAAGAGATCTTCCAAGCGCGTGCGCGCGGCGTTCCAGGCATCGAAGGTCCTGCCGTTTTCAACATCGCCGATATGCTGCGACACAAAACAGGTTGCCTCGCCGTTCGCCCCTTCACGAGTGAGCGCAATCGTCGCCTTTTGCTGCGGGCCGCAGGCGAGGATGCAGGGTACAGTGCCGTCGCATGCCGGCAGCGGTAACGGCTGCGGAGCGTATCCGCGGGCGCGGCGCACGGGCATAACGGCGCCGTCGACCACGCGCACTACAGAGTCGTCGTAGCGCGAGAGGATCGCGCGGTCGTTACCGAGCAACGAGTCGGCGATGCCGGCGGCAACGAGGTGTTTCCAGGCAAGGTCGTCGTCGGTCTCGATGGGTTCTTCGCTCAGGTTTCCGCTGGTCATGACGAGCGCGTGCATACCGCAGACTTCTGCCGCGGCAAGCAGCAGATGCTGAAGCGGGGTGTAGGGGAGCATAACACCGAGCTCGGGAAGGTCGTGCGCGACGGACGGCGCGAGCGCGAGGGCGTCGGGGGAATCTCCACTCTCGCAAACGGTACGTCGGCGCAGCAGCACAATGGGGCGAATGCTGCCGGTCAGCAAGCCGCGCTCAACGTCGCTGACATGGCACAGGCGTTCAACGTCGGCAAGGTCGCGCACCATAACGGCAAGCGGCTTGTTACTGCGGCGTTTGCGGCGGCGAAGCTCGGCTACCGCCTGCTCGTTGGAGGCGTCGCATGCCAAGTGAAATCCGCCCAGCCCCTTGATGGCGACGGTACCGCCACCGGCCAGCAACTCAACACAGCGGTCGATAATGGCGTCGCTGGTCTCGCGCGTGGTGCCGACGGCCGGCAACGCGGCGGCTTCGCCCGGCTCATCGCCCACGCTCGCTTCGCGCCACATGATATGCGGCCCGCAATCAAAGCAGGCATCGGGCTGCGCGTGAAAACGCCGGTCGAGTGGGTCGGCATACTCCGCGGCACACTCAGGACACATAGGAAAACAATTCATCGACGTGGCCGCTCGGTCATAAGGCAGCGACCGGATGATGGTAAAGCGCGGTCCGCAGTTAGTGCAGTTGATAAAGGGGTAGTGATAGCGTCGGTCGGCGGGATCGAACAACTCGCGCAGGCAATCGTCGCAGGTGGCGATATCGGGCGAGACGAGCGTCGTGTGCGCGGTCTGGTCCTGCGATGCCACAATGCGAAAGCCCTGCTCATCGGCAGCGCTCCAGCCGCCAGGCTCCAAATCCGCAATATCGACTCGCTCAACGCGGGCTGCCGCAGGCGCATGCGCAGAAAGCGCGGCAACAAAAGCATCGAGCGCATCGGCCGGAGCGTGCGCCTCGATATGCACGCCGTCGCCCGCGTTGAGCACCCATCCGCAAATGCCATGCGCCATGGCCTCGCGATACACAAACGGCCGCATGCCAACGCCCTGCACAATGCCCGTCACATGAATATGCACATGTCGCATGCGACACCCCTCATCAAAACCGACCAAATAGGGACAGGTGCGCTACAGCCCCAGGCTCTGCTTGGTGGCGGCGCACGTGAGCTCGCCGTGCTTAACGCCGCGCAGGCCCAGCAGGCGGTCGGCTAGTTCGTAGACGCGCTCGCCGCGACCCTTGAGCGCCAGAATCTCCAAGCAGTTGTGGTGATCCAGATGCACGTGCATGGTCGATACGATCTCGTCGGTGTAGTCGTGCTGCACTTCGTCCAGACGGCGCGTCAGATCGCCGGTATGGTGGTCGTAGATCATGGTGAGCGACCCGATAACATGCTCATCGGGCGTGCGCATCTGCTCCTTGGCGATCGAGGCGCGAATCAGGTCGCGCACGGCCTCGGAGCGGTTGGCCACGTCGCCGCGGCGCGCGATCTGTTCGTCGAAACGGCGCAGCAGGTCGTCCGGTGCGGTAACCGAAAAACGGACCAGCTCGGAGCCGGAGCCACTACAGTGGCAGCCCGCGTCACCGTCCGCCCCGTGCGGATGCTCGTGCTCGTACCCGCAGCCGTGCTCGTGTTCGGCCACCTTACACCAGCTTCACGGAGCCGACGGAGTTGTGATCTGCCTCGATGGCCTCCTCGTAGCCCTCGAGCGCATCGTGCGCCTCGTGCAGCGCAGACATGGCGGCCTCGAGCTTGGCGCCAATGCGCTCCATGTCAAAGTTCTCGGTCGCGTGCAGCAGCTGATGGCTCCACTCGTGAGCGAGCTCAATGGTGTCGTCGACCTGCTTGACGCTCATGGCAAGCTGGCTCATGTTCATTCCGACGTCATGCATGGGGAGTCTCCTTTTGTACGGGGCGATATGGTGGTTCAGATTCTACTACGCCCGCCTTGGGCGCCGCCGCATAAGAAAACGGGCGCGAGTCCGTCTGACCCGCACCCGTTCACTGGGGGCTGTTTGTGTTTACCATACTATCCGTGGTCGCATGCCTTGCGTTTGGCACTCCGGTGAGCGGTGCGAAACCGCTCATGGACGGCAGGCAAGTAACAAGCGTATTACAGATGTTTCTCCAGCAGTGCCTGAAGTCTTGCCTTGGGTAAGGCGCCGACCGAGCGGTCGACCTCCTCGCCGTTCTTAAAGACGATCAGCGTGGGGATGCTCATGACGCCAAACTTCATAGCCAGGTCCTGGTTGTCGTCGACGTTGCACTTGGCCACAGCCAGCTTGCCGGCCAGCTCGTCGGCAACCTCGTCTACGATGGGCGAGAGCGATCGGCAGGGCCCGCACCAGGGCGCCCAAAAATCGACCAGCACGGGCAGGCTGTCGTTAACGATGGAATCGAAGTTCTCGGGGGTAATCTGCTTAATGTCAGCCATGGTGACCTCCATAATACGACGCGGCTCGGCCGCGTAAAACTCAGTACGACCGTGCTTATACCCAGCCGCCCGCAAAGCAACCACTCGCGGGCAGCTCTTTTATATAATGGTGGGCACGCAAACGATTGGAGAGCGCATGTCCACGTCACAAAGCCAGAAAAAAGAAGCCATCGCCCAGGCGGCCGAGCAGGAGCTCACATCGCTTGCGGTCCGTGGCGTGCGCATCGTGGGTAACGCGTGCTCGCCGATCGTGCTGGTCAAAGGCGATTTGGACGAGGCCGAGCGTTCGGGCGGCGAGCTGGCTGCCGGTCCGGACGGTGCTGCGCTGCGCAAGGCGCTTGGGGCCATCGGCTACGCGCCCGAGGATTTTTGCGTGCTGGCAAGCGTCGCCGGCACAGGTGACGGAGCGGTCGCGGTGGGCGAGACTCTGCCGTGCGAGCTGTTCCGCGAGGCGCTTGAGGCTCTGGATCCCGAGGCGGTGCTGCTGCTCGATAACAGCGCGGCCGATGTCATGCGCGAAACCTACGCCGATATGCTCGTGGCGATTGATGACTTCGACACCGCCATGCTCAAGCCCGGCCTGGTCGCCCATGTGCAGGGCCGCCGCGTGCTCGCGCTCGATGGCTTTGAGGCGGCGCTGACCGACAAAGCGGCCAAGCAGCGTATGTGGGCCTACATCAAGCAGCTGACCCCGGCGGTCGCTCCACTGTAGCGGATCGGCACCGGCGAGCGATTGCCTGGCGGGCGAGGCGCGCCGCGAGATCGGCGCCGTACTTCTACATCACAGCGCGCAGCTCAAACCGATCGCCGTTAATGCGGAACTGGCAGTTGCCGTTCATGCGCTCCACGGCAAGTTTGATGCTCTTGGTTCCAAAGCCGTGGCCCGCATGCCGGGTCACGGGCATGCCGTCGACCATGCGCGGCGCGCGGTCAAACGTGTTGGAAACTAACAGCAACAGCTGGCCGTCCTCAAGTCGCAGGTCAAGGTCGACGAATCGCTTTCCTTGGGGTGCGGCGCTTGCGGCGGTGATAGCGTTTTCCAAGGCATTTGAGAGCACGCTAAACAGGTCGGCGTCACCTACGTGGACGGTTTCGGGTACGGCGGCGCGCAGGTTGGCGGTAATGCCGTTTCTATTGATATCTGAGTTGAATGACGAAAGCGCGATGTTTACGGTCTCGTTGGCGCAGAAGCGGCGTACGGCGGTGCGGTCGCCGGCTTCGCAGAGCTCATCGATGCGTTTGAGCGCCTCGTCGGTGTGGCCCTCCTCAATTAAAGTGGCCAGGCCGCGTAGCAAGTGGCGCATATCGTGGCGAAGAATCGACAGCTCGCGCCCAGATTGACGCCAAGCCTCGAGCTCTTTGATGGCGGCGCTGTCGCGGGTTTCGAGCATCCAACGCTCTCGCTCGGCGGTTTCCTTTTCTTCGTATTCGCGCAGGTAAACGGCAAGAAACATAAGATAGAAGGCACAGAGCACAAATGCCAAAAACTCAACTGTCACCACCGAGCCCGAGTGGAACAGCGTGGTGTAGACGTTGGTGGCGTAGTCAAAGATGTAATAGACGAGCGGCAGGATTAAAAGGATGCTCAGCTCGGTGGGGCTTTTAATCGCCAGGCGGGGTCCAATGTCGCCGGCCCAATGCAGCAGGACGGCAAAGACGCCGAGCGTGGTCGCGATGCGCGCCAGATAGTACGCGATCTGCGAATCGGTTGCGGCAAAGGCGGCGATGCCCATCCAGTTGCTGAACTGACAGCTCAGATAGGCGCTGGTGACGCCCAATGCCGCGAGCAGCGGGCTCAGACGGTAGCGCGCACACAGGTAGACGGTAAGCGGCAGGTGCACGACGAGCGGATAGACCTGACGGGCAAAAAGCTCTCCGCCAACGACATTGGCGATCGAAAAGGCAGCGCCGGTTGCGGCTCCGACCCCCACCAACTCGAGTGCATGGCGTCGATTGATTTCGATACCGCATAGCGCCGCCGAAGCAAAGACGCCAAAGAGTAGCGTTGTGGCGTGGTGGATTGCCCAAAGGACCATTTCGACCGAGGAGATCATCAGCGCCTCCCGCCCTCGAAGCGCACCGCAAAGTAGGCGTCTTGGAACCCCTGCTTGCTGCTGCGCGACAGCGGAATGCACGCGCCGGAGCGCATGACGATGTCCGTGCGATCGAAGTGGTCGATGTTGCGCAAGTTGACCTGGTAGCTACGGTGGCATTTAAAGAAGGTGGCATTTTGCGCCAAACGGTCCTCGACGCTGCGGAACGACTCGAGTGCCTCGATATCGCGTCCGTCGCGCAGGTGGAAGACCACGTGCTTGTTGCGCGCCTCGGCATATTCGATGTCGGACAGGCGCAGGGCGTGGTAGCCAAAGGACGTTTTGATCACGAGCTCGTCGGTTGCCGCCGGGCGCATGCTCGAAAGTTCGTCGAGTAACTGCGCCAGGCGTTCGTAAGTCACGGGCTTGAGCAGATAGTCGAAGGCGCGGACCTCGTAGGACTCCAGTGCAAACTCGGGCGACGAGGTAAGGAACACCAGGCGCACGGCGGTGTCGGCCTGGCGCAATTCGCGTGCGGTGTCCATGCCGTTGACGAGCGGCATGATCATGTCGAGCAAGATGATGTCGGCGCGCGACGCGGCATGGCGCGCCAGCAGGTCCTCGCCGCGCGTAACGAGCGCAACATCGACCGCCGTACCCGTCTCGGCAGACCAGCGGTTGACCATGCGGTGCAGGTTATCTAGAAAGGCGACGTCGTCGTCGCAGGCGATGATTTTGAGCATATTGGGCCCCCTTAGTACCTCGATTTTGCCACATCGTGCACGCGCCACCCGCGGGGGTGCGTTCCGTTTGCGCCCCACGGTACGCAACTCGCGCCGAGCGGTGGGGTGTCAAAACATGCGGTTGCACAATACCAGATGGATATATATGTCAATTTGAGCTGGCGGCTGGCGAGGGACCATGCCGGCCGCCAGCGCCAAGCGATATCGGACATCGCGAAAGCATAGGGGTAAGGGAGCTGAACGATGAAGGGGAAGAAGATGGGGGTGCGCGCTGTACTGACGCGCCTGCTGGGTATCGCAACCGTGGCATGCGCGCTCGTGGCGACGCCGGCGGTGGCAAGCGCCGAGACGCAGGTCATGCCCGACGGGGTGAAGGCGGAGGTACTTTCGCTTACGCAGGCCAACAACAAGCCCGTCCAAATCACCGAGCCGGGCAGCTACGTACTTAAGACGGCCGAAGGCGAGGTCACGCCTTCTTTGGGCTACACCATCGACGCGCCGAGCGCGACCCGAATTAACCCTGTAAGGGTCTACATCGATGGCACGGTCTACGTGAACGGCTATACGCACAATTCGGTTGGTCAAACTCGATGGCTGTTCAACATCAAGCAGGGCAGCAATATCGAGTTCATCGGTGTCAACAACCCGTGCGTCAGCTTTCATGATAAGAATGGGGGAAGTCAGTCCGTAAGCGGCTTTTTGACCGACCGTTATTACGACGGTGGCTACAAAAATGCTTCGGGTGACATCTCGGTTAGCCTGGGGATTGGCGACGGTTCTCAGAACTTCTTCCTCTCGTACAGCAGCAGGGTTAACCAAAAGGTGCCTGCGATTTCGCTGGGCAGCGCCGAGGGCAAGTCAACCGCCAAGTTCGAAAAACTGAAGATCCAAGGCTATGTTGGAAAATCGGGCGCAGTGGCGGGCAACGCCCAAGAGTATGCCGTCCCCGTACGCCTCTTCCGTGAGGGCCGGAGTACGACTGGCGGCAATACCAATTCCTTCACGGCGACTTTTACCGACTGCGTGTTCTACGATACGTCCGGAGACTTCAATGGTGCTGTTTCCGTCGATGGCAACAGCAGCTTCAGGATGCCCAAAGACGGAAGCGCTGTCGCAAAATTGACGGCGACGTTCAACAATTGCAGCTTCAGTGGGCACAATGGCGGCGGCAATGGGGAGAACTTGGGCGTCAGGCAGACGAACAAGAGCTATAAGTCGGTCGAAGCGTCTCCCTATTTTGAGAATTCCTCTATCCTCAATACCTATGCTGTCGCAGGCGTGATGGGCGTCACCAACGCTACGGTCAACCTCAACAGCTGCACGATGAACAACTTCCACAGCACGCGTTCGAGCTTGGCCGACAACACTTTGACAGTCGATGCCCTTAATGTTGCACGAAGTGCGCGCTGCAACATAAACGGTGGCGATATTTCTCGCTACGGCGCGCGCGGCAATACGTGCGTGGTGTACGCTGCTGGAACCCTTACCCTCAGCGGTTCTCCGACCATCGCGAGCTTTTGGAAGAACAGCCATGCCGGAGATACAACGACAGGCGACGGATATACCGAGGCAGATATCGCTACGGGAACCGCCAAGAGCCTGTATATCCCGAAGAAAAAGAGCTCCGACGCCACGGCTCCTGCGCTGAACCTTGCGCCCGACCTCTCCGTGCGCGGAGGCGATGACCATGTTTGGGTCTCGATTGAGGAGACTACGGACAGCGATGGCGTAAAGTCGCGTGTCCTTGGCAACTGTGAATCTAACAAGATCGAAGGCGTTGTGCCAGACGGCTCGTCCAAGAACGATGACAACTCCGATAAATACGAGATCGTGAACCTCAAGGGTGACCTTACCTTCCGCGAGACCATCCACCAGCACAAGTGGAAGGTCGAAGTTGACGGCATGGGCGTTCGTGCATCATGCGTGGGTCCGTTCCGCAATAGCGAGTGCGAATATGGTATGGGCGAGAACGGCGAGCCCAAAAAGTACCTGACGGCCACGTACAAGCTCTCCATGTCCAAAGCAACGAGCTCTCAGAGCACTGAGCTTGTCTATGACGGCTGTCCGGTCAAGATTGCTTTGAATAAGGACGGCGCGTGGAATCTAGAACAGATGGGCGTAACGGCCAGCGATGAATTCACGTGGTATCAGTGCAAGTCCCAGGCGGACGCCGAGGCATATAAAAACGGCACCAAGCTCAAGGATGCTCCGGCGGACGCTGGCTACTACTATGTCGTTACGAGCTTTAAGACCGCCTCTGGCCAGACGCTTGAGGGCAAGAAGGCCTTTGAGATTTCTCCGCGTCGCCTGGTTAGGAATAAAAACTACAAGTTCACCCTTAAAGACGGCGGCAAGGGCGCGGGCAAGTATGCCTATGACGGCAAGGAGCATCAGCCCGTCGTTGAAAGTGCAAAGTTCAAGAACGGTGCCGGCGAGTGGGTCGATCTCGTTGAGGGCAAGGATTACGAGATCAGCTCTCGAAGTGAATCCGGATTGAAGCAGACCGAGCCAGGGCAATACGAGTGCATTGTCATCGGTAAGGGTAACTTCACGACCGATGGCGGCACCACGAGTGTTCTGACGCTCAAGTGGGAGATTGTTGACGTTGCGCGTTTTGACCTCGAGGTCGCCGGCTTTGAGGGTGCCCATGATGGCGAAAAGCACGGCATTACGGTAAACGTTAAGAATGACCCCGTTCCGGCGGATATGAAGATCGAGTACCGTGAAGACGGCGGTGATTGGACGTCGGACAAGCCGACCTATCGCAATGCGGCCGAGCGCACGACCCATTATCGCGTGACGGCCTCTGACTACCTGACCGTTACGGGCAAAGCGACCGTGAAGATTTCCAAGGCCGATCAGGACGCGCCGGCTGGGCTCGTGGGTAATAATTGGACCACGTGCAGCAGCAAGGACGGCTCTATCTCGGGCGTGACCAAGGCGATGGAATACCGTCGCGGATCGAGCGGGAGCTATCAGAAGATAACGTCTGACGGTAAACTGACCGGGCTTACGAAGTCGGGAACGTATCACGTCCGCTTTGCCGAGGATAGCAACCACAATGCGTCTGCCGATGCCGAGGTCAAGATCGAGCAGGGCCCCCATGCCGTTGCCGACAATGCTGCCTGGAAGCCGAATGGCGAAGGTAGCCACGTTAAGGCCTGCAAGTATTGTAAGAAGGCTCAGGAGCGCCAGCCCTGCAGGTGGAAATATGAGATCGTTACGCCCGCCACGCCTGAGGCCGACGGCGTTCGCCAAAAGGTCTGCAGGGTTTGCAACGGCAGGTGGGATGAAGAGCCTTATACCTATGTGGATACCTATAAGCCCGTTATTTATGACTTGTGGGATGGCGATGCCTACTGCGAGAGCGTTTCGTTTGACGTGTTCGATGACCGCGACGAGACGGTGACGGTTACCGATAGCGGCAAGGAGCTCAAGGCTGGTAAGGACGGAAAGTACACGGTTAAGGCCGCTGAAGGCGATGCCGGTACTGAGCATGTAATCGTGGCTACGGACACTGCCGGCAATAAAGAGACTGTCACAATTAAGATGTACGCCGAACATGCGTATGAATGGACAATCGACAAGCAGCCGACGATTACCGAGACCGGCTCCAAACATGGAACGTGCTCCGTGTGCGGCCATGAGTCGGGCGAGGTGGAGATCCCGGCCCTGGCTGTTAAGGGTTACTCGGGCAAATATGACGGCAAGGAGCACTTTGTCGATGCCTCGGAGCTGCCCGAGGGTGCCGTCGTTGAGTACAAGGCCGCCGACGGCAGCTGGACGAGCGTTGCGCCCAGCATTAAGGACGCCGGCAGTGTGACGGTCGACTATCGCGTCACGATTGATGGCGCGGCGGTTGACGGTAAGGTGACGCTTGAGGTCAAGCCGTGCGCGATAACGGTCACGGCGCAGGACGCCTCCAAGACCTACGGTGAGAGCGACCCCAAGTTTACGTATGACGTCACTTCTGGCAAGCTCGTCGAGGGCGAGAGTCTTCAGGGCATTGAGATTGAACGCGAAGATAACGACAACGTGCGCGACGGTGGCTATGCTCTGCACCTGACGCAGCCTGAGGGCGCCAACTCCAACTACAAGATTACGTTCAAGGATGGCACCTTTACGATCGACAAGCGCGAGCTCTCCGTAACGTGGGACACCACTACTGAGTTCACCTACGACGGCGAGGAACACTGCCCCCAAGCGAAGCTCCACAATGCCATCGAAGGCGACGATGTCTCCGCGTACGTCGACGGTGCCAAGGTCAAGGCTGGTACCTACACGGCGAAAATCACCGAGCTGACGGGCGACGATGCGGGTAACTACAAGCTTCCCGCCGAAGGCCTGACGTGCGAGTTCTCCATCAAGAAGGCGCCCCAGGGCGCGCCGAAGGTCCAGGCCACGGCCGAGACTGTGAGTGGCAAGTCCGACGGTAAGATTACGGGCGTCGACGCGAAGATGGAGTGGCGCGCCAAGGACTCTGGCGAGTATCAAGGCGTGCCCGAAGGCGTGACTGAGATTGCGGATTGTGCTGTCGGCACGTACGAGGTGCGTTACCGCGCCGATAGCGACCATGACGCCTCCTCCGCCACCGAGGTTACCGTTAATGCCGGCGGCAAGCTCGTCGTGACGCTGCCTGCCAAGCAGGTTGGCTATACGATCACGGCGAACCCGGACGAGCTTGACTGGCACGGTTCAACCACCCTCACGGTCGGCATCGAGAGCGGCTACTTTGCTGACAACGACTCTTACGCCGTCAAGGTCAACAATGCCGTTGTGGCGCCCGACGCGCGTGGTGAGTTCACCGTTCAAAACGCCGAGAGTGACCTCGTCGTCACCGTCGAGGGCGTGCGCAAGCACGAGGCCGTGAGCGATGAGTGGCTCTCCGACGACAGCACGCATTGGCATCAGTGCACCTGTGGTGACAAGATCGACGAGGCCAAGCACGACTTTGAGTGGGTCGTCGTCAAGGCTCCCACGGCAACCGAGAAGGGCTCCAAGCAACAGAAGTGCAAGCTCTGCGGTCACAAGCTTGCCGAGGTCGAGATTCCGGCTGCCGCTATCGTTGGCTATTCCGATGAGTACGACGGTGCGTATCACACGGTCGATGCGACAAGCCTGCCCGAGGGCGCCACGGCCAAGTACAGCACGGACGGCAAGAACTGGTCCCCCGAGGCCCCCAAGATTAAGGACGTCGGCACGCTGACCGTGTCCTATGAGGTAACGATCGACGGCGTGAAGGCCGAGGGTAAGGTAACCCTCGAGGTCAAGCCGCGCGCGATCACGGTCACCGCCCAGGACGCCTCCAAGACCTACGGCGAGGCTGATCCCGTGTTTACGTGGGATGTCACCGCTGGCGAGCTTGTTAAGGACGAGAGCCTCAAGGGTCTCGAGATCGAACGCGAAGATAACGACAACGTGCGCGACGGCGGCTATGCGCTGCACCTGACGCAGTCTAAGGACGCTAACCCCAACTACAACATCACGTTCGTCGATGGCGTGTTCACCATCAACCAGCGGCTGCTTACCGTGACGTGGGGCACCAGCGAGTTTGTTTACGACGGCGAGGAGCACTGCCCCGAGGCAACGCTCGTCAACGTCATCGACGGCGATGACCTTGGTGCGACCGTCGAGGGCTCCCAGACCGAGGTTGGCACCTATACCGCGAACCTCGCCGCACTGACGGGCAAGGCAGCGGACAACTACGCGCTGCCGACCGAGGGCTTGACGTGCAAGTTCTCCATCAAGAACGCCGCGCAGGGCGCGCCGAAGGTCCAGGCCGAGGCCGAGACCGTGAGTGGCAAGCATGACGGTAAGATCGTGGGCGTCGACGCGACGATGGAGTGGCGCGCCAAGGATGCCGCCAAGTATCAGGCCGTGGGCGAGGGCGTGACCGAGCTCACGGATCTCGCCGCCGGCGTGTACGAGGTGCGCTACCAGGCGAAGGCCAACTACGATGCCTCCTCTGCTACCGAGATCACCGTGGCTGCCGGCCGCAAGCTGGTCGTGGCGCTGCCGACTAATCAGCAGGGCTACACGCTTACCGCGACGGCAATCGAGCTCGACTGGCACGGCTCCGCAACGCTTACCGTGAGCATCGACAGCGCGTACTTTGCGGGCAAGGACTACGCCGTCAAGGTCAACGGCACGTCCGTTAAGCTTTCCGCCAAGGGCACCTATGAGCTCAAGGATGTCGAGGGCGACGTGAATGTGACAGTCGAGGGCGTGCTCAAGCACGAGCCCGACGGTACGGGCTGGGCGCACGACGCTAAGAGCCATTGGCATGTCTGCCGCTGCGGCGACATCATCGACAAGGCAGAGCACACCTTTGAGTGGGTCGTTGACGAGCCGGCGACGGTCGAGGCCAAGGGCGAGAAGCACCAGGAGTGCAAGATCTGCGGCGAGAAGGGCAAGACCGAGGAGATCGCGATTCTGAAGCCCGAGATCATCGACGGCAAGGGTCAGACGATGGTGGTCGACGCCGCCAAGGACCTGAGCTTCCGCTCGAACGCACCGCTTGAGTTCTTCCAGAAGGTGCTGGTCGACGACAAGGAGGTCGCCGCCGAGAACTACGTGCTCACCGAGGGCTCTACGATCGTGACGCTCAAGGCGAGCTTCCTAAAGACACTTGGCGTGGGCGAACACAAGCTGAGCGTGGTTTCGGCCACGGGCACGGCTGAGACGAACTTTACGGTTGCCGAGGCCGCCAAGCCCGCTCCTGGCCAGACCACTACGACTACTACGACCACGGCTACGACTTCCAAGCCTAAGAAGAAGGCTGGCAAGGAGACGTTGCCTGAGTCCGGCGACAGCACGTATGTCATGGCTGGTGCCGTACTCGCAGCCGGTGTAGCAGCTCTGCTGCTGGCGTGGGCCATGAAGCGCCGCGCTTAACCGCATGCCAGTCCCCAGCGGGTCCGGATCGAGCGATCCGGACCCGCTTTTGGGGTTTGCCGGAAACCCGGTGGTCAAAAAAGGCCAAATATGAGTACTGCTACCAGTTTAGTGGCAGCCAAATGGCCTCCAAAATCGGTGCCAGCGGCCAAAAGTGCATCGATTTTCGTCCTTCAGAGTCGTGATCGGGCTCCAAACAAGGCGATTTTGCTGCTCTGGACCGGAAAATCGATGCTACCAATTTGGTGACAGTACTCATATTTGGCCTTTTTTGACCACCGCCCCTTGGTCCAGGACAATGCGGGCCGCTCGAATCTTGGGGCGGGTCCATTTTCGACTATCCTCAGCTTGCCAGTTCGAAAATGGATCCGCCCCAAGATTGAATCTTTATTCCAACTTTACACCTGGATTTACAGCTGTCTTGTCAGCTGTAAAGCCAGGTGTCATACTAAAGCCCCAAGATTCGCCAAAAGAGAGGGGCCTTGATGGCACAGGGCGCGAACATGGATGCATCGGAGCTTGCACGCGACATTGCGGCCGGCCTGGCATCGGCAACGACGGCAACGGAGCGCGCGGCACTGGTGCCCGCAGAGCTCGTCGAGGCCATTCAGCAACTTAAAACCCAACGCGACGCGGTGATCCTGGCGCACTATTACGTGGCGCCCGAGGTTCAGGCTGTGGCCGATTACGTCGGCGACAGCTTCTACCTGGCAAAGCTTGCCAAGAGCCTGCCGCAGCAGACCATCGTGCTGTGCGGCGTGGAGTTTATGGGCGAGAGCGCCAAGCTGCTCAATCCCACCAAGACCGTGCTGCTGCCCGAGCCGGGCGCGGACTGTCCCATGGCGCACATGGTCAAGCGCGAGACGGTCGATGCGGCGCGCGCCGAGTACGGCGACGACCTGGCCGTGGTCTGCTACGTCAACTCCACGGTCGAGATCAAGAGCTGGAGTGACGTGTGCGTTACCAGCTCAAACGCCGTCAAGATCGTCTCCGAGCTGCCGCAGCAGCACATCTTGTTCATTCCCGACCAGAACCTGGGCCGCTTCGTAGCCGAGCAGGTGCCCCAAAAGCACGTCATCCTCAACAACGGCTACTGCCCGCGCCATCACATCATCACCGTCGAGCAGATCGTTGACGCGACAGAGGCCCACCCCGACGCGCTCGTGCTGGCGCATCCTGAGTGCAAGGCCGACGTCTTGGCCGAGGCCGACTACATCGGCTCCACCGCCGGCATCATCAAGTACGCCGAGGAGTCCGACGCGAGCGAGTTCATTATCGTGACGGTCCGCGGCGTGCTCTACGAGCTCGAGCGCCGCTGCGAGGGCACCGGCAAAAAGTTCTACTTCCCCGCGGTGCAGCCCACCTGCGTCAACATGGATCTCATCACGCTCGAAAAACTCGTGCGCTGCCTGGAGACGGGCGAGGGCGAGGTGCAGATCGGCGTGTCGGACGAGGCCGCCGACCAGGCCAAACTTACGCTCGACCGCATGCTCGAGTACGCGGCGCGCTAAGCCAATGTGACATGAGGGACAGTCCCTTATGTCACATAACAAGGGAGAGGATTCCTGTGGAAACCAAACAATACCCCGACATGGAGTGCGACGTTGTCATTGCCGGTTGCGGCGTGGCGGGCCTGTACGCGGCCCTCAATCTGCCGACGAGCACGCGCGTGATCATGCTCTCCAAGGGCGCTGTCGACGAGTGCGATTCGATGCTCGCGCAGGGCGGCATTTGCGTGCTGCCCGAGGGCTCGGACTACGATGCCTTCTTTGAGGACACCATGCACGCCGGCCACTACGAGAACCGCCGCGAGAGCGTCGACATCATGATCCGCTCGAGCCGCTCGGTCATCAACGACCTGCTGGCGATGGGCGTGGACTTTGAGCGCAAGGCCGACGGCAGCCTCGACTTTACCCGCGAGGGTGCGCACGGCCGCCCGCGCATCGCCTTCCATGCCGATATTACGGGCAAGGAGATTACGACCAAACTGCTCCAGGCTGTCCGCAAGCTGGACAACGTGCAGATTCTCGAACACGTTGCCATGACCGATATCCTGATCGCCGAGCGCGATGGCGCCACGGTGTGCACCGGCGTCGTCGCCGTTGCCGTGGATGAGGGCGATTCAGCTCGCCCCGCCGACGAGCTGGCAAATGCCGATGAGGGCGTGCATGCCGGTAAGCCGTTTAAGATTCATGCTCGCCATACGCTGTGGGCGACGGGTGGCATCGGCGGCGTGTACGATCACTCCACCAACTACCCGCAGCTCACCGGTGACGCTTGCTACATCGCGCAGGAGCACGGCATCACGATGGAGCACCTGGACTACGTGCAGATCCACCCCACGGGCCTGTTTTCGCCGCAGCCGGGTCGTACGTTCCTAATCAGCGAGAGCTGCCGCGGCGAGGGCGCGATTTTGCTCAACGCCGCCGGCGAGCGTTTTACCGACGAGTTACAGCCGCGCGACGTGGTCGCCGCCGCCATCCGCGAGCAGATGAAGCTCGACGGCACCGAGCACGAGTGGCTGAGCTTTGCCCCCGTCGAGCGCGACGTGGTGACCGGGCACTTTGCCAACATCCGCGCGCGCTGCCTTGAGGACGGCCGCGACATCTTGGACGAGCCCATTCCCGTTACGCCCACGCAGCACTACTTTATGGGCGGCGTGTGGGTCGATAAGGACGGTCGTACTTCGATGCCCGAGCTCTATGCCGCGGGCGAGACAGCCTGCAACGGCGTTCACGGCAAGAATCGCCTGGCTTCTAACAGCTTGCTCGAGGCGCTGGTCTGGGGTCGCCGTGCCGCCTGGTACATGCGTACCGGCGAGTCGCTGGCCGTGGAGCAGGCGGGCGATCCCGCGCTCGATGGCCGCCATCGCGCTCTGAGCGCCGATACCCTGGCAATCGATGATTTGGCCCGTGCCGCCGGCACGCTGGCCGTGGAGGAGTAGACCATGAATCCCATTACCATGAAACTCGTCGTCGATGATCTGATTTTGCAGGCTCTGCGCGAGGACATTACGTTTGAGGACGTGAGCACGGCGAGCGTGTGTCCCACGGCGCGTCCCGCCACGGTGGAGCTCATCGCCAAGGCCGATGGCATCATCGCCGGCCTGGATGTGTTCGCGCGCACCTTTGAGCTGCTGGATTCGCAGAGCTCGGTGCTGTTTGATGTTGCCGACGGTGACGAGGTGCACACCGGCGACCACGTGGGCCAGGTGCGCGGCGATGCGCGCGTGCTGCTTTCGGGCGAGCGCGTGGCGCTCAACTACCTGCAGCGCATGAGCGGTATCGCTACCTATACGCACAGAATGGCTGCGGCGCTCGAGGGTACCAAGACCGTGCTTGTCGACACACGCAAGACCACGCCGGGCATGCGCGTGTTTGAGAAGGCGGCGGTTGAGATCGGCGGCGGCAGCAACCATCGCTACAACCTGTCGACGGCCGTCATGCTCAAGGACAACCACATCGATGCCGCCGGTGGCGTGACGCGCGCGATCGAGATGGCGCGCGCCCACGCGTCGTTTACCACGACGGTCGAGATTGAGTGCGAGAACCTGGACATGGTACGCGAAGCCGTGGAGGCCGGTGCCGACATTATCATGTTCGACAACATGACCCATGACGACATGGCCGCCGCCATCGAGCTTATCGCCGGTCGCGCCAAGACCGAGTGTTCGGGCAATGTGGACGCCGACAACATTCGCGCCCTGGCTGATCTGGGCGTCGACTACATTAGCTCGGGCGCGCTGACGCACTCTGCGCCGATCCTCGACCTTTCGCTTAAGCACCTGCGTCTGTTGGACGGTAAATAATGAACGCCCGCGAGCGTCGCCGTGCCATCATGGCCGTGCTCGAGGGAGCCAAGGGGCCCGTATCGGGCAGCGCCCTTGCCCGCGAGGTGGGTGTGAGCCGCCAGGTCGTGGTGCAGGACATCGCTCTGCTGCGCGCCGATGGGCACGATATCGTGGCGACCAACCGCGGCTACGTGCTGCAGGAAGCCGCGAGTAGCCCCGCCGTGCCCACGCGCCTTGTTAAGGTGCGCCACAGCGTGGAGCAGGCGGGCGACGAGCTTACGAGTATCGTCGACGCGGGTGGCGCCGTGCTCAACGTGATCGTCAACCATCGTGTGTACGGCAAGATCACGGCCGACCTGGACATCCGCAACCGCCGCGATGTCGAGCGCTATCTGCGCGATATAGAGAGCGGCAAGAGCTTTCCGCTGCTAACGGTGACGAGCGGCTATCACTTCCATCGCATCGCGGCGGAGGACGAGCAGACCCTCGACGAGATCGAGGCGATGCTCAAAGAGAAAGGCTACTTGGCAGACCTGATGCCCTACGAGGACGATCTGTCGTAGCCGATGCTGCAAACGTCCCTAAGCGGCAATCTGACGTTCAATCGTCGGTCGCGTACAAAAGTACGCTTCCCTCCTCTTTCACGTCACCTTGCTCGCTTAGGGACGTTTTCGCTGACGTGGGCTCAACCTGCGACGGTGCCTAATTGGTTATCCGCACAAAAAAAGGAGGCCTCCGCGGCGATGCGGAAGCCTCCTTTTTTGTGCACGGTGTACTTTTGAGTGTGCAGGTGGGGGAGCTGTTACTCCTCGACGATCTCGGTGATCGCGCCGGCGGGGCAAGCGTCCTGGCAAGCGCCACAGGCGACGCAGGAGTCCTCGTCAGCGACGGTAGCGACGTCCTGGAGCTCCAGAACGCCAGCGGGGCAGGAGTCGACGCAAACGCCACAAGCGATGCACTCGTCGGCATCAATTACGGGATGAGCCATGGTAGTTTCCTCTCTGTTGACCGACGCTACAGGCGATGCGCGCCGGTTTGATTCGGGCAAAAACATACCACGGGAGCGACCGTTTGCAATACCCTCTGGCCGGCATCTTCATACCGTTCGCCGAGTATGCCTCGGCTTACTAAAAAACGCGCAGGTGGGGCTGCTGAGCTGCGCAAATGTTAGCTAAAGGTGACTCGAAATATTGAGCGATTGGGCAAGTTATCCTGCCATTTGTGGACGGGCTAGAAATGACATGCAGGGCTCCGGGTCGCAAACCTCAGTTATCTCTACATAGATCTCAATAGATTTGCCGAGAACTCAAACAGCGCTTCTACCTGCGATTTTGCGAACCTAAACTCTCGGAGATAAGAAATCTTATATGAATTGACTTAGATTTTGTATATTCCGGCCCATAAGGGGATACACTACATCCTGAAAGACAAGCCGAAGCACCGCGCGGCAGACCGCCGAGGCGGCGCAAACGCACAAGAGAGAGGGAATTTCTAATGGGCAAGATTCTTGGTATCGACCTTGGTACTACTAACTCCGCTATGGCCGTCCTCGAGGGCGGTTCTCCGACCATCATCGTGAACGCCGAGGGCGATCGCACCACCCCGTCTGTCGTGGGCTTCCGTGCCGACGGCGACCGTGTCGTGGGCAAGGCCGCCAAGAACCAGGCGGTCACCAACCCCAAGAACACCGTGTTCTCCATCAAGCGCTTCATGGGCCGCAAGTACTCTGAGTGCACCTCTGAGCTCAAGACTGTGCCGTATGAGGTCAAGGAGGGCCAGGGTGGCCGCGCCGTCGTCAACATCGAGGGCAAGGATTACACCGCCGAGCAGGTCTCCGCAATGATTCTTTCTAAGATGAAGGCCGACGCCGAGAAGTATCTGGGCGAGACCGTCACCGACGCCGTCATCACCGTCCCGGCTTACTTCAACGATGCTCAGCGTCAGGCCACCAAGGACGCCGGTAAGATCGCTGGCCTCAACGTCAAGCGTATCGTCAACGAGCCGACTGCTGCTGCTCTGGCCTATGGCCTGGACAAGCAGGGCTCCGACCAGCGCATCCTGGTCTTCGACCTGGGCGGCGGCACCTTCGACGTCTCCATCCTTGACCTCGCTGACGGCGTGTTTGAGGTTCTGTCCACCTCGGGCGACAACCACCTGGGCGGCGACGACTGGGATCAGCGCGTCATCGACTGGATGGCCGATAAGTTCCAGCAGGAGAACGGTGTCGACCTGCGTCAGGACCCCATGGCCCTGCAGCGTCTGAAGGAGGCCGCCGAGAACGCCAAGAAGGAGCTCTCCGCCGCCCAGCAGTCCACCATCAACCTGCCGTTCATCACCATGAACCAGTCTGGCCCGCTGCACCTCAACTACACGCTGACCCGCGCCGAGTTCGAGAAGATCACCCGCGACCTGCTCGAGCGCTGCAAGCAGCCTGTCACCAACGCCCTGCGCGACGCTAAGCTCAAGCTCTCCGATCTGACCGAGGTCATCCTCGTCGGCGGCTCCACCCGTATGCCCGCCGTCCAGGATCTGGTCAAGACCATGACCGGCAAGCAGCCCAACATGTCCGTGAACCCCGACGAGGTCGTTGCCGACGGCGCTGCCGTCCAGGGCGGCGTGCTCACCGGCGACGTCGAGGGCATCCTGCTGCTCGACGTTACCCCGCTGTCGCTGGGCGTCGAGACCATGGGCGGCATCATGACCAAGATGATCGACCGCAACACCACCATCCCGACCTCCAAGACCGAGGTTTACTCCACCGCTGCCGACAACCAGACCAGCGTCGAGATCAACGTGCTCCAGGGCGAGCGCGAGCTTGCCCGCGACAACAAGTCGCTCGGTAAGTTCCAGCTGACCGGCATCCCGGCTGCCCGCCGCGGCGTGCCGCAGATCGAGGTCACCTTCGACATCGACGCCAACGGCATCGTGAACGTGTCCGCCAAGGATCTGGGCACCGGCAAGGAGCAGCACATCACCATCACCTCCTCCACCAACATGTCCAAGGAGGACATTGACAAGGCCGTCAAGGAGGCCGAGCAGTTCGCCGCCGAGGACGCCAAGAAGAAGGAGGAGATCGACGTCCGCAACCAGGCCGACCAGGTGGTCTACCAGACCGAGAAGGCCCTGGAGGATGCCAAGGACAAGATCAGCGCCGACGACAAGGCCACGGTGGAGGCCGCGCTGAACAAGCTGAAGGACGCGCTGAAGGGCACCGACGTGGCCGCCATCAAGGCCGCCACCGAGGAGGCCAGCAAGGCCTTCTATCCCATCGCGGAGAAGATGTATCAGCAGGCCAATCCCCAGGGTGGTCAGCAGCCTGGCCCCGACATGGGCGGCGCTCAGGCCGGTTCCGCCAGCTCCGATCCCAACGTGGTGGACGCCGATTATGAAGTGGTAGACGACGACAACCAGAAGTAAATTCGTCCGGTGAGCACGGGCCGGTCTGGAGTTGGCTCCTACGCAGTAGGGGGCGGCCCCCAGACCCGCCCGTTTCTCCCGTTAAGAGGTGATAGAACCCTATGCCAGAACAGAAACGAGATTATTATGAAGTCCTCGGCGTGTCCAAGGGCGCCACGGACGAGGAGATCAAGAAGGCCTACCGGAAAAAGGCCAAGCAGTACCACCCGGATCTGAACCCCG
>OGXQ01000383.1_pt1 | contig 35194 bp, 56 predicted proteins | sample 1576291 | NCBI WGS metagenome assembly OGXQ01 (sample SAMEA3541575, study PRJEB24748) | human gut metagenome | biome: human gut; feature: human-associated habitat; material: faeces | place: China | collected 2012 | reverse complement strand
TTCAATCCCTCGGCTGCTTCCTGAAATAACTGAATCTGTCCGTCCTTATCCGCTGTATCGCCATAATGCACCGGCAATTCGTGCCATCTTACATCAAGTGGCGGCAGATCATATCCCTCATCGGAATATACTCGATTGAGATCTGAAGGTTTTGTGATAAAAAGCGCCCAACTGCTTACCCACATCCAAAACTCATCTTCCATGTTTGGGTACAACGTGAGGTTGTTCGCCTTAGTGCTGTCGCGTTGGAAGAATCTCGTCAACGCCTGCCCTGTATCCATCACTTCCAAATATCCGGCATAATGGATCAGTTCCTTATATTTGTTCGGTGACGGTGTTGCCGTGGCTACCAGCTTATATGGCACATTCTTGAATTTGTCCAAAAATGTCTGATAAGTCTTGCTGCCAAAACTTCTTAAAACGCTGGCTTCATCCAACGAAGTCGCTGCAAAGTAATCTGGCCGGATGTCCCCATCCCGGACACGCTCATAATTCGTCAGCACGATCTGGCTTGCACTCTGCTCCACTTCTTCCATTGTTCGACAATACTCCGGCTTTTCATATCCAAGCACTTCCACCGCATCATGCGTGAACTCCTGCTTTACTCCAAGCGGCAACACAATCAATGCACGACCGCCGCTATATTCTGCTGCCAAGTGGCAGAACTCAATTTCCTGCACGGTCTTTCCAAGTCCGAAACTTTCAAACAATGCACGCCTGCCGCCTTTCAGCGCCCACACCACAGCATCCCTCTGGTGTGGTTTTAATACCTTGTTGACTTTTTTAGGATCCACAACGAATCCACTTTCTGTCGCAAGTTCAATCTTTGTTTCCAAAAAATCTTTATATGTCATTTTTCAAAAGGAACCCGATATATCGTTACCCCGGCCGGAGGTTCGGCTCCTTTCTTCCTTACGGATTGTAATCTTCAAACCTTTTTACAGCAGCAAATGCAAATCTGGAATTCACCCAGCGCTGTAACTTTTTCAACACATCTCCATGTTTTAATTTGTACTTGTCATAAATCATTACATATGGACTATAGCCGAGGTCTCTCAAAGTATATATACGATCAAGATCCTGCTCTATCGTGGTGTTGAATCCGCATAATACATATACCGTCATCTTTCTATAATTCCATCCTGTATCCCTCTTAAACATTTCGAATTTAGGGACTATGGCATTTTTATCTTCGTACCTGTCCCACGCAAAATGTATCTGCTTGATCTTCATCTGTCGGATGTATTCTGCTTTTTCCTCTGTCATGATCCGGATATCACACCCCTGCGAAAAATCGACCCATGATCCACTGTCAATGAGTTGCTTGCTCAATTCTTTCCAATCTTTGCAAGCAAACATGTTCGGATCAAGCAGCACTATGTTCTTCTGACCATTCCAGAACTCCGACAGATCCGCAACTTTCACTGAACACCTTCCCTCTTTCTTCCCAACAATGCAGAAATCACATCCTCTTGGGCATCCACGCGTCAGGAAACCATACGCTGTATCTCTGCACAAATCTGGGTAAAGTCTGTAATCCGGGTAAATATGCTCAATCTCTGGTGACAATGGATCTCCGCCAGAAGGATAATTATAGCCAGTTCCGCCTTTTATCACTTCGCCGCCGCATACCGGATGCTGATAATCTGGTGTAAAAGTAAACACTTTACTCATGTAAACTCTGTCCGGCGGATCAATCCATGCAGTTAGTGGATTGTACCATTCAACGCTATCTCCCTGTCGTTTATGCCAAGCAGATAGCGTCATGAGCGGAAGGCTCGGGAAATTATGCCCGTCAACATCAATCAAAGCTACTCTCATATGATCTATTTTTTCCTGTTCTTTTTCATTTTGAACTTATACACATCGTTTCTCTGCCGGCTTACCACACTCCGGTATCCGTTCAGCTTACTCGCTCTGCTCTTTCCCATGCGTGCCTCCCTCTATGGCATCTAAGCATCCGTTCCAGCCTGCATCGAACCTTCCATTGTCGCAATGCTCTGGATGATCTGATTTCTCCGGCAACTCCCGAAGCGGACATTTTTCATGCCGTTTCTCGGTAAAAGTATTCTGTGACAGCCTTGATGCTCCATTATTGAGTACATTCATAAGCTGACACTTTTTAATTCCGTTGAATTCGTACATGAATTTACACTTACTGCACGATTCCGGCATATCCATTACCAATACTGCTTTAGGCATCTACCGCACCTGCCTTTCTTCTCGTTTCTGCCCTGTGTTTTGCATCATATCTGTTGTGGCATTTCTGGCATAACGCTCTGAGATTACTGTAATCGCAATTTTCCGGTGTATGGTCTAAATGCGCTATTGTCAGGACAACTTTTGAGCCATTTTCGCGGATAGTATAATTCTCAATTCCGCAAAATTCGCATTTGTTATCCGCTCGCTTGAGAATGTCTTTTCTGATATCCTTCCAATTTGCCGGATATCTTTTCCGATTTTCTGGTTTAATCGGCATCTAATCCACCGCCTTTCACAATGTCGATTGCATGCTCATAACTTCTCGCTTTCTCTTTTCCTAAATTACTGTCGTATGCATTATCCCAAAACTTTCGCTCATTTTCCAACTGTTCCACAACCGCATCCACATCATAGGCGGTCGGTTGAGCATCAATAACATTCATGATTTCCATCAAATCAGTACATTCAGAAAAATCTACACTTTCGAGTTTATCCGCATCAATCAGTCTCATCGTTCGCCCTCCTGTTCCTCCACACCGAAATACCCAATTTCTTCCTCCATGATGTCGTTCAGTTCCCCGAGGTCGTCCAGATGTGGGTTTTCCTCTGCGATTGTCCGCATTTCTTCATCCAAACACCCCATTTCTATAAATACTTTAATGTTCTTCGCTAATCTTTTTACTTCGCTCATTCTTCATCACTCCAATCTAATTTCTGACCGCAATCACAATATACGGTATCCTCTTCCAATATGTCTCCACAGCAAGGACATCTCCCTATAAGACCGACATAGCTGTCTCCGTCTTTTACCTTGGATATTGATTTCACTTTCTTCGCGGTCTGCTTCTCCACCGCCGCCCGGCATTCTTCTAAAGTTCCAACCTTACGATATTGCCGCCAGTCGCTTAACGCTTCAGCAAAATCTTTCTTCATCTCCTGCAATTCTTCCGGCGTGCCGATCGCCTTATATTCTTCCCACACCTTAGCATCCTCGTTTGTTAAAAGGCAAAATCCCTCATGCTTCTCCCCTTCGAACACCGTTTCGATAAAGTGGTGCATCAAAAGCGGAATATCTACGTTGGCATGATAACGTTCTTTTAAGTCTTTTTCGATTGCCCGGTACTTCTGCACATCTTCCAATGCCTGTACCGCCACCTCGCATGACTCAATTTCTTTTTTGCAGTTCTCCAAATTGCTGTAATACTCACCCAGGCTCTTTTTTCTAACCGCAAACACTTTTGGAGAAATCAATAATAATTCAGCTAAAGCTTTTTTTGACTGCTCCATCGCGTTTTGAATAAAAATTTTTGCTTCATTCTCCGTCATAGCTTAATATCCTCCCTCGTTTTCCAACAACCACTCTTTCAACTGCACCTGCGCTCTGGCAAAGCACAGCTCCATGTCACAATCCGATACATTTACGATCACAAGATCTTTTCCGTTCTCCCCGCGCCCGCTTCTGTAAATATAAATTCCCCAATCAGCAACCTTGTTGTATGCAATGCTTAGATGTAACTTATATTTGTATGCAACCTTGTCAAAAAATTTCAGAAAATCATTCATCGTCGTCCTCCAACCGATCCAGATTGTCAAATATGTTTCCGATAACCTCACAATCCTCTGAACTGTAAGCATCCCCGTAAATATGGCGGTAGAACCATCCTCTTTTGGGTAGACGCCAACTTGCAAAATTTTGATCCCAACCAACAAGCTCTGTTTTATTCCCGCACTTAACAATATCATTCTCCCAAATCAGCTTGCCATTCTTATCGTATTGCCCTGTACATTGGCAAACGGTATCTTTCAGCACTTCGACAGCTGTTTTCAGCAAGTTATCTGCGTGTATTGGTTGCCCTGTGTTGTGATGTGGCAAGATGTATGGGACATCATTTACCACAAACAAAAATCCTTCCACCCATTCCCTGTCATCTCTCCGCTCCCCGCGGAATAAATATTCCTTCAAAATCCACTCCTCAGGCTCCGGCTTCTTTGCATCCGTTCTCATGCATTCAATCATTTCCCTGCTCCTTTCCGCACCGCAGCTGATACGGCACCTCTCTGAATCTCTTAAGCGCGTCGCCGCTATCGTTGCGCATTTTTTCTTTCATACCTTTATCTCACTTTCACATCAGTGTCATTTCTGCGAATTTTAAAATCCAACCCACACTCTTCTTTCAAGATCTGTATCTGATCTTCCCATGTAGCATAATCATCCATAATGCATTCTGCCTTTTTATTGAAGCGATCAACAAATCTCTGTATGCGGCTTTTACCAAAGTCAAACTCATCGTGCAAAACCATTGCAGACAAAATCGTTACCGTGTCTATGGTATTTAATTTAATCTTGCTGACGCATTCATCTATTGCATTCTTTGGTAGCGCAAGTGGTAATTTTGTTGCGCCGCGAAAGCGGCACTCTTCTTCCAGATAGTCAATTCCCTTCTCCTTTGCAATTCGCAGAGCATATACCATTCCCTCTCGCCTAAGTTCTTCATCTTTATTTCTCATGAATCAGTTCTCCTTTCTTTTCATCTCAATCGAATCGAGTTCCAAAAAGGACTGTGCATATATCTTTGAATTCATTTTCACGATCAGAAATTTGACCATCCAATTCATCGAGCCTATTAAGTAATGCTTTCTGGTATTCTTTTTCTGTAAAATCCGTATTGCGCTTTCTTCCCCTTGTTCTTATTGGAAGTTTTACATTTTCTCCGTTTTCCAATAAAATCCCAATAATTTTGTGCCTTGGGACGTCGTTTAGTTCCGCAAGAATCTCCAACTGTTCACCTTTATGCTTCGCATGTCGGTACCTTTTGCAAATTTCGCATTCGCCCATTTCCATCATTTCTTATCACGCCCTTCCCTAACATTTGTTTCCAACAAAGTTTTTTCTAATTCATCATAGTCATAAGATCTCTGATGAAAGTTATTAAATTTGTTTTTTGATCTTGGGTTACTCTCTTTCTCCTGCTTCTCCCAACTCCTTAATGCGGCTTTCCAGTCGGTTATTATTTCTCCATTACGTTTCCAACCTATTGATTTGTAGTAATCAATAAATGATTCTGCGCTAACACCATTCTTCCTCTTACGGCAATAATCAGCCACTTCCGCCAATGACGGTATGAACGCTTCCACTTCTTTCCCCGGCGAGCTTCCTGCGCTCCTTATTGCATTCACTCCAGAAAAATTTTTTGAGGCATCGAATGTGTATGCGCCATTTCTTTTCGTATAAAGCATTGATTTTTCTTCTGCATAATTGGTTGGCTTATAACGGTCTTTTTGAATGCAGTTATGCAATTTCCAATGTTTTATGACAATAACATTAGATCCCGGAAAAGTAAGAACATAATGTTTGTCAATGAGAATTTGCAAGTCTTCCTTTGAAGCCTGGCACTCTCTTACTGTTTTATTGGCGCAGTCAACAAAACCGTCGTCATCTGCCCGTATGCATAAATGAAAAAACAACCCCTGCGCTGTGAGCGGCATGTCAAGAAAAGCATCTGACGTCACTAAATCTATACGAAACATCCGCTTACTTGCCATAATATCTCCTTCAAGTTCCCCAAAATTATCACTTTTCTACTTCCAAAAGCTCAATGACACGCGATCCTGCATCTTCCGGTCTGCAAAAAACAAATTCCACGCCGTACTTAAGCTGCATTGTCAGCATTGCTTTTCCAAGGACTTCCCCGCTTGTTGGAGGTGCCTTTGGAAGCGGTACATTCAACCACTTTCCAATACCGTGCATGTACTTTATCTTGTTGTATCTCTCAAGCCTTGGATTGTGCCAACGAAAAACGTCTTCAATAGTTTTTATTCCATCCATGTTCTCAACCAAAACATACAGTGCTATATTGTTGTTCTGCGCCAAAATACACTCGTCTCGGAACCTTGGATGCTGTTTTCCGCAGACGTTTCCCGTAATCTCTTGCATGTCCTTCTTAGTATCTACAGCAACCTTGTAGCTTCCAATAAAATCCATCTTCTTAACTTCCATCTTTCTTGATGACTTTCGTCTTATAACGTCAAGAACGGTTCCGTCCGCGATAACATAATCTCCAACTGGAAGAGGTGCTCGTAGCACCTCTATGTCATTACTATCAAAATAGCGATTCTTAAGTATGTGCTGACCCTCTTTCTGTCCTTTGTCCTCGATCAATAACATACATATCTCCCTTCCATTGATTTATCCGAGTCATTTTTAAGTAAAAGGTAACTCTTCATCAATTCCATCCGGAATATTCATAAAACCATCCGAATCTGTCATAGGCTGCGGTTTGTAACTTCCGTTGTCCTGCGAAGCCTGTTTGCTCTCTGCAAATTCACAGCTTTCGATCAAACACTCATTGGTGTACACCTTATTACCGTCTTTGTTGGTGTAACTTCCGGTCTGCCAGTTTCCTTCAATTACAAGCTTTGTTCCCTTTTTGCAATATTTTTCAAGAAACTCTGCTCTTTTACCAAACGCAAGACAATTGATAAAATCTGCCGTTGGCTGTCCATCCTGCTTAAATTTCCGGTCAACCGCCAGAGTAATTCTACCGATAGCTGTTGACTTCTCGCCCTGCGACCATCTTACTTCCGGGTCTTTGGTGCATCTTCCCATTAAAATCACTTTATTCATTCACTTATTCCTCGCTTCCTTAAAACGGGTAAAGGTTCATATCGACCTCTAATCCACGTTCCGCCACGTAAACATCTGATCCATATTTAACTGTTTCTTCTGTCTTTTGTTTGAATAATGCCGAATCTGCTGATTTATCTGATAAGTGAATTAGAACAACATTTCGCAATGCCGGATTATCGTTAGTAGAAATAAATTTAAGCGCCGTTGGCAGGCTCATGTGACCTCTTAATCTGTGCTCGTAATTTGGCTCTTCTCGGTTCACAAACTGCATATCGTAGTTGGCTTCCACCATGATGTGATTAATGTCCTTAAATCGCCATTTGACGTATTCTGTGTCTGTTGCATACACAAGGCTTCCCATATCTGGATGCGTAATGTAAAACCCAACGCACGGACACTCTGAACCGTCTCCGTTGTTATGTAGCCATCTTCCAGATTTATCACGGTTTTCAAATGCTCTTATGTCAAAATTTCCTTTTCTAAAACGCATTTCAGAATCTTTTATCGGCTGTCTGCATGGTTCAAAAACAGGAATGCCAGCTTGCACATATTGTAAGCTATAAAGACTATGGTCAGTATGGAAATGGGTAGTAATCACAGCCTTAATTTTCATCACATTGAAATCCAGTGCTTTCTTGACTTCCATGAATGGCAACCCAGCTTCGATTATCAAGGCTTCGTTTTCATTCTCCAGAATGTAGCAGTTGCCGGATGAACCAGAACCTAAAACTTTAAGTCTCATTAAAGAACTCACTCCTCACATCAATAATCTGTCTCGTCTGTCCCAACAATGCCCTATTGTGCTTTGCTCTCTGCTCATTGTCACAGATAAATTGCTTGCAAATTTCTGGTCGAACCGGATAGATTCTGCATTTCTCGCAACTCTTATCCGTATCAAGAAAAGGGCATGTCATATCATACGTTCTATTCGCAGTGGGAAGAAGATGTTTGCACTCTTTGATATGGTTCTTACGAATATATCTGCGAATGGTATCTACTTCTTTTCTGCTCATTGGTAAAAGATTGGAACAGCAGTTACCGCATTGGCTACATTTCCCATCTTTGCAAAAGTTGTAAATGTTATCTTCCATGCCTTTCTGTACGGATTCTAAAAATGATATAACTTCCATATGCTACTCCAATTCTTCCTCTGCAGGAAAGTGAAATACTCCACTCAAACCCATAGTAAGTTTTTCGTCAATTCCATCTGGCGGTGTCTGCCCCATCTTTACAAGATTATGGCACATATAAGACATTCTTAATTCTTCCATGGCTTCTTTTGCTTTTTCTTCCGTGGAATATTTAGCAATTTCAACGTCCTCAGTAAGATGTTCCATTAAGTAAATGCTTTTATCGTTTCTCGTAATAATTACCTGTTCATACGGCAAATCAATCGTGCCGTCCTGCGAAATAATTCTCATATAACCTCCTACTTCAAGAAATCCGGCACGTCATCATCATCTGCAACTTCTGTCTCTGCCATCTTTGGCTCTTCCACAGTTTCTGCAACTTCCGGCTCAACAGGGAAATCCTCTGTATTAGCGTTCTCAGATATTTCATGTTTAACCTGTTCCTGCAAATCTTCCATCGGATATTCCTTGAAATCGTTGTCCTGCATTTCTTCTTTTGTATAAAGACCCATCGTCAATTCCGGGCAATTCAGACTTGAGAAGAAAGATGCCGCTCTGTAACGAAGCATTAACTGTGGCATGGTTTTCCACTTACTACCGTTCTTACCAAGCCATCCCTCGGCTTTAGCCATTTCCATGTCCACGGTCATACCCTCAACTCTACGACCATTTTTCGTAGTCCAAGCAAGACACGAATAAGGCTTTCCATCCTTATCTTTGGTTTCCTCGAACTGTAATTCCATATCGAATTTGCCGGAATTATTGATTGCCGCAATCAGAAACTTTGAGCTCCAAGACGGTCTCCCCTGAATTACATACAGATTCTGCATAACCATCAGTGGGCTTACTCGCAGTCTCTGCGCCTGCTCAATAGCAATCAGACAGTTTGCATCGTTCTTCTGGAATGTTGCCGGAACGATAGTTGAACTCGCCAACGCCTTTGCCATCTGCATAGCCATAATGAAATTATCTGATGTTCCAAAAATTCCAAGGCTATAGTCTGTAACCTTGTTGTTGCTGTGTGCAACCTCTGTCTTTTCCTCTGTCTTTGCTACTGCTGTGTTCTCTGCCATAATTATTTTTCCTCGCTTTCTTTCCTTATTGCTTTTTTAAATGCTCCATTTTTAAGAAATTTCAAAACAAGATTGAGTTGCATATTCTTGAAAACCTCTATGTGCTTTGTACTGTGATACCACATTACCCATTCCTGTTTCAAAAGTTCCTCAATGCTTGTAATCTGCTCACCCTCTGCGAATTTTCGCTGACTTAAAAGGTATTCCCTGTGTTTTTGAATGTTCTCACATTTTGCGCACTCTTCGGAAGAATACCTTGAACAATGCTTTCCGTTAAGGTTTATAGACAATGCACAATATCTACATGGATTAACTCTCATCGTCACCACCGCTTTCCTGTTCCTCATATTTCTTCACAACTTCCACCTTATCAGCACCGTAGGTCTCTACCCACTTCATATCCACGGTTTCATCCGTAACTTTCAGCTTTGCGCCTTTGGCATTTACAACCGTGTCACCGGCTTTTACGGAATCCTCGGTGCGGTATGTGTAACTTCTTGTGCTGTTTGGGAATTTTGCTTTGATATACTGCATCGTAACCCTCCTTTTTTAATGCCCCTTTGACAAATTCTCAACAATCCGCAAAAGTCGTTCGTTTGTTTCTGTGGCTTTTCTAAGTTCTCCTTCAAGGCAATATTTATTACTATTAAGTTCGTCTACCTTTGTTCGCAAATCCGAGTTTTCAGCCTTCAACTTTTCAATATCATCCATGTACACGACCTCTCTTTCCTTTATTTCTCATATCTTTCTCACAATACGGAAGAGAACAGTGCCCGTATTCCACAAAATCAAAGAATCCTCTCTTACTTGCACTCTTCCAACGCTTGCATGACATACACCTTGCATTTGGCTGTGTGATGTTGTTGCTTGTCCCTACTCTCGACATTCTGATACCTCACTTTTTAAAATAATTTATTTATCAATTCCATTGCATAAATTGTATCAACCTTGGAATCGCCGGTCTCTTCCATATGCTTCTGCAATGCTTCAACCATCATCTGAAAGTAAGTTGTATCTACACCAGTCAACTGTTCTTCCAAGACTTTTACATCTTTCAAATCCAGTTCATTCAACTGCATACACATTTTTACATACTGACCAGCGTTGATATGATAGCCACGCTCAATATACTTCCTTGTGCGAATAATAGAGCAAAGCGGATATTTAGAACCTACATAATACAATTCCTTGTTAATGATGCACTCCAACGCCTTAGTTGGAAGAAATACCTCGTTATCCCACGAACTCCATGCACAGGTGCAATGAACGAAATCATAATTCTTATGAATTTCCTCTACTTCTCCATAGAACCTTGTAACAATTTGAATCTTGTTTGAAAGGCTTATTGCGTTGCTCGTAATAAAGCACGGTCTGTATTTTCCCTTGGAATCCGAATCTGTCTCTTCCTGTTCGTGTTCCATTCCAACTGCTTCGTCTTCCTCGGCTGTGGAATCAAAATTGTAAGAAACGGAATTCCCTTTCACTTCATCCTCATCTGCAATTCCTTTGGAACGGACAAAACATTTTACCGAACCATTATCACTACCAGTCGCTTTTGCCAATTCTTCTCCCCACATAAGAGTGACTGGTTTATCTTTGTGCATATCGTTCCACTTATCAACATAGTATTTCGCAACTGCAATACACGCATCTTTTGTTCTGAAATATACATCGTAGTCATGCACCGTCTCCCCTGTTAAAAGGGAAACCAAGGCGCCACCTGTAATAATGGTATTTTCTTTCACCACAGCCTTTACGTTCTCATCCTCAATGCTCTCCATCCAGTCACGAAGTTTGTTACCTAAATGCCGCTTGATGTTCTTACTGTTCATCCTACACACCCTCCACTTTCAACTGTTTGTCCGCTGATACGCTCAAAAGGATTAACTGCGCATCCATATCCGGCACATTGAAATCATTTAAGCTCTCTGCGTTATCCACAAAAATCGGCACGCTCACACCGTATAACTCGCTAAGAGAACGGATAATATCAAGTCCGGCTACAATTCTATGACCGCTATTCAAAGTCGAATACGGCACTCCATTTACAGTGCACTCACAGCAATCTTTCATACCGCCATTTAACTGCATTTCAAAGAGTTTGAAATTAACTGTCTTGAAATGGCTGTTGATGGTTTCAGAAACCTTATCCAGTTTGAAACGAATAAACTCTTCCAAAAGGTAAAGAATCTGTTCCTGATCCGCAACCTTCTGCCCGATTTCTTTCTGTTCTTCCTGTAACTGCCAGATACGCTCATCAATCTCAACATTCATGGATGCCTTTGCAATAGTGCTGTTTACTTCATCAAGATGTGCCTGAAGCTCTTCTTTTTCAGATTTTAATGATTCAACTGCTGCATCCTCTCCATTGGCGTTCATCTTTTCAATTTTTTCCAGAACTTCATCGTGTCTGGATTTCATCTTCACATACTCTTCATTCTGCAAATAATCGGCTTCCACCGGCATTTCGGATAACGTTTTAGAGAGTGCTTCTTTCTTGGAAATGGCATACTTCTCCTGTTTCTTTAAGGCTTCAATTTCTTCCTGCAAATTTGTATTTTCCTCCGTTAGTTCAGCAATAAGATTTTTCTTCTCTGTACCAATAGTAATCAGCCGATTCAGTTCAACCTTTTTGTCAGTGTCAAACTTAAATCTTTCTGATTTCAGTTTTTCTTCTGCATCTGCCTTAGCTTTTTCTTTACGGCTCTCAAAATCAGCCTTTAACTGCTCAATTTTATCTTCCGGCAACTTCTGACCACACAATGAGCAAACGGTGCTGTTTTCATCAAATACCCACTTTGATTCATCAAACAGATATGGGAATTCATCAAAAGCCTTTGCTTTTTCTGCTTTGTACTCCTCTCCAAGCCTTTTTCGCTCTGAATCAGCATTGGAAATAACCGTCTCGTTTTCTGAAACCCGTCTCTCTTTCAAAGCAATAGTATCTGCAAATCGCTTCATCTCGTTTTGCAAATCGGGTAATTCTGCTTCGATCTCGATTCTCCTGTTTGTCAGATCGCGATTCATAGTCTGCATAATCCCAGACATATCAAACTGCAGCTGCATTTCTTCACGTCCTAACTCCATCATTACTCCGTCAGAATCTTTGATCTTCGCATCAATATCTGCAATTTTGGTTTCCAAGTCTGTTTTCGCAAGTTCCTGTTCTGCAACATCGATGTCAACCTTGGATTTCATGGCTTCGTCAATTCGGACTGGAATCTCTGCCTGCTTCTTCTTCCACTCGCTCAATGCTTTGGAGAATTTTGCTCTAATATCATCCGTAGACGGTGCTTTCTCCAATTCTGAAAGCAATGGTGCATACTTCGCGTCCGTCTGTGCCAGATCTACATCTGAAACCTCTGAAACAAGTTTCATCAGAATATCTCTCTGGTCTTTCCATTTCAAAGAAGAAAAATACTGTGGATTAGTCAGCATTTTGAACATTTCCTCGCTCTGCGCCAATTCCGAAACATAAGCCTTGAAATCCGCTTCACTCTTCGGATAGCCGTCAATCTCAAACGAATTAACATTCCCCTGCAATACTGCCGTATCGGTTCCGCGCTTCTTAACCCAGTTCTGTTTCTGTGTCTTGGAAAGTTCAACTCCCTTGCCATCTACATCCAAAATGGCAGACACCTTGATCTCCACATTATCAACTCGCATCCCTTCGTTCAGTGGTCGTACATTAAACTTTTCCTCTCCGGAACTGTTCTTGTTGAAAAGCAGCCATGTAAACGCATCAAAGATCGTTGTCTTTCCTACGGCATTCTGCCCGCTGATCTTCGTTTTCACAGAGAAATTCACGTCAAGCATCTTGATGCCCTTGAAATTCTCGATGTGAATACTCTTAATTGTTATTTTCATTTTTCCCCTCCTCAATCACATCACATTTGCTTACGGAAACCTCATAAGCCACTTTCTTCTCAAACTCCGTGTCAGAAATCTTCTTGTCGTATTCTCGGCTCTGGATTCTTCCAATCAACTTAACACGGGTACCGATTTTAAATCCGCCTGCAAATCTTGCATTTCTCCCCCAGGCAATGCACGGAATGTAATCAGATTTCCCATAATCTCTGTTTACTGCAATCAGCATGTCTGTGATCTCGCGACCAAGTGGCGTCTCTCTGTAATTTGGTTCTTTGCAAACATATCCATTGATCGTAATGCAATTCTTATCAATATCCGCATCTTTTGAATCAATCGCCTCGATTTCACGAACGAACACCGATAAGATCAACCGGCGTCTAGTGCCCTCCTGTTTGTTGAATGAGCGATAACTTCCAGAAACCATTACATCCATTCCCGAATATCTGTCCTCAATATCAAACAGTCTTTCTGAAATGGTTAATGGGATCTCGTCTACGGCGTCGCTCTTTCTTTTTACTCCAAGAGACATTTTGTAAAATTTCTCTCCGTATGATTCATACATAAACTCCGGCTCTGAAATAATCACGCCTGCCAGTTCCACTTTGTTGTTTTCCATTGTTTCTTTATTCATATTTGAAATTCTCCTCGTATTATAATGTAGTAGTGTTTATAGACCCTCTCCAAAGTCTGATTCCGTTTCTTCATGAAGTCTTTCAAGTTCAACCGTCCTGTTCATTATGCTTTTGGCATATTCAGTGCGATTCTCGTATGTTCTGGTCAACGCATCTGATTTTCCGCTATAGATCATAAGGACTGTGCTCATGTCTCCATCATATTTTTCAAACAACTCCGCCAAATAATCGCATCCAACGAGAATATTCCCATACGGATCATAGAGATCTTCTACTCCAAGACTTTCCATCCGGTCTCTGTGATATTTTTCATAAATTTGCATGAGACCTTTGCATCCACCATTCTCCACATCGGCTTGTCCACTGCTTTCATGCTCGATGATCGCCATTACCATTTCCGGGCAAATATGATATTCGTTTGAAATCTCCTTTATATAAGGAAGATACTCATTTGAAATCCATGTATCGCTCGGTTCCGTTGCTGTCGTATGTAATGTAGGTAATACCATCGTCAGTGTCATCACCATCAACATAATAATAATGATCTTCGACAATCTCTTCCGCATCCTGCCATCCTCCTTCAATTCTTGATCCGGCATACAATAAGAGTAAGCTGATTATGGTCGGTACCGCTACAATAGGATTTTCCGTTGCATCCGCACACATACAAAGAAAAAAGATCGCCGCGCCTACAAATTCAATCACCCTTGCCAACTTCTTCATACGAACTTCACTCCCGCCACTTATAAGAATCACTTTCAATTTCCTGCCCGTGCAAGGACACAAAATCTGTTATTACCGCAATAAATTCTGAATTGGTTGGCTTCCCCTTTTTCGGCGAAACCGTATAGCCAAAAATCTCATTGATCGCATTCACATTGCCATTTATCCATGTGACCTCTATTAAGTTCCGGATGTTTCTTTCTACTTTGGATGCGGTAGTTCCGTTCTCTTCTGCGATTTTTGCATAAATTTCCTTCATAACACATCTAAGCGCATCCCTGTCGTCCAGACATTTCTCTATCGCTCTAATTGTGTATGTGTATCCTTTGAGCGAATGGCTTGCGCCGATCTGATCTAACGTTTTTCTTAAAGCAATGTTCGTTTGTTTATCCATGAATTCCTCCTGTTAATCTTTCCAATTCCATATGAGTTATTGGAATCTACCAGTTTTCCTTTCTATTTTTCATAAAAATAACCTCTGTTCAAGAATTTGTTGACAAAATATATCTGTCCTTTTCCAGTTACCTTAGTTGTCCGAGTGATCCTTACTGATCCATCCGGATTCTGCACGTTGCTTTCCTTTACCTCGAATAACCCCTGTTCAACATATCTCTGCTGTGGCATATTCTTCGATGAACCACATTTAATAAGGAAGTTATTCTCACGCAACCACTCAAACAACCGCTTCTGTCCTATCTGATAGCCGTTCTGGCAAATCAGCTTTGCCAAATCTCCGATAAGAATTGATGTGTGGCTTGCCGACACCGCATCTGCAAAAATTTCCTTCGGTCTCATACGCTGATTTTCCGCAATCAGCCTTGTGTTGTTTTCCTTAAGGCTGTTGATTTTCTCGTCAGCCATCTTTAACGCTCTGGCAAATACCTGCTCTGGTGTGTTCCACGCCTTTTCCAAGTCGATGAGGTACTGGCGGACTGCTTTACCCTCTGGTGTTCTCTGAATCATGCAAATCTGCTTTGCCATGTCTACAGAAATTTCGTAATCTGTTGATGGTCTGCCACCATTATCGGTTTTACTCATTTTTGAGTAAAAGTCTGTTCCCTCTACAAATCCATATTCTGTCATACGTGGGAACCAATCGTTAAATCTTGTTCCAATATGTAACTGATCGTGCAGTTCTCTTGCCGATACTGTCTGTGTATCAAAATTGACTTTCACTAACTCGTCCGTTTTCTCCAACCCCTTTCTGTGTTATAATTCCCTTATCATTAAATAAGGGAGGTGTAATTTTGAACGATGAATATGTATCTGCCTACGCTATTGCTAAAATCTGTGGATATAACGGTTCTTTCAATGATTTCAAAATCAAGTACGACCAATACTGCGAAGAAATCAATGAAGAAATTTCGGAAGAAAAACCAACTTTAGCAAAAGTATCTGCATCTGCTAATCCTTTCCGTAGGCACAGCCCGTTCTAAAATATTTTGCTAACGGAGCAACGGCGTTGAGAACATTGATAGACAATCTAATGTTTGTCTCATCAATTTTCTTTTCGCCATTAAGAATTTTGCTGTAATCGTCCAAAACATTAAATGCGACATGCTGCGCCATTTCTTCAATGTCAATATATCTTCCGTCTTTACGCTCAACAATCGTTGCTTTTCCAGATGAATCCAAAACAGAATATCTTGATTTTTCCAATGTTTTTTACATCTCCTTTCTAGTAACTTTTTAAGTTACTTTCTTTGCAAAAAAAATATCCATTGGATTTTGGATGTGAAGGTTATCAATCATAACCTGAATTTCGTCGCTTCCAAAAACGCCCTTACTCATTCTCATATAAAATGTTTTTGGCGTAACTCCAATCATTTCCGCAACATCAGCCTGTGTTTTGCCATTTTCAGCAATAACGCCGCGAAGTTTGTTTGTATCAACCATATGACTACTCCTTTCTAACTTCGTAACTTTTGAAGTTACTTTTATTATATTCCATTTTGGTAACTTGTCAAGTTATTTTTTTCTTGACGAGTAACTTTTTTGTGTTATAATAAAGTTACCAATAGGAAAGGAGGAAAACTCAAATGACAATCGGAGATAAGATAAAAAAGCAGAGAGAGCTTTTAGGTATTTCACAAGTAGAGCTTGCAGAGAAAATAAAAGTTTCAAAGCAAACACTATATAAATATGAAAACAACATTATTACTAATATTCCAAGTGATAAAATAGAAATTATTGGGAAAGTTCTTGAAGTTTCTCCATCTTATTTAATGGGTTGGGAAGATAATTTAGAAAACGCACCAGATATTCTTCCAGACCTTATGTCAGATAGTGAATTGCTCGATAACTTAAAAATGCTAATGAAACTTAGCAAAGAACATAGACAGACTATATTTGACAATATAACCTATTGGCATGAAAAAGAGGGGCACTAAATGCCCCACTTTTTTTTGAATGAAAGTATTGTGTTATATAAAAATTTCAAAAATCGCTCGTTGTCGCACTTAACGACCATTTCAGTTATTTTTTCCTTGTAAAACGCTGTTTCCTTATTGCACTCATTTTCCCCCATTTTATTCTCCTCCAATATCTGCAACCGATAATGTTAATGTCATTACAGAACGTACGTTCTTTGCAGTCAACCCCATACAAAAAAATTACCATTATTTACCAGTAACATTTGAGAGGGCAATGAATCGCCAATCATCGCCCCCTCTCCAGAACTTGAAGTGCCCTTATCGGACAATTTTATTTTACAAATTTTGCCAGCATTATTCAAATCATTTCGGTCGCAAGTTTCGACATAAATCGTCTGATTTGTCACTTTTGGTCAACAAAAACGTTTAAATTGCGAAAAACTTATAACGTTTTTTACGTCATATTTTAACATGCATCTATTTCGTGCGTCAAACAAAGCTTTAGCGCAAACTGTATTTTACGTTAATTCAAATAAAGAGCATACACCGGCATCTATAGTGGCCATATCTCGTCCTATAGCTTATACTAACGGAGTAGCAGAACTTGACATATCGAGTTTTAAAATAACAACTATAATAGTGTTGTCTGTCAACGTTTTAGGATCGGAGATTACTCATGGTGCTCTTGCAAAAACGATTAACAATGGGACTGCTCTTCGTTCTGTGCTGAATAACACGGAGTACAATGGCACGCTGATCACAGTTTTTACGGTAATGTGTTCTATGCCAGACGTATAGCCATCATTCTCGCCCATCCAATTTCTACGTTGCTATCAGCTGCATAATGCTTGATCGTTGCGCTGGCGGTTGCTGTATCGCTTGTTACATTGATAGTGTAAGTTTGCAAAAAATTAGCCCATATGCCCGTATCTGTATGAGGAGTACACAAATACGCCATTGATCCATATAAATCACCATCACTCTTTTTTAGCCCTAAATTGTACGCAAAAGGTGTATGTGCGTTCAATTCGCCGCTTGATACTACTAACCACTTCCCTTTTGATAATAGTAAAGTGTTTAGCTCGTATTCTATATTAGCGGACAATTTACTGCTAACTAACAGCGTATCGGTTTGTTTATAATTACCTATGTTATTTAACTGTGCTAAAGCTTTGTTTTGCGACGAGATCGCCCCCGTTACCGTTCCACCACCAATAGAGGATATGTCGGTAGTTCCGAACATCTTATACAAGTACCGCACGTTTTTAAACATCTGCGATACCTTCGCAAAAAGAGAAGTATGCGTTTCGCCACTTGTCAGTGTAGCAACGTTTGTCCACGATGGCGCTGATCCATCTGCCACATCACTACTTGTAAATGATGTGACATTGCTCGCTGTGTCTCCACCTGTCGCTACTGCCCCAATGTTTTCTGGGGTGAGATTGACATTTCCTCGCCGATAGGATGTTTCTTTTGCACCCTTGACCCCCGTCACCGGGGTACCGGCCAGAACATCCCACTTTCCGTCTGACGTTTTGTAGATATTCGCGCCGGCGGGAACTGCATTGCCGGAGCCCTCTTTAAAATCGTCCGTGGTCGTAAATTCATCCGAAATATTGTACATCCATCCTGCATTGACATCCGAAAGCGCCGGAAGATCTGCAAAAGCCACCGTGCCATGCGGCTGCAATCCACCTTTTAGTCCCTCTGATACGTCTTTTGCCTGCTGATAATAATATTTAGCATTATCAGAGTCCTCTCCCTCCCGGCTGCCGGTACCGCCCACGGCATAGCTTTCCGCCTTGGTTGCGCTTGCCGCCGCATCTGCCCGGCTTGTTTCTGCCTTTGCCGCTTCCACCTTAATCTTGGCAAGATAATTTGGCTCTAAGTGTTTTTCCTCGATGCTTCCTTCTTTCACGATTGCCGACACCTTACCATCCGTTCCAATGATAAAAGCCACGGTGTCCGTATCAAGAAATTCATACTGCGTAATCAGTGCCGACAGGTCTATGTACTGCTTCGTACCATCGATCAGAGTCAAAATAATCTGCTGTGTAGTCTGGTCATAATCGAAGTTGACAGCAATTTTCTCCATCTGTGTGTCAATGGTAACCCTAGAGCCATTTTTCTTCGTAATAGTAATAATTCCGGTAGATTCCTCAAATGTCACATCTGATACAAGTGTAGCAACCTCTGTTTTTGTTGCCTTGGTTGTGTCAAGCGTAATCACACGGTCGTCAATGGTATCTGTGGCACTGTCCAGATTGTTGAGATTCGCTTCATTCAAAGGCGTAGCATCGCTCGGGTAATTCTCCCAGTTGATACGTTTATATGCTTTATTCATGATCCTCACTCTCCTTTTTAAGATTTTCCTGCATCTGCTCCCGCTCGGCGATAACGTGCCGGTTTGCTTCCGCTTCTACCTGGTGCAAAATATCCTTAAGTACCAGATGCTTAACCTCAATCGGAATATCAACACTTGCATTGATAAAATTGATAATGTTATTCTCAAACTCGCGAATTTTTGCATTGACCATTTTCTCATCCTACTTTCTTTTTTAATTCTTCTAGTGCCTCTTGCTGTAACTGTACTGCAGCGATCAGATCAGCGATCAGTTCCGTTTTGTCAAGCGCATAATAGGTATTGCCATCCGGATCTGGATTTTCGGAGCAGATCGCCCAGTCTTCATCTCCAATCGCCGCCAGCACTTCCTGCGCAATCAGACCATGCCGGTAATGCCCATCCTGGTCATAGTTATAAACAAATCTGCAAGGACGTAAAGACTGTATAAGCGCGGCGCTCTTTTCTCTGTCAAGGGATTCTATCCCGTGCTTTAGTCGCTTGTCAGAATAAGATTCCCATCCATAGGACGATATTCCTTTTCCGCTTGAGAGCATTTGTGCTATGGTGTTTGCCGACGTGTCGCGCACCGTCACATCAGAGTAACTTGCCGTGAGTTCACGCGTATCTGCCGCCGACCGCAAACCATCCGTTCCCATCTGCACAAGAGTTCCTTCCCGTTTCAGTTCAACCAAGTTGTCCGTACTCTCTGTCGCGTCAATATGCACATACCCACCGGTCATCTCCACAGATCCCCTGAGTTCCAACAAATCAGCTCTAATCTTTAATCCCTCTGCTGACTGATTGATCTCCGATACTACACTGTCGCGTGACACTTTTGACGTTATCCCCTCGGCGTTTATCTGGATTGCAGCCGCAAGTTCTCCCTCTTTATTTGTCGCCCGGTTTACCTCTGCAGTAATGCTTTCTGCTGTCTGGGTTATCTTTGAAGACAATGTTTCCTCTGCATTTGTTGCCCGGTTGACCTCCGCTGTGATGCTCTCTGCAGTCTGGCTGATCTTACTGGATAGCGTACCCTCGGCGCTCGTTGCCCGGTTTACCTCTGCAGTAATGCTCTCCGATGTCTGGGTTATCCGCGATGATAACCCGTCAGTGGTATTCTTTACTTCTGACCGGATTTCTGTGGCTGTCTGTGTGATCTGTGACTGCAAACCCTTTTCCACGTCAACGATTGTCGATTTTGTCTCATCAATTGAGCGTTCCAGAGTGTTGCTCTTGCCTTTCAGCTGCAATATGCTCCGCTGAATTCCGTTGACCTTACTTGTACGGTACTCTTCCCCGTCCGCTTCCAGATCGTCGCGCAAAGCCTGTATGCCTTTCAGCGTGCGCTTTAGGATGTAAGTCTCGATCAGTTCATATTTTGTAGTCATCCGTACCGCATCTCCAACCTCAAAGCATGGATTTCCTTTGCAGTCAGCACTAAATGGTCTGTATATAATTCCTTTTATCTTTGATAAGGTTTTTTCTCCAATTTCGTTTAATTCCTTTGTTCCCTTCCCATAAACAAGGAAATTTCCCTCGATCACATAAGTGTTTCCGCCATCACCTACAATCACTCCTATATCATTCTCTTTTTCACGAATTTGCAGTTTGTCAATCGTTCTGACAATATAATCTTCATATTGCGCTGAAATGTACTGGCTTTTACTTATGCTGGTGCTCTTTGGATTTCTAGGATAAAGATCATCCGCCGGGTAAAGATCATTCGCCGGATAAAGCCCCTGTATCTCTTGTGTTAAGTACACATAGCGAAACTTTCCAACGCGCCCGATATTTCCCATACAACCGTTAATTTCAAGTATACAAGACAAAACCTCTTTTCCGCTTATGGCTTCGCCTATCGTGTTTTTCTCTGCGGTATCTGAACTTCCGCTACTTGATGCTTTCACTTCTACAGTTTTTTCAATAATCATTTCATCATTTACAAGAGATACTTCTTCCTGTTCCACTCCAAAATGATTAAAAAAGCTATCTCTGAATTGTTTAAGAGTTACCCTGCTATCTTTTTGTGGAAGTATCTGATTGTACCAATCAGTAACGTCAGATGATAAAATATCATACAAAGCATCGTAAGCTACCACATCCCGGAACGTCCGATCTGCCGTAGGTGTGTCAGAATAAACCTTGTATCTTCCTATTTGGAATGGTTTATCTTCGTGACCATCAAGAGTCATCTTTGCAGTCAACCACTTGCCTTTCATTGGCAAGAATACATTGGACACCGTGAATTTAATCATCCCGGCTTCACATGCCCCGAATGTTAATTCAGATTCCGAACACAAACTTTCTGTCAATTCAAATTTTTCTTGGTGCAGTTCGGTGTTTGTGATATTGATTTTCCCATCATCAGATACGATGTTTAACTGTTTGTCTACGCTGTCCTTTAAAAACAGGATTGAATATTGGTAATCAACCATCGTATACACCCCCTATAAATGCCAGTCTTACAGAGTTGTAATGGATTTGACCGCCATAAGTCCCGTATATTGTAGGTTGAAAATCTGCCATGTAACCATACTGTGTTACATAATCGTCATACTCCGGTATGTACGCCGTGATATAGCAATCTCTTCCGGTTGCATTGGTAAACTGCTGACGGATTTTACTTATAATGGCATTAAATTCCGTGTTTGTAAGCATAGCCCGTGTTTCAAACTCAACTTTTAACGCCTTTAATTCCACGGCATTTCTATGTAGATAGCCGTTAGCGTCCGTATAATCATCCAAGTCCTGCATATTCACATATGGGCTATATGTTTCCGGTTTCATGAAAGACATTGGAACTGTATAATTTCCAATCTTTAACAACCATCCGCTGTACGCCATGTTTCCACCACCTAACTGTTTTGGTTTGCGGCTGTCTCAAATGACAGTCGGTAAAATTGGTATAAAAATAGCACCTACCGTTTTTTGATAGGTGCTAAAATTATTCGTTTTAAATTTTATACTTCTGATATTCTATACCATATGTCGAAATCTTTCAATCAAATTCCAACCTCTGTTGCATATTGGCATCGTCAATCTGTTCCTGCAAAAAATATGGCGTCTGATAAGCATTTATCACTTGCACTGCCTTATCGCACTGGCTACGCTTGATGCTCTTGTAAGACCGAACCCCAAAGTTGTATTTCAGATTGGCATACAGGTTGTTGTAAACCTTTTGTCGTAATCCACGATTGCTGTATGCGCTCGACTGTTTGCCGCCCATGATTGAAACGCCTTTCTTTCTGACAGCTTCCGTAATGCGGTCGGCTTCCACCGGAAGTATCGGTAAGTCCATCTTAAGACTTTCCAAATCCGCCTTGATTTCGTCGACCTCTGCTTTAAGCTCCGTGTGCCCCTGTGCAAGCAATGCAATCTTCCCGTCCGTGGTCTGAGGCATCATATATGTACCAGTCTTACGAATGGATGGGAGAACTTCGGATGTTACCCATTTCTTGAACTTCTTCGCACTTTCCAGTTTGCTGCCAAAAATGAGGGAGTACAGACCGCTTTCATTGATAACGGTTATATCCCTATTCTGACCCTGACTCACCATTTTGGTGAGTTGCTTATCCTCTTCATAAACGTGCCTTTTTATTGCGTTAATCGGAGCTGTTCCTTTTCCAAATCCAAGTGCCGTTGCAATATCTATTCCCACAAACCACGGCTCATTGTCAATAACTACTGTTCTAATATCTCCAAACTCTGGATTGTTAAAAATCTGAATATCGTTCATCAGCAAATCCCCCATTTCTGCTTGAATGAAAGTATCGTGTTCAAAATGAAATGCAAAAATTTTTCGTCCTGTATGCTCTGGATTTCCGTTATCAGCTGTTCTTTCATCTCGCACCGCCTTTCTTGTCAAATGCAAGGTTACTTGTAAAAATCCACACACATCTTAAAAAGTGTTCCTGCTTCATCACTGTCATCCGGATAAAGGAATAATGTCAGATTTTTGGCAATTTCTTCAATATACATTTCTCTCATAGATTTTACCTTCCTTTCGTTTGCTGTTTGACAACCATTCCAAAAAGCGGTATAATCCATGTATCAACCGCTTTTGGTGGCTGTAAGTGTAAGAGTAACCGTTACTTGTCTAGGGCTTCGGTTGCTCTTATTTCGTTATAGACCTTATCAATCCCCTTCATTACTACATCATATTGCGTCATTCCGGTCTTTTCACAGCAATATAGAAGTTTTTCTCTATCTTTTTCTGTTGCTCTTACTTTTATAATGTTATTTTTGGGATTATCTGTCGGTCTTCCTGTTCTTGGTGACACTGTTTCATCTCCTTTCTTTTGTGTACACATAAATGTTAATATATGAGTACACAAAAGTCAATACCCTTTTGAAATATTTTTCAAAAAAAGAAGCGCATCTCTGCGCTCCCTCTTATATACCCGCTTTCCCCTGCCTTTCCCAATCTGCATCCCTAGTACATTCATCCTTTTTCTTCAATAAGTTTTCGTTCTCTTTTTCCAGTTTTTCTATTTTTATTTCCAATTTCTTTTTCTCTTTTTTCAATGCAATATTCTCTTTTTCCAAATCGTCCGCACGAATAAGCGCGTTTGACTCCCGATTAAAAAGATCAGTATTGTGCGCCTTTAATGCATCTTTTTCTTTATTTAACTCTCTTATTTCCCATTTGTAATTCTTTTTATCTTGCGTCATCTTAATTTTCAATTCTTCTATCGTTTGATGTGCTTTATTCAACTTCTTTTTGCACTCATTTAGTTCTGATTCAGACTCCCTATTCTCCATCGTAATTCTCCACATATTAAATCCAAATTTATATGAAAGTGTAGCCACAATCATTACATATAATTTTATTTATTTCATATGTTTGATCTTTTCTCAAAATCTTTTCCTTTTTATTTACTAAAGTAAACGGTTTAAATGGATTTAGATTTGCAGTGTATCTTGTCTTTGTTTTGCCTGGTACAAATTTCTGCTCCGTATAATGAGAACAATTTTCGCTCCCACATCTTGGACAGTAAACCTCTTTTTTTTCTCCGAATAAAGTATATTTATATATACCATTAAATCCCGTGTTTTGAGATCTTTCAACAGAATTTCTTAAGAATAATTTTCCAACACCTGTAATCTCTGGCTCTTTTGGGCGTTCCCACCCTCTATCATTTTCGTTTTCTTGTTCGTATGATTTATAAAATTCACTTTTCCCCGCAGACATTTCATTGTTTTCGTGTTGTTTCAACGGAAATCCGCAATTGATACACATTTCTGCTTTGTCTGAAATTTCTTTTCCACATTCAGGACATTTAATCAACGCCATGTGTTACCCTCCCGCCACTTGTAATAAAATGATTCTACCACAAGTGGCGGTATTTGTCATTAGAAAATATATGCTTCTCTTCCAGTTCTGTTAAAGTAATCTTTTGCATAATTGCGAGCGCTTTTTCCTATCTGCTCGGATGTAATCCCAAATTCTTTTTCCAAAATTCCTTGAAGCAACTGATTTTGCTGTCTTAGCAATTCCATTTCCTGTTGCGCCGTACTGTACACTGCATCTCGAATACCTGTAATTTCCTGTCCACCGGCAACCGCTGTTTTCCCTCCAACAGTCCCCAGCATTTCTGCCCGTCCATTTTCTCCCGCCATAAACATACTGTACTGGCTTGGGAATCCTCCGGCGGCAAAAGTAGGAATTTTCCCGAGATTTATACTTCCGGCTCCAACAATCTGCTTTCCAGCAATGTTTACCGCATCCCACGAAAAAGAAAGCTTTGAGTTCATCCAGTTTGCAAATCCGTTCCATATGTGCTTTACAGCGGCTATAGCATTATTCCATGCATTTTTTAATCCATCTGAAATACCACTAAATGTCCACTTGTCTGTTGTAAACTTTGGAGCAACATCTTGATTCCACCACTTATAGAATCCGGTGTTTTCCCACCATCCAGTAAATTCCTCCCACTTTTTAGATAGACCTTTTCTTATGCTTTCTCCAAGATTTTTCCATGTATCTTCTGTAAACCATGGAGAAACTTTCTCGTTCCACCAAACGGCTATACCTGTGTCACTCCACCATGTAGAGAATTCCTCCCATTTAGTCGAAAGACCTTCTTTTATTCCGTTTCCTATTTCAAGCCAATGATCTTTAGTAAACCAAGGCAAAATATTTTCTTGAATGTATTCAGATGCTTCATTCCACTTTTCTTCTATTTTACCTTTTATTTCTCCTATTTCTGTCTGTATTAAGAGCTTTTTTTCTCCCCAATATTCCTTTACATTTTCCCACCATGAAGAAATATCATTTTGAGTAGTTGTCAATTTATTATGAACTGGTAGTTCAACATTTAATCCCCACCACTCTTTTACGTTGTCTTTAAACCCAGATATTTTTTCTCTCAAGTTTGGAAGAACAACTTCTGCTCTTAAGTCCACATTATCTAGTCCATTCATTTGTTTCCATTCATCTATCCACGCTTTTAAATCAAAGCTACTTGGAACTTTTAAGCTGTCTGGAACATTATTATTGAAATCGTTTAGCGCCTTTTGGTATTCATCTAAAGATGCATAATCTTCTTTTTTCGGCATCTTAATGTTTAAGTCAACTCCGTCTGAATAACGCTCAAGTATTCCTTTTTGACTTAAAATGCCCCCACCATATGCATTTATCCACTCAAACGGATTTATAAGCTGTTTTAAGCTTTCCTGTAAATATTGTAAAAATCCACCATCTTTATATGCTTTTACTAGATTTTCTGCATCTTTTTTTATACTGTCTTTTCCAATAGTAAAAGTTAATGCCCCAGCTGCAACGGAAAGTGAAATCGGAACTACATAAGAAAGAATTGACTTTACTGACTCTTGTCCAAACGCCGCCACAAACTTCTCACTAATCAGTTTTCCTATCGTTTCCTTAAGAATTTTACCTGTAAGAATTTTACCTGCATACTTAAGTGCAAATGCTCCAATAATAAGAGATATTGTCTCAAGATCAATTTCACTCAAAAAATCCGTTACACCATCCCATACTTCTGACCACTTGATATTTCCAATTGCTGTTGTAATAGTGTCATATATTCCGTGAACCCATGTATTGATCGTTCTACCAAGTGCCGAAAAATCAAACGTTTCAAAGAAGCGATTCACTCCTGCGGCAATGGAATCCCCCAGATTTGTCCAATCAAATTCTTCTCCAAATGACAAGGCTGAATAAATTGCTGTGTTAAGCGCACTTGCAATCGTCATGCCGACATCTCCGAACAATCTTGGTGTAATAAGCCCATTAAGGAAATCTGCCAGCCCTTTTCCAAAGTTTCTAGCCTTGGAATAAATTCTATCCCAGTCAATGGACTCCATGGCATCTGATAACGCATCGCTGATATATGCCCCAAGTTCCCGCAAACTTCTGATCTGACTTTCATAGTCCTTGAAAATGGTATCTACCTGTACCAGCCCACCGGACGCACCACCGCCGGATGCACCACCACCGCCGGAACCACCAGAGCCAGATCCTTTTGAATTATCCGGAGTGGTAATCAGATTCAGTTCGTCAAAGGCTCTTAAGCCCTTATTCATCTTTTCAACGTTCTTCGCTGCCTGTCCAGTGCTGTCTGCTATATCAGCCGCGCTCCCTGATGCATCAGACCAATCATCTGCCAAACCACCGGCAGAAATCTCAAATTTCCATCCGAAGATTGATCCTAACGCATTGGTTACTGTCGTTGCAAAAGCAATAACTTTCTGCATGACTGCATTAAGAGTTCGCACAAACGGTTTAAAAGCGTTAATCAGTGCGCCACCGATAATAGCCGCAAGCTGTTCAAATGACTGCTTAAGGATTCTTACCTGGTTTGCCCATGTGTCTGATGTTCTCGCAAAGTCTCCTTGCGCCGCGGCTGTATTAGCCATAACATACTGATACCGGAGCATGGTCTTTTCTGCCTGCGTCATAGACGAAATGTCGGCATCCAATCCCTGCTTCATAGCCCACTCTTTAAGAGTAGCCTGTGTGAGGTCAAGACCGTATTTTCTTAAAGGCTCTGTCTCTCCGGTAAATACTGCCTGCAAGTTTCTAGCAACGTCAGACTGCTCCATATCATAGAAAGAAGCCATATCTGCAGTCAGCTTTGTAAGCTGTAGCGACATGTCAGCCATCTTTCCTTGTGAAAATCCCATGGCTGTACCCATAGCTTGGAATCGGCTTGCCACCTGTTTAGCGGTCAACTCTGACATGCCAAAATCCTGTATGGATGTTTTTGAAAAGTCCTGTATCAGCTTCTCATAATTGCCGAATGTGGTACGTACAACGTTCTCAACCTCTGTCAAAGAAGATGAAATGTCGATTGCATCCTTAATCTTTGAAAAAGCACGGAATAACAACCAGTATGATGCGTACAGCTTTCCGAAAGCTGCAGCAAGACTAAAGCTGCTACTCTTCGCCTTGTTCGCAGATCCGCTAAAAATGTTCAAACTTTTCCCGAGTGATGTTGCTGCTCTACCGGATGATGCGCCTGTTTTCGCCAAATTGGCAAGTGCTTCTGTCATCTGGATGATGTTTGCGCTTACGTTTGGTGCTTTTGAAAGCGTCTCAAACAGGTATTTAAGGTTATCTGCAAGCAAAGGTATGTTGTTTACTGCCCTGCCGCTCGCAACGCTTCCTAACCTTGATATAGACGTCACAAGACTACTCATGTTTGTCATATCAAATTTCAGTTCGCCGATTTTATTCATCTGGCGCACAAAATTCTGTAGTTGCGCTGATATTTGCGGCAAATTGGCTGTCGCCTGTGTAGAAATTTTACCACCAAGTCTGCTGATACTTCCTATCAGATTGGTCAAACCTGTTGTATCAAAGTTAAGTGCCCCTACGCTGTTCATTCCTTTGACAAAGTAAGCAAGGTCATCCTTAATTTTAACTAGATTGCTTGTTCCTACAGTAGCCAACGTTCCGCCCATTTTAGACAGTGCCGCCGCCGTATTCATAATTCCACTTGCATCAATCGTTTTTGTATCTTTCATTCCTGCCGCAAGATTTTTCATTGCCGCAGATATACCATAGAAAGATGATGTGTCTACATTTGAGAATTTGCTTAATGCGGTGGCAAGTGATGTAATCTCTTTTGATTTTGCACCCTTAAACCCTGTTGCCGCGTCAGACATGCTTCTAATTCCAGATGCTATGTTTGAAAGTTTACTGGTATCAAATGATAGACTTTTTCCAAGACTATCCAAACTTGATGCAAGTTTATCAATGGAATCGCTCGCTTTTGCAGAATCAGCCTTAATTTTTATCTGTAATTCATCAATATCTGCCATGACCGCACCAACTTTCTACGCATAATAAAAAGACGGTAGGCTGTGACACCTTACCGTCCTTGATTTTTTACTGAATCAAAATTTTCTGCCCTACATAAATTTTGTTTGGGTTCTTGATCCCGTTGTCTTTCTGCAATTTTGCAACCGTTACATTGTTTTCTTTTGCGATCTTTGAAAGTGTATCGCCGCGTCGTACCGTATACGTTGTCTTTTTATCTGTAGACTGCACAGAAGCATCCGTTGATCGAATATCTCCATCGTTGCACCAGCCTAATGCAACTCCATTTTTTGAAAAGCAATATGGATTATGCGTACCCGCCTTGATTCGTGTAATCGTTCCGGAAGCATACTTGATGATCGCATCTCCAATACCAGCCGTGGAAGATTTGTAGTAAGAAGAAACCGTAATTTCCTCTCCAACCTTATGAAGCGTGTTCTCTGGCTCTGGCATTACATTTACCGTGTCTACCGCTACATACAGTTCATTCAGATCGACGCATCCGGAAACACCGGCTACAAATCCCTTTGAACTGTACTGCCATCCGTAAAGTTCATGAAGAATATCAGGCTTCTTGTCTTCCGGTGCGTCCGCCGTAATCATCATAGGCGTACTGGACGGGTATCTTGCGACCCAAAACGGGCAATCAATATGCTCAAGATATGGCTTGATATAGCTGTTGTAAAAAGACAGACCCGTGTATACACCAAATTTGCACCCTGCGGCTTCAATGATCTTCTGATATTCATTGATAATAGAGACAATCTTATCGCCAATATTCTGCTGGCACTTATCCTCTACATCCAGCCACACCATCACATTTCTTCCGGCAAGAACTTCGATCACTCTTTGTGCATCAGTCCGTGCCTTTTCTGCGTTTGTTGCGTAGCTGTAATTATATACGCCCTGCACCGGAACGCCCGCTTCCGTTGCTCCTGTCCAGTTTGCTTCAAAATACTTGTCCGTCTGCAAATCTTTTCTGATTACTTTCAAAATGGCAAATTCAACGCCGTTCTCTGCTACTTTTGACCAGTTAATATTTCCATTGTACCCGGAAACATCAATACCTTTAATTTTCATGTGGCACCTCTTCTTTCTTTGGGTGGCTCAACTCATAATTTGATTGCATAATTTTGAGTTTTGCCACAAATAATTCTCTCTGTTTCTGAATTTCCTCTTCTGTCATTTCAGAATCGTTTAACAAACTATGCTCTGTGATAGGCTTGTCTACATACTTTGATTTAGCTTTTTTACCAGCAAGACAATGTTCTACTGCCACCGATACCGCAGACAATCCGTATGTTCCAAACCACATCCACATATCATTGTCTTTTTGCTTCTTCTCTAAGTTGTAAACGTCTGCATATGGCTTTAAATCAGCCGGGCAGGAAGCGTCTATATCACACACGGTAAATCCATACCCTTTAGTGACTAAAAGCCAGAATGGGCGGATTTCCGTGCAATATGTTCCCCATGTAAGTTCTCTCTGTTCTTCTACTTTTTCCTGGTAGTTTTCTTTTCCACTTCTTTTTGCTCTGCTTTGAGCAGTTTTGATAAAAAACCGTTTTCAAGTAACTCTGTTAAAAGTGCATTGTAAAGTGCATGAACATCTGCATCTTCTCCGTCAAAGTAGTCATCCAGCATGGCATATACTTTTCCAAGCTGCTGTTCCTTTTCTTCTTCAGTTTCCAAGTTGTATCCAAGCTCCTCTTTGTGAAACTTCTGCGCGCCTACAAGGATTAACTCCGGAATAAATAAAAGGATTTCGTCAACCGCTTCAATATTTTTCATCTGGTCTAATTTTGCTACTTTCTTGATAATTCCGCTTTTCACGGTTGCTTCATATCCGAATTTGATCTGTAACTCTTTCTCTCCAAGCTTTAATTTTGTCATTTTCTTTCCCTTTCTCCCTCTCATATAGGGAAAGGGCAGTCCGAAGACCGCCCTATTCTTTTAAACTGTTCCCTCAAGTTCCGATTCGGTTGTCTGATTATCGTCAGCCGATTCAACCGAACTATTCGACTGACGTGTTATTCCCCCGGTGTAAACGCTACAGCCGTGTCCATTCCCTTGTATTCCTCAATGGTAAGGTTCATTTCAACCGTCAAAAGCTCATTCTGACCAATCTCCGGCTGCGGTATCTGCTCCGGTGGCTGCGCAACCACAAAAAACGCATCTGCAAATCCAGGAATAATGGTTTCAAACCACATTCTTTTCCCATCGGTAAGCGCTTTGTACGCCGTGATAAGTGCTTCCCACTCTTCTTTTGTGGCGTCTGTAAGGTTTACCGTGATAGGGAATGAACCGCCTGTATCTGCTCGCCCCTTTACATATCTGGTAATTGCATCCTCTAAAGCGGATGCGTCGATCTGTTCCGGCTCAATGTTAATACCGCCAATCGAGTTAATTCTTGTGAGTTGTTTAAACGATGTAGGCTTTGTTCCGGCTGTCGCTTCTGTGCCATAGCCAAAAGTAATTCCTAACGTAGACAATCCTGCTGCTGCCATTTTTACCTCTCTTTCTACCGCTAAATAATGCGGTTATCAGACGCATCTCTTTGCGCCCGGTGCATAAAAAATAGAGCCTTTCGGCTCTTTTACATCAATCTGTCGTTGGCTCCGATTATCCGCCGGAACCTTGCAACGCTTCTAAATTTTTTTTCGCTGTCGTTTTTAAACTCCGGAATTGCCGTGATTTGAAATCTCATCTGCTTAAAAGCATCGGCTAAAACAGCCATGATCCCTTTTGCATCACTCTGCTTTGTGTTTGTAATGACGTCAACCTGTATTGTTTCCTGCACCGCATTTACAGATGTGCCCTCTAAATCTGCCCCGCGTTCAAGCCCCGGCATCTCATGGATGTAAATAGTCGGGAAAACAGGGTCTTTATCCAGGTTCTTTTCAACCGTTGTAAATGCAGTGTCAAAATTCATGCTTTTGTATTTCTTCTGGAGTTTTGGTTTTGCAATCGTTACCACATTGGAGAAAATGTTTGTTTCAAGGTCAAATACCCACTGGTTGCTTGCCATTATTTAACCACCTCATATGTTTTCTTGAAAATATCCGGCTTGCATGGATATAATTCTCCACTTACACCGCGGATAATATAATCTCCAACAGTAACATGATGGTTTCCTTCAAGCGTCTTAATGTAAAGTTCGCATGGCGGCGCGTCTTCTGAAATCGGATTCTGGTAAAACAAAACGCCTTTTTTAAATGCTTCTGACGCCCATTTCGGCACGTACCAATTACCGTCTTTATCCTTTAAATCGCCGTCATACTGAAATGCTTCAATTACTACCGGTTTTTTCCTGTACTTCATTATCCAAACACCTCCTTCGCTGTCTGTGTAACAATCTGCCGCAACTCATTTGCGGTCAGATACATAAATGGTCGGCTTGGCATTCCCTCTGTAAACCACCAATCGCCATTGTCGTCCTGATAAAACCATCCATATCTTCCATCTGAAATCTGATGGATAGTTTTTCCACTTGCGTACTGCCACGAAACGCCATCCGGCAGTTTCCCAGGATAAGGACTTTGCTGTCCCACAATTCCGGTTCCAAACTCAACAAATGCGGCGTGGTCTGTACCGGCTATTACCGCCCATATCCCGCCGCCCTTAGTGCTACCTTCATATTCCGCATAAATACTAGAAATGAGTTCCGATGTAAATATTGCGTCAAGGTCAGCAATTTGCACTCTGGCAATCTCTACGCCCTTTTCCGCGAGTTTTTCTGCCAACAGCTGGCATTTATATGTCAAGCTGTTTTGATAGGCTCTAAGCTCTCGTATGGCGTTCTGAATAGACTTTTCAGACAGGCTCATTGTGATTACTTTCTTTCCCATGCCGCACCTACTTCACATTTTTTTGCAATAAGAACAAATCAACCGTCAATCCCTCGTCTGCAACACCTTTTACGATGTAATCAGCCGAATTTTCGTCAACGATTGTATTCTCTTCATCTTTGTACCTTACATCTGACCTTTTCCATACCAAAGAGCCGACGCTCAATGGAAGTTTCCCTTTGTCCTCGACAATCTGAACAAAGTTTGTTGAATTGTCAACGCCAAACTCTTTTATAAGTGCTTCACTCAACTTATTGCTGATTGAAGAATAAAAAACCACAGGCTTCTCATAACCTGTGGTATACTCTCCGGTTGTTTTCGGTATTTTGTTTCCATCTTCATCGAGGTAATAAATTACATTTCCATCTGAATCAGTATATGAAGAATATTCGATGTTTCCATCCTCGTCCGTCACATACACCGGAACCTTTCCGCTCTGTAGCGAATAACTCATTTTTTGCTTATTGATCTCAAGCATTTCACTTCACATCCTTGCCGAACCGCTTCCACAGCTCAGAAAGCTTTTCCCATCCATACATCGCGACAAACGCAACAATAAATCCTGCAATAATAGCCGCCAAGATCATATACCATAAAATTGATGTCTGGATGTACTGCATGTATGCCACAAACGCAGCGACCGTGATACCGATGGAAAGGAAAAATACCAAGATGTCCGTCGGAACCTTAGAAAATACGCCTACACCTTTGATTACCTGTGTTACCACAGACACAACAAATGCCAGCGCACCAATAATCGCCAGAATAATTGTCATGTTAGCAATTACCGCCTGTATAATATCCATGATTAAACCTCCTTGTCATCATTAAGACGGGTTTCTATTCCGTCAATTCTGTGATGAGCCGATTTCACACTTTCCTCGACCTTTATGATCCTGTTGTCATGAGAATTTATTTCTTTTCGCATCTCAGATACTTCATTTTTGATCTCGGTCGTGTTGTTTGAAATGGCATCCAGTTTCATATTGATGCGTGTATTTTCTTTCACGCGTTCCTCAACATCCTTTGTGTCTGTTCGCTTGTTATTCTTTAATCCCATATAGACGGAAAAACCGAGTGATAACACGCTTATAATGATTGCTGTAGATAATTCTATCGTCATCATATACCGCCTTTCTTTGTAATTGGCACACCGCCCACCACCGCTCAATGTGTGCCGCCTGCTACGTTTTTCCAACATCGGCAAAACGTAACGCACAATCTTCTTTTATTAATGCCCTATAGGCGATGTTAAATTGCTTTTACAAACGGAAATACTCCAACAAATAAGCTTTCCCTGTCTTTCCAGCTACGGCTTACGCCGTTTTCTGAATAACTTGCCATATAGGCTTCTCCTGCCTGTGAATGGTCGTACACGGCTAAATTGACGATTACATCATCAAACTTTTTCAAGTCCTCGGATATTTTTTCATCTGTGTAGCTTTCCGGGTAATTCCGCTTGCTTACCAATTCATTTCTTGCCTGCTTGATAAGCTGTTCAATGTAAGGATTATCTTCTTTCTGGTCGAACACGACAACATCAGAAGTAACACCATCTTCATCCGTAACGGTTTCAATATGAAATTGTTTCAGTCTGATTTTGACCTGCTCTAATGTTGTGTATTCGCTCATTCTTCCCCACCTATAATCCGAACTGCTCGATCAAAATACGTTTCAGTTCCGCTCCGCTGATTTCTTCTGCACCCTCAATCCCATGTTCAGCGGCAAGTGCCTGTAAATCAGCAGTGCTCATTCTGTTAATCTCTGTCTTGGTGTACCCGCCGGAAGATTTCTCTCCCGGAACAATGTCCGGGATTTCATCTCCTGCTTTATACCATCTTCCATTGCGTTTTACCGTGTATTCAGCAATCATACCGCACCTCCTACGCAACTTTCATGACAACAACGCTGTCCATGCCCTCAAAAGTAGGCAATCCGATCATTGACACAACGCAATGAGTGTTGATCGGATGATTTGTTGCGTATGTATATACCGAAATACCGGTTTCTACAATAGAAAGGTTTCCGTCTGTCAAACTTCCGCTTCTCTCTTCCGGTGTCTTTCCAAAGACATAATCTCCAAGGTACACGCCGGATGCCTGCGCTGAAATAACTCCTGTAGGAATAAAATATTTGGTGGCACCGTCTGCAGGGTCGATGTAAAGTTTGTCGTAAACTTCAATCTCGATGCCGTATCCTCTAAGATACTCTGTAACCTGCCCCTGCTGTAAGCGAATGCCGCCATTGTAAGCAGTAATTCCAAGCACCTGTTTCTTTGTGTCCTCCGCCTTAAGGACCATTTCCCATGTTTCTGTATTCATGCTAAAGCGTGCAAGGGAATATCCGGTTTTCTTTGCAAACTCACGTTTAATCTCGATAAGGTCATCAAGTGGAGTTGCTGTTTCGGATGCAGACCATTTATCGGTATCGCTTCCGGATATATCCTTGTAATGATCTCTCTTGTGCGCCACTCCATTGTCCGAAGTATAATCCACATAGTAGCTCTTTCCGCCAATTGTTACCTGTACTCTTGGAATACCATCAGATGGTGCTAATAACTGCCAAATCTGGCGTTCCGGCACCACTCTTGCCCCCTCAATAAGCATCATCGGTTTTTTGCTGATTTCTCTAAGCACCTGGTTTGCCATGTTGGAATTTTCTGCCGACTGGTAATTTGCATACTCCTGCTCTTCACGCTCTGTTACCATGTAAGATTCACGGTAGAAAGGCATCTCGTTCTGAATGTCCGAAAATCCACCAACGTCTCTTAACTCTGCCTGCGCATCAAAATTGGATGCCTTTAAGGATACTGGAAGACCGTTTTTCCCTTTGATAAATCTAAGCTCAAGGCTGTCCTGTTTTCTGGTTCCAAATTTCTGTCTACCTAAGTAAGGCGCAGAACCAAGCGTTTTTTCATAATTATTCCACATAACCCCAAGGCTTCTTGCGGTAAATGCTTCTGATAATGGTAATGCCATTCTCTAATACCTCCATTTCTTAATCAAAAAAAGTGACACGCGGTGTTGCTGCTTTTGCAGTTGCTTCCACGGTCACTCCGTTCGCTGTTACCTTTGCGTTGTCAATAGAACC
>OGXQ01000372.1_pt1 | contig 35593 bp, 31 predicted proteins | sample 1576291 | NCBI WGS metagenome assembly OGXQ01 (sample SAMEA3541575, study PRJEB24748) | human gut metagenome | biome: human gut; feature: human-associated habitat; material: faeces | place: China | collected 2012 | reverse complement strand
CTCGCATCGTCCCGCCAGACCACCTGGATCCGCGCCCCCTCCGCCCGCAGCAGAGTTGATTTATTGTCGAAATTATCTCAGTACCGATGCGGATGAGGCGAGAGAGCACATTATTCAATTGAAGAAGAGAATTGAATTTGCTGGCCGGCTTGGGATACAGAAGGTTATAACATCCACTGGAATTAATAAATCAATAGAAGAGGGAATTTATGATCGAGATCCAGAGGTGAAGGATAGAGGAAACATGATTCGCAGAATTCCGGTTCGCAGTCTTGATGCTTTTGTGGATACTTTTGGACCATTAGTAGAATTAGCAGAAAAAAATCATGTACGCCTATGCTTTGAAAATTGTCCTTTAATGGGGAATATCGCAATTTCACCAGTTATGTGGCACAAGATTTTTGAGCGGTTAGAAAGTGAGTGCCTTGGACTTGCCTATGATCCGAGTCATTTGGTCTGGGAAATGATGGATCCCTATGCACCGATATCAGAATTTAAAGATAAAATTTTTCATTTTCATGCGAAGGATACAAAAATCGATCGAGAGCAGCTTTCCCGCACGGGAATTCTGACAGATTTTAGCTGGTGGACATATCGAATTCCAGGAAGAGGAGAAATAGACTGGGGGCGAATGCTTGGCGAACTAAAGAAGATTGGTTATGATGGTACGATTAGTATTGAGCATGAAGATCAGGAGTATGAAGGTAGTTTGGAAGCAGTATCAGAAGGAATTTTAAAGAGTCGTACATTTCTTGAACAGCATCTTAAATAGAATATGGAGGATAAGAGAATGATTCGAATTGGTATTATAGGAACAGGATATACAATTGGTATTGCAGGAAATCACATTAAAGCTTACCAGTGCTGCTCTGATGCACAAATTACAGCGGTGTATGATTTGCTTGAAGGCCGTGCAGAAGATTATATTGAAAAATATGGATTGAAAGAGGCAAAAGCCTGCAAATGTTTGGATGAATTGTTAGAATCCTGCGATGCAGTTAGTATCTGTACTCCAAATGCTACTCACGTCGAATTGGCAGTTTCTGCGCTTAAGGCAGGATGTCATGTGTTATGCGAAAAACCGTTTGCGCCTAAGCCGGAAGATTGTGCAGAAGCGATTAAATACGCAAAATTGACACATAAAGTTGCAATGATAGGGCTGTGTTATCGAGATATTCCAGGCTTTGCTTATATGAAACAGCTTCTGGATGAAGGAGTTATTGGTGATGTATATTTTGTAAGAGAGGAGCAGGGAGGAGATCGGATTGCGAATCCAAATGTAAAACTAGAATGGAGAATGCAGAAAGATTTGTCTGGACCAGGGGCACTGGCTGATTTTGGAAGTCATATGATGGATATATGTGATTATTTATTGCGTGATACATGTGGAAAAATTCAGGAGATTCACTGCATGGAGCACACAGGGATTAAGAAGCGTGAACTGATTCATAGGCCGGGTGTTTTTGGTACAGTTACCAATGATGATGTGGCATGCTGGAATTGCCGTACGGAAAATGGAACGCTTTATAGCTTTACAGCAAGCCGTGTAGGAGCTACCTTTGTATTGGAAATTGTAGGCGCTGGGGGGAAGATGATATTTAATGGCTCAAAGCCGTTTGAACTTACACTTCAGCTTAAGGATAAAGATGGTGGTTATACAAAGGCTCCAGAAGTAGTTTCGGTACCAGAAAGTTGCTACGGTACGGATGAACGTGCTCCGAGAATTCCATTTGAGATTAATTTTTATTACGAGATACGTCAGTTCCTTGATGCGATTCAGGAAGGAAAAGAAAGTCTTTTGACGTTTGAACGTGGATTATATCTTCAGGAATTGATTCAGGCAGCACAGGAATCTGCAGAAACCGGTATGACAGTAAAATTATTTTAAAGACTATGTGAATATAGGAATAATAGAGGAGAATACAGAGAATGAGATTTGGAGCACATTGTGTATTATATGGAACAGAAATCGCATCAAATCCTGATGGAGTTCTTGGAAGATTAGCAAGAGCCGGTGCAGAAGGATGTGAGATAGGACAACGTTTTTTTGGAACAGAAAACAGAGATGGACTTTTGACTGCATTGGAAAACAATCATGTAGAAATGAGTGGAATGCATTGTGGTGGATTAAAGTTGATCGATTTAATTCGGGAACCGGAGAAAGCAGAGGCGGCATTATACAGCACAGCGAGATTTGTGGCACCCATGAAAAATAAAAATGTAATTGCTACAGGTGGAGCTGCATTTGAAGAGATACAGGATCTTCCGGTTGGAGCAGGAGCGATAGAACTAGAACTTCACGATCCGGAATTAGTAAAAATGGCAGCTGTCAGGCTAAATGAAATGGTAAAAAAAATAAAAGATGAACTTGGAGTTCAGGTGCATTATCATAATCACAGCTGGGAATTTGCAGATAACGGGTTGATTTGGAATACACTGGTTCGTGAGGCTCCAGATCTTAAGTTTGCATTAGATATAGGGTGGGCTGCGGTATCTGGATTTGAACCGGTAAACCTTTTAGAAACTTGTGCAGAACGAATTGATTATGTTCATTTAAGGGATTATAAAAAATCGGAAGAGGGGCAGAAGAAGAAATTCTCTGAAGTACACTCCGGTTATGTAAATCTTGGAACCGGAGACATGAATTATGTGAATCTTTTTCCAATTTTAGATCGAGTATTGGGTAAGAATGGATGGGCGATCGTAGAGTACGAAATTGGAAATTTTGATGAGACTAGTTATGCCAGTGCTCTTAGCTATCTGCGAGGACTGAATGATATGATGCACAGAGGACGTTAGTCTGAAGACAAGAAAAAGTTTGTGTTATTAGCAGAAAGATGGCAGAATGGAGATTAAAATGAAAAAACTGCGAATTGCGGTGCTTGGCTGTGGAAGAATTGCATCGGTATATGAAGAGGCATTTTATAAGTTAAAGGAAGAAGCAGAGATTGTTCTGGCTATGGATAAAGTACTTGAGCGGGCAGAGAAATTTGCAGAGAAATTTCCGGGATGCTATGCATCTGATCAAGTAGAGTTTGATTCGTTTCGTCAGATTTTATTGCAGGTGAAGCCCGATTTAGTTCATATTTTGCTTCCGCATCACCTGCATGGCAGATATTCGGTTGTATCCATGGAATGTGGTGTTCATGTTCTTACAGAAAAACCAGTTACCATAAGCCTTGCAGAGGCAGATCAGCTGATTGAAGTGCGAGAGCGAACAGGAATGCAGCTTGGGGTAATTTATCAAAATCGTTTTATTGAAGGTGTTCAGGAAGTTAAAAGAAGAATTGCGTCTGGAGAGTTTGGCAAAGTGAAAGGAGCCTTTTCTACACTGAACTGGTATCGTCCAGAAAGTTATTATAAATGTGACTGGAAAGGGCATTGGGATACAGAGGGCGGCGGTGTAATCATTGATCAGGCAATTCATTCCATTGACTTAGTACGTTATATGACGGGGCTGGAAGCAAAAAGGATTTTGGGGCATACGGCAAGGCGCGTTTTGACGGGGATTGAAGTAGAGGATGAAGCAGATGCAGCGATTTGGCTGGAGAACGGAGCAGTCTATTCCTTTTATGCGTGCAACTATTATACAACAAATAGTCCGATACGAGTAGAAATAAGCTGTGAGAAAGCGACGGCACTTTTAACTTATAATAAAATGGAAATCACATTTGCATCTGGAGAAAAAGAAGAGATCTTACCATCAGCTTGTCCGAATAGTAAGGGGGAAAGCTATTGGGGAAGTTATCACTTTTATCAGATAGAAAAATGCTATCAGGCATTGAGAGAGGGAAAGAAGATGCCATGGGCAGCAGAAGATGCAAAAAAAACACTGGAGATTGTGCAGGGAATATATGAATCATCCAGAATTAATGGTCCAGTAGAATTATAATTACCAGAAAATTTGAAAAAATTTAATAAAATAAAAATAGTCTGACAATAATGATGAAAACAACATAATAACAAATAATCTGAAAACTTCCTCAAAAAACCTGTTTACAAACTGGGTAAAATGTAGTATTATCATTATCATGTTACTGGCAGACAGCTAATCAAAAAGTTATGGATAGGAATTGCGTGATGCAGAGCAAGGCGCTCTGCGCGCAATTTCTTTTTAAACACTTAACTTTAATGAATTGCTGTGCGAAAGCAACCAAGGAACAAATGATGGAAAGGGAAACCCCAAAACAGTATTTTGGAAAGGAAACAGATATGGAAGATGTTCAGAGAATTACAGGGGCCGCTGCTGCCCAGCAGGCTGAAAGAAATGATGAACGTTTCGGACTGTACGATCCCAGATTTGAGCATGATAACTGCGGAATTGGTGCGGTTGCTAATATTAAAGGCATAAAAAGTCATAAAACCGTGGACCAGGCTTTGCACATTGTAGAGAATCTGGAGCACCGGGCAGGAAAGGATGCAGAGGGCAAGACAGGAGACGGCGTAGGAATTATGCTTCAGATTTCTCACCGTTTTTTTAAGAAGGTGACACAGCTTCTTGGTATCGAGCTGGGAGAGGAGAGAACCTATGGTGTTGGTATGTTTTTCTTTCCTCAGGATGAGCTTGCAAGAAATCAAGCCAAAAAGATGTTTGAGATTATTGTAAAAAAGGAAGGGCTTGAGTTCCTGGGATGGAGAGATCTGCCCATCCATCCGGAGCAGATTGGAGACAGGGCAGTAGAAAAGATGCCTCATATTGTTCAGGGCTTTATCGGCAAGCCGTCAGGAGTGGAAAAGGGGCTGGAGTTTGATCGCAGACTGTATGTGGCTCGTCGTGTGTTTGAACAGAGCAATGACAATACGTATGTGGTGTCGCTGAGCAGCAGAACTATTGTATACAAAGGAATGTTTCTGGTAAAAGAACTGAGAAAGTTTTTTGAGGATTTGCAGGATCCGGATTATGAATCTGCGATTGCTGTAGTTCACTCCCGATTCAGCACCAATACGAATCCGAGCTGGATGAGAGCGCATCCAAACCGCCTGATTGTTCACAATGGAGAGATCAATACCATCCGTGGAAATGTCGATAAGATGATGGCCCGTGAGGAAACGATGGAATCGGAGTTTTTCAAGTCAGAGATGCACAAGGTTCTTCCAATTATTAATCAGGAGGGCTCGGATTCTGCCATGCTGGATAATGCTCTGGAGTTTATGATGATGAGCGGTATGGAGCTTCCGTTAGCAGTGATGATTACCATTCCGGCTCCCTGGGCTCATGACAAGTCTATGCCTCAGGAGGTAAAGGATTTTTACCAGTATTATGCAACTATGATGGAGCCATGGGATGGCCCTGCCTCGATCGTATTCAGTGACGGTGATGTGATGGGGGCAGTGTTGGACAGAAACGGACTTCGCCCCTCCCGTTATTACATTACAGATGATGATCAGGTGATTTTGGCGTCCGAGGTAGGTGCGATTGAGGTGGATCCTTCCCATGTTGTGAAAAAGGAACGTCTCCGTCCGGGACGGATGCTTTTGATTGATACGGTAAAAGGGGAACTGGTCAGCGATGAGGCTTTGAAAATGCGTTACGCCTCCCGTCGTCCTTATGGAGAGTGGCTGGATTCCAACCTGGTAGAGCTGGACAAGCTTCCGATTCCGAATAAAGGGGTTCTGTCTATGACAAAGGCTGAGCGGGCAAGGCTGCAGAAAACCTACGGTTATACGTATGAGCAGTATAAAACCATGATTCTGCCTATGGCCTTAAATGGAATTGAACCGGTTTCTGCTATGGGAGCAGACAGTCCGCTGGCAGTTCTGTCGAAGAAGCATCAGCCACTGTTTAATTATTTTAAACAGCTTTTTGCTCAGGTAACAAATCCTCCGATTGATTCTATTCGGGAAGAAATTGTAACAGCTTCATGTCCCGGACAAAGAAAAACCGCAGCGGCGAACCGTACAAAATCTGGCGCTGCGGCAAGGCCACCACCGAGGGCAAGCTGCACACCGATGCTCAAGGCAATCCCATGGGCTGTGATGTTGGGCGGCAAATCCGGGAGGATGTGGCCATGGACATTTTAAAGCGTGCTGTAGCGGCCGTAGAGCTGGACAGGGAAGAGGTCATCCGAAATCTCACCCGCATTGTGGAGGGCGTTCTGAAGGACAGCAGGGACGATGGCAGTGCCGATCTGCGGCGGCTGAACCGGGAACTGGAAGGAGAGAAGGAGAAGAAGCAGCGGGCGCTGGAGGAATTCTTCGACCGCACCATTACCAAGGCGGATTTTCAGTTTATGAACGAGCGCTGCGACCGGAAAATCGCCCAGATTCAGGAGCAGATCGTTGTTATTGAAAAGCGACGCATAATTGATACCCAGACCACCGGTGTAAAAAAGGACGTGCGAGAGGCCATTAAAAGCATCGTAAAAGGGGAGAGGGCCAGCGACGATTTCTATGGCCGTCTGCTGCACCATATGACTCTCCACAGCGACGGAAAAGTGGAGGTTTCCCTGAATTTATTGCCTGCACGGTGGTATTTCGTGCTGGACGGCCTTGCGGAGTACGAGGCACAAAAGGCGGTTCAAAACGCTTCCACGGTACCAATATCGGTTAGCAGGCCCTTCAACTCTGGATAAGGCATGGAGTACCGCTGACTTAAATACCGCAGGGAGGCCCCCAGTTCACCGTCTGGACCGCCATACTGGGAGATGATGACCTGCGCCAGCTTCGCGTTGGGCTCTTTGATATTTACCGGAAATTGCAATCTTTTTTCATAGTTCCACATCAGTTACAGCCTCCTTCCCAGGGGAGAGGGGCACTGCCCCAGCGCCAGTCCCTGTTACTTTCGGCGAGATCCTTGCGCAGTGGGTAATATTCTCTGGCAAATTCCCGCTCCATCTGTGTTTTGATCCGTGCATAGTGGTTGAAGTATTCCATGGCTTTTTGATCCGAAGGGTGAGTGTCCAGATACAGCATCATATCTGTCAGGACGAAATCAGCGATGCCGATATCATGCAGCTTTTTTTCTTCACTGTTCATTTGACACATCTCCTTCCTGTAAAGGGTTTGTCAAGTTCGGGGAAAATGGTACCGGCTTTGTAGCCTCTTTCCAGATTTTCATACATTTGGGTAAAATGCTGCCAGGGAACATAAGCCATGGCAAGAGGATATTTTTCAAACGGTTCCTCGAAAGAATAATCTTTCATAGCAATCAGCTGTCCTTTCCGTAAAAATATTTATTATATGGTATGAACTAAGAAGAAAAGAGTGCATAGCTTTGGATGATACAAAATGGATACAATCAGGAGTTAAAGTAATATAAGAATTTATAGAATGAGGGGCAGAAGAAATGTTCAGGATATTAATTGCGGAAGATGAAGAGCCGATCGCTAATCTGATCCGGATGAATCTGACAAGGGCAGGGTATCTGTGTACCTGGGCGCCGGATGGGAAAAGTGCGGCAGATCTTATGGAACAGGAAAAATTTGACCTGGCACTGTTAGACATCATGCTTCCGGGGATCAACGGCTATGAGCTGATGGATTATGCGAAAGCCTGTGAGCTGCCGGTGATCTTCCTGACGGCGCTGGGATCTACAGAACATAAGGTGAAAGGACTCCGAATGGGGGCGGATGATTATCTGCCCAAGCCGTTTGAGATCGTAGAGCTGCTTGCCAGAGTGGAGGCGGTGCTGCGCAGATATCATAAGACGGAGACGGTCATCCGGGCGTGCAATGCCACCATAGACACAGCATCCCACAGAGTGACTCTGGACGGAGAGGAAATCTATCTGACACCGAAGGAATTTGATCTGCTGTTATTATTTGCCAGGAATAAAAACAGGGCGTTGTACAGGGAAACTATATATGAGACTGTATGGGGTGGCGAATATATGGGACAGAGCCGGACCGTGGATCTGCATGTGCAGCGGCTGAAGAAAAAGTTACATTGGGAAAATATTATTATAGCGGTATATAAAGTGGGGTATCGTTTGAATGAAGTTCACGTATAAATTATTTTTTTCCATCACAGCACTTCTTACGGCAGCCTTCATGCTGTTTGGAAGCTTTATGCTGTTTTTCTATTTTAACCGTATGTTAGAACGGGAGACGGAGCAGGGAAAACGTGAGAACCTGCTCTTTCAGACCATTTATGATATGGTGTATCAGAACATGGAAAAATACGGAGCAGAATTCGCGGGGATACAGGCGGGAAATTCCGCAACAGAACGGATGACGGATCAGAACGGTACGGAATGTATGATCCTTGAAACGGATGGCACGATCACTCTGGAGGGCAGCCTGAAACTGCCACAGGATGAGATCAGGAGTCTTGCGGAAGAAATGATCCGCACCATGGATCCCGGTGCAGATCAGGTCTACGGTGTCCGCAAGGTAGGAACGCGTTATTATCTGCTCAGCATTATCACAGATCAGGCGACGGATTCGGCAGATATGGTATATCTTGGGATCCTGAAGGACCTGAGCGGCATTTATGAAGAGCGGAGCAATATGATGCGGCAATATGGTATTGCTCTGGCAGGTCTGCTGGTGATCGGTGGTCTGGCAGCTTTTTTACTGTCCAGATATCTGACCCGGCCCATAGAGCAGTTAAACCGCACGGCGGGGAGGATTGCCGAGGGAAATCTGGAGAAGAGGGCAGCCTATCAGGGTGCAGATGAGATCGGAGAACTGTCCCGGAGCTTTAACCGGATGACGGACAGACTGGTACGCCAGATGGAGGAAAAAGAGCTGGAAGCAAAACAGAAGGAGGATTTTACGGCGGCATTTGCTCATGAACTCAAGACACCTTTAACTTCCATCATTGGATATGCGGATATGCTGAACTCCTATGAACTGACAGAGCAGGAGCGGGGCGAAGCCACCTATTATATTTTCAGCCAGGGAAAACGTCTGGAAAGTCTGTCTCACAAATTGCTGGAGCTGGTGGGAATGGACAGACAGGAATTGGAATTCAAGAAGATTCAGACGAAAGAACTGGAGGAAAATATCCGGGATACGATGCGGATCCCCTTTGAACGCAAAGGGATCCGGGGAAAGATCAATCTGGAAAGAGGGGTGATTTTAGGTGACAGAGATCTGCTTTTGTCACTGTTATATAATCTGCTGGATAATGCTGTAAAGGCTGTGGAAGAAGGCGGATTTATCCTGATGAAAGGAAGTAAGCTCACACAGGGCTATGAGATCAAGGTTGTAGACAACGGCAGGGGGATCCCGCAGGAAGAGATCGCGAGGATCACGGAGGCTTTTTATATGGTGGATAAGTCCAGATCCCGCAAGGAGGGCGGAGCCGGCATCGGAATGGCTCTCTGTCAGAAGATCATCACCCTGCATCAGGGGGAACTGAAGATTGACAGCAAGCTTGGAGAAGGCACGGTAATGCGCTTATATTTTCCCGGGGAAATGCAGGTGGTAAAAAATAAAAGCAACAGGGGAGCAAAAGGCGGAATATGAAAAAACAGGAGAATAAGAACCGACGCAATTTCCTACTATGTATGGGTGGACTGCTCGTGCTGATCGTATTTGCATTCGCAGGACCGGAAGGGTTGCTACAATTGCAGGATAAGAGCAGGCTGACCGGGTCAGTCAGCATATCAAATACAGGAACGGATTATACCGTCTGGAAGGAAGAGTATGAGACAGACACCATGCGCAGACTTCAAAATCTGGCAGACGGTATCGCTGCGGGAAAACAGTACTATATCTCTGAACAAGATTATGAAGCTGCAACAGATGGTGAAATATATGGTCTGATCGATGAATATATTTTAAATACGGAATGGAATTACACTTTTCAGGATATGGGAGTGATCCCGGAGGATTATTTTTTTAAAAATATAGATACAGATAACATTTCCATCAAACGATATATTTTGTATGATGAAAAGCTGTCGGATGGAGTCGCGATCATGGCCTATGACATCTGTATGCGCATGAAGGAAGAGGAGGTTACGGGAGTCAGTATAGAGTGTGTCGTGGATTCTGAGACCGGAACACTCTATGCCATGAAGGTTGTGCTGGAAGATGAGACAGAACCGGTTACATGGGATGATATCGGTGCGGATGCCCCTTATTATGCTATCACCGATTATATGCAGTCCTATCTGCATGATTATTATTCCGAAACCTATATGGAAATGGAAGGAGAGGTGCCTTATGATACCAATGCACAGATCATGTGGGATAAAGAGGCTGAAATAAAGGCAGAAATAGAAGCTGAAGCAGAAGTGAAGGAGCAGACAGCCACGGAAAACGAAGACGGTGAGTATACGAGTGACCTGGAATACGGAGAGCATAAACTGCATCTGATCGCAACACTGCTCAATGCTTCCGAAGGACAACTGGAGAAAGGTGTCGGATATTTGTTCGGGATTCGTGAGATCGCAGAAAAGATCCCGGGTTTTCTGCCGGATATCCAGTAAATACATTCCGGAAATACAGGAATCCGGAAAAGCAGCCGGACAGTGATATCAATGTATAAAATAGAAAAATAAAGAATATAGTTTAGAAAAATAAGTCAGGGAGACAGACTTCTTATGCTCGCAGAGGTAATAGGTTTTTTACAGCAGGCAGACCGGATCATATGGGGACCCTGGCTTATTTTTTTATTATTGGGCTGTGGCTGCTATCTGATGATCAGTCTGCGCTTTCTTCCCTTGAGAAATCTGTTGGCGGCACTTGGTCTGGTGTTCCATTCTAAGAGCCGGAAAGGTACAGACGGGGAAGGGGTTTCTTCTTTTTCAGCCCTGACTACGGAACTGGCAGCAACAATAGGTACGGGAAATATCGTAGGCGTGGCTACTGCCATGGTGTTAGGAGGACCGGGAGCACTGTTCTGGATGCTTTTGTCCGGGATCATCGGGCTGTCGACCAAACTGGTGGAAAGTACGCTGTGTGTCAGATATCGTGTAAGAGATCACAAAGGGAAACCGGTGGGTGGCCCCATGTATGTTCTTCAAAATGCATTTCCGTATAGACGCATGGGGCGGATCCTTGCGATACTGTTTGCAATATTCGCAGTACTTGCCTCCTTTGGCATGGGGAATATGACGCAGGGGAATTCTATTGCGGAGGCACTGGCAGTGACTTTTGGAGTCGACCGGACAGTGACAGGACTGGTGATTGGTATCTTTACAATTCTGGTGATCCTTGGAGGAATCGATAAAATAGCAAGGGTCACGGAATATCTGGTGCCCTGTATGGCAGTATTTTATCTGTTCGGAACAGGCATGGTGATCTTTACGCATTTACATAATCTACCGGCAGGAATTCTGCAGATTTTATGCGGTGCTTTCTGCCCGGAAGCTATGGCAGGAGGGAGCATTGGATTCTTATGTTCCGGCAGGCAGGCTATGCGCTATGGTGTCTCCCGTGGAGTATTTTCCAACGAAGCGGGACTCGGAGCAGCCGGAATCAGTGCGGCTTGTGCAGATACACCGGATGCGGTGCGGCAAGGCTATATCAGCATGACGGGAGTTTTTATAGATACCATTGTGATCTGTTCTCTGACGGGGCTTGCCATAGCATCCAGCGGTATGCTGGGACAGAGGGATGCGCAGGGGGAGCTTTTGAACGGAACAGCGCTTATGATCGCTGTATTTTCCGCCACATTTGGCAGGGCGGGGGAATGGATGCTTGCACTATCTATCGCATTGTTTGCGTTTGCTACAATTATTGCCTGGGAATATCAGGGAGAGAAAGCCTTTGAATATCTGGCTGGAAATAGTCGCCGGACAGGGTGGTATCGTCTGTGCTATGGAATGTTTGCCTTTTTTGGGGCGGTCTGTTCGCTGGAAGCGGTATGGGATTTCTCGGATATCTGTAACGGTCTGATGGCGGTGCCGAATCTACTGGCGGTAGTGATGCTGTCGCAGGGAATCTGCCGGGAAATAAGAACCTATAAGCTCTGAACGATCACACCGAAATTACCTTTTAAATAAAATTAAATATTGAAGCGATGCGGCCACCATGATATGATAAATAAGATATGGCTATTCGAATTTGAGAGAAGAACATGCCCGGATAAGTTGTATTTGTGTAGAAATGTTAGGAGTGAGATTATGACTAAGACGATAGAGAATTTTTTACGATATGTGAAGATCGATACCCAGTCCAGTGAAGAAAGCACTACGATCCCCAGCACCATGAAACAGCATGACCTGGCAGGTGTGCTTGTCAGTGAACTGGAGACTATGGGCGCCACAGAGATCACTTATGATCGGGAGCACTGCTATGTCTATGCCACCGTTCCGGCATCCGCAGGCTGCGAGAATGCACCGGTGCTTGGGTTTATTGCCCATATGGATACTTCTCCAGCAGTGACGGATACCAATGTGAAGCCCCGGATCGTGGAGCATTATGACGGAAAAGATATCGTACTGAATGCAGCAGAGAACATCGTTATGAAGACAGCGGATTTCCCGGAGCTGCTAAATTATGTGGGGAAAGATTTGATCGTGACCGATGGAACGACGCTGCTTGGAGCAGATGACAAAGCAGGTGTTGCTGAGATCATGACCATGGCGGAAGACTTGTTAAATCATCCTGAGAAAAAGCACGGCAAGATCCGCATTGGTTTCACCCCGGATGAGGAAGTCGGTGCCGGAGCGGATCATTTTGATGTGAAACTGTTTGGTGCAGATTATGCGTATACCGTAGACGGTGGTGCACTGGGCGAACTGGAATATGAGAATTTTAATGCCGCCGGGGCAAAGCTTCATGTCTATGGCAGGAGTGTGCATCCCGGTTCCGCCAAAGGCAAAATGAAAAATGCCATTCTGATCGCGCAGGAGTTCCAGAAGCTGCTGCCGGTAGAGCAGAATCCAATGTATACCGAAGGCTATGAGGGCTTCTTCCATCTGGATGCTATAAGCGGCAATGTGGAGGAAGTTACTGCGGACTATATTATCCGTGATCATAACAGACAGCTGTTTGAACAGAAAAAAGAGCTGTTTTTGTCCTGTGCGGATTTCCTGAACCGGAAGTATGGGGAAGGCACCGCTATAGTGGATATGAAAGATTCTTACTATAACATGCGGGAGATCATGGAGCAGCATATGCACCTGATCGATAACGCGAAAGCTGCCATGGAAGAGCTGGGGATCGAACCCAGGGTATCTCCCATCCGCGGCGGTACCGACGGCGCCAGACTGTCCTTCATGGGACTGCCCTGCCCGAACCTGTGCACCGGCGGAGAAAATTATCACGGCAGATATGAGTATGCCTGTGTACAGTCCATGGAAAAAACGACCGGACTATTGATCGCCATTGCAGCAAAATACGCAGACAGATAATAGATACAGATATTTAGAAAGGCAATATTTTTTATATGACAAATGTAACACAAATGAACGAAACCGACAGACAGTATTATTTTATGGAGAAAGCCTCCGGTCATGTGGCAAAGCTTGGAGAAGAACTGGGCAGAAGGCCTACCTGCTGTGTGACTACTTTCGGGTGTCAGATGAATGCCAGGGATTCGGAAAAACTGGTGGGAATCCTGGAAAAAGTCGGCTATGAGATCATTGAAGATGAGAATGCGGACTTTGTGATCTATAATACCTGTACGGTGAGAGATAACGCCAACCAGCGTGTCTATGGAAGACTGGGAGTGTTAAACGGCTATAAAAGGAAAAATCCTCATATGAAGATCGCACTGTGCGGCTGTATGATGCAGGAACCCACCGTGATCGAGAAGATTAAAAACAGTTACCGCTTCGTGGATCTGATCTTCGGAACTCATAATATTTTCAAATTCGCAGAGCTGTTATGCTCCCTGTTTGAAAATGAGGGAATGGTCATTGATATCTGGAAGGATACGGACAAGATCGTGGAAGATCTGCCGGTGGAGAGAAAGTATTCTTTCAAATCAGGTATCAATATTATGTTCGGCTGCAATAATTTCTGCAGCTATTGTATTGTCCCCTATGTCCGCGGCAGAGAGCGAAGCCGTAATCCGAAGGATATCATCCGGGAGATCGAGGGTCTGGTGGCAGACGGCGTTGTGGAGATCATGCTGCTGGGACAGAATGTAAATTCCTACGGTAAAAATCTGGAAGAGCCCATTACCTTTGCACAGCTTTTGCAGGAAGTAGAAAGAATCGAAGGATTGGAGAGGATCCGTTTCATGACCTCCCACCCCAAGGATCTGTCGGATGAGCTGATCGAGGTGATGAAGCATTCCAAGAAGATCTGCAGACATCTCCATCTTCCTTTGCAATCCGGTTCCACGAAGATATTAACAGCAATGAACCGCCGTTATACCAAGGAACAGTATCTGGAGCTGGCGGAGAAGATCCGTAAGGAGATTCCGGATATGGCGATCACTACGGATATTATTGTAGGATTCCCCGGAGAGACGAAAGAAGACGTAGACGAGACCATCGATGTGATCCGTCGCGTAAAATACGACAATGCTTTTACCTTTATTTATTCCAAACGAACCGGAACACCGGCGGCAGCCATGGAACAGGTGCCGGAGGAACTGGTAAAGGAGCAGTTTGACCGGGTGCTTAAGACCGTGCAGGAGACAGCCAGAGAACAGGTATCCAGGTATCAGGGACAGATCTGCGATGTGCTGGTAGAAGAGATCAATGAAAACGACAGTTCCTTAGTGACCGGAAGAATGTCAAATAATACGCTAGTACATTTTCCGGGAGATGCATCGCTGGTGGGAAAGCTTGTGAATGTTTCACTGGATGAATGTCATGGATTTTATTATATGGGACATATGGTTCAGTCATGAATATGACAGGCGAATAAATAGTAAAAGGGAATCGAAATGGAAGAACAAGAGAAGAAAAAGAGAATAGAACTGGAACAGGAACAGAACATGTCCTGGAAAATGTATCAGATACTGACGATAACGGCGTGCACTGCAAATCTGATCGGAACAATCTGCAATTTCTGTATTCACGGTACGAAACTGCCGACCATACTCTGCGGGGTATGTCTGCTGATGATCGTGACCATCGGCATTATCGGATGGACTACGAAAAAGGTGCAAATACCGGCGGTCTTGATCATATTACTACTTGTATGGTTTGAATTTCCTTATTTGTATTATTGCTACGGGGATGCCTCTATCGTATATCTGGTCCTGGGGGTCGTTGGACTGGCGATATTTTTTCCGAGAAATGTGGTGATCATTTCTTTTGCGGTCACATTGCTGGAATACCTCGTGATCATGTTGAACAGCTTTGAACGGCCTTCCGTATGGAGAAATATGGATGAAGCGGGTAAAATAGGAACTACGCTTGGGTCCTTTGTTATTGTGGGAGTGTCTGTATTTGCCATGATATTTGAATTGCTCAGAAGTTACGAGGAACAACGAAAGCAATTGCTGAGTCTGAGTGAGGATCTGAACTTTGCAGCGAACCATGATCCTCTGACCAGACTGTACAACCGGCGCTATCTTGTGAATCAGGTGAATGAATGGATATGCAAGCCGGAGAAGAGCTTCTGGATCGTATTGATGGATGTAGATGATTTCAAGGCAGTCAATGATACCTATGGGCATGTATATGGGGATGATGTACTGCGGGAAGCCGGCAGACTGATGCTGGAAGAAATGATGGGAAAAGGAATCGCAGCCCGGTTCGGCGGCGAGGAGTTTATGCTGGTGTTTGAACAGGATGATCGGGAACAAGTGTTACATTCATTCCGGAATATCCAGGAAGGCTTAAGGAGATATTCCCAGAATACCAGACAGATGGATATTACCATCAGCGGTGGAATGGAACGTTATGAGGCTGATAAACAGCTGGATCTATTGTTTACGTCTGTGGACCGGAAATTATATACTGCCAAAAATAACGGTAAAAACCGTATTGTAGAATAGGTTTAAAATAATAAAAAAGTCTTGCAAAGCTAAAAAAATAGAGCTATGATAAGACCCGTGTGATTTTATAAAAATTTTATAATTTCACACGGGTCTTTTTACTGAGGAGATTATATTGAGGAGAATGTTATGGAAAAATTGAAACCGAAGCTTTTCTCAGTGATGAAAAGCTACACGAAAGAACAGTTTGTAAAAGATGTGATCGCAGGTATCATTGTGGCGATCATTGCTCTGCCCTTATCCATTGCACTGGCACTGGCTTCCGGAGTAACACCGGAAAAGGGTATCTATACAGCAATCACCGCAGGCTTTGTGATCTCTTTCTTAGGGGGCAGCCGCGTACAGATCGCAGGTCCTACTGCGGCATTTGCCACCATTGTTGCAGGAATTGTAGCGAAGAACGGCATGGACGGTCTGATCATCGCGACATTGTTAGCGGGTGTGATCCTGATCCTGATGGGATTTTTACGACTTGGCAATCTGATCAAGTTTATCCCCTATACGATCACCACCGGTTTTACTTCCGGTATTGCTGTGACGATCTTTATCGGACAGATCAAGGACTTCCTGGGACTGACCATTGTCAGCGAAGAGCCGCTGATCGAGACCATGGATAAACTGAAAGCAGTATTTCAGTTCATCTCCACCACAAATGTGCAGGCACTGCTTGTAGGTGTGATCAGTCTCCTGATCCTGATCCTGTGGCAGTATCTGCCGGGCTTTTGCAAGAAGATTCCCCCTTCTCTGATCGCAGTACTGGTGGGAAGTGCCATGGTTGCACTACTTAACATGAATGTAAATACGATCGGAGATCTGTATGAGATTTCCAATAAGCTTCCTTCAATTTCTCTGCCCGCCTTCAGCCTGAAGACGGTACAGAACGTCCTGCCGGATGCTTTTACCATCGCGATTCTGGCTGCCATTGAGTCATTGCTTTCCTGCGTGGTAGCGGACAGTATGGTGAACAGCAGACATCGATCCAATATGGAACTGATCGCCCAGGGCGCCGGCAACATTACTTCCGCATTGTTCGGTGGGATCCCCGCCACCGGAGCCATTGCGAGAACTGCTGCCAATGTGAAAAACGGCGGACGTACCCCCATTGCCGGTATGGTGCATTCCGTGACACTTTTGTTGATCCTGGTAGTACTGATGCCTTATGCGGCACTGATTCCCATGCCCACTATTGCAGCCATTCTGTTCATGGTGGCTTACAATATGTGCGACTGGCGTAAATTCATAGGTCTGTGCAAGACCGCACCCAAGAGTGACATTATCGTTCTGGTGACCACATTTGTACTGACTGCCGTATTTGATCTGGTAGTAGCGATAGAGGTAGGTATTTTACTGGCAGCCATTCTTTTCATGAAGCGTATGAGTGATGTGACGGAAGTGGAAGGCTGGAAATATGTGGATGATGAGGATGATGCGGACAGCGTGTCCTTAAGAGTCGTACCTCACAATACCATGGTATATGAAGTGAGCGGTCCCTTATTCTTCGGTGCAGCGGACAAGATCCTGAAGATCACATTAGATGAGAAGATGAACTGCCTGGTACTGCGTATGCGCAGCGTGAGCGCCATTGACGCCACGGCCATGCATAATCTGGAGCAGTTATATGCAGACTGTAAGAAGAAAAACATCCAGATCATTCTGTCTCATGTAGGGGAACAGCCCATGCATGTCATGGAGAAGAGCGGATTCTTAGATAAGGTTGGCAGAGAAAATGTCTGTGCCCATATTGATGATGCACTGGAACGCGCAGCAAAGCTGCAGTAAGTGTGAAAAACTATCATTTTTCATAGGGGTTCTTTAATTTACAACCTCAATATTTTGTGCTAAGATAGATGCGGATACGCAAGCTTTTGCGTGTCCGCTTTGTCGTGGATCCTTTTACAGAACAGGAGAAGATCATGGCTGAATTGACACCAATGATGCAAAAATATATGGAGACCAAGGAGCAGTATAAGGACTGTATCCTTTTTTATCGTCTGGGAGATTTCTATGAAATGTTTTTCGACGATGCGCTGGTGGCTTCCAAGGAACTGGAGATCACACTGACGGGAAAAAGCTGTGGCCTGGAGGAACGTGCGCCCATGTGCGGCATTCCTTATCATGCCGTGGAAGGCTATCTGTCCAAGCTGGTAAGCCGCGGTTATAAAGTGGCTATCTGCGAACAGGTGGAGGATCCGAAGCTTGCCAAGGGATTGGTGAAGAGGGAAGTGATCCGTGTGGTGACTCCCGGTACCAACTTAAACGTACAATCTCTGGAAGCCGGAAAAAATAATTATCTGCTGAGCATTGCCTATACTCCGGATGGCATCGGTATCTCGGCGGCAGATGTAACTACCGGTGATTATTATGTGACTGAAGTCGAAGATCTGAAAAAATTAAATGATGAACTGATGAAGTACGAACCTTCGGAGATCATCTGCAACGAGGCATTTTTAGTCAGTGGCTTTGATGTGAATGATTTAAAGACCCGCTTACATATCTCCGTCAATGCGTTGGAATCCCATATGTTCGATGATGACGGCTGCAGACGGATCCTGATGAAACATTTTAAGGTAAATACGCTGATCGGACTTGGTGTCGAAGAATTCCCTACGGGACTTTTAGCGGCGGGAGCACTGTTACAGTATCTGTATGATACCCAGAAGACAGATCTGGAGCATTTTACCCATATTTATCCCTATCTTACCAGCAAATATATGCTGCTGGACAGTTCCACCAGAAGAAATCTCGAACTGACGGAGACTCTCAGAGAGAAGCAGAAGAGAGGCTCTCTTCTGTGGGTGTTAGATAAGACGAAGACCGCCATGGGCGCCAGACTTCTGCGCAATTACATCGAACAGCCGTTGATCGAAAAGGATGAGATGGAGAAGCGTCTGGATGCCATTCAGGAGCTGAATCAGGATTCCATCTCCAGGGATGAGATCCGGGAATACTTAAATCCCATCTACGATCTGGAACGACTGCTCAGTAAGGTGACTTATAAGACGGCAAATCCCAGAGATCTGATCGCATTTCGGAATTCCCTGCAGATGCTGCCGCCGATTAAGACGGTGCTGTCTGCCTTTGAAAAAGAAGAACTGACGGAAATTCGGGAGCAGATTGACGGCCTGGAAGATATTTATCAGCTGATCGATGAAGCGATCATTGACGAACCGCCCCTGTCCATCCGGGAAGGCGGGATGATCAAGGATCAGTTCGATGAGACCATAGACAGACTGCGAAGCGCCAAACATGACGGAAAACAGTGGCTGGCACAGTTGGAGGAAGAAGACAGAGAACGTACCGGAATCAAGAATCTGAAGATCAAATATAACAAGGTCTTCGGTTATTATTTCGAGGTGACCAATTCTTATAAGGATCTGGTGCCGGAGGACTATATCCGCAAGCAGACCCTGGCAAATGCGGAACGATATACCACACCACGATTAAAGGAACTGGAAGACACTATTTTAAATGCGGAGGACAAGTTACAGACACTGGAATACGATGTCTTCTGCAAAATCCGGGATACCATTGCACAGGAACTGGTCCGCATCCAGAACACCGCGAAAGCGATCGCAAAGCTGGATGTGTATGCGTCTTTGTCGTTGGTTTCGGAACGAAATCATTATGTACGTCCGAAGTTAAATGAAAAGGGTGTTATTGACATCAAGGACGGAAGACACCCTGTGGTGGAACAGATGATCACCAATGATATGTTTATTGCCAATGACACTTATCTGGATAATGGAAGCCACTGTATCAGTGTCATTACCGGCCCTAATATGGCGGGTAAGTCCACTTACATGCGTCAGACGGCACTGATCGTACTGATGGCGCAGATCGGGTGCTTCGTGCCGGCCAGAACCGCTAATATCGGTATTGTAGACCGGATCTTTACCCGCGTGGGAGCTTCGGATGATCTGGCCAGCGGTCAGTCCACTTTTATGGTGGAGATGAATGAAGTGGCGAATATCTTACGAAATGCCACATCCAAGAGCCTTCTGATCTTAGACGAGATCGGAAGAGGTACTTCCACTTTTGACGGATTGAGCATTGCCTGGGCAGTGATCGAACATATCAGCAACCGCAAGCTTTTAGGAGCCAAAACACTGTTCGCTACCCATTACCATGAGCTGACCGAGCTGGAAGGCAAAATGAACAATGTGAACAACTATTGCATTGCTGTGAAAGAATGTGGCGACGATATCGTGTTCTTGCGTAAGATCGTAAAAGGAGGTGCGGACAAGAGCTACGGCATCCAGGTAGCGAAGCTGGCAGGTGTGCCGGACATGGTCATCGACCGTGCCAAGGAGATCGTGGAACAACTGTCGGACAATGATATTACGGAAAAGGTGCAGAGCATTGCTATCGATAATAAAAACGATGGTAAGGCAAAAAAACAACCCAAATACGATGAGGTGGATCTGGCACAGATGTCTCTGTTCGACACTGTGACGGATGAGGATATTCTGAAGGAACTGATGGAGATCGAGGTGACGACGCTGACCCCATTAGATGCACTGAACACTCTGTACCGGTTACAGAATAAGCTGAAGAACCGCTGGAACGGTTAGATATAAGGGAAAGGCATAGGTAGATATATGGGAATACATGTACTGGACTCCCGGACGATCGACAGGATCGCTGCCGGTGAGGTGGTAGAACGACCTGCCAGCGTGGTGAAAGAGCTGGTGGAAAATGCCATAGATGCCGGTTCCACGGCGATTACGGTAGAGGCAAAAGAAGGCGGTATTGAGTTCATCCGTGTGACGGATAACGGCTGCGGCATTGAACGGGAACAGCTGCCCACAGCGTTTCTGCGGCATGCCACCAGCAAAATCGAAGATGCGGATGATCTGAACCATATTGCAAGCCTTGGCTTCCGCGGTGAGGCTCTGTCCAGTATCGCTGCGGTATCCCGTGTGGAGATCATCACCAAGAGAAAAGAGAATCTCACCGGAACCCGCATGGTATTAGAGGGGGCAAAGGAACAGTCCATCGATGAGATCGGCGCGCCGGACGGTACCACATTCCTCATGAGGAATCTGTTCTTCAACACGCCGGTACGCCGGAAATTTTTAAAACAGCCTGCTACGGAGGGGAGTTATATCACGGATCTGATGGAACATCTGGCACTGTCCAGACCGGATATCTCTTTCAAATTCGTACTGGGGAATCAGACCAGATTCCATACCTCCGGAAACGGTGACCTGCGGGAAGTCATCTACCGGATCTACGGCAGAGAGATCGCCGCGGAGCTGGTACCGATCCAGATGGAAGAAAACGGCATTAAGGTAGAGGGGTATCTGGGCAAACCGGTACTGGTGCGTTCCAACCGCAATTTTGAGAACTATTTTATCAACGGTCGTTTTATCCGCAGCGGTGTGATTGCCAAAGCCATTGAAGAAGGTTATAAGCAGTATCTGATGCAGCATAAATTTCCGTTGTGCGTGCTGCATATTACGATGGATACGGAGACCGTGGATGTGAACGTACATCCCTCCAAAATGGATGTGCGGTTCTCTGACGGCATGGCATTTGCCAGAATGCTGAGCGAGAAGATAGCAATAACCCTGCGAAACCGGGAAATGATCCCGGATGCTTCCTTAGAGGATGAAAAATCCATTCAGAAAAAGGAGCAGGAAGACAGAAAAGCTTCCTGGAAGGAACACACGCCGGAGGTGTTCGAGAAAAAAAGAGAAGAAAGCTATCGTGTCATGGAGGCGGCGAAATATGAGGCGGTACCGAAAGACCGGAGGGAATTTATACAGAAGCCGATCTGGCAGGAGACACATGCAGGTATACAGACGAGTCTCCGTAAACCGGAACCGGTAAGTGAGCAGACAGAGGTACAATCTATTGCACCTGCGGCAACACCGGAATCGAAAGAGGACGATTTTTTCGTGGAGGCAGCACCGCTGGAGCCAAGGGATGAGACTTCATCAGAGCCTGTTATCTGCCCGGAGACCGCTGAGGTGATGGTGAAGGATGTACAGCAGATAAATCTGTTTGAAGAGAAACTGTTATCTGTGCAGAACCGCAGCCGCTACCGTATCATCGGACAGGTCTTCGATACCTACTGGCTGATCCAGTTCGAGGATAAGCTGTTCATCATTGACCAGCATGCCGCCCATGAGAAGGTGAAATACGAGCGCCTGATGAAACAGTTCCACGAAAAGAGCGTGGTCTCCCAGCGCCTGATGCCTCCCATCATTGTCAGCCTGACGGGGCAGGAGGAAAGTATTCTTCATACTTATGAGGATGCTTTTACACAGCTCGGATTCGAGATCGAAGCCTTCGGCGGCAACGAATATGCCCTGCGCAGTGTCCCGGTAGATCTCTATGGATGCAGTGAGAGAGAACTGTTTTTAGCGGTGCTTGATGAACTGTCCCAGGAGACCGGAGGCCGCGGCAGCTTCCAGGTCATTGAGGAGAAGATCGCATCCATGTCCTGTAAGGCAGCTGTTAAAGGTAACAACCGATTAAGCCTTCAGGAGGCGGAACAGCTGATCGATGAACTTCTGACACTGGATAACCCCTATAATTGTCCCCACGGCAGACCCACCATCATTACTATGACGGAGACTGACCTGGAGAAGAAATTTAAGAGGATCGTATAATGCGTTTACTGATCAAACAACGAGTGTTTTCCTGGACAGATTCTTATGATGTCTATGATGAGAACGAAAATGCAAAATACTTTGTAAAGGCGGAATTTTTCTCCCTGGGACACCAGTTACACATATATGACAGAAATGATCGTGAACTGGGAGTTATCAGGCAGCGGCTGTTTACCCTGCTTCCGGCATTTGAAATCGAAATCAACGGGCAGGTGAAAGGCGAGATCCGCAAACAGTTTTCTTTTTTCAAACCCAGATACGAGATTGATTATAACGGCTGGCGCGTGGAAGGAGATTTTCTGGGATGGGATTATGATGTATACAACGGATGCAGCAGTATCATTCATATCTCCAAGGAACTGTTCCATTGGGGAGATACCTACACGATTAACTTTGTTGATCCTAAGGACGAACTGGAAGGACTGATGTTAGTCATTGCTATCGATGCTGCAAACTGCACCCAGAATAATGGATAATGTGTAAGGAAGAAAAAGTATGTCGGTAACACAATCTATAAAAAGACCGTTAGTCGTACTGACCGGTCCCACCGCAGTTGGTAAGACGAAACTGTCCATTGCCCTGGCGAAAGCTATAGGTGGGGAGATCCTGTCAGCCGATTCCATGCAGGTATATAAACATATGGATATCGGATCCGCCAAGATCCGCCCTGAGGAAATGCAGGGAGTGCCCCATCATCTGATCGACATTCTGGAGCCGTGGGAAGAATTTAATGTGGTGGTATTTCAGAAACGGTGTCTGGAAAGCATGGAACAGATCTATGACAGAGGGCATATCCCAATCCTGGTGGGAGGCACCGGGTTCTATATTCAGGCGGTGCTTCGGGGTATTGATTTTACGGAGAACGAAGAGAACACCGAATACCGGGAAAAAATGGAACAGCTTGCGAAAGAAAAGGGACCGGAAGTATTACATGAGATGCTCAGAAAAATTGATCCGGTTTCAGCAGAGAACATTCATGCAAACAATATCAAGAGAACCATCCGTGCACTGGAATATTATGAACTGACCGGAGAACCCATCTCTGCGCATAATGAAAGGGAAAAAGAGCGCACGAGCCCATACAATTTCAGCTATTTTGTCCTGACGGATGACAGAGAAAATCTGTATGCGCGGATCGAAACCCGTATCGATGAAATGCTGTCGGAAGGACTGGTGGAGGAAGTCAGAAGTCTGAAAAAAATGGGCTGTCACAGAGGAATGGTATCCATGCAGGGGCTGGGCTATAAAGAGATCCTGGAGTACCTGGACGGAGAATGCAGCCTGGAGGAAGCGGTGTATACTCTGAAGCGGGACACCAGGCATTTTGCCAAGAGACAGCTGACCTGGTTCCGTAGGGAGAACGCAGTTACCTGGCTGGATAAACAGCAATTTGACTATGACGAAGAGAAAATTTTAGAATATATGATAAAGGAATTAGGAGAAAAAGGGATCTATGAAAAACAGCAATAACAGTAATGAAGAAATGTATCTTTCCATGGGGATCAGCAAGACGGTATATGACTATGGGTGTGCCATTGAGAAAAGCCTGCGGGAGCGTTTTGACGAGGTGGACCGGAATGCGGAGTATAATCAGTTAAAGGTGGTAAAAGCCATGCAACAGCATCAGGTAAGTGAAGCCTGCCTGCTGGGTACTACCGGCTACGGATATAACGACCTGGGAAGAGATACCTTAGAGGCGGTTTATGCGGCAACGTTCCACACAGAGGATGCTCTGGTGCGTCCCCAGATCACCTGTGGTACCCATGCACTGGCACTGGCTCTGATGAGCAACTTAAGACCCGGAGACGAGCTGCTGTCCCCCGTAGGCAAGCCTTATGATACTTTGGAAGAAGTCATCGGCATCCGCCCGTCTAAAGGGTCTCTGGCAGAATACGGTGTAACCTATCGCCAGGTAGACCTGCTGCCGGACGGAAGCTTTGACTATGATAAGATCCGTGAAAACATTCATGAGAATACCCATCTGGTAACCATTCAGAGATCCAAGGGATATCAGACCAGACCGACCCTGTCCGTACAGCGGATCGGCGAGCTGATCGCCTTTATCAAAGGCATCAAGCCGGATGTGATCTGTATGGTGGATAACTGCTACGGAGAATTCGTGGAGACGATGGAACCCTCCGATGTGGGTGCGGACATGATCGTGGGATCCCTCATCAAAAACCCCGGTGGCGGACTGGCACCTATTGGCGGTTATATTGCCGGTAAAAAAGAGTGTGTGGAAAATGCTGCATACCGTCTGACATCTCCGGGACTCGGTAAGGAAGTAGGAGCATCTCTTGGCATTCTGAAGGATTTTTATCAGGGATTTTTCCTGGCACCTACTGTGACGGCGGGTGCATTAAAGGGAGCAATCTTTGCAGCTAATGTCTATGAAAAATTAGGTTTTGCGGTAGTACCGAACGGTACGGAGAGCAGACATGATATTATCCAGGCGGTAACGTTTGGACAGCCGGAAGGCGTCATCGGCTTCTGCCAGGGAATTCAGGCAGCGGCTCCGGTAGACAGCCATGTGACACCGGAACCCTGGGATATGCCGGGATATGATGCACAGGTCATCATGGCGGCAGGGGCATTCGTATCCGGATCCTCCATTGAACTGTCCGCAGATGGTCCCATTAAGCCACCCTATGCCGTATATTTTCAGGGTGGACTGACCTGGCAGCATGCCAAGTTCGGCATTTTGAAATCCCTGCAGGCGTTGCTGCAGAAGGGAATCGTGACAGAAGAACAGCTAAGGCAGGCAATGTAGAACCTGCCAGAAAATACGAATCCTGTAGAAAAAGCGCAAAATAAAATCCACTAAATTTGTGTACAGAAGAAGCTTTTTGTGATAGTATTAAAAGACGTATGGAAGATGGAGGCTCGCGGGGAGCACCTATCGGATCCGGAAAGTGTACACGAAAGAAAGAAGAGGAAGTAGTTTGAAGAGAATTAATTGGGTTTTGGTTGTACTGGTGCTGATCGGATTTGTGATCGGCAGATTTATAGGAACTTACTTTGACGGTACCTTTCTGAATTACGGACAAAATTTCGGACTCAGCAGTCCGGTAGAACTGAATCTTGGTTTTATCATTCTTACCTTTGGGCTGGAGTTCAATATTACCATAGCGAGTGTGATCGGTGTGATCATTGCTTTTGTGGTATACCGTTTTATCCGTTAGAGAACATACGTCGGAGAAGGCAGAAGGAGACTTATGCCTGCAAAATTAACACAACATGTAACGGATTTACAGCTGCCTTATGAGAGATTCTTAAACTTCGGACCGGAGAACCTTACGGAGGCGGAACTTCTGGCAGTCATCCTGCGGACAGGAACCAAAGATACTTCCGCAGTGGAGCTGGCAGAAAAGGTCCTGGCACTGGCAAAATATCCCAGGGAAGGACTTTTGGGTCTGCACGATGTAAGCGTGGAGGAATTGACACAGATCCGTGGGATCGGCATAGTGAAAGCAGTGAAATTAAAATGCATCGCTGAATTATCCAATCGTATGAGCCGGGCGAGAGCAAGCACCGGGATCTGTTTTACCCGTGCGGATATGGTGGCGGAATATTTCATGGAGAAGCTGCGACATAAGGATACAGAATGTGTGTATCTGCTCTGCCTGGATGCCAAGGGACAGTTGATCCGGGAGAAAAAGCTGTCGGACGGCTGTGTGAACATGGCTCTGATCTCTCCCAGAGAGATATTTTTAGAAGCATTGAAAGACAAAGCGGTGAATATCATCCTTGTGCATAACCATCCCAGCGGTGATCCGACGCCAAGCAGAGCGGACAGAGAACTTACCGACAACGTGGCTGGAGCGGGAGAACAGATGGATATTCCACTGTTAGACCACATTATTATCGGGGATAACAGGTATACTAGCTTTAAAGAACAAAAATTATTGAGATGATATAAGAAAGGAAAACGACAGTGGCAAACAACGCATTCGGTATCGACCTCGGTACCAACAATATAAAGATCTATAATCGCAATGATGACAACATTATGATCGAGAAGAATATGATTGCCATCGAGAACAAAAATACTTTATTTGCTTACGGAAACTCTGCATTTGAAATGTATGAAAAAGCGCCCAGTAATATTCATATTTCTTATCCGCTTTCCAACGGTGTGATCGCGGATATTAAAAATATGGAGACTTTGGTGAAGTATTTTATCGGAGATCTGCAAAAAGGCAATACCAAGCCTTCCGATTTCTTCATTGCGGTGCCGACGGATGTCACTGAGGTGGAAAAAAGGGCGTTCTACGATCTGGTCAAGGGAGCAAACGTAAAAGCTAAAAAGATCATGGTAGTGGAAAAGGCGGTAGCCGACGGCCTGGGACTGGATATCGATGTGAAAAATTCCCAGGGTGTGCTGGTGGTAAATGTCGGTTACGAGACCACGGAGATCTCCATTCTGTCTTTGGGTGGTATCGTATTAAGCCGTCTGATCAAGGTGGGTGGTATGAAATTCGACGATGCCATCCGTGCCGCGGTCAGAAGAGAATTCTCACTGATCATTGGTGGCAAGACAGCGGAAAATGTAAAGATTGCCCTGAAAGAACTGGAAGAAGAGGGCAAGGGTGCCATCGTATACGGCAGAGATATTGTGACCGGTCTTCCGGTAGAACGTGAGATCCCCACAAAAATGGTGGATGAGTCCCTGGAAGAGCATTTCAATACGATTATCGATAATGTAAAGGTGATTTTGGAGAGAACTCCGCCCGAACTGGCAGCGGATATTTATCGTCACGGCATTTATCTGACCGGCGGCGCATCCCAGGTGAACCATTTAGCTGAGAGACTGGCAACAGGTACCGGACTGCATGTTAATGTAGCAGAGAATCCTCTGACCAGCGTGGCAATGGGACTTGCCAAGATCATCAAGGATGATAACTATAAATCTGTAGCTTACGCAATTGAAGGGATGAGTAAATGAGCCCAGTCGTAAAAAGAAAAGGGGAGAGGTTTACTTTACCGAGTAAATATCTCCTTTTTATTTTAACTATCCTGTGTACTGTAATGATGTTGGTGACCTTCGGGACCAATGTGTTTAACCGCCCGTTTAACCGTGTGGTGGGATACGTGATCGTTCCCTTTGAACAGGGCATCGCTAAGGCGGGAGAATGGCTATCAAACCGTTCGGATGAACTGGTGCAGATCCGCACACTTTTAGCGGAGAACAGTGCCCTGAAGGAGCAGGTGGCATCGCTCACGGAGGAAAACACTCTGCTGCAGCAGGACAAATATGAATTGAATGAATTAAGAGGCTTATTGGAGCTGGATGAGGAATACGGTGATTATAATAAGATCGGAGCCCGGATCATCAGCAGAGATTCCGGCAACTGGTATTCTTCCTTTGTTATTGATAAGGGATCCAATGACGGACTGGCGGACGATATGAATGTTATAGCGGGGGGAGGCCTGGTAGGCCGCATTACTTCTGTGGGTCCGAACTGGTCCAGAGTGACTTCGATCATCTCCGATAATTCCAACGTCAGCGGCATGACACTGGCTACCGGGGATAACCTGATCGTATCGGGAGACCTGCAGCTTATGGCGCAGGGAGTCATTTCCTTCAGCAAACTGGTGGACAGTCAGGATGCGGTTGTGGAGGGAGATAAGGTAGTCACTTCCGATATCAGTGACAAATATCTTCCGAATATCCTGATCGGTTATATCAGCACGATCAATAAGGATACCAACAATCTGACCAAGTCGGGATATTTAACTCCGGTGGTGGATTTTGAACATCTGAGTGAAGTCCTGGTGATCACAGATAAAAAGCAACAGATTCCAAGCGGAGGAAACACGGATGGAAAATAATAGCAGTATCCTGCGAAAAGTGATTGTGACTCTGTTTGTTGTCCTGTGCTTCATTTTACAATGCAGTGTATTTAACAGCCTTGCGCTGGGAGGGATCATTCCTAATCTGATGATCATTCTGACTTCTTCTTTCGGATTTATGAGAGGGGAAAAGGAAGGACTTCTGATCGGTTTTTTCAGCGGGCTGTTATGCGATATCTTTTTTGGCAGTTTTTTAGGTTTCTATGCCATGATCATGATGTACATAGGATTTATAAACGGGAAATTCTGCAGAATCTTTTATCCGGAGGATATTAAATTGCCGTTGGCACTCATTGTGGTGAGCGATATTTCCTATGGACTGTTGTGCTATATTCTGATGTTTCTTCTGAGAGGGCGTTTTCATTTCCCGTATTATTTTACAAGAGTGATCCTGCCGGAAGCACTCTATACCATTGTTGTAACGATCGTGTTATATCCTCTGATTCTGAAAGTGAACCAGAAGCTGGAGGAAAAGGAAAAAAGGAGCGCACAGAAATTTGTTTCATGAAATAAGAGATCACATCATAAATATTGTGACCAGCAGACTGACCGTACTTACCATAATGTTTTTCTTTTTTGCCGGAGTACTGGTCTATCGCTGTTTTAATCTGCAGATCATCAATGGAGAAGAGTACCTGAATGATTTTATTCTGCAGATTGAGAAGACGAGAGATATTACCAGCACCAGAGGCCGGATCCTGGATCGTAACGGTAATGTACTGGCGGAAAATGAACTGGCTTATTCCGTGAAGATCGAGGATGTATTTGAGTCAAGCCGGAATAAAAATGCCAAGGTGAATGATGTTGTGTACCGACTGATCAAGCTGATTGAGAAAAACGGTGACAGCGTCATCACGGATTTTAAAATTGTCATTGATGAGGATGGGGATTATGTCTATTCTGTAGATGGAACCGCATTGCTGCGTTTCCAGGCGGATGTGCTTGGTTATAAGACGGTAGACAAGCTCTCTGAAGAAGAGAAGGCTATGACAGCCCAGGAACTAATGGAATACTTAAGCCGGGCAAAAGGTTTTGCCATCGGACAGTATGAGGATCCGGAAGATCGTACTTCACCTTTTATTGTCGGAAAAGGTTATACGAAGGAAGAATGGCTGCAGATGGTGACCATCCGGTATGCCATGAATCTGACCTCCTTCCGAAAATATGTGGGAACTACCGTGGCAACGAATGTCAGCGAGAAAACAGTTGCTGTCATTATGGAGAATTCCGATCAGTTAGACGGTGTTTCCATTGTGGAAGATACGGTGAGACATTACATAGACAGCAAGTATTTCGCACATATACTCGGTTATACCGGCAAAATCTCTTCCGATGAACTGACGGATCTGAATGAACAGGTGGTGGCAGAAGGCGGAAGCGAGGATGCCTATACCATTAATGATGTCGTAGGAAAAAGTGGCATTGAGTCCTATATGGAGACCACTCTGCAGGGAACCAAGGGCAGTGAAAAAGTGGTGGTAGATAATACCGGTAAGGTAATTACCATCCTGGAGCGGAAAGAGGCCCAGCCGGGAGCGGACGTCTACCTGACCATTGACAAGGATCTTACGGAAGCAGTCTACAATATTGTGGAGCAAAAACTGGCAGGCCTGGTATCCAGCAAGATTATCAATGCCAAAGAGTTTAATCTGCCGGAAAATGCGAAAAGCTCCTCAATTAAGATTCCGATCTATGATGTATATTTTACAATGATCAATAATAATATTCTGGATCGCAAACACTTTGAGGCAGAGGATGCCGGTGAAACGGAACGGGCGGTATATGCGGCATATCTGGAGTACAAGCAGGGTGTCTATGATAAACTGAATTATGAACTGACAGAAGGCGGAACTCCTTATAACAAGCTTTCCAAAGAATATCAGGTATACCAGAGCAATATCGTAAGTCTCTTAAGAGACGACGGCGTGATCATGAAGGAACTTGTAGATGACAATGATGCCACCCAGATCGCATGGGCCAAGGATGAAGTCATCTCGCTGAAGGAATATCTCCAGTATTGCATTGCCATGAACTGGATCGATGTAAGCAGGCTGGATCTGAATGAAAAGTATTCGGATTCTGCGGAGGTGTATAACAAGCTTCAGGAGTATATCATAGAGACAATTGAGCATACTACAGAATTCCAAAAACGGTTTTACAAATATATGCTTTTAAATGATAAGATCACCGGAAGACAGATCTGCATGCTGTTGTGTGAACAACGTGTGGTAGATATTCCCGCAGAGGATGAAGAGGCATTGTATGCCGGTAAAATGTCGGCATATCAGTTCATGATGAACCGGATCACCAATCTGGAGATTACGCCGGCACAGCTGGCGCTGGATCCCTGCAATGCTTCGGTGGTCATTACGGATGTCAATACCGGTGATGTGCTGGCCATGGTGTCTTATCCGGGATATGACAATAACAAAATGGCAAATACTGTGGATGCGGAATATTATGCCCGTCTGAACGCGGACAAATCCAGTCCGCAGCTGAATTTTGCCACACAGTATAAGGCGGCACCCGGATCAACCTTCAAGATCGTATCCGCTACGGCGGGACTGATGGAGAACGTGATCAATCTGCAGACCAAGGTGAATTGTGTCGGAACCTTCACTGAGATCACTCCGTCTCCCAGATGTTGGAAGATCTCCGGACATGGGTATGAAAATGTGACTTCAGCGATCAAGGATTCCTGTAACTATTTCTTCTATAATGTGGGTTACCAGCTGGCAACGAGCAGCGGTAGTTACAATGAGGAAGCAGGTTTGGAGACATTGAGCAAATATGCGGATCTATACGGCCTGACCGATAAGTCCGGAGTAGAGATCGGCGAGTATGCGCCGGATGTATCTACCAAGGACCCGGTGCGTTCCGCCATCGGTCAGGGCAGTAACAGTTATACTACGGTAGGTCTGGCCAGATATGTTACCACGATTGCCAACAGCGGAACCTGTTATAATCTGACTTTGCTGGATAAAACAACGGATTCCCGGGGAAATCTTCTGAAAGAATATCATGCGGAAGTGAGAAATCAGATCGATCTGCCGCAGGAGTATTGGAATGCGTTCCATCTGGGAATGCGACAGGTAGTGGAAAATAAGAAATATTTCAGCGATCTGGCGGTAAATGTTGCAGGTAAGACCGGTACGGCAGAGCAGACGGCATCCAGACCCAACCATGCACTTTTCATCTGCTATGCACCTTATGAGAATCCGGAGATCGCCATCGCAACGAGAATTCCTTTTGGATATTCTTCTGATTATGCAGCACAGTTTACCAGAGATATTATTAAGTATTATTACGGACTGGCAGAGGAAGATGATCTGATCACCGGCACCGCAGATTCACTGGATAATGCAGTATCCAACGAGATGTAACTATCCGGAGTCAGGTAAACACGGGCAGATGAACGTCGAATGCTGGCATTCGTAAGAGAATCTGACAGGGTTTATATGACGAAGTAACCACATTCGCAAAAGGAAAGCTTTAAAGAAGCGATTATGCGAATGTGGGACTCCGGATAGATAAATTAAAAAGACAGGTACAAGAAAATGAAAGATGCAGTATTGATCAAAAGCTTTACCAACGGAATCACGCTTTTAATGAGAGAAGATGCTTCCCTGGAGGAAATCCTGCAGGAACTTGCAGTGAAATTCACCGAGGCAAAGAATTTCTTCGGAACGTCCACCATGGCATTGTCCATGGAGGGACGTGAAGTCAGTGAAGTGGAGGAGATTCGTATTCTGGATACCATTCGGGAAAACAGTAATGTCAGGATCGCCTGTATCGTCGGTCATGATGAAGCCACGAACAAAAACTTTATTAAGGCACTCCAGCATATGGAGAAAAAGCTTTCCGGCGGTGATGAGGGGCAGTTCTATAAAGGAACTCTGAAAAACCGTGAAGTGATAGAGACGGAGAACAGCATTGTGGTCCTGGGGGATGTATACCCCGGAAGTGCTGTGATGTCAGGCGGAAATATCATTATTTTAGGAGGACTGTACGGGGAAGCTTATGCGGGCGGAACCGGCAGGGAAGACTGCTATATCGTAGCGCTTGAAATGGAGCCGGAAAGATTAAAAATCGGCGATTTCAAATATAAAACCAATGCGAAACAGTCGAAATGGGGAATACGCCCCAAAGTACAACCGAAAATTGCACACCTGAAGAATGGGAAGATAGTATTTGATCCCCTTACAAAAGAATTACTGGGTTCTTTTTAAAGAATTCAGGGGACGACAAAATCAAACAGGAGGAATCCCATATGGAACAAAATGTTTCCACGGAGAAGAAAAGCTCCGAAGTCATTGTCGTCACTTCAGGAAAAGGCGGTGTAGGTAAGACCACTACATCCGCAAACGTCGGTACAGGTCTTGCGAAGGCAGGCTGTAAAGTCTGTCTCATTGATACGGATATCGGTTTACGTAACCTGGATGTGGTTATGGGTCTGGAGAACCGTATCGTATACAATCTGGTAGATGTAGTGGAGGGAAATTGCCGGATCAAGCAGGCACTGATCCGGGATAAGAGACATCCCGGACTTTATCTGATGCCCTCGGCGCAGACCAGAGATAAAACGGCGGTAACACCCGGACAGATGATCAAAGTGATCGATCATCTCAGAGAACAGTTTGATTATATTATTCTCGATTGCCCGGCCGGGATCGAACAGGGTTTCCAAAATGCCATTGCCGGAGCGGACAGAGCACTGGTAGTCACCACACCGGAAGTCTCGGCAATCCGTGATGCGGATCGGATCATAGGCTTGCTGGAGGCAAACGGTTTTAAACAAATGGATCTGATCATTAACAGACTACGAATGGATATGGTACGCAGGGGAGATATGATGTCCGCGGATGATGTGGTGGATATTCTGGCAATACCTCTCATCGGAATCATTCCGGATGATGAAAATGTGGTCATTGCCACCAATCAGGGCGAACCTTTAGTGGGAACCGATACCCCCGCAGGAAAAGCTTATTTTAATGTGGTCGAACGACTGAGGGGAAGAGAGATTCCCTTTCTGGATTTCGAAAAGGGAGTATCTTTTTGGACGAAAGTAACCGGTATTTTTCGAAAAGCATAGGAAGGGGAAGGATGAATATGAAGCATTTTTTTCGCAGGAAAAGTTCCTGTCAGGTTGCAAAAGACCGTCTGAAGATCCTTCTGATATCGGACCGGGTAAATTGTTCCCCCGAAATGATGGAACTGATCAAGGCGGACATTACCAAAGTGATTTCCAAATACATGAGAATCGATACCGACCATATGGAGATAGAGATACAGGCAAAAGGCGGCAACAAAAGCGGGAGAAATAAATCCCCCAGCCTGATTGCAAATATACCGATTCTTGATCTGCAGAAGACTGCGAAAATACCGTAAGTACATAAGAGAGAAAGGCCGGATAAATGTTTAAGAACTATAGATTGCGGGATTATGATTTTAAATTAATAATACTGGTGCTGGCCCTGTCTGCCGTGGGAATTATGACCATCGGCAGCGCGGAGCCTGCCCAGCAGAGCAGGCAGATGGCAGGAGTTGCTGCCGGCGTGGTGATTATGATCGCCCTTTCTTTTTTTAATTATTCTGTGATACTAAAATTGTACTGGCTGATGTATATCGGCAATCTGGTACTGTTGGGACTGGTCATTATAATGGGTGAGGAAGGCAACGGTGCGCAGAGATGGCTGAAGATCGGCGGACTACAGTTTCAACCTTCAGAACTTGCAAAAATTTTATTGATTTTATTCTTTGCACAGTTTATTATGAAATATAAGGAAAAGCTGAATACTTTTCGTGTGATCGCTTCAATTGCTGTATTGATGGGAGTGCCGTGGATCATGGTACTGAAACAGCCGGCACTGTCTACCAGTATTGTACTGATCTTTATCTTCTGTGTGATCCTGTATGTCGGAGGCATCAGTTATAAGCTTGTCTTCGGAGCATTGGCGGTAGCGATACCGGCGGTGGTGATACTGGTATCTCTGGCAATGCAGCCGGATAGTACCATATTGGAAACTTACCAGAAAAATCGTATCCTTGCCTTTGTAAATCCGGAAGAATATTCCACGGATCTGGCATACCAGCAGCTGAACTCCGTGATGGCAATCGGATCCGGCGAACTGGATGGCAAGGGATATAAAAACAATGAGATCACATCTGTGAAGAACGGCAATTTCCTGTCGGAAGCGGAAACCGATTTCATATTTGCGGTAATCGGTGAAGAGTTCGGATTTAAGGGAAGTATAGCAGTCATTATTCTTCTGTTGCTTACGGCAATGGAGTGTATTTCCGTAGCAGTAAGGGCTAAGGATGTCGCGGGGACTATTATTGCGGCGGCCATGGGGGGACTGATCGCATTCCAGAGTTTTGTAAACATAGGAGTGGCTACATTTATTCTCCCCAATACGGGACTTCCTTTACCGTTTGTAAGTTACGGACTGACATCTTTACTCAGTCTGTATATAGGAATGGGTATTGTGCTGAATATTCGACTGCAGGCAAGGAAAAGCTGAGAATAATAGAAGAAAAGAAGGGGTATAGAATATGAACATTGCACTGATCGCACATGATGCCAAAAAGAAATTGATGCAGAACTTTTGCATTGCATATCGTGGAATCCTGAGTAAAAATGAATTATATGCAACCGGTACTACCGGACGACTGATCGAAGAGGTTACGAATCTCAATGTTCACAAATACCTGGCCGGACACTTGGGCGGAGAACAGCAGATTGGTGCACAGATTGAGCACAATGAAATTGATCTGGTAATTTTTTTGCGGGATCCGCTGGCACCGAAGGCACATGAACCGGACGTGAGCAATGTAATGCGTCTCTGTGATATGCATAATATTCCACTGGCAACAAATCTGGCAAGTGCTGAACTGTTGATCAAGTCCTTAGACAGAGGAGATTTAGAGTGGCGTGAAATGTATAAATAGATTTTGCAGAATACGATTTTCCTGCATAGCTGCGTTACTTTGCGTGTTTCTGCTGACAGGCTGCGGCAATATTTCCTATACATTTCCGTACAATGTAAATTCCAATGTCAGCAGCTTTAATGTGCTGGCGGGAACCGGCACCGGGAAAGCAGATGCGTTTGCATCGGATCTCTGTGTGGTTACGGAAGACCGAATGGGGGATGGAAGCGTGGATATGACGCAGGCATCTGCGGCAGTGCTGTTTGATGTGAACAACCGTGAAGTGTTGTATTCCAAAAATGCACATGAAAGATTATATCCGGCCAGCCTTACCAAAGTGATGACTGCACTGGTGGCTCTGAAAAACGCATCCCTGGATACGGTGCTTACAGCTACGGATT
>OGXQ01000369.1_pt1 | contig 35754 bp, 24 predicted proteins | sample 1576291 | NCBI WGS metagenome assembly OGXQ01 (sample SAMEA3541575, study PRJEB24748) | human gut metagenome | biome: human gut; feature: human-associated habitat; material: faeces | place: China | collected 2012 | reverse complement strand
TTTCCCACCTGCCAAGGAATAGTTTTTGAAAGAAGGTGAAAAGATCGGGAGATAAAAGGAAAACACCAAAAAACGAGTTCAAACAGATAAGCAGGACAGAAGGAGGCGAAGGAGAAAATAAAAAAATCTCCACCTTTGTCATATTTTTTTCTATATGCACGAAAATCACTATTAAAAACAGCACAGAATGGTTCTTGAATATATTGAATTGCTGTTTCTGCGAGCGATTGGTCAAACATGCTTTTGATTTTGGCTTTGCCGTAGGTTCGTTTTTTCGTCCAGATACCGAGAGGCTGAAACCCGTTAAATTCGTAAACATCCCGCAGATAAATACCAAGATCGGTGACGACAAATTTTGTGGGTCCACACATCTTCCCCACTACGGCCAGGAAAAGGGCCGCATTACCTATGCTTCCGTACAGGTCGTCAATGGTGCTCCAGACGGAACCAAATTCTTTATATTGAACCTGACAGTATGTATGCAATTGGCGGGCGCTATAATTTGTGCTGCCGAGAATAGGGCGAGCCGCTTCGCTGCGTAATCTGCCCTGCATATTTGCTACAGTAGCTATGCTTATTCTTCGGCGCAGCACGCTTCTAGAACCTTCTGTAAGCCATTGCTTCAGCAGGGCATCATATGCTTCTTTTCCTCGTGAGAAGCTCTTTACCCATTCCATTTTTACTGTTACTTCGTCGCAATGCTCCGGAGGAATGGATAGAGGGTCATCTGCGTATTGTTGAAGAAGATCTTCTGAAAGTTCGTATGCCTCGCTATTTTGCCATTTTTCCATGAGAAGCGGTGCTATTTTCCAACCCATCTGGCGCATGGCTCCGGGCAGATCCGTGAGCTTTACTGGGCTGAAACCCAACTCTTTGCCTTTAGTTTTTTGAGCTGGGCTGAGTTCGGATTGCTCTTTTATGGCTCCGCCTACTGGGGGAACTTCACATTCGCCGTGACAAGGCATGTTTACTCCGTTCTTATTGTAATTGTTTCTCTGGAATCTGGATGCCGTAACTTATGTCAAGACTGCCGAATTCTTCGGGCCACATGACGAGAGGGTCGGGAAACATTGCAAGGCCTTCATCAAGGTCACTCGTATAGACATAGCGTTTAAGTTCTGTGTTATACACTTTAATAAAAAAAGGGTCATGATATGTAATGGCGGCATAGGGGCAATAGCGCGGCGAGTAATATTCTACACGGTATTGCCCGGACGGACTTGTTTTTTCGAAAGTTTTTTTAGGTATACCGTAATGAGCCCAAGGAGAAAGTAGATAGACGATCATGAGAACGAGCAGCACCAAGCACAGCTTGCATCTTGGGCGGGCGGATCGACGCGGGCGGACCGGTAGAGGAGTCTTTTCAAGATCTGCCATGAAGAATCCCTTTTTGCTCTTGTGATCCGATCGCAGTTCGGTTGCTCCTCAGGCGATTTCAATAGGAAAACCCTGGTCAAATACGACAGAGACGACTTTTTTCGACCGGTCAATAACCATGCTTGTTTTGCCGTCTTTGTCAGTGACCCCGCCAAACGTACTTTGGTCGTCAAGAATGATGGTATATTGTGCATCGGGGAATGGCGTGCCATTTGCTTTCAAAATAAAATACTCAGTGAAGTAGTCCACCAGATCAGGGGTGATCGGCAGCTCCGGCGCCGCGCCGCTGCCGCTGCCCGGTCCGCCCCCGCCGCCGAGATTTATCCGGCTTCCGCCCATACGCACGCCGGAGGGGTCCAGCTTGATCCAGCTGCCGCCCGCCTTCAGCGTCATTTCCGTACCGGCTTCCAGCACCATTTTTTCGCCCGCGTGCAGGTGGATTTCCACCCCGGCCTTGCCCAGCCACTTGCCGTCCACCTTGGTGTGGCTGTCCGCGTGCACCGTCAGATTGTCATTGGCGAAAAGTTCGGTCTTGCGCGGCTGTTTGAGGGTTTCGTGCGTCTCGCCCTTGGTCAGGGTGTAGGTGAAGTTGTCCACGGTGCGGTGTTGGTCGTGCAGGATATGCTCTTTCCAGTCGTTTTTGACGTGGATGTTCACATCCTTTTCCGCATGAAGATAAATTTCTTCCTGGCCCTTCTTGTCTTCAATGCGCAGTTCGTTGAAGCCGCGCTCCTCGTTTTCCTTGCCCGGCGTGCTCATGGATTTGAACACCGTGCGCGTCTTGTGCGCGGGCAGCTCATAGGGCGGCATGTTCAGCTCATGGTAGACGCGGCCCGTGATCAGCGGGCGGTCCGGGTCGCCTTCCAGGAAAGAGACCACGACCTCGTGGCCGATGCGCGGGATAGCCATGATGCCGTATTTACTGCCCGCCCAGCCTTGGGAAACCCGGATCCAGCAGGTGGTATTTTCATTGTGCCGGCCTTCGCGGTCCCAATGGAACTGCACCTTCACGCGGCCGTACTTGTCCGGATAGATTTCCTCGCCCTTGGGGCCGGTGACATGGGCCGTCTGCTTGTCGAGAATCAGGTTTTTGGGATGTTCCGGGGCCGGGATAAAACGGGTCATCTCCGGAATGGCCGTGACCCGCGAGGCATAGTGCAGACCGCGCCCGTCCGGGGCCTCGTGCTCCAGCACGCCGGGCTGCCGCCCTTCGTGGCGCACGGCCACCACCCACCAGCGCGCGTTAAGGGCGGTGCGGGGGTGATCGTCAATGCTGAAAACATAGCTGGGCAGAAAACGGGCCACGTCCGAAGTGCAGTCGATCCACTGCCGGAAGGTCAGCTGGCGCAGCATCCGCAGCTTGACGTAACGCTCGCCGGGCTGCCGCAACTGGTAGAGATGCGGGTAGGCGTACTGTTCCAGCAGCATGCCGGGCGGGGCCGGGGCGGCCTGCTTGTCCTCTTCCTTGTCGCGCACTTCCAGGTCCAGGCGGGGCTTCCGGAAGTTCCATTCGCGGTAGGCGGCGGCATTGCTGTTGACGCTTTCGTGCAGGGCCAAGCGGTTGATGACCGCCGTATCCGAGCGCTGGCCCGAACCTGGGAAAAAGCGCAGATCGCTCTGGCCGGGGATTTTGGGGCCGCCCTCGCGGTCGCAGAAGCAGAGGCAATGGGCATCGGCCTTGTGCTCAAAGTAGAAATAAATGCCTTCTTCCTCGCACAGGCGGGTAATGAAGTGCAGGTCCGTTTCGCCGTACTGCACGCAGTATTCGCGCGGCTCGTAGGCATAGCAGAGCTTGAAGGAAGCGGCATCGCCGGTGAAGCCCTGTTCCTTGAGGATTTGCTGGATGATTTCCACCACCGAGAGATTCTGGAAGATGCGGTGGTCGCGGATTTGGCCCAGAAACCAGAGGCGCGGCACCAGGGAGCAGCGGTAATGGGTGAAGCGGTTGGCGGTGTGGAGCTGCTCCATCTCCCGGATCAGGCCGTGGACCAGGCGCTCGCCGCCGCTGCGGTCGGCAATGGAAAGGCAGGCCGGGGTGCCCAGCAGGGCGGTAAGGTCCACGTTGGCCGAGCGGCTGACCAGCTCAATGTTGAACTCATACGGCTTGCAGACCTCCTCAAAGCCCGAGAAAGCGTACACGCCGAAGTCGCCGCTTTGGGCGGTGAAGTTGAACCAGGAGGCGTTGGCGGCAGGCATCTGGGTCATGGGAACTCCGGAGCCGAGGGTTAGGCCGGTTCAAGGCGTCGGACTCGGGGCGCGGCCGCCGCTGGCGTCCGGCAACCGCGCCCCAGGCGGCTAAGCGCTCTGCGGCTTGCGCCAGTCGTCGCTTTCCGAGGTGCTGGCGATTTCGTGGGTCTTGGTGAGCTTGCGGTACGTGAACTGCACGTCCTCAAGATGGGTGAAATGCGCCATGCCGGGGTCCTGACAGTTGGGCATGTAGGTGGTGATGTCCGTAATGATGGCGTCTTCCAGCGTCATGGTGAAATAATGTTCCATGGTGCCCTGGGCCGAGGTGCGGTAGAATTTGAGCTCCACCTTGGGCAGACGCTCGCCGCTGGTAAGAGCGCGGTAGAGCAGGGGAGAACACTTGTCCATGACCTTGGTGATCTTCAGGGGCTGGTGCAGGCGATCACCCCATGACCGGCGGCTTTGGTGTCACGAATCATCTGGTGCACGCGCTGGCCCGTGGGCTGGCCGGACTGCGGGTCGCGGGGCAGCAGGATCTTGTGCTCGAAGGCCTCGATAAGGGTCTCGTTTTCGTGCCCTTCCTGATAGATGTTGCCCACCGAGGCTTCGGTAAAGTTGTTGGCGGTGATGTTGCCCTGACGCTCGCCGGTAATGGTCATATACGCTGGGGTCGGCATAACGATCTCCTGTTGCTGGTGAGAGGATAGTAGATATCGATCTTCTTTATAGCAAGAGCTGTTCCAGAATATTAAATTTAATAAAATTAGTGTGTTGATAGATATTGCTATTGCTATATAGCGAAGTTTCGCCATAGGCTTTGAAATAGGAAAGCATATAGCACGTTGTAATTCATTGATATTACAAAGATAAATTAACCGGCGAAATTTCGTCGTCGCTCTGCCGCCGGTAAAAACGGGAATATCATAGTTCCCTGAAATGGTTGGGATTTTGTGTGGCGAAGAATCAACAATTCATCCGATTGGCAAGTAAACAGCCCGCTTGGAATTGTTTACGCAAAAAGGACGACAGAACGCCAACGTGAGGCTTGTCAGCGGAGCTTCCTAAAACACTGCCGCGTCGGATTGGGCAAATCCCGCCTTTCCAACTGCACACAGAAGGCATCAGCGCATCAGCCAAGACGCTTGCTGTGTGGACGCCTTGCTGTGCGCTGTGCTTTGGGGGAGTGGTCAATGCAGATTCACATGCGGTCACTGATTAAACTTTTTGAGCTACCATCTGGATAATATTGAAATATTTTCCAACTCCCGCTTCCATCATGGCAACATAGTGTTGCGCATGCAGGGAGGGAGATTGCAGCCAATCATCCCAGGCCTGCTTGCATGAACTCATTTCACGCAACGTAGTGATCGTTATGCCGGGTTCTTTTTCCCGTAATGCCCGCCACCAGTCGCAGGAATAAAAATACCACTCCGGCATCCAGAAGGGCTGAACCTGCCTTCGGCAGTTGCCCTTCGGGGAAGTCTTGTGTGAATCCGGGTACGGCAGCCGCCATCAGTCCGCCTTTCTTCACAAAGGACAGGAGTTTCGGCAGCATGGCCTCGTTCCCGCCAAAATACTGGTATGAGTCCACGCTGATGATCATGTCGAAATATTCATGAGCGAATGGTAACTCTTTCGTCGCATCGACCAGAAAGGGGAAGATTTTCGCATCAAGTCCCAGGCTTGCGAAGCGTTTCGCGTTTTCACCGGGAGAAATCCATAAATCAGCCGCAGCCTACCAGCGTTCAGACCTGCTTACGGAGCGACGCAAAATGTTGCAGGCGTGGGCTGATTATCTGGATATGCGCTGTGCTTGGCGATTCTTGGCAAGTAATTTTTTGAAGGCAGGCGGGGGCGGTTAGGCCCCCACCGAGCGACGCGACAACGCCGCCCACGGCCCCCGGCAAGCGCAAACTTGCCGGTTTGTTGTATGGAGAACCCCCCCGGCGGGGGGGCTCCATACAACAAGGGCGGGGTTTCAATCCCGCCCTTGCACTATCAATGTGTGTCAATTGTGCACCATTCGTCGTAACAAAAATTTTTCAAACGGAATGACATTTCGATTCAATCTGATCGGCGTGTCACTGCAATCACCAATCAAATCACCAATTGTCAAAGTTCCACCAATGAAAAAGGGGTTACTGTTTTTCAGTAACCCCTTGAAATATGGCGGAGAGGGTGAGATTCGAACTCACGGTACGCTGTTAACGTACACACGATTTCCAATCGTGCTCCTTCGACCAGCTCGGACAACTCTCCGTATCTGCAATCAAATGCTCGTATATTATATATGACCGCGCCGCAAAAATCAAGTCTTTTTTCAAAAATCCTGAACTTTTTATTTTTGCACTCCTCGCTTATCGAATAAACCTGTGTTTGCGTGGAATCAATATAATATGTAAATCAGCAAATTTTACCTGTTTTTTACTCTACTGTATTGAACCCGGAGATGAAATATAATATAATGGATTTGATTAATATAAAATGGAATGAAGGGATATCCATGAGAAAGACGAAGATAGTATGCACGATAGGGCCCGCCAGCAGCGACCCGAAAGTATTCACCAAGATGTGCAAAGCGGGTCTTAATGTTGCGAGGCTCAACTTCTCCCACGGCACCCATTCGGAGCAGCTCGAAAAGCTCAATATGGTAAAAAAAGTCCGCGAGGAGCTCGATCTCCCGATAGCAATAATGCTCGACACGAAGGGACCGGAATACAGAATCAAAACTTTTGAAAACGGCAAGATAATGCTCAACGACGGCGATGAGTTCTCGTTCACCACAGAAGACATAGTCGGCGATCAGAGCCGCGTCAGCGTGACCTATGCGGGACTTGTCGACGATATTTCAATCGGCGACCGCATACTCGTCAACAACGGACTTGTGATTTTCGAGGTAATCGGAAAGACCGATACAGATGTAAAGTGCAAAGTAATAGCCGGCGGCGAGCTTTCAAACAGAAAGAGCATGAGTTTCCCGAACAAGGTGCTCAATCAGGTTTATCTCAGCGAGCAGGACAAGGACGATCTGCTGTTCGGCATTCAGAACAATGTCGACTACATCGCGGCATCGTTTGTTTCATGCAGGCAGGATCTCATAGACCTCAAGGAGTTTCTCCACGCGAACGGCGGCGACGGCATAGACATAATCGCAAAAATCGAGAACCGCACGGGAATAGACAACATCGAAGATATATGTGAAGAGTGCGACGGGATAATGATAGGCCGCGGCGACCTCGGCGTCGAAGTCCCCTTCACTGAGCTTCCCGCGCTTCAGAAATATATAATCACAAAGTGCCGCCTGCTCGGCAAGCGCGTTATCACGGCGACCGAGATGCTTGAATCAATGATAACCAATCCCCGCCCGACGAGAGCGGAAATTTCCGACGTTGCGAACGCTGTCTACGACGGCACGAGTGCGGTCATGCTCTCCGGCGAATCAGCCGCGGGTAAATATCCTGTCGAGACAGTCCGCACAATGGCAGAGATAGTCGAAGAGACGGAGAAGCACATCCATTACGCCAAGCGTTTCCGCAACAATGATTTCAAGATAAAGAACCGCGTCGACGCAATATCACACGCGACTTGCGGAATGGCTATCGACATAAACGCAAAAGCGATAGTTGTTGCGTCTATATCCGGCATGACGGTGCGCATGGTGTCGCGCTTCAGAGCACCTACAGATATAATCGGAATGGCGACGAACAGAGCCGTTTGGTATAAGCTCGCGCTCTCCTGGGGCGTTATGCCTGTACTCAGCGAGAAGTTCGACTCGACCGATGTTCTGTTCTATCACGCGCAGAAAGTTGCAAAAGACGCGCTCAACCTCAAGCCCGGCGACAATATCATAATGACCGGCGGCGCGATAAACGGGAAGTCGGGCAACACCAATCTGATAAAGATAGAGACAATAGAATAAAGACAAAAAAATCTCCCCTGCTTCGGCAAGGGAGATTTTTTACTGCAAAAAGCACCTGTACCAATTACGATACAGGTGCTTCTGTATTTTTTTAGAAATCCGCAGAACCGGTAGTTCTCGGGAACGGGAGCACGTCACGGATGTTCGAGATACCCGTGAGGTACATGACCAGTCTCTCGAAGCCGAGGCCGAAGCCGCTGTGCTTGACTCCGCCGTAGCGGCGAAGATCGAGATACCACCAATAGTCCTTGGGGTCAAGTCCGAGTTCTTCGATACGCTCGGTGAGCACATCCAGTCTCTCTTCACGCTGGCTGCCGCCGATTATCTCGCCGATGCCCATAACAAGCAGGTCGACTGCCGCAACAGTCTTACCGTCGTCGTTCAGGCGCATATAGAAAGCCTTAATCTCCTTGGGATAATCTGTAACGAAAACGGGGCGCTTGAAAATGCGCTCGGTCAGGCAGCGTTCATGCTCTGTCTGGAGGTCGCAGCCCCAATAGACTTTGTAGTCGAACTCGTCGTTGTACTTCTCGAGTTCTTTGACAGCGTCGGTATAAGTGACGCGCGCAAAATCGGAGCTGACAACGGAATGAAGTCTCTCGAGCAAACCCTTATCAACGAACTTGTTGAGGAACTCAAGCTCAGACTTGCAGCTCTCCATAACATAGGAGATGACATACTTTATCATCGCCTCTGCGAGCTCCATATCGTCCTCAAGATCGGCAAAAGCAATCTCGGGCTCGATCATCCAGAACTCCGCAGCGTGGCGCTGAGTATAGGACTTCTCGGCTCTGAAAGTAGGACCGAAAGTATATATCTTGCCGAAAGCGAGAGCCATCGCCTCACCCTCGAGCTGACCGGAAACGGTCAGATAAGCGGGCTTCTCGAAGAAATCCTGCTTGAAATCAACAGTACCGTCCTCGTTCTTCGGAGGGTTTGCGATATCAAGAGTCGTCACCTTGAACATCTCGCCTGCGCCCTCACAGTCGCTGCACGAAATGAGCGGAGTGTGGGCATAGATGAATCCGCGCTCATTGAAGAACTTGTGGATAGCATAAGCGGCGGTCGAGCGAACGCGGAAAGCCGCGGAATAAATATTCGCTCTCGGGCGCAGATGCGCTATCGTTCTCATATATTCGAGAGTGTGGCGCTTTTTCTGAAGCGGATAATCGGGAGTCGACTGACCCTCGACCTCAACTGAAGAAGCGTTGAGCTCGAACGGCTGATTCGCCTGGGGAGTCAGGATAAAAGTGCCAGTAACTCTGACAGCCGCGCCGACGTTCAGCTTGACTATATCCTTATAGTTTTCAACCTTTGCACTCTCGAAAACGACCTGCAGGCTCTTGAAGCAGCTGCCGTCGTTTATCTCCATAAAGCCTATCGCCTTTGAGTCACGGAGGGTCTTAATCCATCCGCAGACTGTTATCTCCTTGCCGCCGAGCTCTTCATATGAGCTGAACAGCTTTGAAATTTCAAGCCTTTCCATTTATATGTCTCCTTTGCTTATGACTCATAATTATAAATGATATCAAAAGCGGAATTGAAAATCAATAGCGAAGGCTCTATTTATTCAAAATTTTCCGGCGCAGGGTCGGGTTCGATGTCTATTGGATCCGCCGAACCCCTGTCTTTATCTATATTATAGACAAATTGCGTGATGATAACTGTCAGCGCGACTCCGACGGTCATGACTATAAGATACATATTCTTGATATTCAAAGCCGTCTGTGCAGTCTGGTCTGCGCCGAGGGTTTCAACATATCCGCAGGCTGCGAGCATAACTGCGGAGAACGCCGAGCCGAGGCCCTGAGCAAGCTTGCGGAAGAACGAGAACAGCGCATAAAGCGAACCCTCGTCGCGGCTTCCGGTCTTTTCATACTGATAGTCGATGCAGTCAACAACCATAGCCCAGAGGATAATTGTGAACACAGCGTTGCTCGTATAGAGAAGCATAAGCGCGCCTATATAGAGGAACAGTGAACTCTTTGCCTCGGGTGCCATGGGAAGCAGGCACGAAACTACACCTGCGACTACGCTTATCGACGAAGATATGACGACCAGCTTTTTCTTGCCTATTTTTCTTGTTATTCTGCCGATGAAAGGCATGATGACAACAAGAGGCAGATAGGAAACGATATTGACAGCCGCCAATATCTTAGTGTTATGGAAATAGGACTGGAATATAATGCTGTTGACCGAGGTCATTGACATGAAGCAAATGACCTGGACGAACGAAACAGCGGTTATTGCGAGCAGCGGACGGTTTGTGAAGAAGCCCTTGACTGCCTTGAGATAGCTCATCTTCTCTGTCTTGTCGTGTGCTTCGACAACGACACGCTCGGTCACGAGCAGACGCACGAGCATGAAGCCGATGAAGCCTATTGCCGAGCAGACGAGCGCAACATAAACCATTCTCGAGCCGATGAGGTTGTTGTCCTTATCATAGACGATAAGAGGCAGGAGCATGGAGAGCACCTGCGCAAGACCCGCGCCTATTGATCTGAAGGTAGAGAGATTCGTGCGCTTCGAAGGGTCATTGGTAATGCACGAATGGAGCGCGCCGTAAGGCACGTTTGCCATTGTATAAGCGACCGACCAGACGCAATAAATCGCAAGGCAGTAGATGACCTTGAAGATATAGCTCATAGAGGCTATCGGCATAAACGAGAGCGTGGTGAAAATTATCAGCGCGCTGCCGCCTATGGTTATCCACGGCATGAACTTGCTGCCCTTGCCTATGCGGACATTATCGACCATTCCGCCTATCAGCGGATCGTTTATAGCGTCCCATACTTTGCCGACAACGATTATCCAAGCCCAGTCGCTGAGCCTGAGTCCGATATACTGGGTATAGAACAGCATGAGATAGTTCGTTATCAGCGCAAAGCTCATATTGCAGCCGAAATCGCCCATCGCATATCCGAAATAATCCCGCATACCGAATGGTCTTGTTTTGTTTTGTGCAGCCATGATATAAATATCCTTTCGCAAGATATATTTTTAGTCAATTATAATATAAGAGCATATCGAAAATCAATATTCAAAATGTATTTTACCGTAAAATTTTGAAAAAATACCTCGGCAGGCATTGACTATCTTTTGGGGCAGATGAGCAGCACATTATCGGCTTCGGCTATGATGTAATCGTGGAGTCCTTCGACAACGACCAATTTTTCCCCCTTAACGGCTATGACACTGCCCGTTGTGTTGTAGAGTAACGCTTTGCAGTTTTGGGTTACGTTTTCGTCTTTATTTTTGGGTGAGTGGTCATACAGGGCACTCCAAGAACCTAAATCGCTCCACCCGAATTCTGCACAAAGCACAAATACGTTCGAGGCTTTTTCCATGATACCGAAATCTATCGATATACTGGGGCAGGCTGCGAAATTTTCGTCGATAAAATGTTTTTCTTCGGGCGTGTTGAATACTTTGATGTTTTCTTCGAATCGGTTCGAAATATCGGGTAAAAACCGTTGGAACGCTTTGATAATTGTCTGTACATTCCAAATGAAAATACCGGAGTTCCAGAAAAATTCGCCGCTCTCCACGAACATTTTGGCAAATTCGAGATTGGGTTTTTCGGTAAATGTTTTTACGGTCTTTATATTATCTTCGGCATCTTCGCCTATCTGAATATATCCGTATCCCGTTTCAGGACGATTGGGCTTTATACCTAAGGTGAGCAGCGCTGGATATTTTGATACGAAATCGAGCCCGCGATTGACGCATTGAGCGAATTCGTCTTCTTTGAGAATGAGATGATCCGAAGGGGCTACGACGATATTGGCATTCGGGTTGAGTGCCTGAATATGATAAGAGGCCCAAGCGATACAGGGAGCTGTATTTCTTCGGGTCGGTTCCAGCAAAATATTTTCTTCGGCGATATCGGGTAACTGTTCTTTTACCAAATCGACATATATTTCGTTTGTGACGATGAATATATGGTCTTTGGGTATTATTTTTATAAATCTGTCATAACTCATTTGGAGGAGCGAACGTCCTATCCCGAAAAAATCGAGGAATTGCTTGGGTCTGTTGTTTCGGCTAAAAGGCCAAAAGCGACTTCCGATACCACCTCCCATGATTACACAATATCTATTTTCCATAGTCGTGTCGTTTTTTTAATGTTAATTCTTCTGCTAAAATAGCTATTTTTTATTAGAAAGATAGCTCGAATAACTTTTTTTGAAAAAAAACAGAGATTATTTGTCTTATTCAAAATCTGTTTTTATCTTTGCACCGCATTTAAGCCCAGATGGCGGAATCGGTAGACGCGCTGGTCTCAAACACCAGTGGATTAACCTCCATGCCGGTTCGATCCCGGCTCTGGGTACAAAGATAAAAGCTAAGTGTTGAGCAATCATCATTTAGCTTTTTATTTTGCCTAAAATTTTCCCATATTAGGCCCCATATTTTCCCCACGCGTAGAGCAGTATTTAAGACCAATTATCTTTGCTTGTAAAGAGAATTGATAAAAACAAAGCAAACGAAAAGAACAATCGGTTCATTTTCTCTCGTTTGCTTTATAGGATATGTAAGTTTAACTGCTTAACCACAGCGATGCATCAATCCAATATATGTTCTGGTATAGATGTAGTGCTTAACATTCCTGTAATTTGATAATCTGTATTAGGAATAGTCAGTTTCATAGTCATGTCTATCGGCGCAGGACTTTTTGTATGTACACTATCGAAGAGTTTGCCCCACTCTACGCCCAAATAGGCTTGAATAACACTTAATACTTGTGAGGAGTTTGCATTGATCTGAAAGTCATAAGATTTTGTCGTGGCGTCATTATCTGTAATATTTAGATGTAAACCGGGAATGCCATTAAATTGAGGTAGGGCATCGTCGGGTGTGACAAAAAACTCATAACTGCCTTTTGCTATCGGTTGTTCAGATAACCGTCCGTGAATTTTGTCTATGGCGAAAATATAGCACTCTTTTTCTTGGTTATTTACGAAAAAGAGCGTTGTATTGGCTTCCAGTGCTGGATAATTGCTCTCGGATATAGTATATGCCAAATAGCAGTCCGTTACTTTAACCTCTACTTTTTCCACATCATTTGTTACATTGTCAATAATAGTCAAGGTTGTGACTCCTTTCTGCATACCATACAGATTGATATGCCCTTTTAGGTTATCTTCCTCCCAATCATCGTTGTATTTCGAATAAATGGCTTGTAATACGTCTTCATTTTCTATGTCCAAGCTGATGTCTCCGCTGCCATTTGTGATTGAAATAGAAGTGGAACTTCGTTCTAGTCGTATTTCATAGTAGTCTTTTTCGAGAATGAATGGTGTTGGTGTATTTTCAATATTATCATCACTGCAAGCTACAATAAACAGGTACGTAATTAAAAGAACCGAATTGATAAGTTTATTCATATCCGCACAATTCCCTATTGGCTCTGTCGGGATATTAAATTTACAGATTGAAAAACGTGAGCCAACTATGTCACGTCTAAGTGAAGGCCATAGGAAATCTTTGATGCAAATGTAACAATAGCAGTCCACGCTATATGCGTAAAAACCAATATGCTATTTCTTGCATCGGTTTGCAAACTTCCTACATTTTCACTTATAAGATAAACATAACGTTCCTTCTTTTTTAAAGTGTCTTGGAGAGAGTTCCCTCAATCCACTCACAAAGATATGCGGTTTAGTTGAAATCCAGTCAAATACTATCAGATTACATTCTGAATACCCTATTTTTCTTCTCTATCTGTATGGAATTGAGCAGACTTTGCTGTAATTTCTCCCATTGCACCTTGAACCATTGGATTATTGGCGTATTATTTAGGAATTGTTTCTACAAAATGGATAGGATATTTGTTCCAGTATTTTTTATAAATTCTATTTTCTTGACCGTCTAAGTTGAGTTGATACATTCGAAATGTAACCCATTTGTTTTTAGGTTGCCACAATTCGTTATAGGAATATCGGTATTTCATACCGATGGCTTGCATCACCCTTCCGCTTCTTGGATTGTTTACGTCGTGTGTGGCCGTGATATAGGGTATTTCGATATGTTTTAGTTTTTCAATGACTACTCGGCAGGCTTCCGAACATATACCTTTGTGCCAAAATTCTTTTCTTAGTCCATAACCTAGATCGTAGCTATCACCGCCGCTTATATGGATATATCCGATGGGTATATTGTTACCTTTCAAACAAATAGCGTAGTAAAACAGAGTCTTCCCCGAATAAATTGCCGTATGTTTCTCGTGAAGATATGTTTTTGCTTCTTCGATGTCCTTTAATGGAAACATGGGGAGAAAAGCGTTTACCTCTACGTCGCTAAGAATGATGAACAGAGATTCTGTGTCTTGTTCTGCAAATGGTCGTAATATTAATCTCTCTGTTTCTAAGTAATTCATTTGGGTATAATTTGTCCTACAAATATAGCGTGAATATTGGATCGAAAGCCATATGGACAATGGATTTATATAATAATTTTTCATATAGATGTAATATTATATCAAACTTATTTTAATCGAAATTTTTTTGCTATTTCAATATTTTTTTCAATCTTGCAATGCTCTTAGAATTCTATTAATAGGAAATGGACGATAGCGCTTTAACCCATCAGTTAAAACAGGGTAACCAGTTAGCTTTTACCATTCTTTATGACACTTATTCAGAACAGGTGTATAGACTTGCGTTTAAATATTTGTGTAATAAAGAGCTGGCAGAAGATGCTGTGCAGAATCTTTTCATGAAAGTTTGGATTAAACGAACCTCTCTCGATGAGAGCCGCCCATTGAATCATTTTTTATTTACCGTTTTAAAAAACGATTTACTTACTATCCTTCGTGATCCCAAGAATCATATCTTTGTTTTGGACGATTGTTTGGAGTTATTGGAGCGTATAGACGGGGGCAACCAAGACGATGAGGATATGGATAAAGAGCAATTGGATTTGGTGCGCCATGCTATCGAACAGTTGTCTCCTCAAAGGAGGAAAATTTTTTCTTTGAAAATTTCGGGAAAGTATTCTAACCAAGAAATTGCAGATAAGCTAAATCTTTCTGTCAATACAATAAAATTCCAGTATAGCCAGTCTCTGAAACAGATAAAGGAGATTGTTCGTAAGTGTGCTATTTCCCTTTTGATGTAATGCTTAAAATAAGTTAATGTAATATCTGTATATAATACTTTTTGAAATTTATATAGTATTATATAATGAAAGCCAATGAAACATGCATTTTAGAAAACGACATCAGACCGATTCTGAGATATTGAAATATATATCCGGGCATATCGACAAAGATATAAACCGGCTGTTAAATGCCGAATCTTTGCCAATGGGAGGATGCGATGTGCCGGATTTCGATAAATTCGGCGTGTATGAAAGTTTGGCGCAGAGAATAGGTCGAAGCGAAAGACGAAATGTCTGGACGGTTTGTAAATGGGCTTGTGCCATTGCATTGGTATTGTTGAATGTCGGATATTTGGCTTATCAGAATATCGATTTATCGAAGCCTGTCTATAAAGAGGTTTGTTCTTTGAAGGGAGAACGATTGGTCGTATTGCTCGAAGATGGAACGCGAGTGTGGTTGAATGCAGACTCGAAGTTGGTTTATCCAGAGCAATTTGCGAAGGATAAAAGAGAAGTATCGTTAGTAGGCGAGGCTTATTTTGAAGTAAAGAAGGATATATCTAAACCGTTCATGGTACAGGCAGACGAAATGAATATCCGTGTAACGGGAACGAGTTTTAACGTATCGGGATATCCTACGGATTCGGTGGTTACGACCACGTTGGACGAAGGGGGTATAGTGATAAGTTATCCGTATGCAGAAAAATCGGGAACGTATCAGATGGCTCCCGGCCAGACGGCAATTTATGAAAAAGGAAGTAGGCTTTGTAAAGTCATGAAGAACGAGTATTATAAAGATGCTTCTGTTTGGAAGGAAAATAAATTGATATTCAGAAATGCTCCTTTGGAAGAGGTCTTGACTACATTGTCTCGACAATTTGACGTTTCTTTTGATATCCGCAGTGAAAAGATAGCTGCGTTCACATATAATTTCACCTGCAAGCTAAACAATTTGTCAGGTATTTTTGAAATGATGTCTGCCATTACCCCAATTAAGTTTAATGAAATATCGGAGAATGTATATGCTGTGAAAGAAAAATAATTAGTCTAATAACATATAAACACTAGAAATTTATGCTGAAAAAACACGTTTTTTCATACATCAGAAAATGGTGTATGGTAGGAGGGCTTTGTCTTGCTTTTCCGTGGGTTGCTTATGCTCAGCAACAGAAAATCTCGTTAAACATTCAGAATGTTACATTGAAACAAGCGATGGAACAGATAAAGGAGCAAGCTGTTGTAAATGTGGCATATAGTAAGGAATTTGTAGACCCGAACAAGACCGTTTCCTTGAAGGTCGAAAATGTGAGTTTGCAGACGGCGCTGACCCAACTATTTAAGGGTACAGATGTCGGATTCCGTTTCTTGGATAATAGTGTCCTTTTATACAATCAAAAGGAACAAGACAGTTCGGGAGCTGCATCGAAAGAGCAACAAATCGTATCGGTCAAAGGTACTGTCGTAGATCAAGTGACCGGCGAGCCTATTATCGGAGCGTCTGTTGCCGTAGAGGGATCATCGAAAGGAACCAGTACCGATTTGGACGGTAAATATTCGTTAAACGCACCCGTGGGTAGTACTTTGAAATTTTCTTATGTCGGATATAAGGAAACGAAAAAAGAGGTATTGCAGGCCGGGGTGTTAGATGTTTCTCTCATGGAGAGTTCTGTTTCTTTGGACGATGTGGTGGTCGTCGGTTATGGCGTACAGAAGAAGGTGAACGTAACCGGGGCCGTATCTATGGTAAAAGGAGATGAATTGGAAAACCGTCCCGTCGCTAATGTCAGTGCGGGGTTACAAGGCTTATTACCGGGTGTGAGCATTACGTCTTCGTCTGGGCAGCCCGGAGCCGTGCCTTCAATAACGGTTCGTGGTGTCAGTACCATAAATAGTAGTACCGCACCTCTTATATTGATTGACGGAGTTTCGGGTGGAGATTTGAATTTGTTGAATCCCAACGATGTAGAGAGTGTGTCGGTTTTGAAGGATGCTGCATCTGCCGCTATTTACGGAGCTCGTGCGGCCAACGGGGTTATTTTGATTACAACCAAGCAGGGCAAACGAAAGGAGAAGGCTACATTGACCTATTCGGGATATGTGGGTATGCAAACACCTACCGCTTTGCCGGAATTGGTAACAGGCCGGCAGTATATGGAGTTGTCTAACGAGGCAATGTCTGCCGCCGGTTTTTCCAGACCTTATGATGTGGATGCTTTTGAAAAATATGATTCGGGAATGTATCCCAATGAATATTCGAACACAGATTGGGTGAATGAAATTTTTAAGAAACATGCGTTGCAAACGAGCCACTCGGTAAGTGTAAGAGGTGGAAGCGAGAAAAGCAGCTACTTTATGTCTTACGGTTATTTAGATCAAGATGGATTGGTTGTGGGTGATGCATTTAAAACAAAACGGCACAATGCAAGAATCAATGTGAATACAGAGGTTTTCGATCGATTGAAAATAAACGGGAATGTCAGTTTTGTCGATTATTACCGTAATGCGTCCGGATTTTCGGGTACTGGTGGTGTATTTCGTTTAGCCCAACGCATGTCTCCGCTGTTACCGGTGAAATGGCAACAACAAAATGAGATGGGATTATGGGAAGACACCGAATATTGGTCCAGCGGGAGTATAAATAATCCTGTTTATGTTGCCACAGAGGGTGGAGAGGAAAAGAGAAAATCTCGTACATTGAATACTATCGTGAGTGCGGATTTGCGTATAATCGACGGTTTGAATTTAGGAGGACAATATGCTGCGAACTATTATTTCAGAGAAACTGATAAGTTTACTCCTACGTTACCGGAATATTTTTCAGACGGGACTCCCGATCCTGCTAATAAAAATATGAGAAATTCGGTGAGCCAAGCACATCAAGATGCTTTGACTCAAACCTTACAGTTAACATTGAATTTTCAGAAGCAGATCAATAAACATGAGATCGGGGCTTTGTTGGGATATTCGCAAGAGTGGTATAATTTCAGTAGTTTAAGCGCGAGTCGTAAGAAAATACCATTTGATGGCATTTATGTGATCGATGCAGGGACCGAGGATATTACGAATAGCGGTACGAAGAGTTCTTGGGCTTTGCGCTCTTATTTCGGCCGTGTGAATTATGCGTTTGATGGAAAGTATTTGGTAGAAGCGAATATGCGTATCGATGGTACTTCTCGCTTCGCTAGGGATAATCGTTGGGGATATTTTCCATCTTTCTCGGCTGGTTGGAATTTTTCCAGAGAAGAATTTATGCAGTTTGCAGAACCTGTGTTGAGTTCCGGTAAACTGAGGGCTTCTTGGGGTGAATTAGGAAACCAGAATGTGGGTAGCGATTATTATCCATATTTGACTCCTATTGATTCGGGAGAAAGTTATCCGATCGGAGGAAAACAGAATATCGGTTTTCAACAAAGTAAATTGGGAAATGCCAATATCAAGTGGGAAACGATAAGAATGTTGAATGTCGGTGTAGATTTGACTTTCTTTAATAATAGGTTGACCGCTTCTTTCGATTGGTTTAAGAAAGATAATATCGATGCATTGGTGAAACCTGTTTATCCTACGGTCGTAGGAATCACCGGAACGGCTAATTTGCCTTATGAAAACATGGGTAAAATCGAAAATAAAGGTTGGGAGCTTGAAATCGGTTGGCGAGACCAGATTGGAGAAGTGAAATATAATTTGCTATTCAATCTTTCTGATGCCAAGAATAAAATTGTCGATTTAGGAACGAGTGAACCTCGATTAACCAATAACATTCGTAGAGAAGGAGATCCTATCGACGCTTATTATGGTTATTTGACCGATGGTTTGGCACAGATTGATGACTTTGGCGGTGTCGATAGTAATGGAAAGTATATTAATCCTAAGTTCGCTATTCCAAAAGCGGCAGAAGCTATAACACAACCGGGAGATATTAAATATCGAGATATTTCTGGACCCGGTGGAATTCCAGATGGAGAAATAGATGAATATGATAAGGTTGTATTTGGCGATCCGTATCCGCATTATTCCTATTCATTGAGAGGCCAGTTGCAATGGAGAGATTGGGATTTTAGTTTTTATTTCCAAGGAGTGGGGAAAGTAAATGGTTATCTGTCAGATGAAGCCCGTCACTGTTTTATCAACGATTATTCTATTCCTAAGGTAGAACATTTGGATCGCTGGACTCCTAACAACCCCGATGCCACATATCCTAGACTGTATCAAGCTCAATCTCATAATTTATTATTCAGTGATTATTGGAAAGAAGATGCTTCGTATTTGCGTTTGAAAAATGTACAATTGGGTTATTCTATTCCCAAAAAACTTCTTAATCGATGGAAAATAGAGGGGTTGCGATTGTATGCGTCGGCAGATAATTTACTGACATTCACTAAATATTTCGGTGCTTATGATCCGGAAGTACGGGAATCTTCGGGCGATGTTTACCCCCAAGTAAAGACATACGTATTCGGTTTAGTTCTTTCATTTTAATAAATACCATTGCATATGAAAACGATTAAATATATTGCGGCTTTTTTGCCGTTGGCATCATTGTTGGTTTCATGTAACGATGATTTTTTAGACAGATATCCTCAGGATTCCGTGACTAATGAAACTTATTGGAAGACGGAGGAGCAGTTGCGCGCGGCATTGTATCCTTGTTATGAAACATTTGAATATGAGTTGTTGATTAAATGGGCAGAGTCTACGGCCGAAACTGTAATATGGGGTAATAAAAACAGCGGACTTTCCAAAGTATCGGGAGGGAAACATGCTTATACCGATGGGTTCCCCTTTACTTCGTATTGGAGATATTCTTACGGACATATTCACACTTGCAATAATTTCCTAGATAATTACAATCGGGCCGAAATCGACCAAGATGTTAAAGATGTCTATGCCGCCGAGGTGAAGGTCATAAGGTCGTGGGTATATTTTATGTTGACGACTTTTTTTGGAGATGTTCCCTGGATTAACCATGTTATTACGTCCGAAGGAGCTTATGGACCTCGTACTCCACGAAGTGAAGTTATCGATAGCTTAATGACCGATTTGGATTGGGCTGCTTCGAAATTACCTCATGAAAGGCAAACGGGAGATAATGTAGGTCGTATAGACCGCTGGGGGGCTTTGGCGATGAAAGCGCGTATCGCCCTTCAAAACGAACGTTATGATATTGCTGCCAAAGCTGCCAAAGAGATTATAGACGATGGCCCCTACGATCTTTATGATTATGAAAAATTATATCATCTCGAAGGTGATATAGAAAATAATCCAGATAATAACGAAGCGATTATTTCCAGTATCTATGTGAATGATATTCGCAATAACAACATGTCGAACGAGACTTGTTCGCCGGTGGATTTTATTCGATTTAATCCTACCAAAACGTTGGTCGATGCTTATTTATGTATCGATGGTATGCCTGCTAAGCCGGGATTGGAGTATTATAAACGTACAGATATAAAAACGTCACCTCTGTATAAGTATCCTGAGGAACATTATGCCGATTATTTCCAAAACAGGGATCCGAGAATGAGAATGACGTTGTTTACTCCCGGTGATCAATGGGGTGGCGGTGACGATGGAGATGCCGAATATCGCCGTCCGAACGATATATTTCAGTTACCACGCTTCTCGTCGTTACAACCCGGCCGGAACGGAGCTAACGGGATAACCGGCTTTTATTTCAAAAAATACAACGAGATAAGTATTGCCGGAAATGCCAACAGGTCTCACACCAATTTGAACGTAATTCGTTATCCAGAGGTTCTTTTGATTTATGCAGAAGCTCTTTATAAGATGAACGGGACATTGACCCAAACTGAAATCGATGAGACTATTAATCGTTTGAGAGATCGAGTGGGTATGCATCGAATGGATTTGAAGGAGCTGCAACAGTGGAATCTCGATTTGTGGACCGAAATAAAGAGAGAGCGACGTATCGAGCTTTCGTTCGACGGTATGCGATATGCAGATATAATGCGTTGGAGAGAAGGTGAATTGCGTTTTGGTCGGGCTATTACAGGGCCTAGTCTAACCGTTTGTATGAACGATTTGGGCGCTAATCCTTATCCCGATACCGGAGTCGATGAATTCGGCGATGTGATTTACGAAAAATCGAGAGCAGAAGGAGGTCCCCGTTATTTCGATCCGGCTATGCATTATTTGTGGCCTGTGCCTTATGAGGAAAGAATGAAAAATCCTCTGTTGGGTCAAAATCCCGGTTGGCCGGAATAAGTTGAATTTCTAATCCACACTATTAGAATCCTAATAGTGTGGATATTAATGGACTATAAAATATGATTACGATGAAACGTGTGTTTATATTGATGATGAGTATCAGTGCTGTTTTTATGGGTTGTAGTAAAGCCAATGAACCGCAAGGTGATGCCGGTTGGGGTGGTAACACTGAACCCAAAGAAAACCTGGTCGTGATGAGTTATAACATAAAACATTGTGCACCCTATTATGGTGTATCGGGTGAAACAACAACCGCAGATGTGAATAACGTTGCGAATGTGATAAAAAGCAAAAAGCCAGATGTAGTTTTGTTGCAAGAGGTAGATTATAAAACGACAAGAAGTTTGGGGGTGGATCAGGCTAAAGAATTGGCAGAATTGGCCGGTTATCCGTATTATTATTTTTTCAAACAAAAAGATTTTCAAGGCGGGGCTTATGGTGCAGCTATCCTTTCTTCTTTTCAAATGAGCGAAATCGTAAATCATGATCTCCCGAAAGAGATAGATGGACTGACTATTACGGGAAGTAACGTTTTGGGGACAGCCAAGATAAAGTTCAATGGAATCGATGTTTATTTGGCGGTAATCCATTTATCCGTTACTCAGGCGGAAAGGGATAGACAATTCCCCGTTATGATGGAAGAACTTTCTTCTAAAAGCGACTTTCCTATTATTTTAGGAGGGGACTTTAATTCGAAACCGGATAATTCGATTATCGGCAAGTTGGAAGCTGCCGGATTTGTCAGGACGAATACAGATCCGAAAAATTTTACAATTCCTTCTAATGCGCCCAATCGGGAAATAGACTATATCGCTTACAGGCCTTTGGAATATTTTAATGTTGTTTCTCATACTGTCGTTACGGGAGTAAATGCATCCGATCATCTCCCTATTATTTCTGTGTTGAAAATTTCAAAACCGTAGAAAATGAAAGCATTTAAATATCTTTTGATTGTCGTGTTTTTATACCAGTTTGGAAACGTATATGCACAAGACACTTTGAGAATAAAGGTAATGACCTATAATATTCGTTTTGGAGAATTGGCATCGTTGGAGGAACTGGCTTCGCATATAAAGTCTTTCAATCCCGATTTCGTTGCGTTGCAGGAAATAGATTGTAAAACCGATAGAGGAGAGAGAGCTCCGCATCAAATCGGGCGTGACTATATTTCGGAATTGGCATATTTTACAAAGATGTTTGGCGTGTATGGGAAAACAATCGATTATAAGGGTGGATATTATGGTATAGGAATCCTTTCCCGATACCCTTATATCGATACGAAGAAAACTTTTTTGCCGTGGCCCAATAAAGCGCATGAACGTAGAGCTCTGTTAGAGGGTCTGTTTGAAATAGGCGAAGATACGATTTGTTTTGCATCGACACATTTGGATTATCAGTTGCCAAAGACGAGAGAAGCACAGACCGCTTTTATTACCGAGCATTTCAATGATTATCGATACCCTGTGGTTTTAGGAGGAGATTTTAATACAGCTCCTTCGTCAAAGGAAATTAAGTATAATATGTTGGAAAATTGGTTTTTGGCAACCGATTACGGTTTTACTGTTCCCGCTTGGAACCCCAAGAGAAAGATAGATTATATTTTCGCCAGACCTAAACAGGGGTGGAAAATTGTGAGAACTCAAACCGTTCAGTCTGTTTTATCCGACCACTTGCCTATTGTGACAGAATTGGAGTATGTAAAATATTAATTTCTTGTTATGAAAAGGGTATTTATATTATCGATATTGATTTTGTTTATAAGTTTATGTACTGGTTCTATATCGGCTGGAACGACGAAGTTACTTTCTTATAACATTAAAGGTCATAGTATGACCTCATCGAGGTTGGCCGATATTGCTACCATTATCAATACGCAAAATCCCGATATCGTGGCTTTGCAAGAAGTCGATAACCGTTCGTTAGGTATCTTTAATCATGATTATTTGAGCGAACTGGCCGAATCTACTGGCATGCATTCGCAGTTTTTTGCTTTGGTGGGGACTTATTATGGCATAGGTATTTTATCGAAGACAGAACCTATATCGGTGAAAACCCAGTCTTTTGCCCCATCGGATACTTCGAAAGACAAGGAGTCCCGCGGTTTTCTCATTGCCGAATTTGACAACTTCTATTTCCTTTGTACGCATTATTCTCTTAATGCCGATGACCGAGATACTGCGACAGAATGGGCTATCCGCTTTGCACGGCAAAGTGATAAGACTGTCTTTATCGCTGGCGACTTCAATGCTCAGCCTACTTATCGGGCAATGGTGACTTTCAAAGAGTATGGATTTTCGATACTGAACAATACGGCTTTATATACCTATCCGGCTAAGGACCCTACGTCGTGCATAGATATGATTATCTCTTATCGACCCGATGATTCTCTTAAATATACAACCACGGAGACGGGTGTCGTTACCGAAGAACCGGGTCTGACACTTTCAGATGTATCGGATCATTTACCTGTATTCGTTACTATCGAAGCTGAGGGGAGTGCAGTGTATGACGCTACTTCTTTGCAGGAAATAAACCTTATCAGGAGTGCCGACGGTTTTTCGCTTAGTAATCTCAAAACAACGTCTCAGGTGAATATTTATGACATATCGGGAAAATTGGTAAAGACACAAAATGTAGATAATGCAACGAATATAGTTTTACCGGAAGGTTCTCGAAATGGACTTTATGTTATTCGAGTTTCTAATGCTTATCAGAATAGCAGTTTTAAATATCTATATTAACCATTAAATTTTTAAATTATTATGAAGAAGGTTACATTTTTAACGTGTGTACTTGCATTGTGTACAAGTACGATGTTTGCACAAACTTTGGAAGTAACGACGGCCGACATGGACCCGGTAGCAGCCGGTGGGTTGGTGTATGTGATTGATCATGCCGAATCGGGCAGTGTCATCGAGTTTAATTTCGATGGAGAAGTGTTGGATTACGGTGAAGGAACCGGTATTGCCATCAAAGGAAAGAAGCTAACTTTTAACGGTATCAATAAAAAGAATGGAAAACGAGTAACCATAAAAGGGTTGGAATCGTTGTTTACGGTCGGTGAAGCATCTGAGATTTCATTAAACGATCTTATCATCGACGGTTTTAAGAATATTGCTATCCGATTGAGTGGCAATTCGACACTGAATGCTAATAACTGTCAGTTTTCGAATAATTACGAACCTCTTAGCAGTAAAGTCAATAATGGCGGCGTGATAAGGGTGAGTGGTTCCAATGCTTTTTTGAAAAATTCCTTATTCCTCAAAAACAGATGCGGTGCTTCTTATGGAGGCGGTGCTGTTTGTGCTTATGGAGATTCGGAATTGCGTGTTGAAAATTGTTCTTTTGTGGAAAATGAAGGGGCAGCGGGTGGCGCTATAGGAGTAAATGCGACGGCAAAGAATCCTTCTCCCCGTGTTTATATTGCTAATTCTACATTTGCCAATAATATAGCAGATGATCGTGGTGGTGCTATTTATATGCAGACAGCGACCGCTGTTGATGTTTTTTCTCCGGTTATTGTAAATTGTACGTTTGTCGGTAATTTGGGAAGCAACGGTGGTGCGCTTTGCGTATGGTCGAAAGCTACCACTACTATGGAGCCTACTTTCGTGAACAATTTGTTTGCTGAAAATTATAGCAATACGTGGATGGACGACGAATCGAGATTCGATATAGTTGCCTTTTATATGGCGGGACAAGTCGATGCTAATAACCAACCTTTGCCCCAAACTGTATTACCGGTTTGCAAGAACAATTTATACGTAGCTGCTTCTGACGGTTTTTTTGCCGACGGTTCGAATAAAGCCGTTAATTTCGATAGCGATGTCATTTTCGCCGCTACCGAACAAAATCCGTGGGACGAGGGAGATGAGAGCTATAATCACCAGACGAGTGTTCTTTCGGGCGATATGAAGGTTGCGATGATTGCAGAAAACAGTATTGCTTTGGGTGCAGGTATCGCCGTGGTAGATGGCGTGGAGATTCCCACGGTCGATCAATTGGGTAATGCGCGTCCTGCTACTCCTTCGGTGGGAGCCGTAGAGTACTCTTCTTTGAGTGGTATCACAGGAAATGTAAAAGATGTTGTTCGCATTTGGAATAGTGGGAATATCGTTTATGCAACGGGGTTGGATAAAGCTGTTACCGCTAAGGTGTACAGTATGACCGGCGGATTGGTTTATGAAGGAATCATAGCCAATCATTCGGCTTTGGAATTGCCGATAGAAAAAGGTGTTTATTTGATCGTTGTTGATAAAGCGGTACAGAAACTTATCATAAAGTGATAGATAGAGTATAGGTTCATGAAAATCGTGTCGTGAGTTGCTTCTGTTCTTACAAAAGATATTATAGAATATCGAGTCTGTAAGTGGTTCATGACACGATTTTTATTCGGTAATAGGTTTAATTTAAAAAAATAATTCCATGAAATACCACATATCAAGTAGTTTGTTTGTGCTTTTTTGTATCGTACTGTGTGCTTGTAACTCGTCTTCGGTCGAGAAAGACGGCATAATACAACCCGCTTTTAATTTAATCGAGCGGCAAATCGGGGAGAGAGCGACCGGTATACAGTTGGAGGAGATAGCTCTTGAGAATGGGAAAGAGACTTTCGAGGTAGAGGCTAAAAATGGTATTCTCACGTTGAGAGGCAGCAGCTCGGTGGCTATTTGTTATGCGTTCCATACTTATTTACGAGAGGCTTGCTCGGCGATGAAAACATGGAGCGGGGAACATATGGAGTTGCCTGAGACTTGGCCCGATTTTGTTTTGAAAGAGCAGACTACGCCGTATGAGTACCGATATTTCTTGAATGTGTGTACTTTTGGTTATACAACTCCGTATTGGGATTGGGAACGCTGGGAAAAGGAAATCGACTGGATGGCTCTGCGGGGAGTCAATATGCCGTTGGCTACCGTAGCGAGCGAGGCGATTGCCGAGCGAGTGTGGCTGAAAATGGGATTGAAAGAAGAGGATATACGGGCTTTTTTTACCGGCCCGGCACATTTGCCGTGGCATCGTATGGGGAATCTGAATGGTTGGGACGGCCCGCTTACGGACGGTTGGCAAAAGGAGCAGATAAAACTGCAACACAAGATATTGAATCGAATGCGTGAACTGGGTATGGAGCCTATTGCTCCTGCATTTGCCGGCTTTGTACCTACTGCGTTTGCCGAACGACACCCCGAGATACAATTCAAACATTTGGAATGGGGCGGATTCGATGAAAAATACAACGCTTATGTATTGCCTCCCGAGACTCCCTACTTTAAGGAGATAGGAAAACTTTTTATCGAAGAGTGGGAAAAAGAGTTTGGGAAAAATACTTACTATCTGTCGGATAGTTTCAATGAGATGAAATTGCCTGTCGCCGAGGGTGACGATGACGGGAAACACAAGTTATTGGCACAATACGGCGAATCTATATATCATTCGATTGCGGCCGGCAATCCCGATGCTGTTTGGGTAACGCAAGGCTGGACTTTCGGATATCAACACGATTTTTGGGACAAGGCTAGCTTGCAGGCTTTGCTGAGTAGGGTTCCCGATGATAAAATGATTATTATCGATTTGGGAAACGATTATCCGAAATGGGTTTGGGGTACTGAACAAACATGGAAAAATCATGATGGTTTTTATGGGAAAAAATGGATATTCAGTTATGTGCCGAACTTTGGGGGAAAGACTCCGATGACGGGCGATTTGCAGATGTATGCGACCTCTTCGGCCGAAGCTTTGCATAGTGCGAATGCCGGTAATTTGATCGGGTTCGGTTCTGCTCCCGAAGGGCTTGAAAATAACGAGGTCGTTTATGAACTGTTGGCCGATATGGGTTGGACGGCCGATTCGATAGATTTGGATTCTTGGCTGCCTGTTTATTGTAAGGCTCGTTACGGCGGTTGCCCGGCGGCTATGGATAGTGCTTGGCAGCGGTTCAGGGAAACAGTTTATAGCTCGTTGTATTCTTACCCCAGGTTTACTTGGCAAACGGTTGTCCCGGATACCCGTCGAATTAGTAAGTTGGACGTGAGCGATTCGTTCTTGCAAGGTGTCGAACTGTTTTTGTCGTGTGCCGATAGTTTGGAATCGTCGCCGCTGTATGTGAATGATGCCATTGAATATGCCTCTTATTATTTGGCCGCCCAAGCTGATGATTGTTATAAACGGGCTTTGAAAGAAGATTCTTTGGGGAACCGGGTGGCGGCCATGCAGCAGTTGGATCGTTCGGTCGAGATTCTTTTAGATGTGGATAAGTTGTTGGCTTCGCATCCGTTGTATCGACTGGAAGAGTGGGTGGATATGGCTCGCGATTGGGGGAAAACGGATTTGGAGAAAGATGCCTACGAAGCTAATGCCAAGCGGTTGATTACGACATGGGGTGGTTTCCAAGAAGATTATGCCGCCCGGTTTTGGAGCGGGTTGATAAAGGATTATTATATTCCCCGTATGAAGTTGTATTTTTCGGAACAGCGGGCCGATTTGGACCGTTGGGAGGAAAATTGGATAAAAGCTCCGTGGCACAATACCTCTACGTCATTCGAAGATCCGTTACAAAGCGCGATTAAATTGGTCGAACGATATAAAGGGGAATAGGTCTTATTTTATTAAATTTGGAATGTTTTGGAGCGAGAGTGATGAAAAGGGTAATTTTGGCTTTTGATTCTTTCAAAGGATGTGCGAGTTCGCAGGAAATCGCAGCCTCTGCGCGGCAGGGGATTATCGACGTGTTTCCCGAATGTGCGGTGGTGGTAGTGCCTGTGGCCGACGGAGGTGAAGGTACGGTCGAGGCGATTTGCTCGAATATGTCCGTCGAGCGGGTATCGTGCCGTGTCCACGATCCTCTTATGAATCCGATGGAAGCGGCATACGGAATTACTTCTGATGGATCGACCGCTATATTGGAAATGGCAGCTGCAAGCGGTTTGCCTTTGATTCCGCAAGAGAAACGAAATCCTTTGCTCACGACTACATGGGGAACCGGCGAGATGATTGCCGATGCGTTGCAGCGGGGGTGTCGTCGCATTGTCATGGGTATCGGCGGCAGCGCCACTAACGACGCAGGTATCGGTTTGTTGGCGGCGTTGGGTTATCGTTTTTTGGACGAGCGGGGCGAGGAGCTTCCTCCTGTTGGCGAAAGTTTGGGGAAGATTGCTCGGGTGGACGGTTCTTCGGCTAACAAATTGTTGTGTGAAACTTCTTTTACGATAGCTTGCGATGTAAATAATCCTTTTTACGGTAGTCGCGGAGCTGCCGCTGTTTACGCTCCCCAAAAGGGTGCTTCTCCCGATGAAGTCGATTTTTTGGAAAAGGGAATGATTCATTATGCGCAAGTGATAAAGGAGACGAGGCAGATGGATATTTCGGAAATTCCGGGAGCCGGTGCGGCCGGAGGTTTGGGTGGCGGCGTGTTGCCATTCTTGAATGCCGAGTTACAATCGGGGATTGATATTGTTTTGGATATGCTCCGTTTCAGGGAGACGATACAGGGAGCCGATTTGATTTTTACCGGTGAAGGGAAATTGGATAAACAGACCGGTATGGGCAAAGCGTTGGGCGGAATTTTGCGTTATGCGAAAGAGGAGGCTGTCCCGGTAATTGCCATAGGCGGCTGTGTGGAGGCATGCGAAATATTGAATGAGATGGGATTTGCCAGTATTTTTTCCATACAGACGGCTCCGGTATCTTTGCAGGAGGCAATGGATCGGGATTTTGCTTTGAAGAATATAAGGCAGGTCGTCACACAGATTATGCGAACCATTCAAATAGGGACACATGGATAGTACGGTAGGTGCATTAATCGGATTGCTGGTGTCGATATTCTTGATAATCAAGAAAGTTTCACCGGCTTATAGCCTTATTTTGGGCGCTTTGATCGGTGGTTTGGCCGGAGGCTTCTCCTTGGAAGAAGTCGTTGTGTCGATGACCGAGGGCGTGAAAGATGTCTCTTCGGCTGTGTTGCGTATCCTGACGGCGGGGGTATTGTCGGGTGTTCTGATAAAAACAGGGGCTGCAATGACTATTTCAAATGCGATAATCAGGTTTTGGGGTGAGAAACGTGTCTATTTGGCTTTGGCGTTTGCCACGATGTTGTTGTGTGCGGTAGGCGTTTTTATCGATGTAGCGGTGATAACGGTAGCTCCGGTTGCATTGTCTATCGGTCGGAGGTTGGGGATTCCTACTCCGCAACTGCTGCTTGTGATGATAGGCGGAGGGAAAAGCGGAAATATTATTTCGCCCAATCCCAACACGATTATTGCGGCCGAGAATTTTGGAGCCGATTTGCCCTCGGTTATGTTTGCCAATATTATACCGGCCATAATAGGTTTGTTGTTTACCGTGTTCGTGATAGCTCGTTTTTTCCCGGTGAAACCTTGTAAGGTCCATACCGATGAGGAGGAGATGGGAAACGACGATGGATTACCTTCGTTATGGAGTAGTTTGGTGGCTCCCGTCGTGACTATTTTCCTGTTGGCTTTACGACCTTTGTGTGGTATCACCGTAGACCCTTTGGTAGCTCTTCCGGCAGGTGGATTGTGCGGATTGATATGTATGCGGCAATGGAAAAATGCATTGCCGAGTATCGAATTCGGTTTACAGAAAATGTCGGTGATAGCCGTGTTGTTGATCGGTACAGGGACTATTGCCGGCGTGATTAAAGATTCGACTTTGAAAGATTATATCTTGGCCATGTTGGATCATGTGAGTATGGGAAAGGATATGATTGCTCCTATTTCCGGTATTTTAATGTCTGCCGCTACGGCTTCGACTACGGCGGGAGCTACGTTGGCTTCTGCCTCTTTTGCCGATACGATTTTGGCAGTGGGTGTTTCGTCGATATGGGGTGCGGCGATGGTTAATGCCGGGTCTACCGTACTGGATCATTTGCCTCACGGGTCGTTTTTCCATGCTACGGGAGGGGTTTGCGATTTGACGTTTAGAGACCGGTTGAAACTGATTCCTTATGAAACACTTATCGGAGCCGTGTTAACTCTATTCTCGATTATAATGTATTGGATATGTCGTTGACGAGAACTTCTAAACGGTTGGTTTCATTGGACGTGTTGAGGGGTATTACCGTTTGCGGTATGATTCTCGTCAACAATGCAGGAGCGTGCGGATATGCATATGCTCCTTTGAAACATGCGAAATGGGACGGATTTACACCGGCCGATCTTGTTTTTCCTGCCTTCATGTTTATCATGGGAGTCTCTATTTATTTGTCGCTCAATAAATCGAATTTCGATTGGCGGGTTTCGATTGCCCGAATCCTGCGGCGCACGGCATTGATTTTCGTGTCGGGTGTCTCCCTCAAATGGATTTTGGCGTTTATTGCTACCGGTGAATACAATACGCTTGAAAATTTACGGATTATGGGTGTATTGCAGCGACTGGGAATCTGTTACGGGATTGTAGCTCTTTTGGCTGTGACTGTTCGTCATCGTTTGTTCCCGACGATTATCGCCGTTTTGCTTGTCGGGTATTATTTGCTGCAACTTTTCGGGAACGGATTTGAGAAATGTGCCGGGAATATTGTCTCTATGGTCGATTATGCCGTGTTGGGAAAATCTCATATGTATTTGGGCGGAGCTCAATTCGTCGATCCCGAAGGGATATTGAGTACGATTCCGGCAATAGCTCAGGTGATGATAGGATTTCTTTGCGGAAAGGTTATCGTCGGGGAAAAAGAGATACGTTCACAAATCGTGAAGTTGGCGGTTTGGGGTACATCGATGTTCGTTGTCGGGTATCTGTGGAGCTATGCCGCTCCTTTGAACAAACGGCTGTGGTCGCCGAGTTTCGTTTTGGTAACTTGCGGTATCACCTCTCTGATTTTTGCGACACTCATTTATATTATCGACGATTCGAAGAGGACGCGCTGGTCGTTTCCGTTTTTGGTAGTAGGCGTAAATCCGCTGTCGATTTATATATTCAGCGAAATTGCCGGAGGGTTATTCCGTAAACTCCAATGGACGACAATATCGTTCGAAGGGATATGGCAGCCTCTTTTCGGGAATTACGGAGGCAGTTTGGCCTATGCGCTCGCCTTTCTTATGTTTAATTGGCTCATTGCCTTTTTCTTGTATAAAAAGCATATTTATATCAAATTATAGAAAGATGAAAAAACTATTTTTTATTGCTTCGTTTTTTATGCTATTGGGAATGACGGCTTGTTCCTCGAAGGATCGCGATGTGTTGGCCGTGGAACAACTTATTCACCGTTTAATCCCCCAATATGCCGATCGATTCGTGTTCGAGATAGTTCCTGAGGAGGATAGGGATTACTACTTGTTGGAAAGTAAGGACGGAAAAATCCACATTAGTGGGAATAACGCCAATTCGATGGCTGCCGGATTAAATTATTATTTGAAATATTATTGTCTGACGACTGTATCGTGGTATGCCGATATTCCGGTCGAAATGCCCGATGTGTTACCTATGGTGGAAAAACCGGTAGTCGTAGAAGCGAAAGTGGATAATCGCTTTTTCTTGAATTATTGTACTTACGGGTATTCCATGCCTTTTTGGAAATGGAAGGACTGGGAGCGTTTTATCGATTGGATGGCGTTGAACGGAGTGAATATGCCATTAGCTATAACCGGCCAAGAGATGGTATGGTATAAAGTGTGGAAAAAAATAGGGCTGACCGATGAAGAGATTCGTTCTTATTTTACGGGCCCGGTTTATTTGCCGTGGCATCGCATGGCGAATATCGATGGCTGGAACGGGCCGTTACCCATGCAATGGCTGGAATCTCAGGCCGAGTTGCAGAAAAAGATTTTGGCTCGTGAGCGTGAATTGAACATGACGCCGGTATTGCCCGCTTTTGCAGGTCATGTGCCGGCTGCCTTGAAACGGATTCACCCCGATGCCAATATTCAATATTTGGGGAAATGGGCGGGTTTTGGCGATTCGTATCGCTGTCATTTCTTGAATCCCGAAGAACCGCTTTTTGCAGAAATTCAAAAGAGTTTCTTGGAAGAACAGGAAAAGATGTTCGGGACAGACCATATTTATGGTGTGGATCCTTTTAACGAGGTGGATCCGCCGAGCTGGGAGCCCGAATATCTGGCACAGGTATCTTCGGATATGTATAAATCGTTGGCTGCTGCCGACCCTGATGCCGTGTGGTTGCAAATGACATGGATGTTTTATCATGATCGAAAATTGTGGACTGCACCTCGGGTGAAAGCTCTGTTGACCGGGGTTCCGTCCGATAAATTGGTTTTGTTGGATTATCATTGTGAAAATGTAGAGCTGTGGAAAAGTACGGAGAAATTTCATGGACAGCCTTATATCTGGTGTTATTTGGGAAATTTCGGAGGTAATACCACGTTGACCGGAAATGTAAAGGAGAGCGGTGACAGGCTCGATAACGCTTTGATAAACGGAGGAGACAACTTAAAAGGTATAGGTTCTACATTGGAAGGACTGGATATCAATCAGTTCCCTTATGAATATATCTTTGAGAAAGCGTGGACGATAGATGTGAATGGACAGGATTGGGTCGAGCGTTTGGCGGATAGGCACGTAGGAGCCGTTTCGGAATCGGCACGCGAGGCTTGGCAGATATTGTTTGAAGATGTTTTTGTACAAGTACCCCGTACATTAGGTATTTTGCCCGGATATCGGCCGAAATTGGGAGATAACTATAATAAACGGACCAGTAACGAGTATGATAACGCTACATTGCTGCGGGTGTGGGAGCTTTTATTGGAAGTTCCGTCTTGCGACAGAGATGCATTCGAGATAGATGTGATTATGACAGGCCGTCAACTCTTGGGCAATTATTTTTTGGACGTGAAAAAAGAATTTGACGGTTTTTATAAGAAACGGAATGTTCCCGGGTTGAAAGAAAAGGCTTCTGAAATGAGAGAGATACTGTCCGATTTGGAATTGTTGAATTCTTTCCACAACCGGGCATCGTTGGATAAATGGATTGAAGATGCCCGCAGTTTGGGCGATACCGACGAATTGAAAAATTATTATGAGAAAAATGCTCGTAATTTAATAACTACATGGGGCGGTAGTTTGAATGATTATGCGAGTCGTACATGGGCCGGTCTTCTGAACGATTATTATGCCAAACGATGGGAAATTTATTTTGATGCTGTGATCGGTGCGGCGGAGAAAGGAATAGAGTTGGATAAAGATGAATTGAAGAGCCGGCTTGCGACTTTTGAGCAAGAGTGGGTAGATAGTACTACTCCTATTCAGATACATAGGGAGGGTTCGTTGTTGGATACAGCTCGTGATTTGTTGGAAAAATATGAAGAAAAGATAAAATAATAAGTTGATAAAAACGAGAGTCGGAGGCTGTCTCATTCCTGTATTTTGAGACAGCCTCTTTATATATAAAGAAGGATAGATATAAGTCTTATTATACAATTTTGCCTATTCCCTGTTCTTTTTGGGATATTATTGAGTATATTTACCACATGTTATTAAAAGTATGTGGTATGAATAATAAGATAAAAGGTTTTGGTATTGTTGTATTGGTGTTTATATTGCTTGCGGTTACATGCCCCGATAAGCAAGTGCATCAAGAAAAAATAAAGATGACGATATCCAATGTGATTGATGAGAGTTTAGTAACATCTGCTTCTGAATCGGAGCAGGGTTTTGCTCTCATAGGCTCTTTGTTTGCCACCAAGATAGTGGATATTTTTTTGAATAATAAATTGCAGGTTAATAATTACTTCTTTTTTAGTACCGGGCAAATTAGCTTTGGAGGGAATACGAAAATGGTTTCTTTTGGTATTCTAAACAAGGTGTTTACATTTGATGAAGATGACATCAGACGTGCTATAAGTGACACCCTCGATACCGACGAGGATAAAGAAAGCCTATAAACCTATGGAAACTTGATGGTTTTCTAATAGGATTATAGGTTTAAAAGAGTTGTCTATTGCTTATTTTTATGGTTTCAGAACGAGCGGAGCCAGTCGGCAAGTTCATCATGAACGGCTTTTTTGAATCGGAACGACTCGTTGTATCCCCAGCCGTGACCTCCTGTGGGATAAATATGCAATGAGACCGGTATTTGATATCGATGCAGGGCTTTGTAATAACGGAGGCTGTTTTCGACAGGGACAGCTCGGTCGTCATCGGAGAGGGCGATAAAAGCCCGTGGCGACTCTGCGTTGACGTGTTTCTCATTGGAATAGTAATCGATGAGTGCTTGGCTCGGATTCTTCCCGATGAGATTTTCTCTCGATCCGCTGTGAGTTATCGTTTTGTCCATAGAGATTACCGGATAAACGAGTATTTGGAAAGCTGGCCGTAATTCTGCCGGATAGTGGGTCGCAAAAGTAGAAGCCAAGTGTCCGCCGGCGGAAAAGCCCATAATTCCTATGTCGTCGGGGTTTATCTTCCATTCGGCAGCATGGGATTTTACGACCCGCATGGCCTCGCAAACATCGGACATGGGGACTTTGTGGTTTCCGTGCGGCATGCGGTATTTGAGGACAATGAGGGCGATGCCTTGATGTTTGAAGTAGTCGGCATAGGCATATCCTTCGTGGTCGTAGGCCAGAAGGGCATATCCTCCTCCCGGGCACATGATGACAGCTCGTCCTGTATTTTTCCCTTCGGGTAGAAAGACTTTGATCGAGGGTCGATAGATTCTGACGTTTTCGTCGTATGCTTTTCCTTCATCGTCGTTCTTTTCTAACGGCCCGTTTTCCCATAAAGCTATGTCGATGGGGCGGTTGTTTTCTGCGTAAATGTCGGTACAAGTCATAGAAGCTGCAAGAACTATAAAAATAAGACTTTTGAATTTCATGTGTATTGTTTTTAGGTGAATATTTTGCTGAATGTCGTGCATGAGGGAACTGTGGCGGTTTATCGGGGCTGAGCCGTAGCTTGCCTGTTTCCTCGGTTTATTGCAAAGATAATTCTTTATTGTGTGAACGGAAAAAGACGGAGAAATAAAAGTCGTATGAAAAATCTTTATTGTGGAAACAATTTGTACTTTTGCGCCCGAAATAACAGCAAGGGAATGAAAGAAAAATTAAAAGGCCATTCGGCTATGTTCACGGCAAATTTCTTATGGGGAATTATGTCGCCTATTTCCAAAGCAATCTTTTTGACCGGAACGATTTCGGCGTTTTCGCTAACCAACATGCGTATGGCCGGAGCGGCGATTCTTTTTTGGATTGCTTCTTTGTTTATGCCTCGGGAGCCGGTTACTAAACGAGATTTGCTTTTGCTTTTCGTAGCATCTTTGTTCGGGATAACATTGAATCAGGGTTTCTTTGTGTTGGGATTGTCTTATACGACGCCGATAGATGCTTCGGTCGTCGCTTCTTTGGCTCCTATTATTACCATGATATTGGCTGCATTTATCCAGAAAGAGCCTATGACCGGCAAGAAGGTTGTGGGTGTATTTATGGGGCTTTCGGGAGCTTTAATGCTTATTTTGAACGGAGCGGGCACTGTTTCGGAAGGGCTTTCGGGTGGCCGGGTTATGGGAGACTTGTTTTGTTTGGTCGCTGAAATCAGTTTTGCTATTTATTATGTGGCTTTCAAGGGTTTGATAAGCCGGTATACACCTGTGACTTTGATGAAGTGGATGTTTTTGTTTTCTGCGATTTGCTGTTTGCCGCTCGGGGGAAACGATTTGTTGAGCATCCCATATTCCGATCTTAGCGGCACGATTTATCTCGATTTGTTTTTTGTCGTATTCGGTGCTACATTTTTATCTTATATGTTGGTTTCTATCGGACAAAAACGTTTGAGACCGACTATTTTAAGCATGTATAATTATACCCAGCCGATAGTCGCTTCTTTGTTGGCTGTTTGGTGGGGAATGGATAGCTTTGATTTGAAAAAGGGTTTTGCCATTCTTCTTGTTTTCTTGGGTGTTTATGTGGTGACAACCAGTAAACACTTTATCACTCAGATACCCGTTCAGTTCCTGAGAATTTCCTTTTTTAAAGGCG
>OGXQ01000363.1_pt1 | contig 36021 bp, 30 predicted proteins | sample 1576291 | NCBI WGS metagenome assembly OGXQ01 (sample SAMEA3541575, study PRJEB24748) | human gut metagenome | biome: human gut; feature: human-associated habitat; material: faeces | place: China | collected 2012 | reverse complement strand
GAAGAATATTTGCTTTTTCACTTATTTTCCTCTTGACATTTCACCGCTGGACTTAACTGTTTGTCATTTTCATTATAATTTCATGAACTCCGTCACTGTCATTTTTATAGGCTTTTTCGTACAGCTTATCAAGCATTTCCGCAAAATTTTCTATACTGCTGCCGTTTACACGTAATATTTTTTCATAGCGTGTTTTTTGCGGTTGTTCAAAGTCAAAAAACAGTTTTTCGTGAAGTTTATCCCCTTTTCTCAGACCTGTAAACTCAATTTTTACATCTTTGTACGGCACTTTTCCACCGTCTTTTATAACTTTTTCCGCAACGTCAAGTATTCTCACCGCTCCGCCCATATCAAATACAAAAATTTCGCCGCCATTCGCAATCGTCATTGACATAAGAACAAGCTCAACCGCCTGCGGTATAGTCATAAAAAATCGCGTAACGTCTTTATCCGTCACCGTCACAACTCCATTTTCGATTTGTTTTTTAAACAACGGAATAACAGAACCGTTGGAATTTAAAACATTTCCGAAACGCACCGCTGAAAACTTAGTGTGTTTTGATTTCAACGACTTTTCATACACATACATTTCACAACAACGCTTACTTGCACCCATCACGCTTATCGGCTCAACCGCCTTATCCGTTGAAATAAGCACAAAATTGTCCGCGTTATATTTTTCGGCTAAATCGGCAACCGTTTCTGTACCCTTTACATTGTTTTTAACAGCCTCCTCGGGACTAAGCTCCATAAAAGGAACGTGCTTATGTGCCGCCGCGTGAAATACAATATCGGGACGATATTTATTCATAATGCAGTCCATTTTCTCATAATCGCGAACAGACGCAATTTCAACCGCCACCTTGTCGCCGACTTCACATTTTACACTGTACGCACCGTTTTCGTATATATCGACAATTACGATTTTTTCTGCATTGAGTTTTGACAGTGAACGCACTATTTCACTGCCGATTGAACCTCCGCCGCCGGTAACCATACAGATTTTCCCCTCTATATATGGCTGAACATCTTTTAAATCCATAACAGTACCTTTCTTTTCAAAAAAGACTGTCCTGCGACAGTCTTTTTAACAATAAACAAGCCACGGCTTGCCTACTTAATTTTAGTCCTCTTTAAACGGGAATATATCACCCAAAAGTTCTTTGGCTTTTGATTTTACACCCTCGCCCTTTAGCTTGATTTCCCTTGTCGCGTCCATATCGACTTTTTCAGACTTTTCGTTTTCTTTCTCGTCCTCGAAATCTTCGCTCGGATTACGTTTAGGCTGATAATTCTTTCTCTTTATTTTCTTAACGTCATCAAGTTCTTCGTCAAATTCTTCTTTTAATACTGACTTAGGCTTTACTCTTTCATTTCTCGGTTTAGACTGTGCCTCTTCCCATCTTCTGAAACGTGCTTCTTCTTCCGCACTGACTTCATTAAGTGCAGGCTGTTTTGCAGTCGGCTTTAAACCTTCATCATCAAGTGCAAGACTTTCGTTTAGATTCTTAATATCAACTTCTTGTTCTGAAAAACCGCCTACGTTGTTTACGAATTTTTCCTCTATATCTTTTCTCAATGCTCTGATTTCAAATGAAAGGTGATTATCTTTCTTTGAAAGTTTATAAAATCTGTTTCCAATCCAAAAGCTGATAATTGCATTGATTATAATAGTGAATATAAACCAAAATACAGCCCATCCCTTTGACAAGTATTTCTTATTTGAAACTTGTGTTGAATTGTCCGTTTGAGTTTGTACATTTCCCGCTGCCGGAATTTGTGCCTGTGTATTTTGATTGGCTGTGTTATTTTGATTTGCCGTATCTTGCTTGGTTGTGTCAACTTGTTCTGCCTGTTGAGTGTTATTTGCAGGTGCCGGAGTTGCTGCCAATACGAATGGTGATGCTGAAAATGCCATAATACCGGTTGCAAATATTACCATAATTTTCTTTTTTATATTCATCATAATCTCTCCTATTCAACTACGTCTTTAAAAGTTTCACGCATTTTTTTCTTTGCCGGAATTCTCGACATTTTCGCTTTACTTGCACTGTACACTCTCGTATACGCAAGCATTTTATCCTCATCTTCCTTGCTCTTGTTATATCCTATTAAGAACCAATTCCAAAAGCTCGGAGGCATTGTTTCCGTATTAATCATAACTTCGTGATAATGTCCCGGTGACTCGATTATTTCAAGTGCCAATTTAGGAATCATAAAATTAAAGCACGAAGTCTGCGTTTTTCTCATTTCCAAAAGCAGTTTTCTGACTCTGTTTGCACACTTTTCGGCTTTCATCTGATTGCCGTAAGTTCCCTGCCAACGATAAACCGCATAAAGCAGTCTTGAAATCAAAAGCGGTGAATTATTATTTCTTATATCGTCCGTAACTTCAGGTTTCAAGCTCGTATATGTCGCACGCTGATACGGTATATATCCTACCTTTGAAAGCATACGTCTGATTTTCTGCAAATCCTGTTCTCTTTCGCCTTTTGTTTTCGCATGAAGTGTTTTTGAAATACCGTACTTAGACCAATCCAAGTTACTGTTGTAGATATACTTTATACAGCTTTTCTTCAAGAACGGATCTTTTGTCGAAGATTCAAAATATGCAACCAATTCTGCCAAATCGGACTTTTCCCACCCCTTTACCTGCGTAAAGGCGTTAAGTCCCGTACCTGTTATGACAATCTGCGATGCCAAAAGCACGAATAATTTTAAATCTTCTTTATTTGTAAACAACGATTTCCATGTATCAACCTCTGCCATATGCTTTATACTTCCGAACAGTCCAAGCAGTTCGGTTTTATTCTTATCTGAAATATCGTCTATATTTTCACGAACAAAATTCATATAAATCGAAAGCTTTGCTCTTATCGCATTTGCCTGTTCTTTTGCATTTTCGCCATTGCCCAAAGGATTTACAAATTCAACATTCTCGCCTTTGCAAAGTTTTTCGATACATTGACCCATATAAATTTCCGTCACGCGTTCTTTTTCGTTCGGGAACAATTCAATATTGTCAAACATAATCTTTGAAAGTTCAAATTTTACGTTTTTCATATTAAGGTCGTTTATAGCCGGATAAAGCTCAAGCACACGTGTTTTGAAAGCATTATCACCTGCCGATTTTTTTAGCTTAATAAGTTTTCCGCCTATACCTGTTTTGGTTGTATTTTCCCAAGTTGCCTGCCAGTCAAGCAGCTGTGTCATTGACGTGAAATGATACTTTCTGTATATTTCACGAAGTTCATCAATGTCAAATCCCAACAGCATTGACTTTGCACTATGCGGAAATTTTGTATTTTCTATATCAATATAGATACAATTTTTTCTCGCCTCAATGGCTTGACCTGTTATGTTATTATGCTGTTTTATAGTTCCGTGGAACACAATCTGTTTTTGTTTATCCGACGGTAAGTACACGTTATACGTTGAAATACCTGTGTTTTCGGAAAGACTGATTGGTAAAATCCACTTTAATGCAAGCAAATACATTTGCACCGTTTCCGCGTCATTTGCCGCGATACATATATTTTTAATATCATCCGAAGTCAGAAGTCTTGTCGCTCTGTCTAAAACATAAGTCAATTCATACTTATGTTCGCCGATAAAGTTGATAACCTTATTTTCGACACCTTCAGACGGTGCGATATTATCAAGCGGTTTCAAATAATGAACAATCTGACCGTTCAAATCCTTTTCGGTAAGATGTGTTCTGTAACGCTTATGTCCGATATATCTTTCCGGCAAAAAGTTTTCGTCAACATCATCAAATATGAACGCATGAGCAAACACATTGCCCGGTTGACCGTCAAAATCATAACCGGCATAAGAAATCTGCATTGCAACATATCTTCCGTCCGAAAGTCTGAACGTTCTGAAAATTTTCGGAAACAGTTCAGGCACTGTCGGATCGCAAGGTGTCTGTGTATATTTAATTTCATTGTTTTTCGGAAGTCTGTAAGTAGCAAATCTTATTGTTTCATCAATATTTTGCTTTGTAAGTCCCTGTGTGCATGAAAACACTCTCAGCCCCGACTGATTGACAAGTCCAAGTTCGGGATCGGACAGGCTATGCTGTACAGAGGTATAGATTAACTGATATACCTTCATTTTATCTGACCATTCCTTTCTATGCCATATAGCATAAATTAATCAAGTTCTTTGAGTCCCGTATACAATTCAAAATATCTGCCTTTCTTTTCAAGCAATTCTTCGTGAGTACCTCTTTCGATAATCTCACCGTTTTCAAGTACCATAATCGCGTCCGCATTACGAATTGTAGACAGTCTGTGTGCTATAACAAACGTGGTTCTGTCCTCCATAAGAGCGTCCATACCCTCATTGATATGTTTTTCCGTTCTTGTATCGACGGAGCTTGTCGCCTCGTCAAGCACAAGTATCGGTGCTTTTGACAAAGCGGCTCGCGCAATATTCAAAAGCTGACGCTGACCTTGTGAAAGGTTTGAACCGTCCCCCTTTAGCATTGTATCATAGCCTTCAGGCATATTTTTTATGAACATATCCGCACAAGAAGTTTTCGCCGCCTGTCGAACTTCTTCATCGGTAGCCGAAAGTCTGCCGTAACGGATATTTTCCATAATTGTGCCTGTAAACAAATGTGTATCTTGTAAAACCATCGCGATGTTTTCTCTTAAACATTCAAGGCTTATATCCTTAATGTCAACACCGTCAATAGTGATTTTTCCTTTATTAATATTATAAAAACGTGTAATCAAGTTGGTTATTGTCGTTTTACCCGCACCTGTTGATCCGACAAGTGCTATTTTCTGTCCCGGGTGGGCGAAAACAGAAACATCTTTCAAAATTGTTTTATCGGGATTATATCCGAATGTCACACCCTCAACCAAGACGTCACCGTGTACTTTATCAAGTACAAGTTTTTTACCATCATCTATTTCTTCCGTCTCGTCCATTACGTTAAATACACGTTCCGCACCGGCAAGTGCCGACATAATATTTGTAACCTGCTGTGCAAGTTCGTTTATAGGTCTTGAAAACTGTCTTGAATAGTTTACGAAAACAGTAAGACCGCCTATGTCAAGTGCGGAAAACGGAACACCTCCGCCCCAACGTGACGCGAAAGCGATTATCGAGCCGACGCAAGCCGTCAATGTGTAGTTGACCTGGCTCATTGCGTTCATACAAGGCCCCATAATTCCGCTTATAAACTGTGCTTTAACCTGTGAATTTCTAAGACTTTGATTAAGCTCGGAAAATTCATTTACGACATTTTCTTCATAATTAAATACCTTAACAACCTTTTGACCTGTAACGGTTTCTTCGATATAACCGTTTACTTTACCCAAGTCGGTTTGTTGTTTCATAAAATATTTTCGCGATTTACCGGCTATGGCAGTTCCGATTTTTGCAATAATCGGTGATACCACGATCGTCACAACCGCAAGCACCCAGTTTGTGTAAAGCATAAGTGCAAGTGTACCGATTAAAGTTATCGTACCCGAGAAAATCTGTACAAGAGTCGAATTAAGCATTTCGCCGATAATATCAACGTCATTAGTAAAACGGCTCATTATGTCACCCGTAGGGTTTGTGTCAAAATATCTGACAGGAAGTTTCTGCACCTTACGGAACAAATGCTCTCTGATACGTTTCAGAGTACCCTGTGAAACGCTGATCATAATACGGCCCTGCAAATATGTTGCACCGACACCGAGTACATAAACCACTGCCATAAGTGCAAGTCCTGCCATAAGCGAAGTGATTTTCTGCTGAGATGTTTTGGTCGAATCTATAAGTCCGTTAATAATCGGTCTTAAAAGATACGAGCCGCACAATGTTGACGCAGAACTTACCAAAACACACACAAATGCCGCCGCAATTTTATGCTTTTCCTGTTCCAAATACGAAAACAGTCTTTTTGCAGTCGCCTTTGTATTTTTAGGTTTCTGTTTTTTCTGATTTCTGTTTCTGTTCGGTGGTCCCATTGGAGGCATTTTACTTCCATAGCCTTTCTGCCCACATAGTCAATACATTTCTTATCGTGGGCTGATAAGATGTACAAATATTAAGAGACTTCTTTTTCTTTATCTGTTTGAGAATAGTAAATATCGCGATATTCTTCACAATTCTTCATAAGCTCATTGTGATTTCCCATACCGATAATCTTTCCGTCCTCAAGCACAATTATTTTATCCGCGTCTATTACGGATGTAATTCTCTGTGCTATTATTATTTTAGTCGAGTGTTTCAAACTCGTTGTAAACGCTTGTCTGATTTTAGCCTCTGTGGCTGTGTCAACGGCACTTGTACTGTCGTCAAGTATAAGAATTTTCGGCTTTTTCAAAAGTGCTCTTGCGATACACAATCTCTGCTTTTGTCCGCCTGAAACATTGACACCGCCCTGTCCGAGCTCCATATTATAGCCGTCCGTAAATGCGTTTACAAATCCGTCAGCCTGTGCGGCGTCCGCAGCGGCACGAATTTCTTCCATTGTGGCATTTTCGTCACCCCAACGAAGATTTTCTTCGATACTTCCGCTGAACAATACATTTTTCTGAAGTACCATACCGACGCCGTCACGCAAATTTTTAAGACCGTAATCCTTAACGTTCACGCCGTCAACAAGCACTTCACCGTCTGTAACGTCATAAAGACGCGGTATAAGCTGTACAAGCGACGATTTACCCGAGCCTGTTGTGCCGATTATACCGACAATTTCTCCCGCCTCTGCGGTAAACGAAATATTTTCAAGTACGTTTTCTTTACGTTTTTCGTAATACTTGAAATAAACATTTTTAAATTCAACTCTGCCGTTTTCAACTTTCTTATCCTTTTGACCCGCATTTTCATCTGTAAGGTCTACATCGGTTTTAAGCACCTCTGTAATTCTTGACGATGATGCAAGTGCACGTGAAAGCTGTAAGAAAAGCATTGAAACCATCATAAGCGACATAAGAATTTGCGTAATATATGTTGTAAACGCAGTAAGATCGCCAACACCCATACTTCCGCCTACAACAAAATTACCGCCAAACCATACCACAAGCAATGTTGTTATATTCATCGCCAACGTCATAATCGGCATTGTCGTTATAACGATTTTCAAGGCTCTCATTGTAGTATTCATAAGGTCTGAGTTGGCATTTTCAAATTTTTCTGTTTCAAAATCCTGTCGTACAAAAGATTTTATAACTCGAACATTCGTTATATTCTCTTGTATACCCGAATTAAGATTATCAAGTTTTTTCTGCATTGCACCAAATCGCGGAAACGCGGTTTTTAAAAGCAATCCTATCACTACCGCCAGTATCGGAATAACGAATGCCAATATAAGCGCAAGTTCTTTATTAATTGAACAAGCCATTATAATACCGCCTATCAGCATACCCGGCGAACGCATTGCCATAATCAGAAGCATTCTAACCATATTCTGCACTTGCGTAATGTCGTTCGTCAGACGCGTAACAAGTGAGCCTGTCGAAAAGTTGTCTATATTCTTAAATGAGAAGTTCTGTACCTTTTCAAATACTCCCTGTCTTAAATCCGCACTGAAATAAACCGACGCCCTAATCGCAAAGAAATGACCGCCGATACCGCCGATTATCATAATACAGATACACGCAATCATAAGCAACGCCCGCGACAAAATATATCCCGTTCCAAGTCCTGCGACTTCCGCACCGATACCGCTGTCAATCATTGACGCCATAATTTTAGGCAACACGATTTCCCCCGCAACTTCCGTAAGCATAAGCAAAGGACCTAATATGAAAAACAACATATACGGTTTTATATACTTCCAATAATATTTCAAGTTAATCTTACCTTTCTGTCAAGCAGGCAATCCAATTATTCAGTCGCCTTATTCTTCTTGTCCAATGCCGCCTTGATAAATGAGGCAAACAATGGGTGCGGACGGTTAGGTCTTGACTTGAATTCAGGGTGGAACTGAACACCGATATACCATGGGTGATCAGGAATTTCTACCATTTCAACAAGTTTATCGTCAGGTGACTGACCTGAAATAACCATTCCCTTGTCTGTTATTTCATTTCTGTAGAAGTTATTAAATTCATATCTGTGACGATGTCTTTCATAAATAAGGTCACTGTTATAAACCTTTTGTGCAAGTGTGTTCGGTGTAACCTTACACGGATACAATCCAAGACGCATTGTACCGCCCAAATCTTCAACGTCACGCTGTTCAGGCATAAGGTCGATTACAGGATGAGTTGTATCAGGGTTAAGTTCCGATGAATTTGCGTCCTTGTAGCCAAGTACGTTTCTTGCGTATTCTATAACCGCAATCTGCATACCAAGACAAATTCCAAGATACGGAATTTTGTGTTCTCTTGCATATTGAGCGGCAATAATCTTACCCTCAATACCTCTGTCACCAAAACCGCCCGGTACAAGAATACCGTCAGAATCTTTAAGAAGTTTATCCGCAGTCTTTGCAGTAACTTCTTCACTGTTTATCCACTTGATATTAACGTTTGAGTAATTCTGTATTCCGCCGTGCTTTAGCGATTCAACGATACTGATATATGCATCGTGCAATGATACATATTTACCTACAAGTGAAATTGTAACTTCTTCCTTGCCGCCGTTCATAAGGTCTTTAACGACGTCAACCATCTTTGTCCAATCGTCAAGCTGTGGCTTTCTGTCCTCAAGTCCAAGACGGTTACATACAACCTTTGCAAGTCCTTCTTCTTCAAGTGCAAGAGGAACTTCGTAAAGCGTATCAAGGTCAAGATTTTCGATAACACATTCAGGTGATACATTACAGAATAGCGCAATCTTTTCTGCAAGTCCTTCTTCAAGAGGCTTTTCAGTTCTTAAAACAAGTACGTCAGGCTGAATACCAAGGCTTAGAAGTTCCTTAACACTGTGCTGTGTCGGCTTTGTCTTTTGCTCGCCAGATGTTGAAAGATACGGTACAAGTGTAAGGTGGATATACATACAATTTTCCTTACCGACTTCCTTTACAACCTGTCTGATTGATTCAAGGAACGGTGTAGATTCAATATCACCGACTGTTCCGCCGATTTCCGTAATAACAATATCTGTGTCCTGCGTATTTGCAACACGGTAAACTCTTGACTTGATTTCGTTTGTGATATGCGGAATTACCTGTACGGTTCTTCCCTCATAGTCACCGCGTCTTTCCTTTGAAATAACCGACCAATAAATTTTACCTGTTGTTACGTTTGAATTTACGCTTAGGTTTTCGTCGATAAATCTTTCATAGTGTCCAAGGTCAAGGTCTGTTTCCGCACCGTCATCTGTAACGAAAACTTCACCGTGCTGATACGGACTCATTGTACCCGGGTCCATATTGATATAAGGGTCAAACTTCTGCATTGTAACCTTATATCCTCTTGCCTTTAACAATCTTCCCAATGATGCGGCTGTAATGCCCTTACCAAGTCCTGAAACAACTCCGCCTGTTACGAATATATACTTTGTATCCATTTTTTCCTCCTATTTACTGTGTCTTTTAACAAACTTCTCTATTCTTTTAAGTGCTTCTTGAATGTTCTCAATCGAATACGCATATGAACAACGTATAAATCCCTCTCCGCTCTCTCCGAACGCATTGCCCGGTACGACAGCGACCTTTTCTTCCATAAGCAGATTTTGACAAAATTCTTCACTTGTCATACCCGTAGATTTTATGCAAGGGAATACATAAAATGCTCCGAGCGGTTCAAAACAACTAAGTCCCATTGCTCTGAAACCGTCCACTATGTAGCGTCTTCTGTAATTATACTCACGACGCATTTCCGCAACGTCATCGTCACAGCTCTTTAGTGCCTCAATCGCAGCGAATTGTGCGGTTGTCGGTGCTGACATTATGCCGTACTGATGAATTTTTGTCATAAGCTTTATAATTCTTTCAGGGCCTAACGCATAACCAAGACGCCAGCCGGTCATAGCGAATGTCTTTGAAAAACCGCTTACAACAACAGTTCTTTCTTTCATACCCTCAAAATTTGAAAACGGAATATGCTTTTCGCCGTCATAACGAAGTTCAGCATAAATCTCGTCTGACAGTACCATTATATTTGTACCGCGAAGTACCTCTGCAATAGCCTCCAAATCTTCCTTTGACATAATTCCGCCTGTCGGATTATTCGGATACGGCAGAATTAGAAGTTTTGTCTTGTCGGTAATCTTTTCTTTCAGCTGTTCCGGCAAAAGTCTGAAATTGTCCTCTTCTTTTGTTTCAATCGGAACAGGAACACCGCCTGCCATAACCGTACAAGGGCGATAACAAACAAAACAAGGCTCCGGAATAAGTACCTCGTCACCGGGATTAATAAGCGTTCTTACCATAAGGTCAATCGCCTCACTGCCTCCTACCGTTACAAGAACTTCTTTTTTCGGATTATATTTTATATCGAATTTTCTGTCATAGTAATTGCAGATTTCTTCTCGCAATTCCATAAGTCCGGCATTTGCGGTGTAGTGCGTCTGTCCTTTTTCAAGCGAATATATACCGGCTTCACGAATTGCCCAAGGTGTTGTAAAATCAGGCTCACCGACGCCAAGCGAAATAGCGTCATCCATTTCTGCAACTATATCAAAAAACTTTCTTATGCCTGACGGCGGTAAAGCCGAAACTACCGGTGAAATAATTTTTTCGTAATCTATCATAGCGTAATTACCTGTCTTGTATCCTTTTCATCGTCCTCGAATACAATTCCTTCCTCTTTGTATTTTTTTAGCACAAAATGAGTTGCCGTTGAAATTATCGAATCCATCGGTGCAAGCTTCTGCGCAACGAACAATGCCACTTCTTTCATACTCTTGCCCTCGATTGTAACGGCCAAGTCATATGCACCGGACATTAGGTAAAGTGATTTTACCTGTGGGTATTTGTAAATTCTCTCTGCCACCTTATCAAATCCTTCACCTCTTTGCGGAGTTATGCGAAGTTCGATAAGTGCAACAACAACGTCTTTGTCGGTCTTATCCCAATTTACAATGGTTTTGTAACCGACAATAACGTTTTCCTTTTCCATTTTTTCAATCTTGTCGGCGACTTCCTTTTCCTCCATACCAAGCATCTGCGCGATTTTCGCTCGTGATACATTACCTTTTTCCTTGTCAAGAATGTTTAAAATTTCTTCCATAAAAGTCAGCCTCCAATACTTTGTTCTGTAACCGTTTTCACATTTTTACATATGAATAGTCATTTTATCTTATAATTATATCGTATTTACGCTAAAAATGCTATACCTTTTTTCAAAAAAGTTTCACAAATTTAAAAAAAATTAAAAAATCGGTGTTTTTACACCGATTTGGGTTGTATTTTTGCCACCACTCCGTCACTTTGTGACACCTCTCCTCAAGGAGAGGCTCTTAATCGGCTCCCATTGAGGGGAGCTGGCGGTGAAACCGCCTGAGGGGTGGCTTTACTTTTCCACTTCCACAAGTTTAACGTCCTGTTCGGCAAGTGCCACTTGCCATTCATCTGTCAGTTGTGCGTCTGTAATAAAGCAATCTATACCGTCAAGGCCCGAAATTCTCGGAACACCTATTTTACCGATTTTATTTTTATCGCAAAGGAAAATTGCCGATTCACTACACGAAAGCATCGCTTTTTTTATTTCAGCCTCGCCCTCGCTCGAATCAACAAGCCCACGACCAAGCGTTACACCTCTGCATGAGAAAAAGCACTTATTCGCATAATAATTTTCTTTTATTGTTTTTTCCGCAACACGTCCGATATACGACATATTTCTCGGCGTCAGTTCACCACCGACGCACACAACGTGAATATGGTCACACATTGAAAGTTCATTCACGATTTTTTCAGCATTTGTAATAACAGTTATACCACGTTTACCTTTTATGTATCTCGCCAAGTGCCATGCCGATGTACTTGCGTCAAGAAATATAGTTTCACCGTCTTTTATAAGGTCAGCCGCATATTTTCCGATACGCTGTTTACCCTCATAATTCACCGTATCACGTTCCGTTATTGCAAGTTCGATTTCGCTGTTATCAACAAGCGTTGCACCGCCGTATGTACGAACAAGCACGCCTTGTTTTTCAAGTTTTTCAAGGTCACCGCGAATTGTTTCGGTTGTAACCTCAAACTGTTTTGCAAGTTCCACCACAAGTACACTCTTGTTTTTATTTATTATCTGCTCTATTCTGTTTCTGCGTTCAACTGCAAGCATATCTAATCTCCATTCTTATTTGTTGTATGTATTTTATCATATTTTCCCTATCTTTTCAATACGGTGCAAAAATAAAAAGAATATGCTTTTATCTTGCCACCCCTCAGTCGACTCCGTCGACTGCTCCCCTCAATGGGAGCCTTATATGTCTCTCCTTGAGGAGAGGTGCCAGCAGGGCGGAGTGGTGGTATTGTAGATATTTCCCCCGTACGGGACGGCGCACTCGACGTCCCCTTTTTATCGCCACCGCAAATCACCTTGCTACACAGGCGACCAATGTTCGCCCCTACTCTGCGAAAGAATCTGCTGTTCCTCGGCGGTGGCACCCCGGTGCTCCTGTTCCAGCTTGAACAGGGTGCGGATGGCTTCAATGTTCCGGGCATAAATAAATCATCATATTCAACATTTAGTATCTCTTTAAAATGCCTAATCTCATCAGGATATATATGACGCTGACCAACTTCTATTTTTGCAAGTGCACTACGTGTTATGTCACACCCTCTAACTTGCAGTTTTGCAGATAATTCCTCTTGTGTAATCTTTCTTTTTTCACGAATACTTCGGATTTTATTTCCTATTTTTTTCTCATATAATGCGTCCATATTTCACCCCGTCAAAATGCACTAATATAAGTACAAAACTATTGACTTCATTGTAGCATTGTGTTATAATAATTTTGCACCTATATAGGTGCAAAATATACATATATGGAGGGAACACTTATGAAAAAATGTCCTAAATGCTCAAAAGAATTTACTGATGATATTGTTTACTGCACTGCTTGCAATACACCGTTAGAGAAAGTTGAGCAAACAACAAATACCGACACAAAAAACACTCAATCAGAAACCGCCTATACTCAATCGACTCAAACACCGCAACAAAACACACAAACAACAGACACATCACCTATACAACAAGTTCCTCAAGGGAATAATAATCCAAATAAAAAATACATTATCACAATTATAATTGCGGCTATTATCATTATTATTCTTTTATTTACAAAATGTTCTTCATCTGACGAACCAACCCAAAAAGATTCAACTGTTGTCACAACAGCACCTGTCACCGAACAACAGTCGGCAACACCCGTACCTATTGCTACTCCCACTCCGGAACCTCTGCCAACACCGACACCTGCTCCCGTTGCAAAGGAATTTATAAGAGAAAATTATGGTTATGTTGACTACAAAGAACTTGCAAGGAATCCTGACCCATATAAAGGAAAAAGCCTTACATATAGCGGTAAAGTCATTCAAGTTATAGAAGGTGATACTGAAACTCAACACAGAATTGCTGTGAACGGAGATTATGACAACGTTATATATGTTGCTTATCCGAAAAATATAGTAACATCAAGAATTCTTGATGATGATTATGTAACGGTTTACGGAACTTCTTTAGGACTTTATTCTTATCAATCGACTATGGGCGGAAAAATCACAGTTCCTGCATTGTATCTTGATAGAATAGAATTACAACAATAAAACTTTTATCAAAAAAGAGAAGCCATTGACTTCTCTTTTTTACTATTCACCATACTTAACCCCTTGATAAGTATCACGTTTCACCATAAGTTTATCAATTTCATTAAGCACTACAAATTTCTTCAAACTCCACAGCGGACCTACAAGTGAATCACGACCGCCGTCACCGGTAAGTCTTTGTATTACCGTTTCTTCCGAAAAAACTTCAAGCTGATTTACTATCGTTTCAACGTAATCTTCAAGCGTCATAAGTTCAAACTCACCTCTTGCGTACATATCTGCAAGGCGAGTATTTTTCAAAACGTGCAGTAAATGCAATTTCACGCAATGCGGATTTAGTTTCGCCACCGCCTTTGCACTTTCAAGCATCATATCTGTCGTTTCACCCGGCAAGCCGTCAATAAGATGTACGCACACATTTATATTTCTATCCTGTAATTTTTTATAACCGTCCAAAAACTCCGCATATGTATGGCAGCGATTAATCTTTTCACCGGTTTCGTCAAAAACAGTCTGCAAGCCGAGTTCGGTCACAAGATATGTTCTTTCATTCAATTCCGACAAATAATCAAGCACATCATCTTCAAGGCAATCCGCACGCGTCGCAATACTTATCCCAACCACGTTATCCTGTTTCAGCACGGGTTCAAACCTTTCACGCAACACGCTTGCAGGTGCATATGTATTTGTATGTGCCTGAAAATACGGAATATACTTAGCCTCGTGCCACTTTTTATGCATACGCTCCTTGACTTCCTCAAACTGCGTAAGAATATTATGTGACGGATCACCGGCAAAATCACCGCTGCCGCTTGACGAACAATATATACACCCTCCGACGCCCTTTTTACCGTCGATATTCGGGCACGTAAAACCGCCGTTTAACGCCACCTTAAACACCTTACCCCCGAATTTCTGCTGAAGATGATAGTTCCATGTATGATATCTTTTATTGTCGTTTGAATACTTAAATTTATTCTCCATAATTTTCTCCATAAACAAAGGGACTGTAGAAAAAACATAATTTTTCTACAGTTCCTTTTAGGGTTCTGAAATTTTTTATTACTTCTTCAATTCAAATGAGTTACAGTCTGTACATTCAACCATTGTAGGATTAGCCTCGTGCGTACCCACTTGAATACTTGAAAGTGAACAATAATCTGCTGAATCACAGTGATTTGCACACTGTGTTACAGTACATTTAATACTTTCGTTCTTTTCGCCGTTACAACATGCCATGATATTTTACCTCCATAAAATAATATTTAATACCGCCCCTGCGGCACATAAATATTATTTGCAGTTAGGTTTAAAATATCACAGGAAAATCATACTAATTTTCAAGCAAGTTTGAAACTGCCGTAAGTGTGATTTCGTTGTCTTTTCTGTCGGCGGTGATCACACAGCCCGATGTAATCTGACCTGTAAGCGACAAGATTGAAAGTTTATCCTCCAAAAGTTTTTGGATTGCTCTCTTAAGCGGTCTTGCACCGTATCGCTTATCGTAACCCTTTTCCAAGATAAGTTCCTTCGCTTCATCGGTAACAACAAGTTTTGCGTCTTTTTCCGCAAGTTTTGCGTGAATATCCTTTAACAAAAGATCAATAATCTGTCTTAGATTTTCCTTTGTAAGCGGTTTGAATGTTACAATTTCGTCAATTCTGTTAAGGAATTCAGGCTTAAAGAACTGTTTTAAACTCTTATCCACATTATCGTCAAGTTTAACCTCATCATTCGAGTTAAATCCTGCCGCCGCCGACTTAAATTCAGAGCCTGCATTTGTTGTCATTATAATAATGGTATTTTCAAAATTAACTATTTTACCGTGACTGTCCGCAACACGTCCGTCATCAAGAATTTGCAAGAACAAATTAAACACTTCAGGGTGTGCTTTTTCGATTTCGTCAAGCAATATTACGGAATACGGCTTTCTTCTAACCTTTTCTGTAAGCTGACCGGCATCATCGTATCCGACATATCCCGGTGGTGAGCCGATTAATTTTGAAACCGAATGTTTCTCCATATATTCCGACATATCAATTCTGATAAGTGATTCTTCGTTATCAAACATAACTTCCGCAATCGTCTTAACAAGTTCTGTTTTTCCGACACCTGTCGGACCTGCAAATATAAACGATACAGGACGTTTTCTTGTAGTAATATCGGCTCTGCCGCGTCTTATCGCACGTGAAACAGCCTCAACAGCCTCATTCTGACCTATAACTCGCTCATGAATACGCGATTCAAGATTAAGAAGTTTTGTAGATTCATCCTCCGTCAAGCGATGTACGGGAATTTTAGTCCACCCCTCGATAACAGCCGCAATATCGTCAAACGTAATCTCTGCTTTTTTAGCCTCGTTTTCAGCCGTTTCAATGTCTTTTTCAACTTTAAGTTTTTCTGTTTTTAAGTTGGCTATTTTTTCAAAATCACCATCATCGGTAGCCGTTTCAATATCTTCCTCTATGACATCAAGTCTGTCCTCCAACAATTTAACGTCATAAAGTGCCTTATTTTTAAGATTTACTCTTGAACCTGCTTCGTCTATTACGTCAATAGCCTTGTCAGGCAAAAATCTGTCTGTTATATATCTTTCCGACAATCTTACCGCCTGTTCGATTATATCGTCAGAAATTTTTACAGAATGGTAATTTTCGTAATAATCCTTAATACCTTTCAAAATCTCGATACTTTCGTCAATAGAAGGCTCATCGATAAGAACAGGTTGGAAACGTCTTTCAAGTGCGGAATCCTTTTCTATATGTTTTCTGTACTCTGTAAGAGTTGTCGCACCGATTATCTGAATTTCACCTCTTGCAAGTGCCGGCTTCAGAATATTCGCCGCACTCATTGCCCCTTCTGCGTCGCCTGCCGCAACGATATTATGAATTTCATCGATTACAAGTACAACGTTACCTCTTTCGGCAGCCTCGTTTAAAAGACTTTTCAGTCTTGCCTCAAACTGTCCTCTGAACTGTGTACCTGCCACAAGTGCCGTAAAATCAAGCAAATAAAGCTGATATTCAAAAAGTTTAGGCGGAACGTTCTTTTCATATATTCTGCAAGCCAAGCCCTCTGCAACGGCAGTTTTACCTACACCCGGCTCACCCAAAAGAACTGGATTATTCTTTGAACGTCTGTTCAAAATCTGAATTACACGTTCAATTTCCGCATCTCTGTTTACAACTCTGTCAACCTCGCCTCTTGCGGCTTTTTCGGTAAGATTTGTGCCGTAAGTATCAAGCATGGTCTTTTTCTGCTTTTTCTTCGACTGCTTTTTGTCTTTCGACTTTTTATTCTCCTCGGTACTTTCGTCACTGTTTGAGTTAGAGCCAAGATTATTAAAGAAATCTTTAAACGCATCAAGAGGAGCGGTAGCCGCTCCGCCTTCGACATCCTCACCGCCTGAAATCTGTCCGAGCATTTCCGACAAATCGCCGTCCATACCCGGCATACCTTCCATACTCTCCATAAATTCGGACATCTGATTATTTATATTTTCAAGTTCTTCGTCAGACACACCGAAATTATCTATCATTTGATTAATCGGAGCAATCCCCAGCTCTTTTGCACATGACAGACAAAGTCCTTCGCTTGTAGTCTTTCCGTTTTCCATTTTTGTAATGAAGAAAACCGCAGGGTTTTTCTTACATTTTGCACATAATGTCATCACTTTTTTCCTTTCTATATATCTTAAAACGGTTTTACCGCCGAAAATACACAATTTTTGAAGTTATTATACCATATCAATCTAAAATTTTAAACCCCTTTTTAAGTATGTTTACAAATATTTCACTTTTCGTGAAAATAATTGGAATATATTGTAAATTTATTTCATATACTTTACATATAGAATAAATTTCACAAAAAGGACAAGTTTTATTATGAATACACAACAGTTAAAAAACAGTAAATGTATAGCGGTTTCAAACTATAACCGCCGTCAAAAATCTTCACGTCTGAAAGGCGAGCTTATAGCATTCTTTTCAGTATTATCTATTATATGCACCTGCCTTTATATTATAATTTCATCTCTGCCATACTAAAAAATTACCCATATATAATTTATTTATTTAGAAATAATTATAGAATTTGCAAAAAATATCATAAATATATTGCTTTTTTCAGTCAAAGATAGTAAAATAAGCTATGAATATTTTATAGGGGGTAATTTAATGTCAGACGGCAGTATGTTTTTGACTGTGTTTAGCATAATTTTACAGGTATTTTCTTTGTCAATCGGTATTTACTATCTTATAGTCGGGATTACGGGTTTTTTGCCGATAAAAGACAAGAATAAGAAAATTTCCGACAAAACACATAAATTTGCACTTATAATATCTGCACATAATGAGGAAGTCGTTATCGGTAATATGGTTGAATCTTTGAAACAGCTTGATTATCCCGATGACGCATATGATATTTTTGTAATTGCCGATAATTGCGACGACAATACCGCAAAAGCGGCTGAAGATGCCGGTGCACTTGTATATGTAAGAAACGTTCCGGAGCTTAGAGGTAAGGGACACGCGCTTGAATGGATGTTCGACAAGCTTTATAAAATGGACGAACAATACGACTATATATCGGTATTTGACGCGGACAACCTTGTTGATAAAAATTATCTAAAAGCTATGAATGAACGTGCAAATCAAGGCTTTAAGGTTGTTCAAGGTTTTCTTGACAGCAAAAACCCATACGATTCTTGGATTACGGCAGCTTATTCATTCTGTTTTTGGAGTGTAAACCGTATATTTCAGCTTTCAAGATACAAACTCGGTCTTTGCTGTGAACTTTCGGGTACAGGCTTTATAATCGCACTTGACACTTTAAAGAAACTCGGTTGGGGTGCAACCTGTCTTACGGAAGATATGGAATTTACAATGAAACTTTCTCTTAACGACACACGTGTGGCATTCGCTTACGATGCTGTTGTTTACGACGAAAAACCTTTGACCTTAAAACAGTCGTGGCGTCAAAGAGTTCGTTGGATGCAAGGACATTGTGACGTTGCATCAAGATATTTCTTTAAACTTATCAAAAAAGGCATTAAAGAGAGAAAACTTTCGTGTATTGACTGTGCTGTATATCTTGTTCAGCCGATAAGAATTATCGCAACAGGTATCATTACATTCTTCGCATATGCGCAAACATTTCACCCCGACGGTGACTTAGGATTCATTCAGCTTTCATACATATTCGGTAATTCGTGGCTGTGGAACGTAATCGTTATTTTGCAGTTCTGCTATACACCGTTCGTTATATGGTATGAACGCCGCGAATTTAAGCCAAAAATGGTATTTTACTACTTCACATATATTTTGTATAACTTCACTTGGGTGCCTATCGCAATTCAAGGTATGATCGGTAAAAACAAAACCGAATGGTCACATACAAAACATACTCGCACAATTTCTATGGAAGAGTTAAATCGTTTAAACAGTAAATAACATATTTTAAAAACCGCTTTATGCGGTTTTTTTATTGCCCCAAACGCTTGACGTATTATTGCATTTATTGTATAATAAATCTTATAGAGAGAAAAGCAGTGCGTGGCAGTCAAATTGTATGATTTGCTATTGTTTTTCGGAAAAATAATTAAACATTTAATTAATGGAGGAAGAGAGTAATGTTAGTTGAAACAAAGGCTAAAGTAGGCGTATTTTCTATTGCATTAGGAGCTTATCTACCTCAGTTCCCATCATTGGTACCTGAATTTGAAGCTCAATACGATGCGTTCAAGAAAACACTTCCTGACACTGTCGAAATAATCGACGGCGGAATGGTAACAACAAAGGAGCAGTCACAAGCAGCAGGAGATTTATTCCGTGCCGCAGACGTTGACTTGGTATTTCTTCAGTTACTTACATATGCAACATCATACAATATGCTACCGGCAGTAAAAGACCTTGATGTACCGGTTGTTCTTGTAAATATCCAAAAGCTAAAGGCTTTGGATTATGACCACACTGATATAGCGTCATGGCTTGGCGAAGGTTATGCCTGCGGTGCAGTCGGCGAAATGGTTGCAGACCTTGAAAGATACGGTAAAAGACACGCTGTAATCACAGGTGTTGTTGAAGGTGGTGACCCTGGTGTACAGGCTGAAATCAACGATTGGTGCCGTGCAGCTCAGGTTAGAAGAAGATTCAGAGATACAAATATCGCTCAAATCGGCAGACCTTATCCGGGTATGATGGACCTTTACATTGACGAATCAAACCTATACAGAAGAATGCACCTATATACAAAGCAGTTCGATTGGGAAAAGATGTGGGCAATCGCTGACAACATCACAGACGAAGATGCAATTCGTGCAAAGGCTCAAGATATTCTTGATACATTCGACATCGAAGGCGGCGGAAGTATCGAAGAAGTTTGGGATATGGCTAAATACGTTGTTGCTTTCGAACAATGGGTTAAGGACGAACATCTTGGCTTAATCGCATCTCACTATGACGGTTACGCTCAAGGTAAAGCCGGCGTACTTGACAGTATGCTTATTCCTGCATTCTCAATGCTTATTAAGCAAGGTACAGCTTGTGCCGTTGAGGGTGATATGAAGGTTGCTATGGCTATGAGTATCCTAAAGACTATCTCAGGTACAGGTCAGCTTGCTGAAATGTATTCAATCGACTTTAACGACGATATTGCAATCATCGGTCACAGCGGTTCGGGTGATGCTGATATTTCAGATAAAAAACCTACAATGAAGATTGTTAAGGTATTCCACGGTAAAACAGGCGGCGGTTACCTTACTCAATTCTATCCATACACAGGTCCTGTTACTTATCTTGCAATTACACAAGACGGTGACGGTCACTTTAAGTTTATCGTTGCAGAGGGCGTAAATGAAGAAGGTAAGATTCTTTCATTCGGTGATACAAATATGAGAACCCGTTTCACTTGCGGTGCAAGAGAATTTGTAAACCGTTGGAGCGAATGCGGTCCTACTCACCACTTTGCAGCTGCTACAGGCAGACATATCGATACAATTCTAAAGGTTGCTAAAATCTTTAATGTTCCTGTTGACATCGTAACAAGATAAATAAAACATATAAAAGCAAGCTATTCACGTGGCTTGCTTTTTTTGTACATTTAATATGAAATTATTGCTTTAAAGTTTAATATGTGTTAGAATAAAAAAAAGGAGGTAGAGCCATATGTCAAAATACGAAGAAAAAATAACAGATAATTCACTTTGGTACACCGCCACCCCTACCCCGCTTACATTGACATTGCCTTTTTACATAACCGAGGCAGGTCATTTTCGTGCAGAGGCTGATTATAAAGTGGAACGTGATGAACACGACAGTTATCTTTTGTTGTACACAATAAAAGGCAGCGGTACGGTTGTGAGTGACAAAGTTTCTTTGGCCGCTCTTCCTCACAACGCCGTTATGATAAATTGTCATAATTATCATAAATACTTTTCAAATAACGAAGAATGGGAATTTATATGGATTCATTTAAAAGGCAGTGCAGTGGCGGCAATGTTTGATATTCTCTACCCTAACGCGGTAAATATTATTTCCGTAAAAGACTTTTTGAGTTTTGAACAACAGCTGTCGGAGCTTATATGTAACGTAACAAAAAATGATGTTCTCAGCAGTATTTCCACTTCTTCGCAAATACATGATGTTCTGAATACACTTGTTATTTACACAATCGAAAATGAACAAAAAAGTCAAAAACGTCAACATTCGGATGATATTAATGTGGTAATTGATTTTATTCAAAATAATTACTCCGATTCAATATCCATTGATGATATGATACAGAATATCCATATTTCAAAATATCATTTTATCCGCCTTTTTCGTAGGATTATGGGTACAACTCCGTATAATTATTTAACGAATTATAGAATAAATAAGTCAAAATTGCTTTTGCGTACAACAAATAAATCAATCGCCGAAATATCCGAAGAATGCGGGTTTCTTGATACAAGTAACTTTATATCACAGTTTAAAAAGAATACCAATCAAAAACCAACCGATTATAGACGTGATTTTACTTAGTTTTTCTTTGCTCATATGCTCCATAGAGAGTGTGACTGTATTATGGAAAACGTTCGACAAATGAGATAAGAAATGCGTTAGATGTTCACAACAAGCAACTGTGGAACAGGTCAACAGATAAATCGCAGTATAAAAAGTATATCCAATTTTTTAGCAAGAAAATTCCGAAAGCTCTTTATGGTTTTGCGAATATGAAATATAATGATATTATGAGGTAATAAGATATGACTGCTATTAAAAATAATAACACTATAATCATCAGAAATACAGAACGGCAATCAGAGGATGTATTTTTTAATAAAATTGTAATTGCATTTGAGAACAATAGAAACATTTTAATCAAAAATAAAATAATGGGACCGAGTGAAAATGTAGTCATAGCAAAATGTAACGGTGATGAATTTAATTTAATATATGACATTGACTACGGAATAGATCCAATAGAATGTACTGCTAACAATGTAGATTATGTATTTGATATAGTTAATAATACAATTAATGATTAAGACACACTCATCATTTAGTTCTTTTACTGATTATATTTTAAAATTATTGCGTTTCATAATTACATTTATTTTTTCTGCTGTTGTAAGTATATAAATATGATTATATAAACATTTTACGCTACACAATCGAATTTGTCCGGATTTAGACGTAAAAAAGGTACTGCATACGCAGTACCTTTTTAAGCCGTAAAATCAAATTAAAGTACAGCTTCCCACAATTCAGGATGTGGATTAGCAATAACTTCTGTATTGATAAGCACGCCTTGTTCAGTCGCAATTCTTGCCCCTGCCTCAACGCCTGCTTTAACGTCTGCAACGTCACCTGTCATTGAAACAAAGCACTTACCGCCCAAACCACGAGCCACACGAACTTCGATAAGTTCGATATCACCGGCTTTAACAGCAGCGTCGGCTGCTTGAATTGCACTTGCGGCAGTAAATGTTTCAACAATACCGAATGCTTTCTTTTCCTTAACATCGGCTGTTCCGCAAATTGCCTCAAATACGTTATCACCAAGATTACCTATTACAAATTTATCAATAAGTGCATCTTCTGCGATAAGTTCCGCTCTGTCAACAGCCGCATGAATAGCAGAAAGTTCTCCGCCTACGATTGTGACAAATTTACCCGGACAAACCGAACCTGAACTTATAAGCACGATACCCGCACTCTTTAGCATTTCATCAGTTACAACAATACCCTTAGATACGTTTTTTACTTCAACTAATCCTATTGAATTCATCATCTCTCACCCACTATCTTTCAATAATAACAAATCTGTCTGTGACTGCCTTAACCTTGCCGTCAATGCTTGCGTGCATTGTTGTACCAAGATCCTCGTATGCTGTTTGAGCAACAACGTCACCAACTTTAACCGTATCGCCGACCTTTACAGTAGCACTTGCCGGCTTACCAACGTGTTGTTTAAGTTCAATATAAACTTCATTTGGAGCAAAGTCTATATACTTTCTTTCAACGTGTGCTTTAACATACTTTCTTATTCCCAGTCTGTCAATCAGAACAGACGAAGATACAAGTCTTGACGCTCTTTCAGGTCTTACCTGTTGTGGCGCTTGATTATTCTGACGTCTTAGACCCTTTCTTCCAAGAGCACCTTTGACGTCCATTGAAATCTTCTGCGGGTCAAGCATTTGCTGACAACCGATAACGGTACAGACACCGCAACCGCAGCATAAAGCCGACTGCAAAAAGCTTTCTGAATCTGTAACTTCACTGTGCGATGCCGCACGAACTGTCTTATGCACATTGATATTATATCCAAGCAAGTTTCTCGGACACATATCACTACACATTGTACAGTTACAGCAAGCCGCAGACGCACGCTTTAATGTCATTGAAATTGGCATTCTCTTACGTTGAATGATAGAATGAGTTTCAGGGAATATAAGAAGTCCCTTAGTTGTCTTAGTAACAGAATCGTTTTCCAAATCAACAAGTCTTCCCATCATAGGACCGCCGTTAATAACAGCCTTACCGTCAAGGTCACCGTGTCCTGTTGCCTCAAGCAACGCCTTAATCTTCATTCCGACAGGAACTTTAACTGTAATATCCTCATCAACGTCACCGCCGATTGTTACATACTTTTGAGTAACAGGCTGACCGTTTGTAATTGCACAGTGAATGTTATAAACAGTTTCAACGTTAATAACCATTACTCCGACCATTACAGGGATTGCTCCCTCCGGAATAATCTTGCCTGTTGTTTCATATGTAAGTACAACTTCGTCACCGGCAGGATAAATGTCAGGGATTTCCTTAATTCTTACCTTTGTACCCTCAAGTGATGCAACAATTTTTGTATCCAAAAGGTGCATATTCTTACCCTTAATACCGATAATTGCCTCATCTGCACCCATTGTATCAATTAGTACATTAAGTGTATCAACAAGTGCCTGAAGGTGATGTTCCAAAATGTGATGGTCAACCATCATCAACGGTTCACATTCTGCCGCATTCACTATAATCTGTTTTACTTTGTCTGAAAATTTTCTGTGCGTAGGGAATCCGGCACCACCGGCACCGACTATACCTGCATCATATACAATTTTCTGAAGCTCTTCAAATGTCATTTTGCTTCTTCCTCCCCAAAGAGTTATTATGTGGGTTTATTTACTGAATTTAATCAGCATTGTTTCTCGTCAAGTATACCGACAATCGTTGCGTCAACTGGTGAATTTGCATCACCGATTGCAACTCTCGCACTGCTACCCGTAGTAATTATAACGTCCTCACCGATACCGGCGCCGACTCCGTCAACTGCTACAAGGAACTTATCGACAAGATTTTTATTTTCAATACATTGTACAAGCATAAACTTATATCCCACCAAACCTTCAAGTTTATGAGTTGATACAACGCTTCCATATACTCTGCCAATAATCATTATTATCAATCCTCTTATTAGACAAAAAGCCTAATATGGTTATTTTTCTAAAATCACAACTCTGTCGCCTGTCTTTATTGCACAGGCATTTGCGTCATCAGTATCGATGTGCATTTCCGTATTAAAGTCTTCTCTAACTCTGACCTGAACGTTATAGAAACGTGTCGGTTTTGAGTTTTGGATTTCAACATCAACGATGTCATTATCCTTAATTCCATACTTTTCTGCCTCTGCAGGAGTCATATGTATGTGTCTGTTGGCTATGATACAGCCTTCATTTAAAAATATACTGCCCTTTGGACCAACCAACGCCATCGGCGCACTGCCCTTTAACTCACCTGAAGGACGTACAGGCGGACTAACCTTTAATTTAAAGGTATCTGTTCTTGAAATTTCAACTTGTGATTGTTTTCTGACAGGGCCAAGTACACGAACACCCTCGATTGTACGAAGTGACGGACTTACCAATGTTACACATTCTTCTGCCGCAAACTGATCACCCATAAGCATTTTCTTTACAGTAAGTTCGTGTCCCTTACCGAAAAGAATTTCCAAATGTTCCTGTGATAAATGAACATGTCTTGCCGACACGCCGACTTTTATTCCTTTGTTATCTTCTTTTTGCTTAATAATATCTACAACTGCCTTAGCAATCATATCTTGCAAATTGTTGTCCATTCCTTTTTCCTCCTAAAAATTGAGGTTTCATTCCCCATAGCCGTGACGGGAAAATTAAAATTCCCCGTCAGCCATGTCGGAATCGGACTTAACGTCCATACTTCGCCTTATGTATTTCTACATAAGAATTTTTACTTACTAAATCAAACAGCAGGTAAAATCTTTTCAACGTCACTGTGTGGACGAGGAATTACGTGAACTGATACAAGTTCACCAAGTCTTGAACCTGCTGCAGCACCTGCGTCTGTTGCAGCCTGAACTGCACCAACGTCGCCTCTTACCATAACTGTTACAAGACCTGAACCGATTCTTTCTGTACCGATTAGTGTAACATTTGCAGCCTTAACCATAGCATCTGCTGCCTCGATTGCTGCTACAAGACCTCTTGTTTCTACCATACCTAATGCTTCTACTGCCATTTTAAATTTCCTCCTATTTTTTCTTGGGCGAATGCCCTTTTTTACTTAATTTATTTATCTAAAAGCACCAATGTGCAAATTAGAACTTAATTATTGTGTTTTCTTCGGACGACCGCGTCTTCTTGTTGCCGGTTTCTTTTCGGCAGTTGTTTTCGCAGTCTTTTCCGTTTCTGTTGATTTCTCAACTGTTTTTGGTTTTCCAGCCTTAACCGGAGTTTCTTTTATCGCTCCGACGTGTGTTCCCGCAATTTCCGAGTTAGGCTTTTTCTCCTCCTCGTCAAGATGCAAGAACTTTAATATCTCATGATGAGGTCTTGCTATAACCTGTGACGCTTTCAAACATCCGTCCTTTGTAGCTCTTGCCACACCGGCGTCAACTGACGCTTTTACGGAAGTAAGTTCGCCTCTTACGACTATTGTTACAAGTCTGCCTCCAAGCTTACGCTCTGTCGCAACAAACTCAACATCAGCCGCTTTCAGCATATCGTCAAGCATTATAATAGCATTTCCCAACGCTGAAACCTCAACCAAACCTAATGAATATTCCATCTGCTAACCTCCTACTTAAATCGAAGGCAGGATTTTGGCAATGTCATCATGCGGACGAGGAATTACATTAACTGCATAAACCTCTCCGATTTCTTTTGCCACTGCCTCACCGGCTTTAACAGCCGCCGTAACAGCGTCAATATCGCCTTGAATCACTACATTCACAAGACCTGAGCCGATTTTCTCAGTTCCGACTACCCATACGTCAGCGGTTTTGGTCATAACGTCGGAAGCTTCAATAGAAGCGGTAAGACTTCTTGTTTCGATAAATCCTAATGCCTGCACTCCTATATCATTCCTTTCCTTAAATTTACGCTACGCGTTATTTGGTATATGACCTACCTTATCTCTGCCGACACTTGTTCGGTTCGCCATTTTTTGCGAATCGTCGGTTGGTCTTGCAATTATGTGCTTATTTATAAGTCCGGATATGCTCTCCGCTGTTCTTGCAGCCGCGTCAACCGCCGCAGTAACGGCACTGACACTGCCTTGAACTTTGACAGCCATAATAAGCGGTACTTCTACCGAATCGGCATTTGCCGGCTTATTTGAGTCGATTGCAATAACTTTAACGTCTGCCGCTTTTGCAGCCGCGTCTGCCGCTGTTATCGCAGTAACAAATCCGAACATTTCTATAATTCCTATTGCGTCATTCATACTTATTCAGCCTTTCTTCCGAGGTTTAGATTAAGTCTTTTCTGACGTAAGCTATTTTCAATCCCTTCTGAGCAAGGTTTGTTTCAAGTGCCTCGTTCATTTCTTCAAGTGGGAATCTGTGTGTAATAAGTTCCTTAATAGGCAATCCGATTGCAATTGCTCTCTTTAAGAAATCAAATGTTGTAGCATAATCTCTAAGAGTATATACCCATGAGCCTACAAGCGTAATTTCCTTTGAGCAAAGGTCAAAGTGAGGATTGATTGTAGCGTCACCGCCGTTGATAAAGAAACCAAGTTCACAAAGTCCGCCGCCGTTTCTGATGAACTTATAGATATTGCTGTGAGCAACAGGCGAACCTGTACACTGGAATGCAAAATCTGCAAGATGTCCGCCGAAAGCGTCCTTTACAGCATTTGCAAGGTTATCGATACCCTTGTAATTCATAAAGTTAACTGTTTCACCGGCACCCATTCTCTTAGCGAATGCAAGTCTTTGTTCATTACCGTCAACTGCAACGATATTTTCAATACCCATTGTGCGTAGAACTGCTATACAGATAAGACCGATAGGTCCGCAACCCTGAACAACAACTCTTGAGTTAAATCTCAAAATGTTAGTTGTCTTTGCTCTTTCAACAGCGTGTACCAAAACCGCACATGGCTCGATAAGAATTCTTGAATCAAGATCAAGATCGCTTACGTTAAATACTGTTGAACCGCCTCTGATAAGAATGTAGTCACTGTACCAGCCGTTTAGGTGAACGTCATCATCAGGAAGAAGTCCGTAAACGTCTGCACCGCCTACATTTTGCTTATTAAGGTCAAACATTGTAATATCAGGATCGTCTTTGAAAATCATACAAGTAACAACCTTATCACCGATGTTTAAAGGCTTACCTGCGCTGTCTTTCTTAACGTTTTTACCCATCTTTACGATTTCACCCGTACCCTCGTGTCCAAGAACAACAGGGATAAGTGAGAATGGGTCATTCTTATATTCGTGAGCATCTGTACCGCAAACACCGCAGCCTTCAACTCTTACAAGAATATCGTCATCACCCAACTCAGGGATTGGGTATTCCTGAATTTCAAAGTGCTTTAATTCTGTCATCATAGCAACTTTTGCAGTCTTTGGAATGTCACCGCTCGGAGCTGCTTGTGCTTTTGGAGCTGATGCAGGAGCACCGCTTGTCATTTCTTGCAAAACCTGTTGTACAAGCTTTGCTACATCATTTTCGTTTATATTCAAGGTTTTCACTCCTTTTTATATGATATTAAGTGCGTCTGAAAGTACGCATCTTCTCTGACGTGTAAAACTTCTCGGAGAAGTGATACCCTCACCTGTCGGACCGGCAATAGTAAAGGTTGTCCAACCTTCAGCGTTAAAGCCGATACCTGCATATGACGGAGCATTCTTAACAAATATTGTTGTACAGATTGCTTTTGCATATTGTGTCATATGGTCAACATTCTTTGAATGAAGATGAGCGCTGTGACGATTGCCGTGTTCAGCCTTAACAGCCATTTCAACAGCCTCGTCGAATGTATCTACTCTGACGATAGGAAGTATCGGCATCATAAGTTCTGTCTGAACAAATGCCTGTGAAAACTCTGTTTCACAAATGATACATCTAATATCGTCACCGACATTGATACCGATTTGAGCAAGAATCTTCTTTGCGTCACGTCCAACCCAATCCTTATTGATAACACGTTTTGGCTGTTCGCCCTCTTTTTTAGGCTTTGACCAAACAAGGACAACATCCTCAAGTTGTTTAACTTGTGCAGCATTTATTAGGTAAGCACCGTTCTTCAACATATTCTGAATAAGCTCGTCCGCAACATTTTTCATTACGAAGCATTCTTTTTCAGCGATACAAGGAAGATTGTTATCAAATGTACATCCGTCGATAATATCTTTAGCCGCCTTTGGAATGTCAGCAGTATCATCAACAACAACAGGAGGGTTACCTGCGCCTGCGCCGATAGCTTTCTTTCCGCTTGAAAGCAGCATTTTAACAACGCCCGGACCGCCTGTTGCAACAAGCATTCTTACTGATGGGTCATTAACCATCTTAGCAGAAGTTTCTCTTGTTGGTTCTTTTACTGTACATACGATATTTTCCGGACCGCCTGCCGCAAGAATAGCTCTGTTGACAAGGTCAACAGCATATGCTGAAATTCTCTTTGCGTGCGGGTGCGGATTGAATATAACACCGTTACCGCCTGCAAGCATACAGATACTGTTACAAATAACTGTACAGCTTGGGTTTGTTGACGGTGTGATTGCGCCGATAATTCCGAACGGAGCCATCTCAACAAGTGTAAGACCTCTGTCACCGGATAGTGCACGGGTTTCAAGATCAGATGTACCAAGAGTTTTATCGGCAACAAGGTGATGCTTTAAAATCTTGTGATAAACATTACCCATTTTAGTATCCTCAACAGCCAACTTAGCCATTGGTTCAGCCTCTTCATGAGTAAGACGTCTGATTTCCTTTATAATATTTTCCCTTTGTTCTTTATTATAATGTCTAAAGGTCGTGTAAGCTTTGTTACAAGCTGCAATGGCCTCTTCCATTGTATCGAATACACCAAGCTGCTTTCTTGCAGGCTTGTTATCGAATGATGAAATATCCATTCCGGCAATAACGTTTTTAACGATCTCGCTTACTTGCTTTTCATCTACCATTAACTTTTCCAACCTCCTCAAGCGAATCGTGTTTTAAAATACGCGTCGGCAACCATTGCAAGAGTTGTATCTTGCTCTTTTGTGCCACCCGAAACTCCGATTCCGCCGTATATTTTTTTGTCTGTTCTAAGCGGATAACCTCCGCCCAACAGTAATATTCCGTTTCCGTTTGTAAGTCCGTCAAGCGAGCCGCCTCTTGATTCATCAAGTGCGATATGTGTAGGCATTTTCAGCGCTACGGCTGTATAAGCCTTATCCTGTGACGCCTGAATACTTGCTATGTAACTATCGTCCATTGCGTGAAGAAGTACAAGATTTGCACCCTCGTCACGAATTGCAACAACCACTTTAACACCTAAAATCGTCGCCGCTTTTTCAACTGCCTCGGCAAGTTCTTTCGCCATAGCAATAGTCATTTTTTCGGGACTTTCATGTTTGCAACCTCCGCCGCACTTACATTGTTTTTTACACTCTTTTTTCTCTTCCGGTTTAGGAGCAGAAACAGGTTTTGCGACTTTTTTTTGTTTAACGGTTTGTCCGGAGTTAAGGCGTACTGCCAACTCATCGACAAGTTCATCAATAGTTTTCATGATGTTTCTCCGTTACTTATTTATTAAGTTGTTCCATAACTTTCTTTGTTACTTCTGCAACAAGACTTTCCATATCCTTATTTGATGATGAAGGAGTCGGGCAAACCTGTGAAGGAAGCGGTTGGAAACCATGATAAGCGGCTGATGATTCTACGCCGTACTTTTCATTAGCCTCTGTCGGTGACATTGAGCAAGTATCGTCACCTTCATAACAACCCGGACAAAGCTTTTCCATAGGGTGCTTACCCGGAACGCCGAATTGCTTTCTAAGTTCAACAAGTTTCTTAACTTCACCGCAAGGGATTTCCTTTTCACCGCCAAGCATTCTTGCATAGAAAAGCAGCTTTGCGTAAAATTCTGTTGATTCCATTCTGAAGAATGCTGTGTTTAGGTCACAACCGAATGAAAGTGCACCGTGGTTTGCAAGTAGAATTGCATCATAATCTTGAAGATATGGTTCAAGTGATTCAGGAATTTCCATTGTTGACGGTGTACCGTATTGTGCGATTGGCACTGCACCAAGGAAGATAATAGCTTCCGGCATAATTAGCTTGTCAAGCGGAATACCTGCGATAGCAAATGAAGTTGCAATCGGAGGATGAGCATGAACAACGGCATTTACGTCCGGTCTTTGCTGATAAACCTTCAAGTGCATTTTGAATTCTGATGAAGGTTTCCAAGGGCCGTTAGCCTCTTTTAGATTACCTTGTCCATCAACTTTACAAATCATTTCAGGAGTCATGAAACCCTTACTTACGCCTGTCGGTGTAACATAGTAAGTGTTGTCATCAATTTTGACTGAGAAGTTACCGTCATTTGCGGCAACAAAACCGTCATTATAAATTCTCCTTCCGATTTCGCATAATTCTTTCTTAATTTCAAAGTCAGACTTATACATTTGTTTTCCCTCTTTTCTTTGTTTTTTTTGGTTTTATTTTGTTTTGTCTTTATTATACACCATATAAGTCTTGTTGTAAAGACTTTTTTCTGTGTTTTTGTGCTGTTTACCACACAGACAAATTGTAAATTAATATCTTTAACTGTACATTATTATTTTATCACAAAACACCTATACTTTGCAAGTCTTTTGCGTAACATTTTGCACAATAAAACTTATTATTTTTTCCGCTTTATCAATAATATACAATCGTAATAAGTGAATTTTGTGAAATGTAACCAAAATGTAATATTATTGTATTATAATTGCAATCTTATATCGTATTTCACCATAAAAATAACGGACGCATTCGCGTCCGTTATTATATTAGTTATAATTCAGATTATTCAAATCTGTAAACAATCATCTTACCCATATCGCCCTTATTAACTATTGAAATGAACAAGAAATCACCTGTCTTTGTTTCTTCGTCATAAGGAATTAGATCTGATACAGTTGCACCGTCTTGGTCGATGTCAACACTACCGTTTGCACTGATTGTTACAAGATCCATAAGCATTGATGAATCGAACAAGATAGAATCATCAAGACCCTTAATCTTTACCCATGCATTTTCATCCAAATCGCTATCTACCAAGGCGTTAAAGTAATACTTAACACGAGATGATGATTTATTAGGTCTGCTACCTGTCGGCAACGTGTATGATGCAGAATTTAGAATATGATCAGCAAATCCTTCTGCATCTGCAAATTTAGCAATAAGTTTACCATCACCTGTGTAAAGGATAATGTCACCTGTCTTTAAGATTGAACCTAAGTCAATATCAGCATATTCACTATCTACAGCGTTCCAAACAGTAGGCGCATCAAAGTTTCTACCATTGTTTGAACCTGTCCATAAAGCACTTGTAAGAACACCAACATTTGTGTTTTTGTTTGTTGTTATTGATACATCTGTACCGCCAACATAACCATCTATTGTATAAACTGTGTTATCATCATCATCAACACCTCTGCTGATTTCATCGACAATCATAACTTCTGGACCGCTACCGGCACTATCCATATCTGTCATCTTAGCAGGATCGTTAGCACTTGCTGTGAAATTAATAACAATCGTCGCATTGATTGAATTCTTGAATTCGCCCAAAACGAAGTCACGTGATGAACCGTTTTCTTTTACAACATACGCTGACGCTGTAGCTGTACCAACCTTATAGTTAGCTGCATCTGTCATATCTGTTTTCAATAGCGGAGCTGAAAATTCAACAATACCGTCTGCAACCTTATAACCCTTAACAGAACCATTTATAGCTGCTGCGTCTTTAAGGTTTGTTGTATTAATTCTTAGTGCATTTTCATTTGATACCTTTGATGAATCAACTGCACAATAAAGTCTTGTAATTGCATTGCTTGAATTTGTTTTATACTTAACAAGTCTGATAGGTGTTGTTGTACTTGTTGAAAGCTTAACAAATGAGTCATTGCTCATCAATGCTGAAACAGTTGACTTAGCTTCTTCTTTTGAAGAAAGTGTTGTAGCAGCTGTTGCTGTAGGAGCCCAGTAATCAACACTTGAGCCAAGTTTATATTCAGCCGATTTACCTTCTTGAGTCATAATCTCAACAATGTAATCGCTACCGTCTTCAGCGTCATAAGCATTCATAATCCAACCGTATTTTTCACCTGATTGAAGTTGACCGCCTGAAGTTGTTTCTATATAGGCTATACGACCGAACATATCTGTATAGAATGTAGCTTGAGTACCGCTTACAAGATCGCCAGCTGCAACGTTTGCAACATCGTACTTTGTACCGTTGATTGTAGCATAGCTCTTATCAACTTTCTTTGAAATACCTGTTGCTGAACCTGTAAAGCTTTCGCCTGTTACAACGATGTCAACAACTGTATCGTCAAGACTTCTTCTGATTGTTGCTACATCGTTCTTCTTTAGGTTTCTAAGTCTAAGCTCGTTACCTGCTTTTGTAACAGTGATTGTTCTGTCTTCTTTATCATCAAGAGTAATTGTAAGACTCTTTGTTGAACCAAAGTCATCCGAATCTGCAACCTTACCTACAAGTCTGTCTTCACTTGCACTTGAAACTACCATTGTTTCATATGAATCTACGAATACAACATCAAATACATCGTCCTTGTCACTGTCTACAAGTCTGATGTTACCTTTTTCAGGAAGAAGTAGGTCATTGATTGATTCACCTAACTCTGCAAGTTGGCTCTTTGATATAATCTTACCGTTATATACGATTGATGCACCGGCACAGTTCTTTTTCTTGCTTACGCCTTCGATTTTGAATTTACCTTCATCTGTATCAAAGCCTTCAACTGTTTGAATATCATCAGCATCAGCCTTGAATGTTGTTGTCTTTGATGCGTCATATGTTACTGCAAGAACTTTTGGTGTAAGACCGCTGTTTTCCTTGTAGTAATATGTAATCTTTTGAGCAAGGTAATCTTCAAGACCTGTTAGGTCACAGTCAAATAGCTTAGCTTCATCGTCTTCATCTGAAACGATTTCGATTTGACCGTCTTGAACGTCTGTTGAAGATACGCTTGTCTTTGATGTAGCTGTAAGAACACCCTTCTTATCGATAACGTCAAACTTAGCCTTTGCCAATGTTCCGTTAGCTTTGTAAGTAGGAGCACCGTTCTCATAGCCGTTGATTTCCTTGTATTGACCAAGAAGTGCATTATACACCATCTTGATAACTACGCCACGGTCTGAGGCAACGTCTGCCGCACCCGGTGCGTTCTTTGTGATTTCAAGGTCTGACATACCTGCAACCTTGATATAACCGTTAGGATATCCGCCGTAATATTCAGCGTCATCCTGATAATTCATAGCATTTACAAGCATTACACATACTTGAGCATATGTAACTTCGCCGTCAGGAACAAATGTTCCGTCGCCCATACCGCTGATGATATTAGCCTCTAAAGCTGTTTGAATTTGATCAGCAGCCCAGTGTGATGATGTTACATCTGTAAAACCGTTCTGATATGTAGATGTTGATGTTAAATCAAGCATTCTTAGAACGATTGATGCCATTTCCGCTCTTGTTACCTTTGAATCAGGCTTTACACTACCATCTTCATAACCTGTGATAATACCAAGTGCACTACATAGTGAAAGTGCCTTGTCATAATAACTGTCGTTATCATAGCTGCTACCAGATGTAGTAGGAGCAACTGTAGCTACAGGAGCCTCTGTTACAGCAGGAGCCTCTGTTGCCTCTGCACTGGCAGGAGCCTCTGTTGCCTCTGCATCGGCAGGTTTTTCTGTTGCTTCTGCAGAAGTTGTTACAACTGTTTCAGCGTTTGTATCTTCATCTGCAAAGCCGACAACGCCGACTGAGCCTACAAGCATTGCTGATGCCAAAAGCGCACAGATTAGTTTTTTCATCTTGTTACCCATTTGAATACCTCCATAAAATTTAAAAATATAATACAAATTGGATTTTTCCAATTTCTATTAACGAAAATCACAGACAATTATATAGCATTGTCAATACAATTAACAGTTAAAAATCAGTTATAATTGTCTAATTTAAAGACTATTTTCGGTTGTTTTTATAAATTCAACCTGCTTCATTTTTTTCTCTTGCCAACCTTGCAAATTCCCTGTACTCCAGCGGAGAAACTCCGGTATATTTTTTAAATACCTGACTGAAATATTGTGAATTTGAGCCGTAACCGACTTTTTCGGCAACTTCGTAAATTCTGTCCTTTTTACCCTCAATTATGAGGTCTTTCGCCATTTCCATACGTTTTTCCATAACATAATGAGAAAAATTCTTGCCTGTTTCTTTCTTAAACAGCTTTCCAAGATAATCGACATTCGTATATAATATCGTTCCGGCAAGCCATCGCAGCGAAAGATTTTCATTTTCGATATTCTCATCAATTATGTTAATCGTATCACGAATTAGCGAACTGTATATTTTGTTAGATTCCGGTGCATTGGCTTTTGCGATTTCAAAACCGTTCTGTTCAATGAAAGATTTAATCTCACTAAGCTTTTTAGCCGCTTGAACAGAAACAATTCCTTTCATATACTTTTCGATTTTTTCAACACTGCAACAACGAATTATGCAGACATAAAGCTCTAAACAATACGTTTTTGCAACCGCCGGAGTCGGCATTGCCTTTTCAAGTGTTTTAAAAAATCCGCTCAAAAGCATTTTCAGCTTTTCCATATCACCGGTTTTTACGGCGTGTTCAATAGCGCCGTATTCAGCTTGTACACTAACAGCATTTTCGTTGATTTTAATATCGTTTTCATACAAAATCTCGCAGCTGTCAGAATAAAACGAATATCCCATACATCTTTTCAGACGTTCGTATGATGCAGGTGCATCAGCTATTGACGCAATCTTGCTGTATACCGCCATAACATCATATCCATAGCACGTTTTCATAGTATTATGAATTTTCTCAAGTACCGATGTAATCTCTTGCTGTTCCAATAATGTTGTTATAAGAAACAAATGATTTTTTATTGTTGTGCTTAATAATAATCTATCTTCACCGATGTACTGCTCAGAAGTGTTTTTTAAGAAGAATATATCTTCATCTTCACTTTGCTGTGCCGGTTTAATGATTATCATTCTTGTTTCAAGCATACGGTCTACGCCAAACGTCTTACAATATATATTGAATATTTCATATGTATCGCCCGTACCAAGAATGTATTCTCTAAGAAATTGTTCTTTGATAATAGGCTTAACTCTGTCCGCCTCGGAAATAACCATTTTTTCAAAATTGCCTTTGTTTCCGACATCAGAATTATGTATATCATTCAACTTATACATAGACACCTCTCCCTTATAGGCACTTTCTCGCACTATACATTTTATATTATATACTGTTTTTCTTATAATTTCAAGTAAAAAATTTTAACAGAAAGTTCTTTGATT
>OGXQ01000362.1_pt1 | contig 36104 bp, 38 predicted proteins | sample 1576291 | NCBI WGS metagenome assembly OGXQ01 (sample SAMEA3541575, study PRJEB24748) | human gut metagenome | biome: human gut; feature: human-associated habitat; material: faeces | place: China | collected 2012 | reverse complement strand
AATATGATTCCTCCTTTATTTCGCGCTCATCCCATGGTATGCCGCGCTCGTTCGGCACGTTCCTACACTTTGGGCAACACCGCATAATTCACCTTCGGCCTTCGCCGGACATTTTTCGCCGAATGCTCTTACTGAATTGTGCGGTGCCGCCCCGAATGTTGACAAATCAATAAGTTTGTGCTATACTTTGCAGACAAGTTGATAAATCAACATATCGAAATGGAGGAACGCCATGGAAGAACGCTATGGGATCTTTACGCAGCGCATCGCGCGCATCAGCCGCTGCATCCGCCGCCTGAAGGCGGAGGAAATGGCGCGCTTCGGTCTGAAGGGCCCACATGTCTCGTGCCTGTACTATCTCGGGCTGGACGGCCCCCAGACGGCGGCGGAGCTTGCCGAGCGCTGCGATGAGGACAAGGCCGCCGTCTCGCGGACACTGGAATTTCTGCTGCAAAACGGCTATGTGACCACGGAGGCCATATCGCGCCGCTATCGTAGTCCCCTGTATCTGACGGACCGTGGGCGCGAGATCTTCGCCGCCCTGCAGGCACGCATTGCCTCGATGGAGGACGCTGCCAGCATGGGCCTGACAGAGGAGCAGCGGAGCAAAATGTATGCCGCACTGGAATTGATCTGCGGCAATCTGGAGCGGCTGTGTGCCGCAGAACAGGAGGATACCCTATGAAACCCGTCCGCATTCTTGTCGACTCGACCGTCGATCTGCCGGAGCGCTGCCGCGCACAGGTGCGCGCTGTTCCGCTGACGGTGCATTTCGGAGACGAAGAGCTTATTGATGGCGTTACCATCGACCGCAGGCGCTTTTATGAGCGGCTGATCGAGTCCGACGTGCTGCCCACGACGAGTCAGGCCACTCCGGCGGCCTTTGTCAAAGAATTTGAGGCCGTCCGGCAGGCCGGAGAGAGCGCCGTAGTCATCACCATCTCTGCCGAGCTGTCTGGGACCTATCAGAGCGCCTGCATTGCCGCGGCAGACTATGAGGATATCTATGTTGTTGACAGCCGCAGCGCCGCCATCGGATCCGGCATTCTGGCAGAGCTGGCGCTGGAATGGGCGGCGGACGGCATGGCCGCCGCCGTGCTTGCCGGGCTGCTGACGAAAAAGCGGGACGACATCTGCCTGCTCGGCCTGCTCGATACGCTGGAGTATCTCCGCCGCGGCGGGCGCATCTCACGCACGGCGGCGCTCGCGGGCGGGCTGCTCGGCATCAAGCCGGTCGTTACGCTGGAAAACGGGGCCGTGACCATGATCGGCAAGGCGCGCGGCTCGAAGCAGGGCAACAACCTGCTTGTGCAGAAGGTACGCGAGAGCGGCGGCATCGACTTTTCCCTGCCGATCCTGCTCGGCTACACCGGCCTGAGCGATGCCCTGCTGCAGAAATATGTGGCGGACAGCGCGGCGCTCTGGCGCGATCACTGCGGCAGTCTGGAGCAGACGCTGCTGTGCAGTGTGATCGGCACACATACGGGGCCGGGTGTCGTAGCGGTCGCGTTTTTCAAGAACGGTGTTTGAGTGCAGTCAATTTATAACAAACTGACATGCTTTTGTACAATTGACGTCAATACGGCGTATGTAAAATTTGAAACGTTTCATGCAGTTCGGTTTTGGGCAGGCTACATGGAATTATTTCAAAATATTTTGCAAAATCCTGTTTACAAACGGAACATAGTATGATATATTGAGCATGTAAGCAGGAATCATGGATTCTTCCACACAGAGCTGAATTTCCTGTTACAGGAATCGGCCGTTGGCAGGCGGCTGAAATTTAAAAAGAAAGTTGGGAAAGTTATGCCTCAGTTTGTACAGTCCGAACAGCAGCGTGAACTGATCAGTTCTCTCGTCCAGGAGCTTCCCGCCTACCGCAAGAAGATGCGGATGTCTCAGGCAGAGCTCGGTGATGCCGTCGGCAAGAGCCGTCAGAAGATCTCCGAGATGGAGCGCGGCTCTGCTCCCCTCGGTTGGGACACCTATCTGGCTATCCTCATGGTTCTGGGCGCTCATGGCGTTCTGGAGCCGCGTGGCCGTGATGCCGAGCGCCTTGCCGCTACCGGTCGCCTCATCGGTGGTCGCATCCGCTTCTGATTTCTGAAAACGGGATAGAACGCAAATGCATGTAAAGGTCCGCTGTTATGCCTGACAGCGGACCTTTTTGCAGCATGAACGGGGCTGGCACCATTCGCAGCGAAAAAATTTTTCGCATTCCTGTAAGATTTTCTCTCCGGCGCGGTCTTATTGGCAGAAAGGAGGTGGCGCCGTGTCAGAGCTTGCGGAGATCTACCGCATTTATTTTGATGATGTCTACCGCTATCTGCTTGCCCTTTCTCACGATGCCCAGCTTGCCGAAGAGCTGACGAGCGAAACATTCTGCCGCGCTATGCGCGCGCTTCCCGGCTTTCGCGGGGCCTGCGATATCCGCGTCTGGCTCTGCCAGATCGCGAAGAACTGCTTCTATACCGAGCAGAAGCGCATGGGCCGCATCGAGCTGCTGGATGACGGGAAAATGGAAGCACTCCCCGCTTCCACCCCGAGTCTGGAGGAACAGCTCACGGACCGGGACGATGCCGCACGCATCCGGGCCGCGCTCCACAGCGCGCCGGAGCCGTATAAGGAGGTCTTCCTCTGGCGGGCCCTCGGCGGTCTGAGCTTCAGGACCATTGGGCAGCTTTTCGGCAAATCGGAAAACTGGGCGTGCGTGACCTATCATCGCGCCAAAACCATCATCCGAAAAAACATGGAGGGATCAACATGAATCAGGAATGCAGCATTGTGCGGGACCTTCTCCCGCTGTATGCCGAGCGGCTTACGAGTCCGGAGACCGCTGCCTTTGTAGAAAAGCACCTGCGCACCTGCGCGGACTGCCGCGCCGCCCTGCAGGAGACACAGGCCCCGCCTGCCCTGCAGCCCGCTCCGGACGCCGCGCCCCTGCAGCATTTGCAGAAAAGGCTGGCGCGCAAGCGCCTGCAAATCATCGTGATGACGGCTCTGTTTGTCCTGACGGCCGTGATATCCGCAGCCGGCATTTTGAATGCTCCGATCTATTTCCCCTATACGGACGATCTTGTGCAGGTGACGGAGGATGCGGGGGCGCTGGAGCTTACGTTCCGTGCTGATGTCGCCAACGTCTCGACGGAGCGCTTTGTCGATCCGGACGATCCGTTGCGCGAGATCTGCCTTGTGGAGGCCTGGTCGACGCTCTGGGAGCGCTGGTTCTCCGGCCCGCATACACAGGCCGCCCGGCTCGAGGCGGAGGGCGGTAAGCCGCTCACCGTTCTCTATAGCGAAAACGACGGCACGGAGGCCGTTTATCTCGCGGGAAAGCCGATGGCCTCCGGCGGCATGATCGCCCTGCCGTCCCTGACGCTCAATTACTATGCCTTTGTAGCCCTGATCGTTCTGGCAGCCGCTGTGCTCGTCCGTATTTTTGTCCGGAAGAAGCCGCGTGCCTGCGTCTGGACGGAGCGCGTGATCCTGCTGCCGGTCGCCTATCTGCTGGCGCACGTCACTCTTCTGGGGCTCACTGCCACGACCTATTCTCTGCCGCATGATTTTGTCTTTGTGTTCTGCGCGGCGCTGCTGCTGTACTGCGCGCTGCTGCTCCTGCACGGGCTGATCCGCGACGCGCTCGAGCGCAGAAAGCGCGCCTGATACCCGCTCAGCGGCGCTCAGGAAACGCTGCTGCAGAAGTATCAAAATACAAATATGTAAAGGACCGCTGCGGCGACGCAGCGGTCCTGGCTTGTTTATTCGCGATAGCCCTTCATCATTTCCTGAAACAGCTCATACGTCGATGGCGGCGTATAGGTGATGGCGTTTGCACCTGCCTCAATGGTGCGCAGGATACTCTCGCCGGTCTTGCCGCCCGTTGCGATGATGGGCACGTCCGGCAGGGCCTTGCGGGCCTCCCGTACCAGCTCCGGCGTCTGCGCAGCGGCTGCGATGTTCAGAATGGAGGCTCCAGCCTCGATGCGCGCCTCGAAGTCCGTGCCGAATTTCGTCACGGTGATGACGGTCGGAATATCGATCACGCCGGAGACCGCACGGAGATTCAGATTGTTGATCGGCGCATTGAGCACAACGCCCATCGCGCCCTGCGATTCGACGTCGCGCGCAAGCTGCACCGTGCGCAGGCCGCGCGTCGTGCCGCCGCCGACGCCGCAGAATACGGGGACATAGGAATATTTGATGATCGCGTCGCTGATGGCCTGCTGCGGCGTGAATGGATAGACGGCAAATACGGCATCCGCGTCACAGTTCCGGATAATGGCCAGATCGGTCGTGAATACGAAGCTCTTCAGCCTTCGGCCGTTGACGATGATGCCGCTTGCCTGATAGATCTCCTGCGGCATGCGCAGGATGTGGCGCAGGCGGCTGTCGATGTTGGGGGGCTGCTTTTCCATACAAGAGTCCTCCTGTCTCTTTTTTGCCAGTATACCACGAAATTATGAATACTTTGAGAACAAATCATTTCCGTTCTGCCTTACTCTGCTGCGGAAAGCGCACGGCGCAGAAAATCGCGGTAGGCTTCCGCCGCCGACGCCGGGAACACGATCTCCGCCCGGCCGCCGAAGCCTGCGAGCCAGCCGAGGAACGTCGGTGAAACGGAGATATCCGCCTGAAAGACAAAGTGGTCCGGCCCGTCCGGCACGAGCAGGCGGTCACGGCCGAAGCGGTCGAGCACAACGCCTGCCAGCGAGTTTTCAAACCGCAGCTTCATGCGGCACTGCTCCCCGCGGAACATGCCGAACACCTGCTGGGAATAGACGGCCGGGTCAAAGGAGCGCGTCTCGTCGTTGCTCTCGCGCGGGACGCCCGTCGCCGTGATCTCCGTCATCTTGTCCACGCGGTAGTGCGTCAGGCCGTGCGGCGCGCCGTAGGCCACGAGATAATAGTTCTCGTCCTCCCAGCACAGCGCGATGGGGCTTGCCTCATAGGTCTTCGGCCGGAAGCGGCGCCGGCCCTGCAGATCCCAGTCAAAATAGCGGAACGTGATGCGGCTGTTCCCGGCGATGGCCGCATGCAGCGTATCGACATTGCGGCAGACGTCCTCGCTGCCGCTTTTGGCGCGGCCGGTAACGACGACCTCGCGCCGCAGCAGCTCCGCTTCGTGCGCGCTCGAGAGGGCGGCGAGCTTGCGGATCAGGGCCATGGACTCCTTTTCGGAGAGGAACCGCGCTGCCTGCACGGCGTCGACGAGCAGCTTCAGCTCTGAAAGGGCGAAATCACGCTCCGGCACATAATAGCCGCCGTTTTTGCCGCTGACCTTGCGAATTTCCATGCCGTAATCGCGCAGGGTGTCCAGATCATCATAGACGCTTTTGCGCTCCGCACGGATGCCCTCGCCCTCCAGCGCGGCAAGAATCTGCTGCATGGACACCGGGTGCTGCTCGTCCGTGTGGCTGCGCAGATAATCGCGAAGGATGAGGAGCTTCAGCTTCTGCCGTTCCGATTTTGCCATGGTACTCTCACCTCTGCTGTCAACATACCACACCGGCGCCATAAATTGCAAGCCCCGTTTTGGGAAATGGAAAAAAATTTCCCGCAGGGCTTCTCTGCTTGACGATTCCGCCGCTTCGTGGTATCCTAGAATAGAATATCATGACACGAGGATACGCTATGAAGCTGAATCGCAATGAAAAATATGTCAAATGGGGTCTCACGGCCTTTCTTGTGATCGTCGCCGCCGGACTGTTCTGGCTCGTTTTCTCCAACCTGCGCGGCTTTTATGATCTGATCGTCGAATTCCTCAACATCATCGCCGCTCTGCTCTACGGCTGCCTGTTTGCCTATCTGATGAATCCCGTTATGAAGGTCACGCAGCGGATCATGGACAAGCTGCTTGCCAAACGGAACCTCAGCGATCGGATGGCCGCGCGCATCAGCAAGATCACGGGGATCTGCGCTGCCGTGCTGGTGTTCTGCCTTGCGGTCTATGCACTCATCGCTCTTATCGTGCCGAACCTGATTGCAAGCATCGAGGAGCTGCTGCAGCCCGAAAAGCTCGAAAGCTATTATGCGACCATCAGCAAGTGGTTCCGCGGCATTTTCACGAACAGTGACATCCAGTCCTTCCTGGAAAAGACCGTCGGCGACCCGCTGGAGATGGTCATCGGCTGGCTGAAGAAGCTCGATTACAGCGTGATTGTCACGAGCCTGACGAGCTCGGTCTACAGCGTTGTGATGGTCATCTTCAATATCCTGCTCGGCATCGTCGCGGCCGTATATATCCTGATCTTTAAGGAAGAGCTCTGTGCGCAGGCCAAGAAGGTCACCGTGGCGGTCTTCAGTCGCCAGCATGCCGATCGCCTGCTGGAGTTGGCCCGCCGGACGAACAGCATCTTCGGCGGCTATGTTATGGGCAAGATCATCGACGCCGTGCTCGTCGGCGTCATCACCTACTTCGGCGTGCTGTTCATGGGCATGCCCTATGCGGCGCTCATCGGCACGATCGTCGGCGTGACGAACATCATTCCCTTCTTTGGCCCCTTCCTCGGTGCGGTGCCCTCGGCCCTGCTCCTGATGATCGACAAGCCCGTCAACGCCCTGTATTTCTGCATTTTCATTCTCATTCTGCAGCAGGTCGACGGCAACATCATCGAAAACCGCATTCTGGGTGAAAAGCTCGGCATTTCGGACTTCTGGGTGCTCGTTGCCATTCTGGTCTTCGGCGGTATCTTCGGCTTTGCCGGGATGCTTCTTGGCGTGCCGGTCTTTGCCGTGCTCTACACCGTCATCGGTGACCGCGTCAACAAGCGCCTTGCCCGTAAGCGCCATCCCCTGCAGACGAGCCTGTACTATACGATCCGCACCGTGGACGACCTGCCGCCCGTGACGGAGCCGAGCTACACGAGCGCTGCCGAGGAGCCTGCCTACGAAACACAGATCGACCCGGACGACGATATGGAGATTGACGATCCGGATTATGACGATATCCCCGGCTGAGCCGGAAAGGAGGAATCCATGGACGCATTTTTTGCCTCTGCCGCCGAATACTTTCAGGGAAGCGGCTCCGGCTTTGTCTCGGTGTTCTGCACCGTGTGGCGCTACCTTGCGCCGGTGCTGGCCGTGCTGCTGCTGTGGCGCTGTGCCCGGCCGCTGCTGAAATTCCGGCGGGAGCCGGAGACGTGGGCATGGCTCGTCATGCCGGACGGCAATCAGCTCCCTCTGACACACTGGGAGAATATCCTCGGCCGCGCGAAGGGCTGCGACATCGTCGTGGACTTCCCGACCGTTTCGCGCACGCACGCCGTCCTCACGCGCTATGATGACGGCAGCTGGTCCCTCACGGACATCGGCTCACGCGGCGCAGTCACGCTCAACGGCGAGCCGGTCCAGATGGCTGCCGTAAACTACGGCGATACCATCTCGCTCGGCGGCGTGGACATGGTGCTTGCACCCGTCACGCAGTCCGAGCTCGAGGAGCAGCTTGCCAGCCGCACGCGCCCGGCCCATCAGTCCTCCCCTGCGCTGACCCTGTTTCTGCTGACGGTCTTCCAGCTCCTGACGACGCTGCAGCTCTGGATGGGCGCGGAGGCCGAAACGGCCCAAACGGTCGTGCTGAGCTTCCTTGGCCTGCTGGCCGTGGGCTGGCTGCTGTTTGCCGTGCTGCGCATGATGCGCCGCAGCGGCTACGAGGTGGAAACGCTGGCCTTTTTCCTCAGTACGCTCGGCTTTGCCGTCATCGCCTCGGATAACCCAGCCAATCTTACAAAGCAGCTCATCTGCCTGCTCGGCGGCATCGTGATCTATCTGATCATCGGCTGGTCGCTGCGCGACCTGTCCCGCGCGAAGAAATTTCGCTATCTGGCCGCCGTCGGCGGCATGCTCCTGCTGCTCGTCAATCTGGTGTTCGGGCAGGAGAACAATGGCGCGCGCAACTGGATCTCGCTTGGCGGCATCTCGTTCCAGCCGTCCGAGCTGGTCAAGCTCTGCTTCCTCTATGTCGGTGCATCCACGATGGACCGCATCGTAACGAAGCGGAACCTGTTCCTGTTCATTGTCTATTCCGCCGCCATCTGCGGCTGCCTTGCCCTGATGAACGACTTCGGCACGGCGCTCATCTTCTTCGTCGCGTTCCTCGTCATCGCCTTCCTGCGTTCCGGCAGCTTCGCCACGGTCACGCTGGCCTGCGCGGCCACGGGCTTTGCAGGTGTTCTGGCCGTTCGCTTCCGGCCGCATATCCTGCGCCGCTTTGCAACATGGGGCCATGCGTGGGAATATGCCTCTGCGGGCGGCTACCAGCAGACGCGCGCGATGATGTGCATCGCCTCCGGCGGTCTGTTTGGCCTTGGCGCAGGCAACGGCTGGCTCAAATATGTGTTTGCGGCGGATACGGATCTCGTTTTTGCTTTCCTCTGTGAGGAATGGGGCCTTATCATCGGCCTATGCGCCGTTGCGGTCATCGTGATCCTTGCGGTGTTTACCGTCCGCTCGGCCAAGGTCGGCCGCAGCAGCTTCTATACCATTGCTGCCTGCGCCGCCGTGGCGATCCTGACCATCCAGACCATTCTGAACGTGTTCGGCACGATGGACCTGCTCCCGCTGACCGGCGTGACGTTCCCGTTCCTTTCCAACGGCGGCTCGAGCATGCTGGCCTCGTGGGGCCTGATCGCCTTCCTCAAGGCGGCGGACACGCGCCAGAACGCCAGCTTCGCGGTCCGCACCGCAAAGGCAGAGGAGGTGGAGCCGCTTGAATAAGCTTGCAAAACGCGCGTGGTTCGCACTTGCGCTGGCGGGTGTGCTTTTGCTCGGCATGGGCGTGATCGTGGTGCGTTACTTCATCGATTCGCCGGACTGGGTCACGTTCCAGAACAGCCCCCATGTCTATACGGACGGCGTTATGAACAGCGGCAAGATCGTCGACCGCGGCGGCACCGTCGTGCTCGATGCCACGAACGGCAAGTCCTATGCCGACAGTGCCTCGCTGCGCCGCAGCATGCTGCACCTGCTGGGCGACCGGGAGGGCAATATCACGCCTTTCCTGCTGCAGGAATACGGCTCGGAGCTTGTCGGCTTCGACCGCATCAACGGCACCTATTCCACCGGCAAGCGCGAGGGTCAAATGGCGTTGACCGTAAGCGCAGATGTGCAGCGCACGGCGCTGGCCGCGCTGGACGGCCGCAAGGGAACCGTCGGCGTCTATAACTACAAGACGGGCGAAATTCTCTGCGCCGTCTCCTCCCCAACCTACGATCCGGACGATGTGCCGGACGTGGAGGGTAACCCCGAGACTTATGAGGGCGTGTATGTCAACCGCTTCCTGCACGCTACCTATACGCCTGGCTCCGTCTTCAAGCTCGTCACGGCTGCAGCCGCGCTGGATGAGATCCCGGATATCGGATCCCGGACGTTCACCTGCGAGGGCAGCGCCGTCATCGGCGGCGAGACGATCCAGTGCAACGGCGTGCACGGCACGCTGAACTTTGAAGAGGCGCTGGCCCATTCCTGCAACGTCGTTTTCGGCGAGATCGCAGCGGAGCTCGGCCCAAAGATGCTGATGCGCTATGCTGAGCAGGTCGGCGTCACGCGCCGCTACAGCTTTGACGGCACGACGACGGCCGCCGGAAGCTTTGATGTCTCCAATGCGGTGGAATCCGAGCTGGCATGGGCCGGCATCGGCCAGTATACGGACCAGATCAATCCCTGCCAGTATATGACCTACATGGGCGCGATCGCAAACGGCGGCTCCGCTGCGGAGCCGTACCTTGTGAAAGAGGTCACCTACGGCGACTCCGTCAAGTACAAGGCCTCCACAAGCTCCACCGGGCGGCTGCTTGACAGCGCGACGGCTGACCGCCTTGCGGACATGATGCACAATGCCGTCGTCAACGTCTACGGCGAGTGGAACTTCGCCGGACTATACGCAGGCGGAAAGTCCGGCACGGCGGAAAACGGCGGCGGAAAGGCTGCCAACGCCGTCTTTGCAGGCTTCCTGCAGGACAGCGACTATCCCCTCGCCTTCATCGTCGTGGTCGAGGAGGGCGGCGGCGGCGCGTCGGTCTGCACGCCGATTCTCAGCCAGGTGCTCAGCGCCTGTGTGGTCGCCATGGATGCCGATTAAGAAAAATTGCTCCGCAGGATGGGTAAATTCCTATCCTGCGGATTTTTTATACATTTTCATTCATCCGGCGGGACAGCTCACCGAGGTGCTTGGAAAGATAGATGAGCTCCGGCGAGAGCTTCGTCAGCTTCCCATTCTCCACGACGTAATTTTCGATCGTCACGGCGGAGAGGTCCATCATCCGCCGCAGCTCGTTCTGGATGTAGTGCATCTGCACGCAGTGCGGCGAGCGGTCGACCGTCGCAAAGCGCAGCGTGCGGATCTTGCCGGTGTAGAGCATGGCGCTGATCTTCGTGATGGCCATGTTGATATGCGTCTGCTCGAGGCACAGCTCAAACACATGGCCGGACGATGCGCACAGCTGCGCAAAGCCCTCCGGCTCCATGTCCGGCAGGCAGCTGCCGACGATCAGCACCGATTCGCCGACGTCATAGACGTTTGTTTTCATCAGCTCTTTCATGATTTTCTCTCTCCCTTAATCCAAAACATCAAACAGCGCGCCGTCCAGCGTCAGCACATCGTCCATAGGGATGTCCGTTCCGTCCAGAAGGCGGATGCGGCGTGCAATGAGATCGATCTGCTTCACGATCCCGCTGACGGTCTCGTAGGCTCCGCCGGATTTCCGTTCATCCGGCCGGAACCGGGTCAGGCGGACCTCCGGCTGCTCCTCCAGATGCTCCTGCAGCAGACGGAAACGCCGGTCCAGTGTGGCCAGCTCCGCCTCGGCCGGGACGATCCGCTCCTGCGTGAGGCGCGCGTTTTCCCGGATGGCCGCGTCGTAGCCGGTCAGGGCTGCAAACGGCGCGAACTGCGCCGCGCGGTCGGCCATTGGCATGGGCGGGTGCTTTTTGGAGACATGGTGCGGCAGGTGCAGGATCGCGTCATATTTTCCGGTCATGTATTCCTCCTCATGCCTTATGCCCGCCGATCCTGGCGTTTCGCTCGCGGGCCGTTGCGCCCTCCTCCAGATTCATGCCCCTGAGGATGGCGTTTTTTCCGAATTTCTTTTTAATGGCAAGCGTCGCCTCCTGCAGCTTCTTCTCGCGCGCCAGCGCCGCCTGCTCCGCCTCGCGCCGGGCGTCCACGGTGGCAAGATCGGTGAACAGGTCCAGCTGCTCCATCTCCTCCGGCTGCGCCTCGTCCTCCGGGACGATGTGCGCAGCGACGAGATACATGCGCCGGACGAGCAGTCCGCCGTCCACGATGCGGTCAAACAGGGCGGAGGCCGCTTCCATGATCCGCCGTGTGGAGGACGACGGTGCATTAAGCTTCTGCGCGCCATGCGCGGCCTTCGGCACGCGCCGCCCGTAGCGGTCCTGCTCCACCGGGCCGGAATAGGCTGCGCGGTGGGCCGGGTCCGTCAGATTTTCAATGTCATAGCCGACTGTCAGCACGACCTGGTCCGTCACGAGGCCCTTTTCCACCAGCTCCAGCGAGAGCTGATCCGCCATTTCCCGCAAAACGAGCCGCGCCTTTGCCGCCTCATAGGGGCAGCTCAGCACCTGACCGGAGCTCAGGCTGTTCTCGGACGGGCGGTAGGCCTTGATGGACGGGACGGTGCAGGGCTCCCAGCCCCACGCGTGGTCGATGAGCAGCTCCGCATTCTTACCGAACAGGCGGTAGAGCAGCTCCTCATTCTGCTCGGAGCAAAGCGCGACGTCCCCCATCGTGAACATGCCGTGCGCCTCGAGCCTGCGGGCGATGCCGCGGCCGACGCGCCAGAAGTCCGTCAGCGGCCGGTGTGGCCAGAGCTCCCTGCGGAATTTCATTTCATCGAGCTCTGCGATGCGCACGCCGTTTTCATCAGCCGGGATGTGCTTTGCGACGATGTCCATGGCGACCTTGGCGAGGAACAGGTTCGTCCCGATGCCGGCCGTCGCCGTGATGCCGGTCGTTTCGAGTACGTCGCGGATGATGGTCTGCGCCAGCTCATGGGCGGTGCAGTCATAGGGATAGTCCGTCACATCGAGGAAGACCTCGTCGATGGAATAGACGACGATGTCTTCCGGTGCGATATATTTTCGGTAAATTTCGTAGATGCGCGTACTGTATTCCATATAATAGGCCATGCGCGGCGGCGCGATCACGAAATCCACCGCCAGCGCAGGGTCGCGCTGCAGCTCGGAAAACTGGTGTGAGCTGCCGGTCAGCGTTCTGCCCGGCGCGCGGGCCTGCCGCCAGGCATTGACCTCGCGGACGCGCTGCCGCACCTCGAACAGCCGCCCGCGGCCGGAGATGCCATAGCTCTTGAGTGTCGGCGTGACGGCAAGGCAGATCGTCTTGTCCGTCCGCGACTCATCCGCCACAACGAGATTCGTGTTCAGCGGGTCCAGCCCCCGCTCGCGGCATTCCACGGAGGCATAGAACGATTTGAGATCAATGGCAAGATAGGTGCGCTGCTTCATCGTTTCCTCCCCGTCGTTTTCTGCTATTTTACCATATCGGCAAAGAGATTACAACACCAGCACAAAGAGCCGTGGCGAAACGCCACGGCTCGATGCATACATTAAAGTTCAATTCTCCTCCAGCAGACCGAAGCCCGCCACGGCCGAGGCCGGGAGCGAGAAGACGATGGCGCCTGCGTCGCTGTCCGGCCCAGCCTTGCGCAGAATGGAGCGCATGATCTCGGCCTTCTGCCCCGCCGCAGAGACAATAAGAATGACCTCCTTCTCCGCTGCGATGGAGATGTTGTAAAATTTCGGCGCGCCCTTTGCGCCGGTCCCCTTGCCGTGAAGGACCGTGCCGCCTCTGGCCCCGGCTGCGCGTGCCGCGTTCATCACGGCGTCCGTGCCGCCCTCGTTCGCAATGGCGATGATCAGCTCATAGGCGCAGCTCAGGTCCGGCGTGTATTTCGGGCTTCTCCCGCCGTTCAGATATGCCACCGTATTTCCTCCTCCTACACTTTTGATCGGCACGGCGATGACGATGCCATGCCCCGGCACGCCGATGTGCAGCCGCCGCTTCTGCGCGGCGATCAGCGCTGCCGTCTTTTCCGCGTCGGCGATCGTCAGTACAACGCGGCGTTCATTTGATTCAATGCCGAGCAGGTCGAGCATGCTCTGCACGGCCGTCCCGCGCCCATGGAGTGTGACGGTCAGCGGCAGGCCAAGCTCCCCGTACAGGTCCGTGAGGATCTCGAGCCGCTCCGGCGCGATGATGGAGATCACATAATTCATGCCGCATCCTCCCAAAGCTCCACAATGTCGAAGTCGCCGTAGTGCTCCGGGGCCACGGCTGCGCGCTTTGCCCGGCGCTCATAGAGGAAGCCGACGGCCTGAATGGACAGCAGAGGCATCATTGCGACAAGGGCTACTACGCCGAAGGCGTCGCGTAGGATGTTGCCGCCGAGCGCGCTGCTTGCGCCCATGACGAACTGGAGCATGAATGTCGCCGTCATCGGGCCGGAGGCCACGCCGCCGGAGTCGAAGGCGATGGCCGTGTAGATGTCCGGCACGAAGAACGACAGCGCCAGCGCGATGCCGTAGCCGGGCACGAGAAACCAGAGAATGGAGATGCCGGTCAGCACACGCAGCATGGAAAGACCCATGGCCAGCGCGATGGCGACGGAGAGGCTGCGCTGGATGACCTTGCCGGGGATCGCGCCCGCGCTGACGCTCTCGATCTGCTTTTCCAGCACACCGACGGCAGGCTCAGCCGAGATAATGAACCAGCCAAGCACCATGGCGAGCGGAACGAGCAGCCAGCCGTGCACGGCCAGCTCTGCGCCCAGCTCCGCGCCGAGCGGCGAAAAGCCGACGTTCACGCCGGTGAGGAACAGGACAAGGCCAACATAGGTATAGAGAATGCCGATAAGAATCTTGGCAAGGCTGCGGCCCGGCAGGCGCAGCAGCGTGACCTGAAACAGGAAGAAGATCGCCACGATCGGCAGCATGGAGATCGCCATTTCCTTGAGATAGAGCGGAATGGAGGCGAGGAACGCGCCGCCGATGGCAGTTGAGCTGCCGAATGAGGCCGAGCTGAGGTCGGCAACGGCGTCGCTGCCCTGATAGAAAAAACCAAGGATCAGTACCGCGAGGATCGGCCCGACGGAGCACAGCGCCACAAGGCCGAAGCTGTCAGCCTCCGCGCGGCGGTCGCTTCGGATATTCGATACGCCGAGGCCCATGGCGAGGATGAATGGCACGGTCATTGGACCGGTCGTTACGCCGCCGGAGTCAAAGGCGATTCCGAGAAAATCGGGGTCTGAAAAGGCGGCCAGCAGGAAGATGAGCGCATAGCAGCCGATCAGCAGCCAGCGCAGGTTCGCGCCCGTGACGATGCGCAGCATGCACACGGCCATAAACAGGCCGACGCCCACGCCGACCGTCAGCAGGAGCACTGTGCTGCTGATGTGCGGCACCGTTTCGGCCAGCACCTGCAGGTCCGGTTCGGCCACGGTGATGGCAAAGCCGAGCGCGAAGCTCACGCCGAGGATGAGCGGCAGATTCTTTGTGCGCGTCAGCGCCGTGCCGATCTTGGTGCCGATGGGCGTCATGGACTGCTCCGCGCCGAGAGAGAACAGGCCCATGCCGACGACCAGCATCACACCGCCGATGAGAAAGCTCAGGAGCAGGTCCGGCTTCATCGGCGCGGCGGCCAGGCACAGCAGAACGACGATCAGAACGATCGGCAGCACACAGCGTGCCGATTCGGCGACCTTTTCTCGCACGGCAGAGCGGTCCTCCCGCCAGTCGATGGGTCTTTTCAAACGGTTCCTCCCTTCTCGAGCAGCTTGCGCTGCAGTCGGACATATTCCGCCGCCTCCTCCGGGCTGAGCGCCGACAGAAGGACGGAGACCTCATCCAGCACCGCGCCCAGCCGCTCCCGGATGCATGCAGCGCCGGCCTCCGTGAGGACGACGTCCACACGGCGCACATCGGCGGCATCCGGTGTGCGGACGATCCAGCCCTTGGCCTCCAGATGCTTCAGCAGGGCGGCGATGCGCGCGGAGCTGGCATACAGAGAGCGGCTCAGCTCGGACGGCCCTGCCGTTCCGCCGTGGCGCAGCAGGAAATGCAGGACAAAATATTCGCCGCCGGACATCTCGTCCAGCCCGCGGACGGCAGGAAGATGGTGCAGCGCCGTCCGGAACGACAGCAGCTCGGCTGCAAGTGCGGAATAGTCCATGGTCTTTGTTGGTTCTCCTTATATTGCTAACACTATTAGCAATATAATACCATACCAAACCCGAAAAGGCAAGCCTTTTTCACCGCTGCAGCGACATTTGACTTTCCTCTGCCCATATGGTATACTAGCAGAGAAGAACCGGAGAATATATCGGTGGAGGAGGCCTTCCATGAAAAAATGCTTGCTTGCCCTTGCGCTGCTTTTTGCTGTCCTGCTGAGCGGCTGCGCCATCGTGCAGACGACGGATCTGGCCGACTACGGCAACACCGGCGGCGAGACCTGGCACGGCAGCGCCGTTTTTGACCTGCTCTCCAACCTGACCTCTACCGGCGATGCGGACGGTACGCAGAGCGCTGCGCCGCCGCGCATGCAGGAGCTCTTCCCGATCTTCCCGCCCGATGCGCTGCTGCAGCGTGCGCAGGACCGGGATTACCACCACCTCTATCGCTATACGCTCCTGCAGGACGAGCTGTTCACGCGCCTGTCCTGCCGCTATTCCGCCGCGGACTATCAGGCGGAGGTCGACCGCCTCGCGGCGCTCGGCGCAACCTATGACACGACGCTCTTCCGCCTGCCCGCCTATATCTGGATGCTCCACGACACGGACAACTCCGAATATGTCCTGCTGGAGGAATCCACGCGCACGATCCACTACATTGCCTGCCAGACGGACGAGCTGGCTGCCCTTGCCATGCCCGAGGGCTGGTATCCCGGCGAGTCGCTCCGGGCCGTCCGCATCGCGCCGCCCGAGGGAAAGGAGAATGCATCATGACCTGCCCGCAGTGCGGCACCGAGAATGCCGCTGACGCCCGCCTCTGCCGCCATTGCGGCGCAACGCTGCCGGAGGGCCCGCAGCCCGTTCCCCTGCGTCTGCAGCATGTGGCTGCATCCCGCCTGTGTCTGCTCACGGCGACGGTCTCCACGGCGGGCCTTGTCCTGTTCCTGCTGCTGACACTGCTGTTCCCCGCCATGCAGCACGGCTTCCATGAGCTTGCCGCCTCTGTCGGCGTTCTCCTGCCGAAGGACGGCCGCCTCTTCGGCGGCGCGGCGTTTTTCTTCTTCCTGCCGTCCGCTGCCCTGTGCGCCGGTCTGTGGCTGGCATGGCGCGCGGCGCGGAAGGAAGAGCCTGTTCCGCTGACGGCCTATCGCGCGTTTCGTGCGGCTGCCTGGATGGAATTCGTGCTACTGACGGTCCTGTGCCTGCCGCTGCACCTATATCTCTTCCCATTCCACCTGCCGGACTTTGCGCGGTCGCGCGTGCTGAGCGGCTATATCGGTCTGCTCATCATCTGGGCGATCAGTCTGGTGTATTTCTGCGTGAGCCGCCGCTTTCTGCGGGCTCTCGGTTGGCGCACCCTGCGCGAAAAGCAGGGCCCTGGTCCGTGCAGCGTGATGCTCGGCATCAATGTACTTCTTGCGCTTGCCATGGTGCTCGGCGCATTCTCCGGCCTTTTTTCGGAGAGCCTGTTCTCCGGCTTTTTCCCGCTGGCCTTCTTTGATGGCCTGTGCCGCGGCGGCGGGCGGCTGCTTGCCGTGCTGAGCCTGCTGGTGTGGGCGGCGATCCGGGTGCTGCTGGCTCTCCTGCTGCTCCGCCTGTGGCCGCTGCTGCAGAAGCCCGAAAAATGATTTGTCAAAATTGCGGTGTGAACGTTGTGTTTGCACCGCAATTTTTTCGCACGAAAACGGCATACTATATCCGAATCAAATGATCGGAGGAACGTTCATGGGAACGAATCACATGGGGCGGCAGAGCATCCGCTTTCCGCAGCCGCCGGTCGTGCGCGGCTTCGCCTCCGTCGCCGGGAAAAAGGAGCGCGAGGGGCCGCTCGGCGATCAGTTTACGGCAACGGTGCAGGACACGACATTCGGCGAAAAGAGCTGGGAGCAGGCCGAGCGCCGCATGCAGCAGATGACGCTGGAGCTGGCGCTGGAAAAGGCCGGGCTGACCGATGCGGATCTTGACGCGGCCTTTGCCGGGGACCTGCTGAATCAGTGCATCGGCTCGAGCTTCAGCCTGCGCAACCGCGGCGTGCCGACGCTGGGTCTTTACGGCGCGTGCTCGACGATGGCGGAGTCCCTGCTGCTTGCGGCTATGTCTGTCAGCGGGGGCTTCGCGCGCACGGCGCTGGCCATGACCTCGTCGCATTTTGCATCGTCGGAGCGGCAGTACCGCTTCCCGCTAGGCTATGGCGGGCAGCGCACGCCGACGTCGCAGTGGACGGTCACCGGCGCGGGCGCAGTCCTGCTCGGCGGCGGGGAGTGCGGCATCCGCATCACGGCCGCCACGATCGGCAGCATTGTCGACCGCGGCATCTGCGATGCGAACAACATGGGGGCGGCTATGGCCCCGGCAGCCTTTGCGACGCTGCGAGCACATTTTGACGACCTGCACTGTGCGCCGGAGGACTATGACGCAATTATCACAGGTGACCTTGGAAAGCTCGGCAGCGAAATTCTGTACGGACTTTTCGAGAAGGACGGCATCCGCGCAGACGTGCAGGACTGCGGCGTGATGATCTTCGATGCGCAGCGGCAGGACGTGCACTGCGGCGGCTCCGGCTGCGGGTGCAGCGCTTCCGTTCTTTGCGGACCGCTGCTTTCCCGTATGGAGCGGGGCGAGCTGCGCCGCCTGCTGTTCTGCGGAACGGGCGCGCTGCTCTCTCCGCTGTCCACCCAGCAGGGCGAGTCGATCCCTGCTGTCTGCCACGCCGTCGTTCTGGAAAGGAGCTGACATGGACTATCTCAAAGCATTTCTGGTCGGCGGCCTGCTGTGCGTCATCGGTCAGATCCTCATCGACCGAACGAAGCTGACACCGGCGCGCATTCTGGTCGCCTATGTTGTAGCGGGCGTCCTGCTTGGTGCCGTCGGGCTGTATGACAAGCTCGTCGATTTTGCGGGCGCGGGCGCGACCGTTCCGCTGACGGGCTTCGGCAATACGCTGGCCCGCGGTGTCAAAAAGGCGGTGGACGAGGACGGCGCGCTCGGCATCCTGACGGGAGGCCTGACTGCCTCTGCCGCGGGGATCACGGCGGCCGTGCTCTTCGGCCTGCTTGCCAGTCTCATTTTCAAGCCGAAGGATAAATGAAGCCGCGGCGGTTATACTAATGCCGCGGCAAAACCGCGAAATCAAAATTCAGGAGGCTTTTCCACCATGGAAAACCGCAATCAGAACCAGAAGCAGAATCAGAAGCAAAACCAGCAGAATCAACAGCAGAGCCAGCAGCAGAATCAGAACGAGAACCGCCGCTAAGCAGCAAAAAGCCGCCGAGCCCATTCGGGTTCGGCGGCAATGTAATTCTTCTTATTCCTTGATCGTGCCGTCTGCGTGGAACACCGGCAGCTTCTCGAGGTAGATGATGTCGTCGCGGTTCTGGGCGTCGCCCTCGGCGAGGATGGCCATACGGCCTGCGATGATGCCGCCCGCCTCTTCCACGAGCTTCTCGACAGCGGCGAGGGACTCACCGGTGGAGATAACGTCGTCGACGATAAGGATGCGCTTGCCGCGCATGAGCTCGGCATCGGCCTTGTCGAGATAAAGATGCTGCTCTTTGGCCGTCGTGATGGAGTTGACCTTCACATCGAACACGCCGGACATATAGAGCTTCGGCGCCTTGCGCGCAAGGAAATATTTGTTCTGGCCGCTCTGACGGGCCATCTCATAGATCAGGGGGATCCCCTTGGCCTCGGCAGAGATCATATAGTCGTACTCCGGCGCCTTCTTCAGCAGCGCCTCAGCCGTCTTGACCGTCAGCTCGACGTCGCCGAAAATCACAAATGCACCAATATAGAGGTCGTCAGAAACTTTGCAGATCGGCAGATCCCGCTGGACCCCCGCAATTGTCATGGTATGATACATCGGACATTCTCCTTTTTACTTCCAATTGCTGCGCAACAGCACTTGAATATTATAGCGCGATTCCCGAATCTTGTCAATGCCGAGCCCTTCTTTGCAGAAAAAAAGTTGGGTTTTCCGGCGAATGGGCGGGAATTTTCGTGGAAAGCTATGCGCGAGGTGATAAAGCATGCAAAATGAGATCGAAATGCTCCGCTCCATCCGGCAGAGCACGGAAATGGGCTGCAGCGGCATCCGGGCCGTGCTGCCGGAGGCGCAGAATCCCGCCATGCAGAGCGCGCTGCGGAGCCAATGGAAGGAATATGACAGCATCTACGCCGAGGCGGACCGCCTGCTGCGCGAGCGCGGCGTGCGGTTAAGCGGCGTGAATCCGCTGGCAAAATACGGCTCCATGCTCACGGCGAAGCTGCGCGTCCGCAGTAGCCGGAACACGACGGCGAGAATCGCCGAGATGCTCGTGCAGGGCAATACGCGTGGCATGGTCAAGAGTATGCAGAGCCTGCGCGCCATGGGCGTGCTGGACCCGAAGGTCTCGTCCCTGTCCACGCGGCTGCTGCAGACGGAGCAGGCAAACATCGAGGAAATGAAGCACTTCCTCTGAGGCTGCTCAGAGCGCGGAGACGGCCGCCTCCAGTGCGCGGAGCATCTGTGCAAGCGGCATGGAGGCCACGCCCTGCGGGGCCTGCTCCGGCAGGAAGGGCACATGGATGAACCCGGCGCGGACCGGCGTTTCGGCATAGTGATGCAGGAGCGTGTACAGCAGGTCATTGCAGACATAGGTCCCGGCCGTGTAGGACACGGCGGCCGGGATGCCTTGCGCCTCGATGGCGGCTGTCATGGCGCGCACCGGGACCGTTGCAAAGTAGGCGGTGGGGCCGCCGGGCACGACAGGCTCGTCCTGCGGCTGATTTCCAAGGTTGTCCGCTATGCGCGCGTGGCGCAGGTTGATGCCGACATATTCCGGCGTCACGGCGCTGCGCGTTCCCGCCTGCCCGATGCACAGGACCGCATCCGGGCGGCACTCCGCCGCGCAGGCGAGCGTTCTTGCAGCCGCAAGGCCGAAGACGGTCGGGATCTGCAGCTTCCGGAGCTGCCAGCCGCCGATCTGCTCCGGCAGGGCCTTCACGGCCTCCCATGCCGGGTTGATCGTCTCGCCGCCGAACGGCTCAAAGCCGGTGATCAGAAGCGTTTTCATGTGCATTCCTCCAGCAGACACACGGCGTGGCAGGCGATGCCCTCGCCGCTGCCCGTAAAGCCGAGGCCTTCCTCGGTCGTCGCCTTGACATTGACGGCCTGCGTACCAAGCAGCGCACGCAGGCGCTCCTGCATGGCGGGAATATGGGGCCGGAGCTTCGGCCGCTGGCATAGGACGGTGATATCGGCGTTGCCGACGGCAAAGCCCGCCGCATGCACGCGGCGCACGACCTCCTCCAGCAGCAGAAGGCTCGAAATGCCCTTGTACTGCGGGTCGTTATCCGGGAACAGCAGGCCGATGTCGCCGAGACAGGCTGCGCCGAGCAGGGCGTCCATCAGAGCGTGCGTGAGCACGTCCGCATCGGAGTGACCGTCCAGCCCGCGCTCGAACGGAATTTCCACGCCGCCGAGGATGAGCTTGCGCCCCGGAACGAGGCGGTGTACATCATATCCGTGTCCGATCCTCATGTCGTTCTCCCCTTCCAGATCGCCTCTGCGATGCGCAGATCGACCGGTGTTGTGATCTTCAAATTTTCGACATCGCCGGGCGTCAGGCGCACCGGCCTTCCGGCCGCCTCCATGGCGGAGCAGTCGTCCGTGAGCGGCAGCCCCTGCGCGATGGCCCAGCGGAGCACGGAGCGAATTTCCTCCGTCCGGAAGACCTGCGGCGTCTGGACGGCAAACAGCGTGCTGCGGTCCGGCGTTTCAAGCACAAGGCCGCTTTCGGCGCGCTTGATGGTGTCGTGAACAGGGACGGCTGGCGCTGCAGCCCCGCAGGAGACGGCAGCGGAAACAGCCTGCGCGATCACCTCATTTGTGACGAGCGGACGCGCACCGTCATGAATGGCGACATAGGGCATGGCTGCCGCAGAAAGGCCGCACAGGACGGACTCCGCCCGCGTTTTCCCGCCGGGAACGACGGAAACGGGCTTGGAAAGTCCTTCGCACAGGGCCTGCACGGCCTCCAAGCGGTCTGCACGCGTAACAACGATCAGCTCTGTGATCTCGGGCGCAGATGCCAGCGCTTCGACCGTCCGACGCAGGACGGGTACGCCGTCCAGAGGAGCCAGAAGCTTGTCGATGCCCTGCATGCGCTGCGCGCTGCCGGCTGCGACGATAACGGCCGAGCAGCGGATATCTCCCCCGCTCACAGCGCCATCACCGTTTTCTTGAATTCCGCGCCTCTGACCATAAAGTTCTTGAAGCGGTCAAAGGCGGCGCTTGCCGGTGACAGCAGCACGATATCACCGGGCTTTGCCTGCTGCGCAGCGGCGTGAACGGCATCATAGAAATCCGGAATTTCGAGAACCTCCGGCGCATCCGGAACGGCGCGGGCCGCGGCTGCGATCTTCGGGCCGGTCGCGCCGGTGCAGACGAGGAGCCTGACGTGCGCTGCGATCTCCGGGCCGAGCACGTCATATGGAATGTGCTTGTCATAGCCGCCCGCGATAAGAATGACCTTCTCGGAGAAGCTGCGCAGGCCCGCGATGGTGCGGCTCGGGGACGAGGCAATGGAGTCGTTATAGAACTTTACGCCGTCCTTTTCGCGCACGAACTCGATGCGGTGCTCCACACCGCCGAAGTTTCGTGCGACATAGCGGATATCCTCATCCGAGGCCAGCCCTTCGACCGCGAGGATGGCTGCCATGTAGTTTTCCACATTGTGCAGGCCGGGAATTTTGATCTCCTCCTGCCGCACGACGGGTACGCCGTCGCGCCGGATCACGCCGTCCCGGAAGCTCGCACCGTGCGCAGGGACGGTCTGCCGCGAGAACATCCGGACCTCTCCGGCGGCTTCCGGTGCAAACCCGGCCGTGATGGTGTTGTCCGCGTTCAGGATGAGCACGTCCTGCGCGGTCTGCCGGGTGAAAATATGTTTTTTTGCGTCGATGTACTCCGCCATGTCGCTGTGTACGTCGAGATGGTTCGGCGCAAGGTTCGTCACGACGGCGATGTGGCAGCTGTGGCGAAGGTCCATAAGCTGGAACGAGCTCAGCTCCAGCACGACGAGGTCGTCCGGCGTCATGTGTTCCGCCTGATCGAGCAGCGGCGTACCGATATTGCCGCCGGTCCAGACGCGATAGCCTGCATGCTTCAGGATTTCGGAGATAAGCGTGCTTGTCGTCGTTTTTCCGTCTGAGCCGGTCACGCCGATGATCCTGCAGGGGCAGACCTCGAAAAAGGCCTCCATTTCCGAGGTAAACTGCGTCCCTGCGGCACGCAGCGCCTGCAGCTCCGGCTTTCCCGGGTGCAGTCCGGGTGTGCGGAAGGCCACATCGCCGGAGATGCCCGTCAGATAATCATCGCCGAGGTGCAGCTTCGCGCCGAGGCGCTCCAGCTCGAGCACCTCCGGGTCGAGCTTCTCCCGCGGCGTGCGGTCGCAGCCCGTGACGTCAATGCCAAACCGCAGCAGCAGGCGCACGAGCGGCCGGTTGCTTACACCGAGGCCGAGCACCAGAACGCGCTTCCCCTGCAGCCGGGTGAAATATTCCGTTACAGTCATGATCTATGTCCTTCTTTCCCCTGCGCCGCCCGGCGCAGGCGTTGAACTACTCCCATATTATATCCGCTCGGGATAGATTTTGCAATCCGTTTGACATTTCCGCCAAAATAAAGTAAAATAAACACGACTGGGACGGACAGCCGCGCATCTGCGCTGAAAAGCGCCCATGTGAGGAAAGTCCGGGCACCACAGGGCAAGGATAACGGGTAACGCCCGCCGAAGGCGACTTCAGGAAAAGTGCAACAGAGATATACCGCCTCTTCGGAGGTAAGGGTGGAAAGGCGAGGTAAGAGCTCACCCATCGGCTCGAGAGTGTCCGATGCTGTAAACTCTATCCGGAGCAACACCGCTATGGGAGCAATAGGGCGGCCCGTCCGCTCCCGAGGTGGCTGAAGCGCACCGGCAACGATGCGCTTAGATAGATGACTGTCAAATACAGAACCCGGCTTACAGACCTGCTCGCATAGATATGGAACCCCACAGCGTAATACGCCGTGGGGTTCCTTTTTCTTATTCTGTCAGTACAGCGCACCGGTGAAAGCCGTAATAACGCAGCACCTCCACCGCCGCCGCATCCATCCGCTGGCCGCACAGCACCACCGGCACCGCCGGGGGACAGCCCAAGGCGCCTGCGGCGGAGATACGGCCGCAGCACGCCGCCAGCGGCACCTCCTCCCATGGGGAGAGCATGGCCTCATGGGGCGTCACCGCCTGTTCCAGCCGGGGCATAGAGGGCGGCCCCTGCCGGATGGCCTGCCGCCGGGGCAGCGCCGTCAGCACCTCCTCCAGCCGCCGCAGCTCCGCCGGGTCGTTCTGGGGCGATACCATCAGCACCACATGATCCGGGTCGTAAAACTCCGGGTAGATGCCGCCGCTCTCCAGCGCCGCCGCCACCTCCGAGCCGGTGTAGCCGTACCCTTTGGGACACAGCGTCACCTTCAGCGGCTCGCCGGAGAGAAGCTCCCATCCCTGCGCCGCCAGCCGACGACGCAGACTCTCCAGCTGCGGCAGCAGCGCTTGCAGCTTCTCCGGATAGTCCGCCAACAGCTCGTTGGCAGCGTCCAGCGACTGCAAGATCAGATACGACGGGCTGCTGGAGCCCCACAGCCCCATGGACGCCTTGGCCTGCCGGTGCAGCAGCTCCGGGGCCTGACGGGCGATGTGCAGGTACGCTCCGCCCGTGACCACCGGCAGCGTCTTATGGGCGGAGTCGCAGCACAGGTCTGCTCCCAGATCCATGGGATGCCGGGAGGGGGACAGGAATTTCAGATACGCCCCGTGGGCATTGTCCACCGCCAGCAGCACCCCAGCCCGGCGGCACACCGTCGCCAACGCCGCCACATCCGGCAGCTCCCCCAGATAGTCCGGGCAGGTGAGATACACCGCCGTCACCGGCTCCCGGCTGCGAGCCAGCTCCCACTCCAGCTGCTCCGGGGTCACGGCCCCGCTGTAATAGGCTTCTCCCGCCGCCGGACAGAGCCAGCGCACCGGCACGTCCAGCAGAGCGGCGGCATTGACGAATGCCTTGTGGGCATTGCGTCCCGCCAGCAGCAGGGGCCTCTGCCCCCGACTGCGTGCATATACCGCCAGCAGCTGCACCATGGTCTGGATGCACAGGGTGGAGCCTCCGGCGGCGTACAGGGTGTGTGCTCCAAAGATGGCTCCGGCATTTTCCTCGCTTTGGGCAATAATGCCCTCCGGGTGAAACAGATCATCAGCGCCGTCTATCTCCGTGATGTCCAGTGCCTCGAAGCCCAGCGGGCCGCAGCCCTTGTGGCCGGGCATATGCAGCCGCACAGCCCCGCCGCCGACGTAGCGCCGGACGAAATCGCAGATAGGGGTACTCATTCCGTCCCCAGCTCACGGGCCACCGCCACGGCGATGGCGCACTCCATGCGCTTGCGGAACAGGTCGCAGCCGTCGGCGTATACGCCCCGGACGGAGCCGGTGGCGTGGTAGGCGTTGGCGGCGCACCCGCCGGAGCAGTAGAGCCTTGCCCAGCAGTCCCGGCACTCCTCCCGTGCATACACGTTGCACCCGGCAAACTCCGCCTGCACGGCATGGTTCTCCACCCCGTCCCAGATATTGCCCAGCTTGAACTTCTCGTCGCCCACGAACTGGTGACAGGGGTACAGGTCGCCCCAAGGAGTCACGGCCATGTACTCCGTGCCGGAACCACAGCCGGAGATACGCTTATAAATACAGGGGCCGCCCTTGAGGTCGATCATGTAATGGTAGAAGGTGAAGGGCCTCCCCTCCTTGTCCCGCTGCAGCATCAGTCGGGCCAGCTCCTCATACTGCTGCATGACGATTTCCTTGTCCGCCTCCGTCAGGGCCGCCGGATCACCGTGGGCAGCCACCACCGGCTCCATGCTCAGCTCCGTGAAGCCCAGATCCAGCATGGTCTGGATGTCTTTCAAAAAGTCGGGGTTGGCGTGGGTGAAGGTCCCCCGCATATAGTAGTTCTTCCCCTGCCGGGCTTGCACCAGCTTCTGGAACTTGGGAACGATCTTCTCCCAGCTGCCGTTTCCTGCATAGTCCACCCGGTAGCGGTCATGGACCTCCTTGCGGCCGTCCAGACTCAGCACCACATTGCTCATCTCCCGGTTGGCGAAGTCGATGACGTCGTCGTCAATGAGCACCCCATTGGTGGTCAGGGTAAAGCGGAAGTGCTTGCCCCGCTCCTTCTCCACGCTGCGTGCATAGGCCACCAGCCGCTTCACCACGTCGAAATTCATCAGCGGCTCGCCGCCAAAGAAGTCCACCTCCAGATTGTGCCGGGTGCCGGAGTGATCTATGAGGAAGTCCAGCGCCTGCTTGCCCACCTCATAGCTCATCAGCGCCCGGTCGCCGTGGTACTTGCCCTGACTGGCGAAGCAGTAGGAGCAGTTGAGGTTGCAGGTGTGGGCCACATGGAGGCACAATGCCTTGATGACTCCGGAGGTGCGGGCCTTCAGCTCCCCGGCCATGGGGGCGAAGGTGTCCTCGGTGAAAAGCTTCCCCGCATCCTTCAGCGCCAGCAGCTGATCGTAGCACTCCTCCAGCTCCGGCCGGGTCACATCCTCCCGATCCCGGTACTTCTCCGCCAGCGCATCCACCAGCGTCTCCCGCTCCTGCGTCTCAAACCCGGCGATCATGTCATAGGCCACCTCGTCCACGGCGTGGACGGAGCCGGAACACACATCCAGCACCACGCACAGGTCACCCAGCTTATATTGATGTATCATCCTGTTTCCTACCTTTATATTTGATCTCTACGCCAAAAATGCCGCCCGGCAAGGGCGGCACCATGGTTTTCACGACTCAGTCGTTGTTCTTCTTCTCGCAAGCCTGATTGGCAATACCGCAGCTGGTCTTGCAGGCAGACTGGCAGGAGGTCTGGCACTCGCCGCAGCCGCCGTTCTTGGCGCTCTGGCAGAGGTCACGGGTCTCAATGGTCTGAATGTGCTTCATAGCTGTACCCTCCGTACATTACAAAATTTATCACAGTTTACCATACCTGACGCCGCTTGTCAAGCCGTCAGCCCCCGCCGGTCAGGACGCATCCGTCCCGTCCTTCTTCGGGTCATCCTTGGGCTGCTCCAGCCGCCGGAACACCGGCCGCAGCAGCAGGGCCGTCACATAGCTGAGACTGCTGTACCCGATCAGCAGCCACACAAGGCTCAGATACAGCCGCAGCCACGGGAACACCAGACACGCCCCCACCGGCACCGCCCAGATCAGCCAGATCAGCAGCATACGTGGCAGGTTCCCCACCCCCACCAGCATGGCATTTTTCATGTGGCTGCGCCACGTGTTCTGATACCGGGCCATCAGGGGAAACACAAACGTCAGCTCCACTGCCGCCAGCTGCAAGGCGAATACCGCCAGCAGCTTCCACAAAAACCGATCGTTCAGAACGGCGAAGTACAGATCAAAGCCGCACAGAACCAGCACCGCCAGCATGGGCAGCCATGCCAGCAGGGCACACTTGAAGTTCTCCCGCCATGCGGCGAAAAACTTTCTCGCCGTGTGGCTGTCCTCCCCCTGTATCACTTTCCCCAGCACCTGATACAGCGCCGCTGTGGAGGGGCCTATGGTCACCACCGGCAGAGAGCACAACACCCACAGCACATTCAGCACCACCAGCGTCCACACCCGCTCCATGCCACGGAAGAAGGCGCTGTTGGGATCAAACAACGAGCGAAACATCTCACCCCTCCTTTTCCGCCGCCAGCGCATCCGCCAGCCGGGCATATTCCGCCAGCCCCAGCCGTTCTCCCCGCACAGAGGGATCCAGCCCGCAGGCAGCGACGATCTCCGTCAGCCGCTCCTTGGGCAGGGGGAAGGCCGTCTGCAGGGAGTTCACCAGCGTCTTGCGCCGCAGGGCAAAGCCCGCCCGGACGGTGCGGAACAGCATCTCTCTGGAGCACACCTCCACCGGCGGAGCCTTGCGGCTGCGGCAGTGGATCACCGCCGAGGTGACCTTGGGGGCCGGCAGGAAGCAGGTGTTGGAAACGGTGAACAGCAGCTCCGGCTGGGTATAGTACTGCATCAGTAGGGTAAAGGCCCCGTAGTCCGCCGTACCGGGGGCAGCGCAGATGCGCTGGGCCACCTCCTTCTGGATCAGCACCGTCAGACTGTCGAAGCACTGGGCCTCCACGCAGGCGGTAAGGAAAGGTGTGGTGATGTGATAGGGCAGATTGGCACACAGAATGGGCCGTAGTCCGGAAAACTGCTCCTCCACCGTCTGCCGTAGGGGCAGCTTCATGGCGTCCCCCTCCAGCAGGGTGAAGTTGTCAAAGTCCGCCATAGTCTCCCGCAGCACGGGATAGAGCCGCCGGTCCAGCTCCACGGATACCACCTTTCCCGCCCGCCGGGCCAGCTGCTGGGTCAGGGGGCCGATGCCGGGACCGATCTCCAGCACGCCGGTCTGTCGGTCGGCGCCGCTGGCGGCGGCGATATCCTCCGGCACCCAGCTTTCAATGAGGAAGTTCTGCCCCATGGATTTGGAAAAACGGAAGCCGTGACGCCGCAGCAGCTCCTGTATCTCATTGCGGTCACACAGGTTCATGGGCCGCCCTCCCTTCGTATGGTTGCACATAATATGTTAGTATAGCACAGGAGCGTAAAAAGGTAAAGCCTACATTCCCCCTACCCTTGGGCAAGTTTGCCCTTTTCATCCGGAGGGATGTGTGCTATAATAAGTCGATTTCAGGATAGGAGGCGATGGACATGGAGCATCTCACCCACAGCGCCGCCGAGACGGAGGCGCTGGGCTGTCGGCTGGGCTGCGCCCTGGCCCCCGGCACCGTCATCGCCTACCGGGGCGGACTGGGCATGGGCAAGACCGCCTTCACCCGTGGTCTGGCCCGTGGGTTGGAGTGCCGGGACCGTGTCACCAGCCCCACCTTCACCATCGTCAACGAGTATCAGGGGCGCATCCCCCTGTTCCACTTCGATATGTACCGCCTGCCGGATGCCGACGCCCTGTTTGATATCGGGTGGGAGGATTATCTGGACCGTGGCGGCGTGTGCGCCGTGGAGTGGAGCGAGAACGTGGCTGAGGCCCTGCCGGAGGACACCGTGTGGGTGGATCTCCGCCGGCTGGAGGGCGAGGATAACGGACGGCGCATCACCATAACGGGGGTGACGGGATTTTGAAGATACTGGCTCTGGAAACCTCTGCCAAAAGCGTATCCGCTGCCGTGACCGACGGCGGCGTGGTGCGGGCCTATACTTATCAGAACACCGGCCTCACCCACAGCCGTACCCTGATGCCGCTGGTGGATGCCATGCTGCGGGAGAGCGAACAGTCGCTGGCGGACATGGACCTGCTGGCAGTGGCGGCGGGGCCGGGAAGCTTCACCGGCCTGCGGATCGGGGTATCGGCCCTGAAGGGGCTGGCCTGGGCGGCGGACAAGCCCTGCTGCGGCGTGTCCACGCTGGAGGCCATGGCCCAGAACCTGCGGCACATGGACGGGCTCATCGTCTGCGCCATGGACGCCCGGCGCAGTCAGGTCTATAACGCCGTATTCTCCGCCGAAGGCGGGCAGCTCACCCGGCTGACCCCCGACCGGGCCATCGCCCTGTCCCAGCTGGCGGAGGAGCTGCAAGGCGACCCCCGGCCCAAGCTGGTGGTGGGGGACGGCGCCGCTCTGTGCAGTGGCTTTCTCTCCGAGGCGGGCATCCCCTGCCGCATGGCCCCGGCCCAGCTGGTGATGCAGAACGCCGTGGGCGTGGCGTTGGCGGCGGAGGAGATGGCCGCCCGTGGCGAAACGGTATCCGCCCGTGATCTGGTTCCAGTCTACCTGCGGCTGAGTCAGGCGGAGCGGGAGCGGCTGGCCAAGGGCCTGAAGATCACTTTGGATTGATTCAAAAATTTTTATATGCGGAGGACAAGACTATGAGCAATCAGTTTCCCACCCTGCACATTGTGGACCATCCCCTGGTACAGCACAAGCTGTCGGTGATGCGTGACAAGAACACCAGCGTGAAGGACTTCCGGGCACTGGTGGGCGAGATCGCCATGCTGCTGACCTACGAGGCCACCCGTGACCTGCCCATGACCACCCGGACCATCGAGACCCCCATCTGCTCCTACGAGGCGCCTGTGCTGGCAGGCAAGAAGCTGGCCATCGTCCCCATCCTGCGGGCCGGACTGGGCTTTGAGGACGGCATCCTGACGCTGGTTCCCTCCGCCCGTGTGGCCCACATCGGTATGTACCGGGATGAGGAGACGCTGGAGCCCCACTTCTACTTCCTGAAGTACCCCAAGGACATCGCCGGCCGTGACGTGCTGATCGTGGATCCCATGCTGGCCACCGGCGGCAGCGCTGATATGGCCATCACCAAGATGAAGGAGCTGGGCTGCAAGAACATCAAGCTGATGATCCTGGTGGCAGCCCCGGAGGGCGTGAAATTCATCTATGAGCGCCATCCCGACGTGGACATCTACTGCGCTGCGCTGGACGACCACCTGAACGAGAACGGCTACATCGTCCCCGGTCTGGGCGACGCCGGCGACCGCATCTTCGGCACCAAGTAAACCCCGCAGCGAAACCGAAAGCTTTTTCAGCAATTCTCTCTTTTCTATCCGAAATATCCGCAGGCATTCCATACCTGCGGATATTTTTCGGCATTTCCGTGGAATTTGCTGTTGCATTCCGGGCCGTTTTCGTGTAGAATGAGTGTGACAATTCAGATTGGTAGCTGTAAGGAAGTGTCTCGCACACGGGCTGCAACTATCACTCGGCGGTTGCTTGAGTGTTTCAGATCTCTCCGGGGATTTGGAGCATTTTTTGTTACCCGGAAACATTATAAAAGGAGGAAACATCATGAATCTGGTCATCAACGGCAGACTCATCACCCGTGACACGGAGGGCAAGGGCTATTACGAGCATGGTGCCGTGGCCTACGAGGGCAGCAAGATCGTGGAGGTAGGTGAGGAGAGCGCCCTACGTCAGAAGTACCCCGACGCCCACTGCATCGATGCCAAGGGTGGCGTCATCATGCCGGCCCTCATCAACGCCCACACCCACATCTACTCCGCTCTGGCGAGAGGTCTGTCCATCGTGGGCAACAATCCCACCAACTTCTATGAGGTGCTGGACGGCACGTGGTGGGCCATCGACCGCAAGCTGATGATGGACGGCACACGGGCCAGCGCCACGGCCCTGTACATGGACTCCATCAAGCAGGGCGTCACCACCATCTTCGACCACCACGCCTCCTATGGCGAGATCCCCGGCACCCTCCACACCATCGCCGAGGAGTCCAAGCGTCTGGGCCTGCGCTCCTGTCTGTGCTATGAGGTCTCCGACCGGGACGGCGAGGAGAAGTGCCTGCAGGCCATTCAGGAGAACGCCGACTTTATCACCGAGTGTGAGAAGAACAAGGACCCCATGCTGGCGGCCATGTTCGGCGGCCACGCCCTGTTCACCATCAGCGACAAGACCTTCGACCGGATGGTGGAGGCCAACAACGGCCGCACCGGCTACCACATCCATGTGTCTGAGGGCATGAACGATGTGTACGACTCCCTCCAGAACTATGGCCGCCGCCCCATCCAGCGGCTGCAGGACCACGGTATTCTGGGGGACAAGACCATTCTGGGCCACTGCATCCACGTCAACACCGCCGAGATGGAGATCATCCAGCACACCAACACCATGGTGGTGAATAACCCGGAGAGCAACATGGGCAACGCCATCGGCATCTGCCCGGTGATCCAGCTGCACAAGCGGGGCATCCTGCTGGGCATGGGTACCGATGCCTATACCAACGATATGCTGGAGTCCATCAAGGTGGCCCTGTGCTCCCAGCGGAGCCAGAACTGCCTGCCCAACGTGGGCTGGTGCGAGGTGACGGATATGCTGTTCCGCAACAACGCCAAAATCGGTGAGAAGTACTTCCCCACCACGCTGGGCGTGCTGAAGGCCGGCGCAGCGGCGGACATTATCGTCATGGACTATAAGCCCTTCACCCCCTTCTCCGACGAGAACATCGACGGCCACATGATCTTCGGCATGACCGGCCGCCAGTGCCAGACCACCATCGCAGGCGGCAAGGTGCTGATGCAGGACCGTGTGCTGGTGGGCATCGACGAGGAGGCAGAGAACGCCCACATTCTGGAAGCCGCCAAAAAGCTGTGGGGTGACCTGAACCACAGAACGTATTGATATCCCATCATCCCCATATCACAATAAGGAGGAATCCCCATGTCTGAAAAAATGTATCCCATCCCCTTCCGCTCTCTTATGAACTGGGTGGTCACCGAATACGCCGACTGCGGCGAGATCTTCGGCATCCACAAGGCCTATCGTGCCTCCGGCAAGAGCCTGCCCATCTTCGGTGAGCGCATCGAAACTCCCTTCGGCCCCGCCGCCGGCCCCAACAGCCAGCTGGCTCAGAACATCATCGCCGCCTATGTGGCCGGCGCACGGTTCTTCGAGGTCAAGACCGTCCAGAAGATGGACGGCGCCGATCTGGCCGCCTGCGTCCCCCGCCCCTGCATTCTGGCCAACGACGAGGGCTACAATCAGGAGTGGTCCACGGAGCTGACGGTGCCGCAGGCCATGGACGAGTACATCAAGGCCTGGTGCGCCCTGAAGGTTCTCAGCAAGGTCTACGATCTGGGCGATCCCGACGGCTTCGTGTTCAATATGTCCGTAGGCTACGATCTGGAGGGCATCAAGGGCGAGAAGGTGAACACCTACATCGACGGCATGATGGACGCCCGCCGTACCGCCATCTTCGGTGAGTGCAAGGCGGTTCTGAAGGAGCTGTTCCCGGCGGAGAGCGACTTCATCGACGCCATCTCCCCCCGTGTCTCCGGCAGCGTCACCGTCTCCACCCTCCATGGATGTCCTCCCGATGAGATCGAGCGCATTGCCAGCTATCTCATCTCCGAAAAGCACCTGCACACCTTCGTCAAATGCAACCCCACCATTTTGGGCTACGAGACTGCCCGGCGGACGCTGGACGCCATGGGCTATGACTACATCGTCTTTGACGAGCACCACTTCAACGAGGATCTCCAGTGGGCAGACGCCGTTCCCATGTTCCAGCGGCTCCAGAAGCTGGCGGACAGCTGCGGGCTGGAGTTCGGCCTGAAGCTCTCCAACACCTTCCCCGTGGACACCACCCGTGGAGAACTGCCCAACAACGAGATGTATATGTCCGGCCGGAGCCTGTTCCCCCTGACCATCGAGATGTGCCACCGCATCTCCCGGCAGTTCGGCGGCAGGATGCGGATCTCCTTCGCCGGCGGCGCCGAGTACTTCAACTGCGACAAGCTGTTTGCCGCCGGTATCTGGCCCATCACCGTGGCCACCACCATCCTCAAGCCCGGCGGCTACAACCGCCTGCTGCAAATGGTGGAGAAGGTGGAGGCTCTGCCCTACCGCCCCTTCTCCGGCACGGACACGCAGGCCATCTGTGACCTGTCCACCGCCAGCCACACGGACTTCCACCACGTCAAGCCCATCAAGCCCCTGCCCAGCCGCAAGAGCGACAAGCAGGTGCCTTGGCTGGACTGCTTCATGGCTCCCTGCAAGGGCGGCTGTCCCATCGAGCAGGATATCCCCGAATATGTGGAGCTGGTCCGCAAGGGCCTGTACGGCCCGGCCCTGAAGCTCATCACCGAGAAGAACCCCCTGCCCTTCCTCACCGGCACCATCTGCGCCCACCGGTGCCAGACCAAGTGCTCCCGGAATTTCTACGACGAGTCCGTCCGTATCCGGGATACCAAGCTGGTGGCGGCGGAGCGTGGCTATGAGGCCCTGATGGCCTCCATCCGCCGTCCCGCCAAGGTGGCGGGCAAGAAGGCCGCCATCATCGGCGGCGGCCCCACCGGCATCGCCGCCGCCTATTTCCTGGGCCGTGCTGGTGTCGAGACCACCATTTTCGAGCGGGAGCAGTGTCTGGGCGGTGTCCCCCGCCACGTGATCCCCGCCTTCCGCATCACCAACGAGGCCATCCAGAAGGACATCGCCCTGATGGAGAAGTACGGCGTGGAGGTCCGCTGCGGCGCTCCCGCCCCCTCCGTGGCGGAGCTGAAGGCCATGGGCTACACCCATATCCTCTATGCCGTGGGCGCATGGAAGCCCGGCCAGCTGGGCATCCCCGGCGATGTGGCCGGCGCCATTCAGTGGATGAAGGGCGTCAAGGCCGGGAACATTTCCGTGGGCGGCAATGTGGCCGTGGTGGGCGCCGGCAATACCGCCATGGATGCGGCCCGTCTGGCCAAGCGCAGCGGCGCCCAGCACGTCACCATCGTCTATCGCCGCACCAGGAAGTATATGCCCGCCGACGAGCATGAGTTGGCGCTGGCGCTGGCGGACGGCGTGACCTTTGCCGAGCTGTGCGCCCCGGTGGAGCAGAAGGACGGCGTGCTGCGCTGCGAGAAGATGAAGCTGGGCGAGGCGGATGCCTCCGGCCGCCGCAGCCCCGTGGCCACCGGTGAATATGTGGACATCCCCTGCGATCTGGTGATCTCCGCCGTGGGCGAGCAGGTGGACAGCGACCTCCTGACCTCCAACGGCGTGGAGGTGGACGGCAAGGGCCGCCCCGCCTTCCGAACCAATGTGGAGGGCGTGTACGCCGCCGGTGACGCCCGCCGTGGCCCCGCTACGGTGGTGGAGGGCATTGCCGACGCCGCACAGTTCGCCGAGGCAGTCATCGGCGCTCCCCATACCTACGATATCCCCCAGCAGGCCTACATCACCAAGGCCGACGCCATCGCCAAGAAGGGTATCCTGCGGATGAGCGGCTGCACCGCCTGCGAGGGTGAGCGCTGCCTCCAGTGCTCCACCGCCTGCGAAAACTGTGCCGACTCCTGCCCCAACCGGGCCAATGTAGTCATCGCTATGGCCGATGGTAGTCACCAGATTCTCCATGTGGACAAGATGTGCAACGAGTGCGGCAACTGCACCCAGTTCTGCCCCTACCACTCCGAGCCCTGCCACGATAAGTTCACCCTCTTCCAGACAGCGGAGGATATGGCGGATTCCCACAACGCCGGTGTCCTGTTCCTGGGCGGCGACCGGGTGAAGGTACGTACCTTCGGGGACCCCAAGGAGTATGACCTCTCCGGCCGCAACGACCTGCCTGCGGAGCTGGAAAAGCTCATCGTCACCGTCCGTGACCGGTACGCCTACCTGTTTGCGTAAGTAGCCATAGTAGAAGGGAGCCGCCCTTGGGCGGCTCCCTTTTATACGGTACGAAAGAGTACAAAAAAGCGTTCCGGAGCCAAAGGCTCCGGAACGCTTTTTCAAAAGGGGAATATGATCTGCGGAAAGAACTTAGAACTGCTCCTTCTTCTTAGCCACCAGCACCCCACCGGCCAGAGCCATCACGCCCAGACCCAGATACACCACGATACCGGCGTCACCGGTAGCGGGCTTGGAGGGTGTCACAGGCTCCACGGGGGCCACGTAGCCCAGATTCACCATCAGATCGGTGATCTCGGCATCGGTAAGACCGATGGCCTTCATGTAGTCCTTAGCGCCCTTCTGCAGGTCGGCCTTGGACAGATCCTCCACGCCGAAGGCGTTCTGGAGGGTTTTGATGATGTTGCTGTTGGCAATGGCGTCGTACTTGTCCGTACCGGGCTCCACGCCGTAGTAGTTGTAGTAGGTGACCATGTAGTCCGCCACCACCTCGTCATAGGTTGCGCCCATCAGGCACTCCAGCAGAGCGGAGACGAAACCGGCACGGTCCTTGCCCTCGGTGCAGTGGACATAGTAGGTACCCTTGTTGGCGGCGAAGAACCGCAGGCCCTCGGCCAGACCCTTCTGGAACTCCGGAGCGGAGAAGTCCACGCCCAGATTCAGATAGATCACCTTCTGGCCGGAGTAGTAGGTATCAGCGAAGCCCTCATAGGCCTCGGCCTCCTCCTGACTGTTGGCGAGGTTCATAATGACGTTCACGCCCGCCTGCTTCAGAGCGGCATCCACATAGGTGTTGCGGCCCAGCTCCGGGTTGATGGGGGAGGAGCCACGGTACAGCACATCCTTGCCCATGCCGGTGGTGGCGATGTTGCGGAAGTTGCCGAACTCGGCATCGGACAGGTTGGGATAATCGGCACGGTCATTGGTGCGCTGCAGGTCGTGCATGATGTACTCGGCCATGTAGCCGCCCTTCTCCGCCATCTTGAAGGTGACCTCCACGGGATAGGTCACACCCTCCCAAGCGGTCCAGTACCACGTCTTATCCTCGTTGGTGTGCTTCTTGGCCAGCTCATAGGTCTCAGCGAAGTTACCCATGTTGATGGCCACGGTCACATAGCCGTCCCCGTCGGCGAGGATGACCACATTCCCGTTGTCCACGTTGCTGTATGCGTCGCCGTAGGGGGCCTGCACAGTGGTGTCGCCCACGGTGACGTTCAGAATGTCGCCCAGCTCAAAACCGGCGCCGGCAAACTGATAAGCGGGGATATTGGTGGTGACATTGCCGTACTTGCTCACGCTGGTGACGCCGGCGCCGATGCCGCCGTTAAAGGTATTTTCCAGGAAGCCGATGCCGGCGTAGATGGCGTCGGTGAGGGCGGTATCGTCTCCGGAGAACACATTAAAGGTGTGATCACAGTTTTCAATGAAATAGGTGCGGGAGTTCTCATTCTTGGAGGCCGCCACGATCTGATCGGCGTTGTCCGGAGTCACGGTGGTGTCGGCCAGGCCGTTGATGGCCAAAATGGGGCCGGTGATCTTGGCCACCTCGGCGGCCTTATCGGTGCTCAGAGACTCCTCGAACCAGCGCAGGCCCAGGGGCAGGGGATCGCGCCAGTCGAAGGTGAGCTCCACAGAGCCCTCCTTCATTAGTGGAGAAGGGATGTATTCTATTAATACCCAAGCTACACTTCAGTGTGTAC
>OGXQ01000304.1_pt1 | contig 39076 bp, 29 predicted proteins | sample 1576291 | NCBI WGS metagenome assembly OGXQ01 (sample SAMEA3541575, study PRJEB24748) | human gut metagenome | biome: human gut; feature: human-associated habitat; material: faeces | place: China | collected 2012 | reverse complement strand
CGACAAAAAGTCTTTTGTCCGACAAGAACCAACTTGCCCGCCCAGAGGGGCGGGGGAATCCGCTCCAAAGTCGCGGATTCTGGAAGAGAAAAAAGTACAAACCAAAAATCTCATGTGTATGGAGAAAACAACAGGGACAAGGACGGGCAGAAAGCCTAAAAATGATCCGACGGACCACAAGTACAGTTTCCGCCTGAACGCCGAGGAGAACACAAGATTTGAACAGTTGCTGGCGGATTCAGGAGCCGGCAACCTCACGCTGTTCATCAAGAAATCCATCTTCTCGGGACAGATAAAGGTCGTGAAAATAGACAAGGCGACGATGGACTATTACATCAGGCTGACAGAATTCCACAAACAGTTCCAGGCTGTAGGCAACAACTACAACCAGGTGGTACGTGCCTTGAAGAACAATTTCGGGGAGAAACGGGCGAGAGCGTTGCTCTATAAACTGGAAAGATTGAGTCTTGAGCTGATGCTCGTCTGTAAAAAGGTCATGGCGCTAACCCAGGAATACGAACGGAAATGGTTGCAAAAATAAGTCATGGCATGAGTCTTTACGGAGCGCTTGCTTATAACTACGACAAGGTAGCAGCCGGAACGGCTGAGATTCTTTCCGGTAGCCGCATGATTTCCGACCGGCTGGGATTGCCGAGCGAGGACATGCGCCTGGCATTGCTCTCTTTTGAGAATTACCTGCTGGCAAACCGCAACACGGAGAAACCCGTCCTGCACATCTCCCTCTCCCCGGCACTGGAAGACCGTCTGACAGATGAGCGGCTGGCAGAACTGGCAGAACGTTATATGCAGAAGATGGGGTATGGGAACCAGCCTTACATCATCTACAAACATGCCGATACACACAATACCCACATCCATATCGTCAGTGTCTGTGTGGATGAACAGGGGAAAAAGATCAGCGATGCCTACGAGCACCGGCGTTCCATGACCGCCTGCCGGGAACTGGAAGCGGATTTCGGCTTGCGGAACGGGGTGGATATGGAAAAGCGGAATCCGAAAGCGGAACTAAGGAAGGTGGACGCCTCCTTGGGAGATGTCCGGCATCAGGTAGGCAATACCCTTAAGGCCGTGCTGGAAAGCTACCGTTTCCAGACCTTTGGGGAATATAGCGCGCTACTGTCCACGCTCAACATCGAGGCGAAACAGGTCAGGGGAGAATACAATGGTGTATCATACACCGGCATTGTCTATTCGGCCACGGACGATACAGGCAAGGTGGTCAGCCCTCCGTTCAAGAGTTCCCGCTTCGGGAAACGGTTCGGTAACGAACGGTTGGAAAAACGGATGCTGATGAACCTGAAAGCTCTCAAGGATGGGAAATGGACTCCGTCCATACAGGGAGACATCGTCCGTGCCTTGCGGCAGGCGGATTCAAGGAAACGGTTTGTGGAACTGCTCGGGCAAAACCGTATCGATGTGGTCTTCCGTGAGAATGAGCGGGGACGTATCTACGGTGTCACCTTCATTGACCACAACCGCCGGGAGGTGTTCAACGGCTCACGCATGGGCAAGGAGTTTTCCGCCAATGTGTTCAACGACTATTTCAAATGGTTGGAAAACATACCTGAAAAGGAACGGGGCGGACATTCCGCTACAGAACTTTGGCAGCATCACCGTCACGAATCCTCTAGCACGCTCGAACTGGCGGCAGGCATTCTCTCCTTGGAAACCAATCCGCGGGATTACGAGGAGGAAGCCTTTGCACGCCGCATGAAGAAAAAAAAGAAGACCGGACGCAAGCGTGGCATTTAGACAAAACAAGTATCAACCCGTTTATTCACAATTTTTATGCAACAGGAAGACGATTTGAGGGCTCTCGCCAAGATAATGGAGTTCGGCAGGGCCGTGAGTATTTTTCTTTTGGTGGTACACGTTTATGTGTACTGCTATCCAAGTATCACCGCATGGCATCTGAACCTTGAGGTGATAGACCGGATTCTGATAAACTTCAACAACACGACCGGAATTTTCAACTGTATTCTCTGGAGCAAACTGTCGGCTGTGCTTCTGTTGGCCGTTTCCTGTCTGGGTACGCACGGGGTCAAAGGTGAAAAGATAACCTGGCCTAAAATTTATGCGGCATTGGTGGCAGGATGCGCATTGTTTTTTCTGAACTGGTGGCTTCTTGAACTGCCATTGCCACACATGGCAAATACCGCATTCTATATTTTTACTCTTACGGCAGGCTATCTCGCCCTGTTGATGTCGGGGTTATGGATGAGTCGCATTTACAGGCACAACCTCATGGAAGATGTGTTCAATATGGAAAATGAGAGTTTCATGCAGGAAACCCGACTGATGGAGAATGAATATTCGGTAAACCTCCCGACGAGATTCTATTATAAAAAACGCTGGAATAACGGATTTGTCAATATTGTCAATATTTTCCGTGCCTGCATGGTTATCGGGACACCGGGCAGCGGCAAATCCTATGCGATAGTCAACAGTTACATACGTCAGCTTATAGCCAAAGGCTTTGCGATTTACATCTACGATTACAAGTTTGATGACCTGTCCACCATCGCCTATAATTCTTTGTTGAAAAATATGGACAAGTACGAGATCAAGCCCCGGTTCTATGTCATCAATTTTGACGATCCGCGCAGGTCTCACCGGTGCAATCCCATCAATCCGGAATTCATGACGGACATTTCCGATGCGTACGAGGCGAGCTATACGATAATGCTCAACCTCAATCGCACCTGGATCGAAAAACAGGGGGACTTCTTCGTGGAGTCCCCCATCATTCTGCTTGCGGCAATAATCTGGTATTTAAAGATTTACAAGAGCGGTATTTACTGTACGTTTCCCCATGCGGTGGAACTGCTCAACAAACCCTACTCAGACCTGTTCACCATCCTGACCTCTTATCCGGAGCTGGAAAACTACCTTTCCCCCTTCATGGACGCATGGAAGGGAAATGCCCAGGACCAGCTCCAGGTGCGCCCGTAAGGGCATATAATAAATATAGCTTTGGCAAGCTATTAGGTTCGTGTTCTTTGAAATAATAACCTATCACCAGCCGACTTATCCATTCAACGAAAGACGATGGGGAGTGTAGCATGTCGGTAAAGCCACGAGTGAACTAACTGTCAAGTTCTGACCGTGTGGCGAGGTGAAACGATAGATATGAGGATAAAGCCTATACTGGTTGAACGATAGTCTAAGCGGCTCGATGGTTAAGCCTTGACGGAAGACAGTTACAAACGTCAAGCCGTGATACCCAGCTTCGCCTTGTAGGTTGCATGGGCAAAAAGAACTTATCACGGAGCAACTACATACATAGTAAAAGACGAAAGTCATATCCGACAATCTATCATGCCAATAGTTATTATATGTCTAAACGGGGATTGCCTAAGTGGGGCAACCCATATGGCAACAGAGCTTCCGTAGTAGTCCGAGCAAGGGAAAGCCTTGTGCATGGCGAAGGGAAGCAGCCAATATCGTTTAATGTTAATTTTGGAAAATGTGAGAGACATGAAAAGAAATCCAGAAAAGATATTAAACAGTCTAACACAACACAGTTCCGACTTGGCTTACAAGTTTGAACGTTTGTATCGGTTACTGTTTAATGAGGAGATGTACTACATTGCCTACCAACGTATTTATACGAAACAGGGCAATATGACGAAAGGTGTCGATGGAAAAAACATTGACGGTTTCTGTATATCCCATATTGAACGGTTGATAGGTACACTCAAAGATGAGACGTACCAGCCAAATCCCTCTCAGCGGGTGTACATTCCCAAGAAAAACGGGAAAATGCGACCGCTGGGTATTCCGTCATTCATTGACAAACTTCTGCAAGAAGTTATCCGAATGATTTTGGAAGCAATCTACGAGGGCAGTTTTGAAAATTCTTCTCACGGTTTCAGACCACAGAGAAGTCCGCAGACTGCACTTTGGAGCATACAAAAGACATTCAACAATACAAAATGGTTCATCGAGGGAGACATTAAAGGTTTCTTTGACAATATAAACCACGAAGTATTGATAGCTATTCTTTCAGAACGTATTTCAGATATACGTTTTCTACGCCTTATCCGAAAGTTTCTGAATGCCGGATATGTGGAAGATTGGGTATTTCACAAATCGTATAGCGGAACACCACAAGGTGGGATAATAAGTCCTATACTGGCAAATATCTATCTTGACAAGTTCGACAAATACATCAAAGAATACACTCAAAAATTCAATAAGGGAAAAAGGCGCAAAGAAAATCCGATAGCAAAACAACTTGGGCAGAAAAAATACTACTTGACAACAAAGCTGAAACAAGCAAAGAATGAAACGGAACGGCGACTACTGTTGAAACAAATTGGAGAAGTTGTCAAAGAACGTCTGAAATATCCGGCAAGTGATGAAATGGATGCGGACATGAAACGTCTAAAATATGTGAGATATGCGGATGATTTTCTCATTGGTGTTATTGGCAGCAAAGAGGATTGTATCAAAATCAAAGAGGACATAAAGCAATTTATGGCAGACAAATTGAAATTGGAACTATCTGATGAAAAAACGCTGATAACCAATGCAAGAAAACATGCTAAATTTCTCGGCTATGATGTATTTGTACGCAAATCCAATGACACCCATAGGGATAAAAACGGACATTTGACAAGAAGCTTAGACCATAAGATAGTCCTGTATGTGACTACTGAAGTGATGCGGAAGAAGCTCCTTGAATATGATGCGGTAAAGATTACTGTGCAAAAAGGTAAGGAGGTTTGGAATCCCAAAGGACGTAATATATGCGCTGTCTTGATGATTTGGAAATTATAAGCCAATATAACTCCGAAATCATGGGGTTCTATAACTTCTATTCGATTGCAAATAATAGTCCCGTCATTGACTCTTTTTATAACATCATGGAATACAGTATGTATAAGACATACGCCGCAAAGTACAGCACTTCTAAAAAGAAAATCATTGCGAAGTACAAGAAAAACGGAGTATTTGCCATACCGTACACCAATAAAAGGGGATATGAGTTCAAACGTGAGTTCTACGACAAAGGCTTTAAGCGAAAGGAACTGCCCAATCGGTATTTGGATGACAAACTGCCAAACACGGTTGCCATAACAGGCGGCAGAAATGGACTAATCAAGAGACTTCAGGCACGTGTATGTGAAAATTGCGGTGCTACGGACAATCTTGAAATGCACCATGTACGCAAATTGAAAGACCTAAAAGGCAAAAGTGATTGGGAAATTAAAATGATTTCACGTAACCGCAAAACATTAGCAGTATGTTCAGTATGCCATCACAAAATACACGCAGGAAAGTTAGACTGAATGAGAAGGTGGAGAGCCGTGTACGGGGAGACCTGTATGCACGGTTCGGAGGCGAGTGCTTGGAAACCTACCACTGTAAAAAGTGGCAAGGCGCTGGGTGCTTAGCCTATGGCCAGATAGCCTCGGCAAAAATACCCCTTACGCGCATGATCTCCCCACAACTCTACTGGGTGATGACCGGTAATGATTTTTCATTGGATATCAACAATCCGAAAGAACCCAAACTGCTCTGCGTGGGCAACAATCCGGACAGGCAGAACATTTATTCGGCAGCGCTCGGATTATATAATTCCCGTATCGTCAAGCTTATCAACAAGAAAAAACAGCTTAAATGCGCCGTTATCATTGACGAGCTTCCCACCATCTATTTCCGTGGGCTTGACAACCTGATCGCGACGGCGAGAAGCAACAAGGTGGGCGTGCTTCTGGGTTTTCAGGATTTCAGTCAATTGACACGTGACTACGGAGAAAAAGAATCCAAGGTCATCCAGAACACGGTGGGGAATATTTTCAGCGGACAGGTGGTCGGTGAAACCGCAAAAACGCTTTCAGAGCGCTTCGGCAAGGTGCTTCAGCAACGTCAGTCCGTATCCATCAACCGTCAGGATGTATCCACATCCATCAACACGCAGCTAGACTCGCTCATTCCCGCATCAAAGATCGCCAACCTCTCACAAGGCACGTTTGTCGGGGCTGTGGCGGATAATTTTGATGAGAGGATAGAGCAAAAAATATTTCATGCCGAAATTGTCGTGGACCATACCAAGATCAGCGCGGAAGAAAAGGCTTATCAGAAAATCCCGGTCATCAACGACTTCAAGGACAGGAACGGTAACGACATCATGATGCAACAGATACAACGCAATTACGACCAGATCAAGGCGGATGCTCAGGTTATTATCAATGAGGAGATGCGGCGTATCAAAAATGACCCTGAACTCCGTAAACGACTAGGTCTGGAAGATGAAAAAGGAAAGGACCCCGACAAATCATGACAAGTGGAGGGGTAATTGAAGAATTTATACCCCGCCTGATCGGATTATTGAAAAAGATGCCGTATATTTGAAACTTGAAATAGAGAAATAAGGCCGGTCTCGACAATTGGGACCGCCATTATTATACATAAGTCGCAAGACGTCTCGAACAGGAATCTGACAAATTCAAAAACACAGAGGCTATTGCGTGAGGCTTATGCTATACCTTATAGCATGAGCCCATGCGGGTTTCTGTGTTGGGCTTTGTCAGAGCCTCTGTTCGAAATAAGCATGGGTTTCATGCTTTTTTAACAAGAGGTATGGCAAAAATTCAAGTTATCATGGCACTCACTCTGGACGGGTTCCTTCCGCATGAAGACGAGATGCTTATGCGATGGGTGAGGGAAAACAAACGGTATGGTTTCCCACGCTGGCAGCGACAGGCCACATTCCACATCTACCCCCATTACGGTTTGATGGACTTGCTGAATGTAAAGGAAAAGCATGACAAGGATTGTATTTATCTGGCAGGAGTGGGAGATGGAGGAAGTGCGGAATATGCCGATGGACTTTTTCGGTATAATCTGGTGGATGAGACAGAACTTTTTCTGCTGCCCCTTTCTTATGGTGGTGGAATCCCCTTGACGGGAGAATTCCGGTCTGCCCGCTGGAAACTTCTTGGCTGCAAAACTTTCTCCAACGGAATCTGCCGGCTTATGTATAAACGAAACGGATGAAGATGCTATCTCAACCCATACCTTTCCATTTTCTTGTATAGCGTCGGACGGCTCATTCCCAACATTCTCGCCACACGACTGATCTTACCTCCACATTCTTCCAGAATCTTCCTTATTAGTTCTTTCTCTTCTGCTTCTTCCATCAAGCCTTTTTTACATTTTTCGCCTGTCCTACAGATGGTCGCATTAAGATTCAGATCTTTATGGGTTAACAATGGAGATACCGCCAACAGGACAGCACGTCTTATCCGGTTGTCAAGTTCACGCACATTGCCCGGCCATGAGTGGGAAAGCATGGAGATTTTGGCTTGTTCGGTAAAACCGGAGGTCTCCACACGTATCTCTTCTGAATGTTGCTCACGAAAGAAGTCAGCCAGTGGTAATATATCTTCCGGGCATTCGGAGAGAGAGGGCTGGCGTATCTCAAACTCGGCGAGACGGTAGTACAGGTCCTCCCGGAAACGTCCCTCCCGTATGGCACGCTCCATATCCTCGTTGGTGGCCGACAATATCCGTACATCGGCTTCAAGTTCTTTGCGGCTGCCTACTGGACAATACACTCTTTCCTGTAATACCCTGAGCAGCAGTGTCTGCATTTCGGGAGGCATGTTTCCGATCTCGTCAAGGAAGAGCGTACCGCCCTTGGCCGTCTCAAAATAGCCGGCAGTATCCTTTTTCGCATCGGTAAATGCCCCCTGCACGTGGCCGAAGAACTCAGATGCGGCAAGTTCCCCCCGGATACAACCACAGTTCACCGCCACAAAAGGCTTGTCCTTACGCCCGCTATGCTGTTGGATCAGCTGTGCGACAGATTCTTTTCCGCTACCGTTCGGTCCAAGGATCATGACGGAACAATTCAAAGGAGCCACACGACAAGCTATCCGCTCGGTCTCCCGGACCGCCCCGCTAAGCCTTTTCATTAATGATTTCTTCGGGGGAACGGAAACTGGCAGGCCGATCAATCCCCGTAACAGTTCCATCAGTAACTCCTCGTGGACAGGCTTGGGCAAGTAGTCCTTTGCGCCCAATTTGACGGCACGCACCGCATCTGCAATGGAGGCATGTTCGGTCATCACCACAAAAGGGATATGTAACCCTTGGGAGATGCTCCATTCCAGTAAGCTGATGCCATCCCCTTCGGGAAGGCGAACATCTGTCAGTACCAGCGCCACGTTATTCCCCTTGATTTTCCGGCGTGCCGAAGGCTCATCTATGGCCGTCAATACCCCGTAACCGGCTTTCTGTAGCCATCTCTCAAGAATATCGCAAAGAATCAGGTTGTCCTCCACGATCAATAAAGTTTTTTTCATCCCCATCATTTTTCTTTCTTAATTCATTATTTACTTCGTCTATCAGTAACCGTATCTGTTTCATAATTCTCATCGTGTACTCTCTGACCGTCTCGTCGCTCGAGATCCTGTCATGCAGGAGCATCCGATAACCGGACAGCACATCGTTGGCCCCTAACAACTCCCAGACCGGAGCCATCCGGTGTACGATCCTCCGCATGGCTTCCCGGTCGGTTTTTCTCAAAGCCTCCTCCAGTTCGGCAAGATCCTTTTCCGACTCTTTTGCGACAAGACCGAACATATGACGACGGTCGTCCGTACTTTCCATCAGACGGGAATAGTCGAACGGGGACATGCCGGCGCTTCTACCCTCCGTAACGGAGGAGATAAAGGCCAGTAGTCCTTTTGAAGAGAAAGGCTTGTGTATGCAACCGCAAAAACCGGACTTCATATACACGCCCGAGTCCCCGTCCCCCCGTGCCGTCATGACAGCGACCGGAACGGTACGGGAATTTCCGATATCCGAGTTACGCAGTAATCTCAACAAGCCGAAACCATCGGTCACGGGCATCTGTATATCTGTCAATACCAAATCATAATCCAAGCGGTTGAGTGCTAGAATGGCTTCTTTTGCATTTTGACAGGTCGTGCATTCCACCCCGTTGCGCCCGAGCATGTCTTCCGTTATTTTCAGAAGGATGCTGTCATCGTCCACTACCAGTACATGTTTGGGAAGTATCGTCGCAGATTGTACCGGAAGCTCCTCTGTTTCCGGTTCTTCTGTCGTTTCCGAAAGGGGAAACGACAGGCGGAATGTTGTACCTTTACCTGGTCGGCTCTCTACTTCAATGCTTCCGTCCAGTACCTTTACAAGAGCTTTCGTGATAAAAAGCCCAAGACCGAAACCTTCCGAGTTTATCTCCTGCGCCGCACGCTCGAACGGACGGAAGACACGTTCCAATGTCTCCTCATCCATACCGATACCGGTATCACCGACCTCCACATATAATCTTCCCGCCATATACTCGGTATGGAAACGGATCGTACCCGACAGGGTGAACTTGATGGCGTTTGTCAGCAGATTGTCCAATATTTGTTCCAATTTGTCCGCATCTCCTCTCACTGTAATATCGCCGACATTCTTATGCCGGTGCTCGAACAGCAAGGCCCGGCCACCCGCCTTGCGGGCATATTCCTTCGATATGTTGTCAAGCAAGTTGTTTAGACGGAAAGGAACCTCGTTACGGGTATCCTTGGTCTCATTGATCTTATAAACATCCATCAGGTTGTTCACCAGATTCAGTATATGGCGGCAGGAATGGCGGATGTTCTCCAGATAGCCTTCCCGTTTTTTCTTTTCACGGGTTTCCGAGGCCAGCTCCACGCAGTTGTTGATATTACCCAATGGTCCCCGTATATCGTGAGAGATGGTCAGGATGATCTGTTTACGCATACCGAGCAGTTCCTCGTTCTCACGGTTTATCCTTTGGAGCTGTGCCCGCCCTTCCCTTTCTTTCCTGATGTCATGCCGTATGATCAGGAACGAGATGAATAGCAAGGAGGAAGCGGAGACGATTACCAAGACAAACAGCTTGAAAGAAAAATCTCCGGCTTCCGTGATTTTTTCCTCACGACTGATGAACGCCGCCTGCGCTTGTCCGTCAAGATGGGTGATGAGTATTTGCAACTTCCGGTTCAAGGCCTTATTCTGTATGCGCAGACTGTCGGTATAAATGTCTATCCGGCGTTCACGTTCCTCTTGCATGGCGATCAGCTTCTCATTCAAATCTTGCAGTCCTTTCGATGGCTCGAAGACCTGTACGCTCCTTTTTCCACCGAACCAACCGGCAATCCCTTTTTTCTTTTGAGTGACTGTCCGGGTACGAACCGCTTCCCTGATAACAACAGGCAGACGATTTGCGAGTAGACTGTCCGCTTCCCCCTGTCTGGTAATGGTCTCCATAATGCGGAGCAGGTGTACCTCCTTGGCTTCCAATAAATGGCATAGGGAGTCTATCTGCTTTGGCAGGACGAACGTGCCACAACTCACTTTCAATATTTGTAACAAGCTGTCCGTTTGCAAGCGTTTTCTGCGATACTCACGAAAATCGGTATCCTCCCAGACTATGACGGACTCTCCATAGGTGGCAAGCTCCGTGATATAGCGATGCGCCGTACTGATGTCATGGCGTATCCTGCGTATCTCCGATGTTTCCGTTTTTATTTCACGCATGCGGCTCCGTTCGTATAACAAGATGGAAACCATACCGCAAACAGCCATGATCAATATCATATACCCTAAAAGAACCTTATGCTGTAATGAAGCTTTCCTTGCTACCATAAATAGATTTTTATTTTTTTTAATACGCAAATAGATTTTATCAGTTTTTAATATTCACAAGATCATTCGTCACAAAAAATAAAGGCAACGTCTACTTTCCCAAGCAGGCCGTTGCCTCGTAAATTCCCTATCTTTTGATAGAGAATTTACTTATGACCTGATTTTACGTGTACATAAAAGTTCAGATCATGTATAGGGTCATTCTTCATCTCTTAAAGCCTCTCAATTTTTTCGCTTGGAAATATATCAATTACTATCATCACTCTTATCCAAGGGTAAATAAACATCACCATCCCAATTGGGATTGACGGTTACCTGAAGTACGTACTCCATTGTTGTCAATTTTTCATAATCGCCAAGTATCTTATAGTACTGATTCCGCTTAAAACAGATTTGAAACGGGTTCTTGCCCGAGTCCGGATTTTCGGGATCCACTGGTGTCTCCTCACCTCCCGGGATAATCCCGGTCCCATTCCCGGCATCACCCGGGATGGAGCGTAATTGAGCGTTTGCACTGCCTCCTGTACCTCCATTCTCGTCTGTGTCAACATCGCCATCTTCCTTTTTCTCTCTTACTTGTAAACGGCAAACGACTTGTTCCTCTTTTCCATCCTTGTCTATCGTTATGCGCAAACTAAGGGAGGTGCATACCGCCAATAGATTCGAGCCTATTATTTGTATATTATTATTCTTCACATCTGCGATATTCCTTTCCCATGAACCGATTACAAAATGTTCAAAACGTCCATTCCTTTTCATATCATAAGCCGAACGGAAATCATCGTACAGCCGTGCCTTTACCCGGGTATTAATGGAATCAGCAAGCAGATCAATTCGTTTGACTTCAGGCGCTACATTCTCTAAGTTCAGTTCTATCCCGGCAACCCCTCGATACAACCAACCGGTCAATTTCTTTGGGTTCTTGCTATCATAACGAAAGACGGTATCCGTATCCTGATAAACGACATTACCAAAAAACAGTTCCGGGGTTTTATATTCATCTTTGTCTAGCAACGTTATTTCCGCATGATTAAAATAGGAGTCGTTCAACTCAAACAACCGCTTTTCTCCTTGTTCTTCCGAATAAGCCACGGCCGTCATTCTGTATTCATACTCACTCTCCAAGGGAATTTTTCCTGTCGCCGTGAAACGAGGTTGTCCATCAGCGCCTGCATTCCCGGTCCGATGGGCAGGTAATACCAACTCATTGGCTCTTAAAAAGCCCTCCCTGTCAGTCTCGTATGTTTGGTCGGCCGGACGCTGATAAATATATACTTTTACTCGATCCACGTAAATCGGGCGGGTATTGGTTTCACCGGGGTTCCCCGGCCCTACCGGATTCGTTCGGGTGGTCAGTTCGTTACCACTGGAAGTAAAGTTAAACTCCACCGGCACCTCAACGGTTCTCTTTTCCTCCTCCCCCGGTTGTTCTTCCGAATCGCAACCTGTACTTAACAAGCCTAAACATAAAAGACTTATCATATATAATATCCGCTTCATCGTATCTTAATTTTACTGGTTCAAAATACCTTTACAACAGCACTGGTTCCATCCCGCAAATAGACCTTTACCACATAAGCCCCTTTAGCGATCGGCAGACGGTATTCGGCTGACTCCGATTGTACCCGGCCGGACATCCTTCCATCAATCGTAAAAACATCACAGCGCCGCATAAGCCCCTCGGTCGAACGCACAATAACCTGACCGCCGCTTTCATCCCGATAACAGAATACTTTTGGTTGTGTCGCGGCAATTACTCCGTTACTTGTCGCGATCGATTCTCCTTTCAAACAAAAACGCCCTATGTTGGTTGTCAGCCGTCCCAGCTCAATCTTATTTTCTTTTCCGGCAAGCAAGGGATGAATCCGGTTGTTGTCCAAATCTTTCAAGATCCAACCGGAATAGCTTTCGGGAATCGTTATCGACAAGTTGACATCCGCTGGCTTGGCTAAATATATACCGAGAGGTATCTCTCCGCCATTCGCACGTTGCTGAATATCCAGCGCACGTTGCTCTGCTATGGTAAACAAGGCGATTGTCGGGTTTATCTCATTTTCCAACAGGACTTCCGCGTCCTCGTTCTCCCGGTAATGATCATTCGCTTTTTGGGAAAAATACACCAAAGCGCCGGATTGGCAGTTATCGGCTGATGCCATCAAGCGTACCGACCGGCTTGCCACGGAAGCGCTTTGTTTCCTCGACAACCGATTTGCCTGTTGCAGTTCCGGTTGTGTCTCTAACATGTCTTCAGTAAAGGTAATGGTACACGACTCCACCATCCGCTCTTCGCAAGTCACAAAAAAAGACTGCGTCGGGGCGATAGCCCGTAAGCCATCACCACCATTACCCGGCCTTGCTTCCAAGATACCATCACCATCCAAGTTATGGATCAGCGAGTTGGCTGTTCCATTTTGTCCATCATATATTTTAACGGAAGCAATATGCTCATTCCGCTCCAAGAATTTCTTTACATCGATATGAGTCATGAACGGATTGCCGACCAAGAACGTATTGTTATTAAAAGAGCCATTCTTAAATCGCATGACAACCGGGAAGGTGGCTTTCCCGTCTTCCTGCTCATAGATAAAACGTCCGGAATTATTCCTGTCATTTATCCGCACGCCTACGCTTAATTGAGTTCCCTTCTCATCATAATAATGATATTCCGTATGCTCCTTCGGGAAACGGAAAGTATACGTTTGGCCGTTATCACCTTCTTCCTTCTCGGATGGCTTCAACGGATGTACCCACACCGACAAGGCATTGAAATCAAATTCTTGCCCATCCAACGTATTCTTGTCATAGGGTGTAGCCAGCCAATTGAAAGGTTTAGTCCAGCCGGTCACGGCTATATCTACTTTATCTCCCGGTTTTACAAACGGGCGATTGCTTGAATTGATCAACTGCTCCATGTAAGCCGCATCCCAGATACGTTGATAAATAGTAGGCGTGACCCGGTTTTCTGGATAGTTATTCGCAGTCAACGAGGTGAATGTGTCCGGCAGTTGTATTCCATTGGCAGCGACAAACCAGTCTCCCGAATAGATTCTTTTCAACGGAGCTGCCACCATATAATATCGGTTGGGAGACAGTTCAATATCCACCCATGCCTTTTTATAATCCAGATGATGTGTGTTTTTCACCTCAGCGTTCGGTTCAAAATGAATATAGTTACAGCCGTTTGACGCATCCGCTTCCAGAATCGGATAAGCTTGTGCGGATTCAGGAATAATCACATTGGTACATGTCCAAGGCGAGCCCTTCGACCAATTTTCCCAGGCATTCCAGTCAGTGCCAGTCACATTTTCTAACCAAGTTGTTTCAAGCGGATGGACAGTAAAGTACAATTCAGACAATACGAACTCTGCATTTTCATCATCCTTGTCATAAATGATTAGTTTATACTCTCCGGCCTCTGTTGCCTCCCATATTTCTTGTTGGAAAATCCCTTTATGGATGGTAAAAGTTTTAGAAAATACCGGTTCTGCCGTATGAATATCATCCGCTTTCTTAAAGATGGACATCTTATAGTCCTTTTCCTCTTCTTCCTCAAATTTCGCTTGCCCATACAGCACGACCTTTTCCCCTTCGCAAATATGCGGAGTCGTTCGCAAATTCGCCAAACCACCCGCGCAACTTTCCGGATCCATACAATCAGGCAGCCCGTCGCCATCTATGTCGCTACGGAAAAAGAGGCCGTACAGATTATACCCTTCCAATGCGCTTACAACGGCCGCAAAAGCAATACGTACCTCATCATAAGGCAATGTCGGTTGCGAGATAAGATATCGCCTGTCACCATAGCCTATCACGTCCAACCCGACAGTATTCCAGTCCGAGAACTTCTCCCCGGTCTCTTGGCCGTTCAGATAAGTCGAAACCGTTATCCAGGAACCGACACCGGCTCCAAGCACAAACGTCTTGCTATCCAAGGCAAGCCCCAGTTGCTGGGTCTTATCCATGGTACGTCCTAATTTCACGCATAAGACAAGACCTGTCCCTACACCAACGGCAGGCGTATAGGTCAACGCAGTATTCATATCACCATCCAACAAAAGATCACCATTGACCAATGTCCCGGCAACGGAAACAGTTTGAAACGGTATTTGTAAAGACAGGGAAGCATTCGTCTCCTCCGTAGAAACGGCCAGGGCACAACCATTCTTTAGCGGGTCCGAACAATCATCATCGGCCGATTCCATAAAGCCATAATAAATACGCAACGTGTTCAAACCCAAATTCAACACGCCGGAAGTCCACAATTGGAATTCATCAAAATCCACACTCGCAGGAACCTTTACGCTATACCGTATCTTTTGAGATTGCTCGCTGCCTATCAAGCCAACCCCGACCACGTTGGACTCGTCGATTACATTCTCATACACGACCTCGCCATTCCTGAATAGCCGTATTCGCAAGAACTGCAAGACATCGGCATCCAAAAAAGTAGAGGCATTCTCTACGATAAAACCGACACGTTTATCACCCTCAATTCCTAAATCGAACGATTCTCCACCTACCGTCTTTATACCTATGATACCCAAGTTGCTTGCCACGCTCAAACCACTCACATAGGATGCGTAATTATCAAAATTCCCATCCAATATATTGGTCTTATCCTTGATATCGCTAATACTGATCAGGCCTCCGGTTACACCATACGTACTTGTCGAAAGCTCATATTTCTCATTTCCATCTGCGTTAAAAACAGGGGTTCCACAAGACGAACTAGGCGGACGGACTCCTTTTGTCAAAGTGACAGTTTCCGAACATGGGGGTTCAGCGGTACAATCTACCGCCGTAGCCTTGAATGTGTACACGCCCTCGACGGTTAATCCCGTTACTTTGGTAACGCCATTTGCCGTTTCTCCGATCTGAACGTTATTCATCACCTCTTGAGGATCGCGCGGATCTTCTCCTGAGAAAAACTCAAAATTCGTCAATTTCCACTTCACCTTCACATCCGGGTTGCTCCTCAATTCGTAAGTCGTTACGTTATCGCAAACCGTAGCGCTCAGACTGGGCTGGATCGGGCAGTGATGGTCTATTTCCGGTTTCTCCCTGACAAAACCATAATAGATACCCACCCCGCCTAGGTTCACACTTAACGCACCGGCTCCAACAGTCAGCCGGGCAGAATAAAAAGGAACCTTGGATGTGATGGCTGATGTGATCTCTCCCGTAGTGACAACTCCTAACTTCAATATGCCGGCCGATAAAGTTTCCGTTTGAACCTCTTTGTTGTTCTTATCATATAATGTAATGGTCACAAAACTTCCGAGTGACAAATCCAGGAGTCCTTTATTAAAATATTTAAACCCCACTTCCGTACCGGCAGGAAACTCGTAAGTTGTACCAATCTGCGCATGAAACCATTCTCCAATAGCCAACCCTCCTGTCCCCAAATAGTTGGTTGTATCTGAATCGAACAGTTTGTCATGAAAAGTATCCTCCCTTAGGGGTTTGTCTTTTACCGGCCAAGGCATGCCGTCGCACTTGTCATAGTCGATTTGTATGCCTTTTTCACCTAACCCTAATTCTATCCCGTATGTTTCTACTCCATCATAAGTCAAAAGCACTTCTTTCGGATCCCCGACAAACGCATACCTGATGCTTAGCTGATTAATAGCCTCTACATGTAAGCCTCCTTGCATCAAATAAATCTCATCAAAGTCTTTCGTCGTTTTTACACAGACATCTACAGAGACAGCATCAGAACCCGGAATCTTTATCAAGTCCAAACCGACCCCACCGGAAGACGCTCCTCCCACCGCTATGGTCTCCTGTTCTTTGCCATTTAAATAAGTCGTAATAGAAAACAACTGGATCACCTCCAGCGACAAAAGTCCTCCACTCTCAGTCGACGCCAAGCTGAAACCGGCAGTCGTTCCCCCCTTGTATGTGTTTTTCGTATCCTTAACACTCAAAACAGGCGATAGCAGCGCATCGACCTTAATACCGGTTATCGAAGCATAGTTGTTCAAGTCCGAATCGGTTATATACTCCAAATGACTATAGTTGGTCGCCACATTGGCTACTGACGAGATTCGGTTCACCATGCAATAAGGGCCTACCAACGCCCTACGCTTGGTAACCTTAACCGGTTGATTTCCGGTTTGCCCTTGTATATTCACAAACGATACCAACAGGAAAAGCAGGAAAACACCTCTTTTTATATATCGACTAATCGTGCGCATAGACTTTTTATTATTTACTTATTTCCCATATCTCTTTAATCTCCAACACCTCGCTTTTGGATATATCCGGATAAGTTATTACCAAAGACATCTCTTTCAGCGAACCGGAATAGTCTTTTATTTTGTCTTCAGACAAAAGTTTTTTAATATCGGTAATCAGTTCCACATCTTCTTCCTTAAAAGGCAATGCCTTTTCCAAATCACAGACGATTGTTGTCGTTTTAACTTGCTTCTCCCAATCGGTTTTCAAATTCAGTTCGTTCATCGGGCGATAGAACACGGAATATTTCTCATTCACTCCCTGTCCGGTCGAAATAGACGGGTTAAGGGTAAGCGAGAAGTCCGAATTCGTAGCTTCAGCCGTAGGATACCAACTGACCCCGGAAATCTTATTCTTTTCCGGATCCGCCAATCCGACCCAATTGAAAGCAAGATAAGAAACGCTCTTCCGCATCACGGTCGTATCCGCTTTCATACGCAGGCTTTCTGTCAGACCTGCCTCCGGAGCCTTTCCTGACAAATAATATTTATCCACTCCGGATTGTCCCTCGTAAACAATCGTTGCCCATGTTCCCGATTTTCTTTTTGCAGATTGGTCAAACAGACTACGGACGGTTGTATTATGTTCAAGTTTATTCAACAGCGTATTAACCAAATGGGTTTGGAAGTTTGATAAAACACCGCCTTCAGCCATGTCCGAATTGATTTGATCTAAAAAGTCGGATTTGCCTTCGCCCTGAATTTGCCCTTCTATTTCAGATAAACGCCCAATATATTTTGTGTATTTATCTTTCAAATCCGGATTCAGAATCTGTTCGGAAAAATACCGCTTCAAAGCATCCAAAAAGTCAACCGTCTTATCAACCACCGGCTGGCTTAACTCATCTTTATATTTCGACAAGACAAAAGCATAGAAATCCGATTGAAAATAGTTCTTTATATCTTCCGGTAACAAGCAGGTAGCCGGATAACCGGATATTTCCGTATCCCCCCCCTCTGTCTTTTCTTCCCAATCAGGAAGTTTCTCAAACCAGAAGTCGGTACGGGTCACCGCACGCCGCAACACGACCGGACAATTGTAAGGATTCTCCCGATCGGCACCTTGATCCGTCGACAAGATGTCCCGCGTGAAAACATAAAACATATTCCGGTCATTGAACGGCTGGAAGGGCATTTGCAAATAAACCGTCTCGTACGTCCCGGTCTCTCGCAGGGGAGACCACGGCTGACCGTCCGCACCTGTCCACCCGCAAACGGCGGAATCGATATTGGCCACAAAGACCGCATGATAGGTCTCACCCTGCGACAAGGTGTCTTTCAAAGCCTCCCGTTGCTCCCACGACATATTCTCGCGTCTCAACGGCCAACTCTCCCCGTCGGTATCCAACCCGGGGATTTCCCTCCGCTTCTCCAACGTCCCCTCCTCACTATACAGCAGGTAAGTAAGCGAGTTGATACGTACCCCTTTCGGCTGGTTTTCATGGATCACACGCGTGGCGGCACCAGCCGCGGTCGTGTAATCCACCACGAACTTACCAGCCGAAACCACCGATGCCGTAGGCTCCGGTATCTCATTTTCGCATCCGGCACAAAGGCATAAGCCGGCTAACAACCCCACAACCTTTTTCATATATACGATTCCATTCATTATTCACATTCATACTCCATCCCATGCGTCATCGTCGACATCCACCGTCGCATCGTTTCCATCGGCAAAACCGGCGTAACGCACCTCGAACGTTTCTTTATCCTTACCGTTAAACAAGACAATCGTCCGTGTATTCTTCTTGATTTCGATAGCATCCATCGGTACATCTTCTTCGGCACGTCCACGCAAGGCGTATTCTACCGAGGTATCATTCGCAAAAGAGACCGTCACCTTGGCGTCTGACAGTTCCCCCGGAAGCAGGGCGATCGGTAAGAGCTGTTCTTCCAACTGTCCTTCCACGCTTACGGTCCAATGAAATTTCCGCTGTTCACGCTCGATAACAAGCACCGAGTCACACGACTCGTCGCGGATATAGCAATTCCGGGCCGTTTTCATGCTGACCGTAATATCCGTCACCGCCCCATTCGTTGCCGTATCGAACTGGTCGGCCGGCTTTCCCATATTCAGGACGAATTGCCCGGTGACGCGTCTCATCAGCACTCTTTCGTTGGTCGGCATGTCGGTATCGACCCAGCGGTCGATGATTTTACGGTAAATCGCCAAGTCTTCCTTGCTCGCCTCATTCAACGCGACTTGATAGTCCAATACCGGTCGGTAGTCGATCGCGAAATCGTAAAGGTCCTTATATGTCAAAAACGTATTTTGAGTCGGAAACATCCCGCTTCCCATCCCTTGGCTTATATCCGGCACGCACACGAAAGCAAACTTATGCCAAACTCCGGGCAAATTCTCGACATGATAGGTTTGTCCCTCCAGGTCATAATATTTGTCGCAATACAAGACCACATTATACCGATCCCAATATTGATCCGAAGGATCGGTAGCCTCGGGTTTCCCGCTTTCCGGCCTGCGTTCCGCCACATAGAGCCGTACAAACTGCTGATCTGTTATCTCCCTCTCGGCGGTATTGTCCGCGGCGCGTGTAGCCACATGGAATGAGGCGACCGCCGTTTGCCCTTCTTGCGGAACCTCATTCGAGCATCCGGCAAGGCAAACCACCGCCCAGGCGCATATATATTTTCCTATCGTCTTATTCATCGCGTCTAATCCTTTTTTTCCACTATTTTTTATCCATGATCTCTTCCTCGTCCTCATTCCAGTCCTCGTCCGTATCGATCTCGCCGTCTACCGTTCCCGTATCGGGCCCTCGCCAACCGTTATAGCGGCGGGCGCAAATCACGTTGTAGAAACGCGAGCGCATCTCGACCCTCGCCTTGCCGTTCTTTTGCGCATTGGGCGAAAACTGCACGGCCCAACTGAACCCGGCAGTAATTCCGGCCGCATCGCTAGACGAGGGCGTGGAGGAAAAGAAGGAATAAGGTTCCATCTTCCAGTCTACATCCACAGTACGTGAGTATTCCCCGGGATAAGACCTCGACCCTCCGCTGATATGCCCGGCTATCGCCTGCAATTCGGTGTAAGCCGGCAAATACCACAAAATCTCGTTATAGTCGATCTTCCCGTTGCCGTTACGGTCGCGGTTCTTGCCCAAGGCATATCCCAACGCGATGTTCGATGGAATATTGCCGTCCGGATAAGCCGGATCGATGCCCCATTTGTCGCCGTTCAAAGCGATGTCATACAACACACGGGTATTGGTCAACCCATTCTTTTTCGAGTTTAGGTCGTCTGCCAGGATCTCATCCATCTTCAGACACCAATAATGCTGGAATCCCCATTGCATATTTTTCTTTTCCAAGATACGTTCCACGTAGAGCGTATCCAGTACCTTCTTCGCGAGATCCGTGGCAAACCTCTCGCGTATCACCATCTGGGCCGCGTACTGCTTGATCTCTACCTCTTTCACGTTTCCCGCCTGGTTCGAGAACAGGAGCTTGCCTGTACGGGGGGCTTTGAAGTAACGATCGTTACCGTGCGGATCCTTGATTGGCGGGATATACTCGTCCGTATGGATATAGAAGTAGTGCAACCCCGCCTCTCCGTCCAGACGGAAAGCGGCTTGATCGCAGCTAGCCTCCGCTCCCAGCTTACGGGGCTTATAGGATGGCGAGGCGGAAACCTCCAGCCAGGGGGTCTGGTCCGGATCGGCCACCCGCACCGTCCAGTTACTGGGCGAGTAGAGAAGTACCTGCGTCACGTTGGGATGGGCATCCAGCACGTCCTCGAAGTTCCCGTAGATAGTCAGCCCGCCGATCGGATTGGCATCCACGCGGGTGTCGGTCTTGTCCGCGTCGAAGATACGGATCCGGTAGTTATAGACATGGTTACGGCAGACGTTGAAGTCTTTGTAATTGTCCGAACCGAGGTAGATATAGTAGGTCACGTTGCTCGGATCCTCGCCCCCCACCGGATTCTTCTTGGTGTAGACACCGCGGATCATCAGGTAGGTGGCATACTTGAAGCCTCGCTCTTCCGCATTAACCGTATACTTACCGTTATTTATGCCTTCGTTTCTTTTGAATATCTTTTCGGCATCATCCGGATTCCGGCTTGTCCCGGCAAGCCCCCGCTTGTTGATTTGCTGATAATAGCGATACAAATCCTCATAACCATACTTTCCGGCAGTCTCGGGATCTTTTCCGATCAATCCTTTCAGGTTCTCCCAGTTCTTCTCTTGGTCGTACACCCTTCCTTGCCGGTTCTCGAACATCTTGAAAGAGGCGGTATAGGTATCATTCGTTCCAACCGCTCCTTTTACGATCTCGAAGTCCAATCTTTTTCCCTCTTGGTAAAATTGTGCCGAACGGTCTGCCTTGGCAGCATTACCGGCCACGACATACGAATAATCGCCTGCGCAAATATCCAGCGAATCCGACAATGCGTTGTCGGGATGACGATATCCCCAACTACCCACGTCATCAACCGACCCGCCGCCATCCAGCAGCATGCTGCCCTTCGGAATATTGTAAAGAAACATTTCCCCGACCGCGAATTTATCTTCCGGATCGTACGGTTCGAAAGAGACATTAAAATTGACTTGCGCCGTCAGACGCTTAACCGGGATGATGTATTCCTTTTTCAACTGGCCGGTCGTGGTCAGTTCCAACGGGAGGGAGCCGGTCATGATGTGTTTGCCGCCATAAGCTCCTTCCGGAGTTCGGATCGTGGTATATTTCGCCTTCAACCCAGTCAAAGTGACCGGAGAGTTGTTGATCAAATCTTCCGTCTCGTCTCCTTCCGGCAAATTGCACAAGGCATAGATGGATTGATCCTCCACGGCGGTCAGGTAGATATTGACCGAATGGTTATCGATCGTCAATTGCTGGTAAGCTTTATTGACCAATTTCCCATCTTTGTCAAACACCATGACCAACACATTTTCCAAAGACTCCTGCTGCCCGGTCTCACCGACCCGGGTAACAATCACCGGTGCCTCCTCGGTAGAAAAGCGGAAAGTGATCATCCCTTCCGTTACCCCCTCGCCCGGGTTTGAGCCGCCCTTGTCGAAGTCGTCTTCGCAACCGGACAACAAGGCGATCAGCATGATCCATATCCAAGTATATCGTTTCATATCGCTATATTTATTGTGCGTGACAGGCTTGACGGGCATAATACGCATTTTCCTTATTTTCTCTATAATAATCATCATCAACATTGCCTGAACGGTCAATCTTTGTCGCTAATGCGTTTTTATAATAACTGGCAGAATTAGAACTCCAATAAAATTTTCCTCGCTCTATATTCGCATCCGCGTTATCCTTATATTGCTTCAAGAAACATCTCAATGCGACTATCGATGGCAAGAACCAAAAAGGTTCTTCAGACTTCGCTTCTTCATAATCTATCTCAAGTTCTTTTCCCGCTTCTCCCAGAGCACAAACCTGTATGGCAGAGCCTTTAAAATCATCTATCCATGTTTTATTTATAAATTCCCGATAATTGGCCTTACCATCTGCCCAATGCTCTGTCACAACAAGAGAGCTCCAATACCCCCATCCGAGTGTCTGTCCGGCAGCCACGATATCCCCTGTAACCGCGTTTCGTTTCGTCCCAAAATCGAAACGACTGAAGCCACGATATCCGTCACTATCATCTTCCATTTTCACAATCAACGCATTGTATTGCTCCACGTACAAATCAGAGGAGGCACCGCTCACCACAGAACCGTTTTCATCAAGGGCCTCCAGTAGTAATCGGATCTTCCGTGTCTCTCGCTTATTTACCCAATCCGGGACACTCGCGTAATCAGCCATCCGAATGTAAATATCCTTTCCTCCAGTACCAGTCAATTCAGTGACATAACCGCTTGTCGTTTCGTCCCAAAACTGAATCCAAGGCGTATCCGAAGCATCACCGCCCGGTACCGCTGTCAGTTTCCAATTCTCATAAAGAATCGATGCGCTTATCTCCAAATGGTTCGTTCGCGAACCGATGCAATCGAAGATATAATATTTCTCACCGGCCTCTTCCGGCTCAGTTTTATACTTATTGCCATCCTTGTCCCGCAGAGACATCAAGGGAACAATAGGCACACTGGGAAATTCCACCGGAATATCCACTTCCTGCCAAGGTCCGGCCTCCACGGTCACCTTGGTTCCCGCCAGGCTTTCCGGATAGTCGCCTTCCGTATTATCTCCTTCCAGCTTATGCCCGATATGGTAAATCATATTCGGATGCAGGGAGTAGATCTCCGGGGTACTCTCCTTGCCTTCGTAAATGGCAGGGAAAGATTTGATCCGGGTCAATTCGCTTCCCGCAACAATCTGATCATCACTACCCGGCGCATCATTATATTTATACCCCCACAGTTCTACCTTCAGCGTGGCATCGAGGGTATTATTTTGAATGGGCAGCGCATACGCCCCCATCAAGATGGTATTCTCCCGTTGTTTCCGTCCTTCCAGATGATCGGTCGGTATACTGTACAAAAGATCACCGCTTCTGGTTTGCTCCGGTCGCGGTTTGAAACTCATCAGATCGAACTTACAAAGCGTTTGGCAAACCGGTTTCCCGTCAACCGATCCACCGAAATCCTGTAGGGACGGCTTGCCCTCCCGCGTCATCCCCCGTGTCAGGCCGATCCGCGCGTTTTGCTTCTGAAAGAGATTCAGGCGTACCTCTGTTACCCGATAGGGGGTATTACCTATATTCAGTTTATAAGGGATGTCCGAGAGGTAGCAAAGCACTCCGGCCACGCGGCGGCGCAGTTCCACTTCCACGACATTCAAATTGTCGGGCATGAAGTCGAACGCCTGCCAACCGGCGAAAAGCTCCGAATGCGCTATGTCGGGATGGCCGTAAGCGATTAATTCTTTATCTTGTTTTTTGTCAGTCGCAGCGGTTGTCGGGTCTTTCTCATAAGGCATAGGTTCGCCTGGGGCTTCTTTCGCAAGAACCGCTTGTGCCGCCGACAGTTTAGCTCCCGGTTTGGCGAATTCCGGCTGTTTATTGGCGGCATCAGCACCATAGGTCAGGCCATACGTATCGCCCGAGGCGTCGTCTAAGCCGACACATAATATCATATATTTGCCGGGGACCATGGCGATCTGGTCTTGCGGCAACAGAAGTTCAAACGTTTCGGTTTGCGGCTGTCCTTGCCCATAGCCCTCCTCTACCGAGGGATCCCAAGGGGTGCCGTTTTTCATCAGTAGCTGGGAAGCTACGACCTTGGTTTTTTTCGGGTCAATATCGTCCGCGGTCATATCACCGCAATAATAAAGGATGGCGTAGATTTGAGTCACGTGATGCAAGCTAGCCTGGCTGTACAGGTGTGTCTTGGTATCCAACTGCCCGGTAGTCAACCTAACGACGATACCCTTCTCGGGAAGACCCTCCGGAGAATCTATCGGTTCGTCAGCGCAACCCGCGAAGAGACAGGCAAGGAATATCAGGATTAAGATGCTCACATGTTTCATCATATCAGAAACTTTTCTTAAATTACTCGTTCTTGTTTTGTATAAATAGACATTATAACCGGCCCGTGTGCTTCCTTACATATAAAAAGGGGGGGGGTGCCGGGGTGCTTATAGTTTCCTGTCTAGGAAACTGAATAGAGGAGCCGTGCCTTGTCGGCACAGCTCCCGTATAAAAGTGATTGTCCCTTATCAATCGGGAAGTCCGATGCGGGCGGACATTAGTCGATCTCCAGGTCGTGGATGAATTCCCACTGGTCGTTGATCTTGATTACCAACTCTTGGGATTTATCCAGCGGCTGTGGTTTATCCGGGTCAACGCCTGGTTTGTCGGGATCGTCGCCACCGCCACGCTTACCGATTTGGTACAGGTGGTTACGGTAGATGCTGTAATGATATTCCGTATCTTTCAGGGTAGCGTCGATAGAGGCGTCATCCAACTTAACAGACCAGGTCTGAAGGATGTATTCTTTGTCATTATCGTCAGTAGCGAAGCCTTTGCCTTGATCATTTCCTTTCTTCTTACCGACCAACTGAAGCTCGAAAGTATTCAAGGTCTCATCCTTGTCGAACGGGATGACGAATTCGCCGGCCAATACGGCGCCATCGGCTACGGTTACGGCGGCGTTGGTACCCTCATACGGGTTCTTCCATTTGGAGGTCTCACCGAGGTACTTCTTACCATCAACATCCATCGCAACACCTGTCCAGTCTCCATCATTGCCAAAGCTGAACCACTTCGTCAAGTCGATCTCATAAACGGTGTAGGCGTTATCTGTTCCTTCTTTGAATTCTGCGTCTTTAGTCAAAGCGCTGTAACTGAAACCATTGACAATATTCTCCTTGCCTACCTCGGTAGCGTCGTCGTTCTGCTTGTTCAGCTGGATGGTCATATCCAGACGGTCGTTACGGTTGGAAGCGACCAAACGCAATTTGGTAGACCAACATGCTGTTGTACCATCAGATAAAGCATTTCCATCCGCCGGGATATTCGAGAAGTAACCCAGCACACCGGCAACCTGACGCTTCAGCAACACGGTCCAAGAGACACTTTCCTTCGGTTCTAATGTCACCGGTTTGGATTGACCGGAGAATACCTCGCCGACAGCCCTGCTGGCGAATTTCGTATCTTTAGAATACTCAACAGACTTTGTTAACAGGTAAGGGAAGCCGGAACCCGGAGTGGTGGCGAAGTTGTGGGTGATGCCTCTCTTAATGTCATCCTCAGTAAGGTAAAGCCCCGGGATATTTTTCCAGTTATCATCATCCGGAGCAGTTTGCGCACCTTGGAACTTGAACGGAGCCGGATTGCCTTCCACCTCTGTCTCGTTCTGGCCTACGGCGTAGATCGTATAAGTCGAACCAGCCTGCAACTTATCCTTCCCTTCCAGCTTAATGGTTCTCTTACGGCCATATTTATATTCCTCGCAAGTATTGTCCCAGTTGTCCACATGGATGGTCTTAATCAACTTCTGTGTTCCAGTCTCCTCTTTGAAGATATACAGCATCACGTCCGTCACATCCTCGGATCCCCTGTTGTCCGTACTATACAAGGGACGAGACTTCGTGCTGAGCACGTCCGTATCTTGCATATCCAACACGATTACCTGTTCACCGGTGGCAACCTCGTTACCCGGTCCGTCCAAGATAGGATCGTCATCGTTGCCACAAGAAGTGAACGCTAACAGACCGCACAAAGCGACCGCGCCAAAGAAATAATTCTTTTTCATTTGCTTCTTCTTTTAAATGTTAAACTTCGGTTTTATCTATAAATAACGTTATTCCACATCCATGATATGCAGGGTCTCCCAGTTGTCGTTTATCAAGATGAAGATCTTGAAACGGCAGCAGCAGGGGTCGTACTCGTAGCGCAAGATGGTCAGCTCGTTGCGGCTCATCGTCACGCAGACCGGCTCCGGGGCGATCCAGTTGCCGCCCTCCGAGGGCCTGTCGCCCACGTGGTAGCGCAGATCAACCTGCGACGCGCCCCGTTTCCGGGAGGGGGCCAACAGGCTCTTCGCCACCATGGCCGGCTCCTCGCGCTCCCAGCTACGGTCGAAGGCCAACGTCGTCGGCTCGCGATAGCCCCCCTCGGCACTGAAACGGCTCATGATATCCGATACCTTCCACTCGCTGAAGGCATACGCCTCGGGCATCCTCTCGGTAGCCAGGATCAACTTGCCCTTCAAGCGCCTCATGCCGCACGAGAAACGCTCGCTATCCAAGGCATATACCAGCGTATCGCGGGTGAAATAGGCGTCGCTACCCTCCGCGCCGCCGGGATGCAGCCCCAGCGAAGCGAGATCGCTGTCGAAAGCCGCGGTATCGCCCAGGTTGCCCCAGGCTGTCAGCACGTAAGAGCCGTAGGGAAGGTCGGCCGGTAGGGGCACCTCCACGCTTCCCGCGTCGCCTTCCACGGGTGACAGCGCGCGCTCGGCCACGACACGGCCCGTCTCCAAATCGCTCACCCGATAGGCCAAGTCCGACACATACTCCCTGAAGGGAAGATCCTCCGGACGCTCCTCCTCGTAACCCAGGCGAGCCGCCGCCGCGCTGTTGACATAATTCTTATCCGCCACCTCCAGCGAGAGACGCAACGGCGGACAAGGCTCCAGCTCGTCGCGGATGCAGCCGCACAGCAGCGCCATAGCCAATCCACCCAACAGGGTTATTCCATGCAAATGTTTTCTTTCCATCATTTTACGCCTCCTTTCCGGCTGTTCGTCATCTGCCATTCATGCTCGAGCACGGCCAAGTTGTTCTTCCCGACCTCCGAAGCCGGATAATAAGCAAGCAACTTACGGTACGCCTCGATCTTTTCGGCCAACGAAGGCATCAGTTCCGCCACGCGAAAAAACTCCTCCTCGCTGAACGCGTCCGGCCGGGTGGCATACATCCGCAACAGTTCCTCGTCGGAAGTGAAACTCTTCAGCGTGTAGGTGTAACGGTACTCCACCTTGCGGTCGCGTTGCAGATAGTTCGTGCGGATACGTTCCCAGCAGGACAGACGACGGATCTCGCGCTCCTGCACATCATCGTTGTTGCCGTCGGCGGGATAACGCTCCAGGATAGCCTCCACATCGGCTGCATCCGGGTCACCGGCTTGCCGCATGGCTTCCAACACCGGCTCCCAACCTTCGGGACGGACATCGGCAAGGATACGCTCCTTCATCTCCGGGGCTATCGCCATCCTGTCTTGCAGCCAGCGACCGGCGGCCACCGCCCGTTGGTACGCAAGGTTCGTGTTGAACCCGAACGGGCCATCGGCAGATGCCATCCCGATGATGTGTATGGAGTGTACGCTCGCCAACGAATCTTCCAAAATCGGGCGTAACGTCTTCGCCATTTTCTCCAGTTCCGCCCGGTTGTCACCCAGCGAGCCGTCTATGTCCGAACGATTGATGGTAAACTGCAAGACGGCGATCCCTTTTCCCTCCATCACTTTCGGGCGCTTCGCCAGCGTGGGGCGGATCCATTGGAGCGAGAAGGTATCCACAGGCTCCGATTGCCGAAGCTTAGCCACAAACAAGGTATCTATAATTCCGCATGACGCACATCCCTCGACGGAGACCAACGCGTCTATATAGGCATCATCCCAGCCTTCAGGAACCGCGACCCGCGTCTCGTAAGGTATCTCCATCAACTCAGACCAACGGTCGGCACGGACAACCTGCCCGGGCAGGGAGTCAACATACCCTTCCAGCACCTTTTTCCTATATATTTTCTTCGCATAAACCGGCGCGTCAACGGCTACCGGCTCATACATATCCGCCACCTTGCCATCGGGTGCCACCAAACGGGGCGTAATAAGCAAACGTCCCCTTTTCGACAAATAATCCACCGGCACCTGAAACTTCATTTTCACCGTTCCCTTGCTTGAGGGATCAAGCATCACCTCACCCAACCTCGGAGACACGGAGACACCAACGGGTGTCTTGACCGGCGAGCAACTCCCGAATATCCCCAAGGAAAAAAGAGCGACCAACAATTTTTGTGAATGAAATCTCATACCGTTAGAATATATAAATCAATGACAGGGCAGCTTTGGTAGGCCCGAAATAGTTCTTATGTTTGTCTTCTCCGCACTTCTCGCAATAGACGCGGGGGCTCTCCTCATACCACAGGCGGGCATAGCCGATACCGATGGCGGCCTCCAGGTTCCAATGCGGCGAGAGAATCCAGTCGTACCCGTAAGTGAAACCTCCTCCGGCCAGATAGCCATCGTAGCGTTTCTTCTTGAATCCCCCGAAGTACTGCGCCCCATGCAAGTGCATACCGACAAAGTGCCCCTCGGACTTCTCGCAGAACCAATATTTCAACTCAGGTTGTACCAGCCAGAAACGCATCTTCTTGTCGTCCTTGAATGTCCAAGGATTGTAGGATCCGGACAGTTCCAGCGTATATCTCGGGCTAAGAGCTACTTCCAATCCTAGATTCGGCGTAGTGGTCGCCCACATCAAGGTATTGGTCTTCAATGCCACGTCTTGCGACTTGGCTGTTTGCGCAACCCACAAAACCAATAGAAAAAATAATAAAACCTTATATCTCATCATTTATTATTTGTTTTTTGTCCGCCTTCCGGCACATGACACTCTTTCGCTATCAGGCGACTGACATATCGGCAGTGGCATACAGAACAACGCTTCTTCGTTCTTACGAAATGCGGCCTCCCGCCGTATCTGTGCATACTTCTCTGTTTCCAGTTACCCTTTCTGAGCCTTCCTTCTAGCCATACACACAAAAACTTAAAAGTTCTTCCTCTTACAAAGAGGGGGAACGTTTTATAAAGAACTTTTATTTCGACCGCAAAAGTAGATATAATTGAAATATAGGCGGCAACAAAAGTAGTCCTTAAAACTACAAAAATAGACCATGATAAGATGAGTGGTAGTGATGGATGTGAAGATACATGAAAATCTTGTCCCTCTACATATAATAAAGAGACAGTACTATAGTGTATAGGCTATAAAAAGGTTTACTTCTTGTGTTCCAAGCGCAGCTCTGTCGGTGATTTGCCAAAACGTTTCCGACAAAACGTGGTCATATAGTTGGCCGTAAATTTGTATTTTTCAGCGAGTTCTGCTATGGATATATTGGTCATCAAAATGTCCCTGATTAATTTTTGTTCTTTTTTACGAATTAGCCATTGGCGAGCCGATATACCGAAAGTCTCCCGGAATTTTCGTTTGAATGCACTAGGAGACATATTTAACCTGTCAATCAATTCCTGAGCGGTTTCTACCTGTGGATATATTCGTAATACATTTTCCTTGAAATCATTATCCGTGCCCAGGATTGGCGCGAAGAATCTAGCCAAATCCTCTTTCTGATAAAATCCGCGCAATTCAATAAATAACATCTCTTTTTTGATGCGCTGATAATGAATGCATGACATTCCTGTTCGCATGATCTCCCGTGTCACTTCAAGTTCCTTGAATAACAATTCATGGATGGGAAGTAAGGTAATCCCGCATTTTTCTTGTTGGAAACCTAGCGGGATATATTTTTGTAACTGTTCAATGGAGAAACGATTGCATAAGGACATATCTCTAGTGAACGAACAACGCATCAGGGAGATATCCGTAATCGCTCTTCCATGAAAATTGTCACCGGCAGCTATGAGAAACATCTGTTTTTCACCCACCCGTTGGCATACAGATCCGGCAGTCGATATATCCATCTCCCCGGAAAGAATAAATCCAAGCGTGAAACGTTCCACTTCTTCCCGTATCAGATATTCGCCGCCCTTTACCTCTATAGGCTCCAAGATGGATCGTTCATCAGAAATATAATTTTCACAGACAAAGTGCTCTTTTGTATACTTCAGATCATTGGATATGTTCCGTCTCGATTTCATTGTTTTTCTTTAATTATAATTATTACCTAAAAAATAGAACAGGGATCGCTTTTTTATCATTGGAACTGATGAGCGTATTATTATAATACACTATATATCAATAACAAAGTTCGTTTTTCAACAAAAGTTCCTCCTCTTTGTAAGAGGAAGCACTTTTATTCGAGACAAAAATATAATTTCCCAACGAATTACTCAAATCAGAAATCCTCAAATATCCAATTTTCATGGCTTCCCATCAGGGGATACGCTTTCTGAACAGCGAGGTTATCACCCGTTGATTGGCCATGGCAACCATACCGATATCCAACGAGGCTAGGTAGATAGTTGTCACCCCTACGTGACTATGCCCCATCGCCTCGCTGATTACCGTATCACTTGTCCCGCATTGTCGGGCAAGCGAGGCCCAAGTATGGCGGGCCACGTACGATGTTAACGGCTCGTCCAGTTCCAACAAGGAGGAAAGGCTGTCCAGACGCTTGTTATAGACACGCAAGGCACTCGAATACTCCCGTTCTGTCTTTTTTTCCGGATCATACAGGATAGGGAACAAATAGGGGCAGCCCGGATCGGATACCATGTACCGATCTATGATAATCTGCGCCTGCGGGTGTATCTTGACCCTCAACTGACGATTGGTTTTCCTGCGCTGGTAAGTGATACATCCGTTCCTTACTTGTTCCTTTTTGAGATAAGCCATGTCAATAAAGGGCATTCCCTGCATATAGATACTGAACAAAAACAGGTCTCGGGCAAATCCGAGCATCTCCTTGTCAATAAGGGAGAGAATCGCCAGACGTTTGACAACCCCGCCGTCAACGGCTCGCTTGCGAGTTTTTTCCTGCCCGGTGAACGATTTGCGGAAAGGACGCTTGTCCATCTGTATGATCTCCTCGTCTAACGCATAATTGTAAACGGCCCGGAGTTCCCTGTTGTACAGCGAAATGGTATTCATCCTCAGTCCCTCGCCGATTAAATATGATTGGAAATCCTTCATCTGTCCGACAGTCAGATCTTCAATAGCGATGTCCTGATCCCCCCTGAACCGTTTGAAATGCTTAAAGGCGCAAATGTAATTACTCGCCGTCTTCTTCTTGTCCAGCCTTTCGAAATACAAGATTCTTTGTTCAATAAGGTTGAAAAAGCTTAACTTCTTCTCTTTTCTTTGTTGTTTTCCTTTTTTTCTCTCCATACTTTACGTTTTTAATTTAACCAAACATTATATAATACCGTCAACAGCGAGAACGGTAATTCTTTGATTACATAAAATAGGATATTTTCTGGAAATTTCATGGAGAGCAGACGGATACCAGTGAGTTCCCTATAATCAAAGATAAATCAAAACCGTATTGTCACGGGCGTTCCGGCTTCGCTTTCCATGAGTATTTTCCTTGCGACAAGTCGCGGAAAATACACATGGAAACAAACGCCCGGACAAAGGTTTTGATTTCGGGAAGGATTATAGGGACTCACTGCGACCGACGCGACGCATGACCGTGTCATTGATGAAAAAAGGAGGGCCTCCTTTATATCCCTAATAAATCCGGCAGGAAGTACGGGATATATGGGCAGACCTGGCAATGTCTTATGAAAAAACACCGCCCCATGAGAAGACAGGGACTTCAGCTCCCTCTGCTCTGCATAATCCTCCCTTTGCGCCCGTGCCGGCTTTTTCGCCCTTCCCCTCTGCATACCATATCCTTGTTTTCACGGCATGTTTCTCTCACGGAAAACCAGTCTTTCGGACATTTGATGACATCTGATGACACCTGATGACACCTTTTTGAAAATCAGTATTTTATTCGGATTTAGCCCATATTTTTGAAGTGTCAAAGCAATTTATTAACCCCAAAAAGAAAAGGTATGGCACAAGAAAAGAGCCCGAACGAAAAGCCTAGACGGCCCCGGAAACCGAAGGTCATGAACGATGACCCTTTGGTGGAACAGATCACCGAGCTGATGATGATTCATAACAAGAGCGATCCGAAAGCCGGTGTACAAGTGGTCAGCGAGATCGACAAGGACGGGAAGGTCAAGACGGTTCCAGCGGACGAGAAGAATGAAAACTCATTCCTGAAATTCGACAAGAACTCGAGCATACTCGAAAACTTCATCAAGAATTTCTGGAGCCAGTTCAAGGAACCGACCCATTTCCGCCTGCTCCGCATGACCTTCCACGACTACAAGGTGAACAAGCAAGCGATCAAGGACCTGGCGGAAGGGAAAAAGACGGACGTGGTGAAGGAGTTCCTCAAACGCTACGAGATCCGTCCGAGAGAGAACAAAGAGGAACACAACATGAATAAACAAGAGACAGCCATGGCAAAAAAAGAAACGCAACCGCAGGAACCCCTGCAACAGAGTGAGGTACAACAAGCATCCCAGCAACAACAGCAACCGCAGGTACAGCAGGTGCCACAAGAGCCGCAAGGCCCGCGCTATCGTTACAATGAGAACATGATCGACTGGGAGGGATTGGACAAGATCGGTATCTCAAAGGCGACACTCGAACAGCAAGGACTTCTTGACTCCATGCTGAGAGGTTACAAGACCAACAAGCTGGTGCCGCTGACACTTAACATTCCCGGCGTGCTGACAGCCAAACTGGATGCGAGGCTCTCGCTCATACCGCAAGAGAACGGGCAGGTGGGGCTGGCCGTTCACGGTATACGCAAGGAACCGCAACTGGAACGCCCTTATTTCGGGTTTAACTTTAGCGAGGAAGACAAGAAGAACCTGCGTGAGACCGGCAACATGGGACGTGCGGTGGAACTCAACCTGCGTGGCAGCGAGTACACCCCCTGCCTGATCTCCATCGACAAAAACACCAACGAGCTGGTCGCCGTCCGGCAGGAACATGTCTACATCCCGCAGGAAGTGAGCGGGGTAAGACTTACGGACGAGGAGATCAGACTGCTGAAGGAGGGACAACCCGTCAAGGTGGAGGGGATGATCTCCAAGGCGGGGAAGGAGTTTGACGCCACGCTTCAATACAGTGCCGAGCGCAGGGGGTTGGAGTTCATCTTCCCGAAGAACCAGGTATTCAACGAGAAGTCCATCGGGGGCGTGCCACTCTCGCCCACCCAGATAAAGATGCTCAGCGAGGGACATACCATCCTGGTCGAGGACATGAAGTTCAAGAACAGGGACGGAGCTTTCTCCGCGTTTGTCACGATAGACCAGACGACGGGACGGCCGAATTACACCCGTCATAATCCGGAAACCGGAGAAATCTATATTCCAAAGGAAATTTGCAACGTGCAGCTAACAGCCGAGGACAAGGAGGTCCTGCGCAAGGGGCAGGCCGTCTATCTGGAAAACATGATCAACCGTAAGGGAGAGGAATTCTCCGCATTTGTCAAGCTGGACATGAATACCGGCAGGACGATGTACTCACGCACGCCGGATGGGTTCAACGAGCAGCAGGCACCACGTATCCCGGCGGAGGTTTACGGCCATGTATTCACGGCGCAGGAAAAGGCGAACCTCCAGGACGGGAAGACCCTCCTGGTCGAAGGACTGAAAAACAACGGGCAAACGTTCAGTTCCTACCTGAAAGTGAATCCTTATTCCGGGCAGTTGCAGTATTTCCAGGAGAACCCGGATATCCGCAGGGACACTTCCCGTCAGGCGGCACAGACGGATACCGCCCAAGGCCAGCAGCAGGAACAAAAGAAAGGGGCAAAACAAGCGGTATAACCCCGATCAGAGAGAGACAAAATCAGTTTTACAAACATCAAATCCCCAAACCGTATGAATACGAATCGGAACATCCCTTATAATTATAATGTAAAAGATATTGATTGGCCCGGTCTGAAGGCCGTGGGTATTAGCAAGGAGCAACTGGAAGCGGACGGCAACCTTGACCTGTTGTTGCAAGGCAAGGAATCAGAAATCATCCCGTTGAAACTCTGTACCCCGGTAATCAGCCTGACCATGGACGCCACATTCAAACTGGTACCCGGTGACAACAACAAGCCAATCATGGAAATCAACGGCATCCGTCAGGAGGAATCTCCAAAGAAATAACAAAAAAACAAAATAAGTTCAACCTGTCCCCGTACCGCCCAATCCGGTACGGGGCATCAAAAAAGAAGAATATGATCGCAATAGTGACTGACAGGCCCAACGTGGGCAGAGAGATAGCAAGAGTGTTAGGAGCCGACAGAAAGGAGAACGGCTATATGACCGGGAACGGTTACATGGTGACATGGACATATGGCAACATGCTTTCCCTGGCAATGCCGAAGGATTCAGGGACAGCCCGTGTGGAGTGGAAAGACTTTCCCCTGTTGCCGCCTTCCTTCCTGACAGTAAGGCACGTGAAGACGGATACCGGATGGAATCCCGACATCAACGCACTCCTCCAATTGAAGATAATAGCCAAGGTACTCAACGCGTGTGACACCATCATCGCGGCAACCGACGCTTCCCGGGAAGGAGAGATGCTGTTCCGTCATCTTTACGGCTTTCTGGGGCGCAAACAACCCTGCCTCCGCCTTTGGATCTCGTCTCTGACGGACGAGGCCATCACGGAAGGCATGGCGAACCTCCTTCCATGTGACCTGTTCGACAACCTGTTCCTGGCGGCGGACAGCCGTAACCGGGCGGACTGGCTCCTGGGGGTCAATTCAAGCTATGCCATCTGTAAGGCGGTAGGCTTCGGGAACAATTCGCTGGGCAGGGTACAGACCCCCGTACTGGCGGAGATATGCAGACGGTACCGGGAGAGGGAGAATTTCCTGCCAGCCGACAGCTGGCCGGTATTCGTCAGTCTCTGCAAGGACCGACAAATCATAAAACTGCGCCACACGGAAGATTTTCAGGAGTACCGGTACGCGTCAGAACTGTACGGTGACTGCAAGGCGGTACGGAACGCACGTATCGCGGCGGTCAGCCGCGAGAGCGAGGACATCCGGGCACCGGCTCCCTACAACCTGACCGAACTTCAGAAGGACGCGAACCGTTACCACAACCTGACAGCCATACAGGTACAGGATATCACCCAAGGCCTGTACGAAAAGAAACTGATCTCCTATCCGCGTACCGCCAGCCGCCTGCTGACAAGGGACGTATATGACACGTTGCCCGCTGTCATGGAAAAGATTCTTTCCCGCAAGGAATTCCGCCAATACGCCAAAATGACGGACTTTGCCGCGCCGCCAAACGACATCAGCGCACAGGAGACGACAGATCACCACACGATCATTGTCACCGGCATGCCCCCCGGAACATTGAACAAGGAGGAACAACTGGTCTATACGCTCATTCTCGGCAGGACACTCGAAGCCTTCATGCCATCCTGCCGGGTGGAATATACGACCATCGACGTAGTATGTGCCGCACGAAAGTTCAGCGTCCAAACGTACCGCGTCCTGAAAAAGGGGTGGCTCAGCATCTTCGGGCGGGAACATCTTATCGCAAGGGGGGGGATGCCCTGTTCCGCACTTCCGGATTTCTCCCCGGGAGAGCCAGTACCGGTAAGCGGATGCAATATCGTCCGCAAGAGAACACTTCCGGTATCCCCCTATACGGATGAGGAGCTGGTCGGTTATATGGACCGGAGCGGATTAGGGACCGTCTCCACGCGTACCAATATCATCCGCACACTGCTGGAGCGTAAATATATCCGCTATTCAGGCAAATATGTCATCCCCACCCCAAAAGGGCTTTTCTTCTATGAAACGGTACGTGGGATGAAAGTGGCCGACACCTCCCTCACTTCCGGATGGGAAGCGGAACTGGCACGGATAGAACAGGGAAAACTCACGCAAGAGGAGTTCCTGGGAGGGGTACTGGAACAGGTGAAGGAGGTGACCGGTGAGATATTCCGGATCTATCAGGCTAAAAACAACCCGTAGGATATTACGCCACCGGCACGGGACGATTCTCAAAAGAGCAGGGAGTACAGGCTTTCAATGCCGTACTCCTTTTTTCATGGGAGATTGGATAGTTTTTCCGCTTTTAACCGGCAAAGGTCTTGGATTGCCTCGTTTTTGCCGCAAGGCGGCCCCCTTTGGGGGCTTGGTTGGTCAAAAGAAAATCATCCTCGCTACGCTGCGGTATTTTCTTTTGCCAAGCCTTGCGCAAAAAGGCAATCCAAGGGCCGGAGGCCTATAAAATCGGGAAAACATATCCCGATGGGATTATTCATTCTTAAAAATTTAAAGATATGAAACTGCAACTCATCGAAAACATCTGCAAGCGAGTGGTCTCACTGGTCCTGCTTACGGGAATATGCCTGCTCTACAGCAAGGGAATCATTCCCGTGTACCTGATCGTCCTGTTCCTTTTATCGGGAACAATCATAGGATTCCTCTTCAGGGCATTCCTCCTTGTGATAAAAGTCATCCTTATCCTGTCCGTCATGGGCATGCTTGTATAACTCCTAAAATACAAAAAACATGAGAACCGCAACATCCACCCCCTCAGCCCCGATCATGCCGGTCGCATGGCCCGTCACAAAGCGCATAAAACCTGTCAAAAAACGGTTCCCCTGCATATTGGACGAACCGAAAACAATAGGCCACTACCTGGAGCCATTAAAGGACATCGCGTCCAATCCCGACAGGCAGAGACTCCTGAAAGAGTTTTTCCAAGAGACTTATGTATAACTTATTAATATTTTACCATTATGTTTTTTCAAACGATCAACCGAATGATTACGGCAGGCACAGACCTGAGTATCAACATCAGACAAGTGAATGACAAGCTGACCGTGGCCGTCATGCCCCGGCGTGCGGGACTGAAAGACGAGGCCGGGGAACAAATCGTCCCGCTGGTATTGAACGGTACCCCGGAAGAACTGGACATGGAATTCCTGGGAGCGATCACCGCGCCCGTACAGAAGGCGCAGGGCATCCTTACCAACCTGGAAACATTCGAGAAACAAGCGGAACAGGCCATATCACAAAGCAAGGCGGCCAAGTCCGTAGCTGAGAAGGAATCAAAAGAGGTACGCAAGAAACGGGAGAAGATGGAAAAGCTGCTTAAAAAGGCGGAGGACGCCACAGGCGGCAAACGCTATTCCGAGGCGTTGACCTGGCTCAGACAGGCAAAACGGCTGGCCATGCCGGACAAGCAGAAGGAGATTGACGTGAAGATAGCGGAGGTACAGAAAAAAGCGTCCGAGGGCAGTCTCTTCGGAGCGGAACCGGTAATGCCGGAACCACAGCCCGCACAGGTTATCCAACCGGTGGCGCCGCGACTGGTACCCGGTCATGCCCCCCGATATCAGGGAGGGGAACAGATACGGATGTTCGCGCCCGAACAACCGTCCCGCCAATCTCCCCACCAGATTCCGCGGTCGGTACAAGGCCCGCGACCACAACAGGTTCCACACGGACAGGTGGCTTCACGACCAGGATCGGATGGTACACCGGCCGGCTGTCAGCAGCCCGTGAACCGACCGCAGACCATACAATTCCACCAGCCGGTACAGATGCCGCAATCACAGGTATACGACGGTCAATGGCTGCAACCCGTCCCTTCGCAACCGCAAACGGCTTCCACGCAAACCGTTCCCGATAACAAAGGGGAAAGCGAATACGGGGCACGAGCGCAGGACATGGGACAGTACGGCTTCGACAAGGATGACGAGCATGACAGGGAGCTCCTGCGTGAGGACCCTTACGCGGAATATCTCGACTTCCCGGAGGAATACCGCATGAAAGACGAGGCACAAATGGAAATGATATGTTGTTAAACCCTATATAAATACAATTATGGCACTAGAAATTAAAGGATTGCAGAGAGTTTTCAAAATCAGGAAAGGTTCGTCGGAAATAGAGCTGGCCGATCCGGACAACAGCCTGTCCCCGAACGAGGTGATGGATTTCTATTCCATGACCTATCCAGAACTGACCACGGCGAGCGTACACGGTCCGGAATGCGAGGATGACAGTGTGGTCTACCGGTTCAAGACGACCATCGGAACAAAAGGGTAGATATATGGCAAAGAGAATTTCCATCAAAAAAAAGGAGGATACATGCAAAACGCTATCAGAATCACAAATGGCGGGACTGGCCGTATTGATCATCAGGGGATGACATCCTCTTCGACCTTTATGGTGAAGAAAATCCGCATTCTCTTGAGGACTATGAAAACAATCCCGGCCAGGATATGAAGATGGGAGGAATGTAAATGTCAGTACCCAAAGAATGGCTGAGCTTCCTGCGGGAACAGTTTCCCGCAGGTTCGAGGATCAAGCTCAGAGAGATGAAAGACCCCTATGCCCCGCTGGAGCCGGGCAGTACGGGGACTCTGGACTACATCGACGACGCCGGGCAGTTCCACATGAAGTGGGACAATGGCAGAACCCTGGCGCTGACCATCGGAGAGGACAGCTTCTCTGTCCTGCCGCCCGAGCCCACCACGCTGAAGCTGTATATGCCTCTGACGGCGGATCTCTACACCCGCAACGAGTATGGGGAGATGGAGGATGACTACGCTCAGTTGGACGGCAGATTGCTTCGTGCCTATGAGGGCGAGATCGGTATTATCCCCGGATCTATGGGTACCAAGTCTTATATTGTTGAGGGACTGGGTAATCCGGAGAGTTTCAAAAGCTGTTCGCATGGTGCAGGTCGATTAATGGGAAGAAAGGATGCCTGTCGCCGTTTGTCACTGGATGAAGAGAAGGAGAGAATGGATCAGCAAGGTATCATTCACGGACTTCGTTCGCAGAACGAACTGGATGAAGCACCGGGAGCTTATAAAGATATTGCGCAAGTGATAGCGAATGAGCGGGACTTGGTGAAGCCGTTGGTGGAGCTGGCTCCAATGGCGGTGATTAAGGGATAATGTCATGCCATGTTTAAAGGAGTATCTAGCGTATGGACATAAAAAAAGGAGCAACGCCTTGCTCCAACCTTTGTTAACCTTAAA